>Ga0187805_10000853_pt1 | contig 10632 bp, 13 predicted proteins | sample NC_wetland_sal_i_6_FD_132965 | JGI IMG/M metagenome (GOLD analysis project Ga0187805, IMG submission 132965) | Wetland sediment microbial communities from Neuse River Estuary, North Carolina, USA - Control_5 | ecosystem: Environmental > Aquatic > Freshwater > Wetlands > Sediment | place: USA... | reverse complement strand
GCTCGAGTTCGGGAGCCGTCAGGATTTCGATGACCCGCGCCGGGAATGGCGGCGGCTGTTCTCGGAGTTGCTGGGTACCTTCGCGCTGGTGCTGGCCGCCGCGGGCGGCGGGCTGCTGCACGCCAAGGGGCAGATCAGCCTTTCTGCGGCGGTCGTCGCGCCGGGCCTGATGGTGACGGCGATCATCTTGTTCATGGGCGCGGTCTCCGGCGCGCACCTGAACCCGGCCGTGTCGCTGGCCTTCGCGCTGCGCGGGGACTTCCCGTGGAAGCGGGTCCCGGGCTACATCATCATCCAGCTCATCGGCGCGACGCTGGCCTGCCTGTTCCTGCGCTGGGTGTTCGGGAACATCGAGCATCTGGGGGCGACGCTGCCGGGGCCCGGGTACAAGAACTGGCAGGCCCTGCTGATGGAGATCGTCCTCACCGCGCTGCTGGTCAGCGTGATCCTGGGCACCGCGTCGGCCGCGCAGAACGTCGGCGCGATCGCGGCGCTCGGCGTCGGCGGCTACATCGCCCTGGCTGGCCTGTGGGCCGCCCCGGTCAGCGGCGTGTCGATGAACCCGGCCCGCTCCTTCGGTCCCGCTCTGGCCAGCGGCTACTGGACCAGCTACTGGGTGTATCTGGTGGGGCCGATCGCCGGCATGCTGATCGCCGTCGGCTGCGCGTTCGTGCTGCGCGGCGCCGGCGGCGACGTCATCTCGCGGGCGGCAGGCTCCGGCGTGCTCGACGAAGGAGCCCAGACCGCCAAGGCAGAGCTGTCCCAGGACATCGACCGAGGCAAGGTCGTCCCCCCGGGCGTCGCCGATACCGATGCGCAGCAGAGCGGGCACTAACCGCCGCGCGACGACCTGAGCGGGCTCGATCTCACGGTCGGCGCGGCGGGTGCCACACGAGCACCGTCAGCGTGCTCCGCAGCCTGGCGTGCGAGCCGCCGCCGGGCGACTGGTCGACGATGAGCCCCTCGACCGGCAACGGGTCCGGTGTCAGCCGGACCACCGCTATCCGCAGTCCCGCCATCGTCACGAGGGCCTGGCACGGCTGGTAGAACAGCCCCCGCACGTCGGGTACGGCGAGCCGCCGTCGCGGCGGGGCGGGCTGCGGCGCCATCCACCTTGTCAGCGCGTCAACGGCGGGCAGCGGATCGGCGGCGGGCAGCGGGTCCTTGCGCACGGTGCTGAGCGGATCCAGCCCGAGGCTGCCCGGCCCGTCCGCGAAGCTGCCGCCGCTGCGCCTGCGGTGCAGGCCGATGCCGGCGTCGTAGCGATGCCGCCTGTCCGGGTCGCTGAGCACCTGCCAGGCGGCCACCGCGGCCTCGCGGGCACGAGTCGCGGCCATCACGACCGGATACGGCGCACCGGCGAACTGCGTCGGCGTGAGCTGTCGCGTCCGCTCTTCGTACGCGAGGAGGATCGTGTCGGGCGACGCGCCGGCCGTGAGACCGAGGACGTCGTACCATGTGATGCGCTCTAGCAATAGCAATGCCGTCCAGTTCCGGTGCTTCAGCCTAGCAGCGCACTCACCCAGAGCCGACCGGGAGGTGTCCAGCTTTGTTGCGCCGCGCAACCAACGGTGGCTATCGTCGGGGAATGCTACCTTTCAGGTCACCCAACAGGCGGCTCGCCGCCCTGCTAGGCATAACGTGCATGGCGCTGGGGGCTGCGGCCTGCAGCAGCAGCTCCTCGTCGTCCTCCTCCTCGTCGTCCGCTACGGCGCCGACCACCGCGGCCTCGTCGAGCAGCGCGTCGGCGTCGGCTTCGGCGACGCCGACGGGAACGGCGAACGTCGCCTACGCCTCGTCCCTGCAGTACATCAACGACAAGGTCGTCGCGCCCGCCTTCACTAGCGCCACCGGCAACCAGTACTCCGGCCGCGGCGCCGCCTCGGGCACCCTGGAGTCGGAGATCGCCGCGAACGAGATCATGCCCAATGTCCTCGAGGTCATCGGCGCGGACAACGTCACGCCGCTCGAGCCGAAGTACACCAAGTGGTACGTCGCGTACACCGGCACGAAGATGGTGCTCGCCTACAACCCGAACAGCAAGTACGCCAGCCAGTTCAAGGCCATCGCCGACGGCAAGCAGCCGCTGAGCAGCCTGTTCACGCTACTCCAGACACCCGGCCTCAAGCTCGGCCGCACCGACCCGAACACCGACCCGCAGGGCCGCAACTTCATCTACATGCTCGAGCTGGCGCAGATGTACTACCACCTGCCGTCGGACACGGTCGCCAAGATCCTCGGCACCACCGACTTCGGCACCGCGAACAGCTCGCAGATCTACGCCGAATCCGCGCTCGACTCCACCCTGCAGTCCGGCCAGCTCGACGCCGCGAGCGCCTACATCAACCAGGCCGTCCAACTGCACCTGGCCTACATCCCGCTGCCGCCGCAGATCAACCTGGGCGACGCCGCCTACGCGGCGCAGTACAAGACCGCCTCGGTTACGATTACCGGTAACGTCACCAAGCACGGCAGCCCCCAGGTCGTCGACATCACGATCATCGGCACGCCGACCCCCGCCGCGATCGCGTTCGTCAAGTACACGCTGTCGCCCGCGGGGCTGGCCCTGTACAAGGCGGGAGGGTTCACGATGATCACTCCCACCCTGACGGGCTCGACGAGCGACGTGCCCGCAGCCATAGCAAGTGAGCTGGGCAGCTAGTCCGCGGGCCGCTGCACCCGAACGGCGCGGCGGGTTTCCCTGGGGAGCACGCCGCGTCCGTTCGGTATCGTCATCACTGTCCATAGCCGGGGCGGCGGTCATCTGGATCGCCCTCCTCGGCCCCGTGATCACCCTGTTCGTCCACCTGTCGCCTGGCGACATCTGGAGCGCGCTGACCGGCGCGGGCGACCTGGACCCGCTGGTGACCTCGCTCGAGGCGGGCGGGGTCACCCTGGCGGTGCTCGCGCTGCTGTGCACGCCGCTCGCCTGGATGCTGGCCCGCGGCCGGCTGCCGTTCCCGCGGGTGTGGGAGGCGGGGCTGCTGATGTCGCTGCTGCTGCCGCCGCTGGTGATCGGGCTGCTGCTGGTGTTCATGGTCGGCCCGTACACGCCGATCGGCGAGGTCCTCGCCTGGATCCACCAGTCCGCGACGAACACGTTCCTCGCGCTGGTGATCGCCGAGGTCTACGAGTCCGCGCCGTATTACGTGCTCGGCGCGACGGCCGCGTTCGCCGGCGTGGACACCCGCCTGGAGCAGCAGGCCGGCCTGCTCGGCGACCGGCCGCGCGGCGTGTTCCGCCGGGTCACGCTGCCGCTCGCGGCGCCCGGCCTGGCGATGGCGATGGCCGTCGCCTGGGCGCGGGCGATGGGCGCGTTCGGCGCGGTCGTGATCATCGCCTACCACCCGTTCGGCATACCGCTGCAGATCTTCACCACCCTGGACGAGACCGGCCTGCCCTCGGCGCTGCCGTACGCCCTGCTGCTGCTCGTGGTCGCGTTGCCGCTGCCGATGGCCGCCTACATATGGAGCGCGCGTGCTGAGCGTCGACGCCGAGGTTGACCGCCGCGACTTCACCGTCCGCGTCGCGCTCGAGGTGGCCGATGGCGAGCGGGTCGCGCTGTTCGGGCCGTCCGGCGCGGGCAAGACGACGGTCCTGGAGGCGGTCGCCGGCCTGGTCAGGCCGCGACGCGCCCTGATTGAGCTGAACGGCCGCGTGCTGACGTCCACCGCCCCGCCGGCCGTCGACGTGGTGCCGTGGAAACGGCGGGTCGGCCTGGTACGGCAGGACCCCGGGCTGTTCCCGCACCTGTCGGTGCGCGCCAACCTGCTGTACGCGCGGTCGGCCCGCGCGGACGAACTGGACGCGCTCGCCGCCGAGCTGGACATCGCCGGGCTGCTGTCCGCGATGCCCGCGCGGCTGTCCGGTGGCCAGCGGCACCGGGTGGCGCTCGGCCGCCTGCTGCTCGCCCACTGCGACGCGCTGCTGCTCGACGAGCCGTTCGCGAGCCTGGACGCCGCACTTCGCCGCTCGCTCACCGCACTGGTGCATGATCTTTCTTCCGAACGATCGGTGCCGTCTGTCCTCGTCACGCATCAACTCGCCGACGCGCAGGCGTTCGCCGACCGGCTCGCCGTCATCGATGGCGGCTGTGTCCTGCAGGTCGGCGCCCCCGACGAGGTGGTGCGCCGGCCGGCCTCCCGCCGGGTCGCCGAGCTGGTGGGGTATCTCGGTTTCGTCCAGGCCGTGCCGCCCGGCGCCGACGATGGCGGCTCCGGTACCGCCGCCGGTGCCGCTACCGTCGTCGGCGTGCACCCGGACCGGGTAGTCGCCGGGACGCACCCGGACCGGGGGCTTGTCGTCACGGGGACCGTGACCGCGGCCCGCCCGAGCGGCGCGGGCTGGGAAGCCGACGTGCTGGCCGGGGACGCGGCGTTCACCTGCCGGCTGCCGGACCGGCCGGCCGGCGTCGAGGTAGCCGTGACCGTGCTTGACCCCCCGTACTTCGGCCCGGACGGGACATTGCTCGTCTCCGGCTCGGCGTATTCTCGCTCGTTACAGGGAAAGCGCGGTGATCGCGGCGCGTGCGGCCGTAAACCGCTCAGCGTTTTGTGAGCCTGCTCAGGCGTCCTGCTTCTTGCTGACGAGGTTCTCGGCGATCGAGGCCTTCTCGCCCTCCTCGGGGATGATGACCCACGCCGCCAGGTAGGCCAGGACGCCTGCGCCTGCGGTAATGATGCAGACGACTGCCGTGATTACCCGGACCAGGGTCACGTCGAGACCGAAGTACCCGGCGACCCCCGCGCATACCCCGGCCAGCATGCGGTCCTTCCGGCTGCGTACCAGGACCTTGGTTCCGTTCCCGCTGTTCATCTGAGCCATCCCTACCATGACCCCGGGTACTTGGCCGCCGTCGGCGGCCGATCCCGGTGCCTGCCCCGAGCCTACAAGTGAAAGCAAAAACTAGCAATATATTTCAGGAAACTGAGGTAGCTTATAGGCATGCCGAGCTGGAGTTTCCTGACCAACCACGCCCGGGTACTGCTGTGCATCGCGCACGATCCGGGCGCCCGGCTGCGCGACATCGCGGCGAGCCTGGGCATCACCGAGCGCAGCGCCCATGCCATCGTCACCGATCTGGCCGAGGCCGGCTATGTGGTGAAGCAGAAGGACGGCCGCCGCAACCGCTACCAGATCGAGGCGCACCTGCCGCTATCCGAGCCTGGCACCCGGGCGCCTGCCGTGGGCAAGGTCCTCGCCTTGCTGCTGGGAGACGTCGGCGGCCGTGATGGGCCGCCGGGCCCTGACGTTGCCTCGCTCGCGCCGCACCGGGCTTCCGGGTGAGCTCCCGCCACATCGGCCCGGGCTGTTTGGCGGTGAACTCCAGCCAGGCTAGAAACACATGGACGCCAAGCAGGCAGACAGCTGCTGTGGGCGCTCTGTCCGGGCGAGATCGGGCCAGGTGATAAGTTTTGCCCGGATTGCTCATGTCCGTCTGCCCGCGGATGGCTTTCACTGGCATATGGGTCAGCCGGCTGGTACATGTTTTCGTCGTCAGGCGGAGCGCCTCACTGGCACCGGCCCCGCCATCGGGCTACGCGGGTGGTCACGCTCCTGCCTGCTGGCTCGCTTGTGCAGGCAACGGTCCTCCTCTTTCCCCGGTCGGCTTTCCCTGCCGCTTGGCGGCCCGGGGCCAGCTGAAGTTGCCGAGCCGCCGCTGCGCCACCGGTTCGGCGACCCTCGGGGAGCGGTTGACGCTGCGAACCGCCTCGTCCACGCTGGCGCAAACGCGAAAGACATCAAGCATGCGGGTAAGGGTGAGAACTCGCAGCACTTGCGGCTGCGGTGCGACCAGCAGGAGCTCGCCCCCGGCGACTCGGGCTTGCTTACGCCCGTGCACCAGCGCCGCCACGCCACTGGAATCCATGAACGCCAAGCCCGCCAGATCGACGATGATCTCCCGCTCACGGGCCGCGACCGCCGCAAGCGCAGCAGCGACACTTACCGCGTCTGCTACATCAAGCACCCCGCGCAACACGACGACAACCTGACCATCGCATTCACGGGTACTCACATTTACGAGGGCCATAGCCACGCCTTCCTGCTACAGCAGCAAAGGCGGGATCCTGACCCAGCGGCTAAATTTGCAGACTTCAATGAATATTACGCTCAATACTCGCTGCTGTCTCCCCTGGGGTCCTCGGAGCCACGCCTGGCCTGGCATGCAGGCGCGGGTGAGCGCCGGAGACGCTATTGGCCAGTGACAGTGGCCGATAATGGTCCGGGCATCAGGCGAACAGCCCCTCAGGACGGGATCATCTACCTGGTGCTTCCCTGTAGCTCCAGGTCAAGGTCTCTGCCGAAGCAGGCTGCGGGGGATACTGTCCACATGGTTAACGACACCGCACGGGACCAGGCCATCTACCACGCACTGAAGGCGGCCGACGAAGTTGCGGCGGCCCTCCAGGCACACCTGATCGAGGAACACGGAGCTGATCCCGAGCGCGCCGCCCCACACAGCCCTTCCAGCAACTCCCTCAAGCTCCTGCGGCAGGCACGCGAGCGCCTCGGCAACGGGCTGCGAGCCATCCACGCTGACGACATTGCCGAGTCCGACGAAATCTCCCTGCGCAATCACTGACCCCGACCACCGCAGCATTCAATAAGGTTCCGCCTGGCACTGTGATCGGGGAACACGACACGACGCGGTCGAGCTTAACGCGCGATCCAATCTGACTACTGCATACATCGACGCCGCCTGCCGATCCCGGCGGCCAGCGTCTCGGGCGAACTGGCCGGTGAATCGGTCTGCAAGTCCACGTTCTCAGTCGGGCTGACCGGCACGCTTACCCTCAACGGTGGGGCGACGACGCCGGCGCCGTCTTGATTGTCCAGGTCGGGTTCTACCCTTATTACGGGATCAGCCAGGCATGGCGCCTTCCCCGGCAACACTCAAGCCTGCAAGGCGCGGGCGGTGTCGCGCTGGCCGATCAGGGCGTCGCGGTCCTGGCTGACCGCGGCGGTCTCGCGGCGGGACTGCGCGAGCCCGCGGCGGGCCTCGCGGCCGCGTCGGGAGTTGCGGCGGGCGGCGGCCAACAGCAGGCTCAGCCCTGCCATGGCGACTGCCCCGACCACGATGCCGTAGAGGAACAGTGTGCCGGTGGAGCCGGTCACGTGGTAGCCGAACACCGCGAACGGATGGACGAGAGCATGGCCGCCGCCCTCGTTAGACAAGACGCCGGCCACGCCGACGACCACCGCCGCGACCACCATGACAAGCCCGATAATGATGATCATGAAGCACTCCGGGAATCCGAGTTGTAGATCTATGACTGAAGACCGTGCCATCCGCCGGGTACCCTGACCGGCTCCGCAAGTCAGCAGGCAGGTGACATACGTGGTGGCCGGTGATGATGAATAGATCGCAGCGAGAGGGGAGTCCGGCCCGGGAGTTCTCACCGTCCTTGGGCGTGCCGTTTTACCGGCACCGGCCCGTTTACGTAAAAGCTCCGGTCCCTACCGCTGTGTCCGCGAATATCGCGCGGGCGCAGCCACCGAGGTCCGGAGCAGCACTTTTATATTACGCCTTTTCTACTCTCCTGTGTAAGGCCACTCTGCGAGTTCCGATTCAAACTACCGGTCGTCCTCCTGAATAGCCGCGACGTCTTCGGCGGCCCCCGCTTCCTCCTCGCTAGCCGCGAGTTCCCTGCGGCCAGGTCATAGTTCCCGCTAGTGCGGTTCCGGCCGGCGAGCCGCCGCGACTGCAGCGGGCCGGCGCCTGCCAGTAGCGACAGCAGCAGGCCGATAACGCCGGCCAGGATCAGGATGACGCCTACGACGTGCACGTTCGGGCCGTGCGGGGAACCTGCCGCCAGCGCGAACCGCAAGACCGCCCCGACCGCGATCAACGTAATAGAGGCGCCGGTACTCATCACCTGCCGCCGGTCCGCGGCCCGGTCGGCGCCGGGCGGATAGCGGCGCATGCCTCATCTGGTTGCGGCATCGGCCGGCTGGCAAGTTTTGTCACCGGGGCGATGGCCTGCCGGGCTGGCGCCCCGCGGGCTGGCGCGGATAAGCGCGGGTGCGTGCCGCCACACCAGGCAGGTGAGAGCCCCGAGGGGGATGGGAGGCAGGTAGGTGACGGCCCGGTACAGCAGCACGGCGGCGGTCACCTGTGCGCTGGCCCGGTGGCCGGCACTGGCGGCCAGGACGCCGACTAGGCCGAGTTCGGTGATCCCGAGACCGCCCGGGGTGACGGGCAGCACGGTCAGCAGCCGGACGAACGCGAAGGCGGCAAGGGAGGTCTGCCAGGGCACCTGGGCCTGGGACAGGCCGGTGCCGCGCAGGCATGCCAGCAGGACGAGCCACAACGTGAGGTTGCCCGCTGCGGTGGTGGCGGTGATCCGCCAGCGACGGGCGGTGAGCAGGGCGGCGGCCTGGCCGCGGAAGCCGGGCAGCCATCCGGGGACGTCGGGAGGCGGCTGCCGCCGCGCCCGCCGGCAGCCGAAGGCCAGTGCGCGCCACAGCGCACGGCCGGCGCGGAGCGCGAAGGACTCACTGTGCAGCAGGAGGCCGAGAACGGCCGCCGTGGCGCACAGCAGGCCCAGGCCGGCTGCGGCGGCAGCGATCAGGCCGGCACCGGGCCGGCTGACGGTCACCATGACCAGCAGGGCAATGACGGGAAGGGCCAGACGGGCGAAGACATTCCAGATTCCTGACACCAGGGTGTAGAGCACGTAGTCCGCCGCGCTGATGCCCCAGCCGGACAGCATTGCCCAGCTGACCCCCATGGCCAGCGCGCCGCCGGCGGGCAGGGTGTTCGCGACCGCGCTGGAGCCGAGGTTGACCACCGCTGCCTCGCGCAGCCGGACCGACGGCAGTACCGAACAGATCACGATCCAGGAACAGGCCATGCTGCCGGCGGCCGCGGCGGCAACGAGCAGGGCCTGCGGCCATGTCATCGCGCCCATGCTGGCCCACGCGCTGCGATAGGACGCGAAACGCGGGAGGGCGAACCCGAAGACGGCCGCGACGATGGCGGCGGACACCACGGTGCGAAGAACCGTCCGGCCGGGCCGCCGCAGGGATCGGGCGGTCGCTCGCCGCCGGGCGATACCCAGGCCAGGGCCGGTCCCCTGGACGGCGAGCCGTCCAGGGGAGGTAGTAGCAGCGACGGATGGCGGCTCCGCGATGGCCGTCATACGAGCCGGTCGCTGCTGGCGGGCAACTGTCGGCCCGCGTCCTGGTAGAGGCGCTTTTCGGCGCGAACCAGCACCGGCGTCCCGCTCTCGTAGCCTGCGCCCAGCCCGAGAACGATCCAGGCGATGGCACTCATAACCGGTCTCCTGCGCTGCGATGAACGAATGGCCGACTTGGTGCCGGATCGTGCCCGGGGGTAACCCCCGGGCCGTGGCGTCGCGATACCTAGCCGTCTGGCTTGTCACTGTTCAGCTAAGCCCGCCCGCCCCGCCGGGGAAACAGCCGGAAACCGCAAACCTCATCACGCAGACCGATCGCCGCGGCGGCGGGCCCGGGAAATAGCTGGAGTACGCGCTCTGTCCGGCGTGATCGGGCCAGGTGATAAGTTCTGCCCGAATTGCTCATATCCGTCCACGCTGGGATCGCCTTCACTGACATGTGGACGTGTCGGCTGAAAACTGATCAGCAGGGCATATCCGGCGCCGCTGCTGGCATGCACGGATTGGAGTATTCGGGCTGCTCGCAGGGCGCCCCCCAGTGAATATGCCGTCGGAGGCAGTCATGCGTATCGGATCGGTGCTACTCATCGTCTGGCTGATCATCGGCGTCATCGCCGGCGGCCAGCGCCACTACTATAGCGGTTCTGACCCGAACTGCGCCCAAGCGGGCACGATCGCGGTGACGATTCTTGCGGGCCCGCTCAACTACGTGGGCGTGAACCCGAAGGTCTCATGCAAAGCACTGCAGCCGAGCAAATGACCTAAGGTGCATCCGCTGATCAGCGGGTCCTTTTTCGCCGGGCATATCGGCGACGAGAGGCCTGCGGTGCGCGAGCGGTCGCCGGGCGCGCCGTGCGCGGATTGTCTACTGTGCCGCCTGGACGGCTGCGGTCAGCCAGCCGAGCCGCTTTGACATCGCCTGCGCGCAGCTGACGACGGCGTGTACGTGGCCGGAGTCGTCGGACGCGCGCCACAGGACCGACCATGGGTAGCAGGACGCCGGTTCGGTGAGCGGCCGCCAAATGGTACCGGGGAGCGCGGCCATACATGAGGAGGGCACGCAGTACAGGCAGCGTCCCTGGGCGACCAGATCGGCGGCCGCCCGGATGCTCTCCACGGTCCCTCCGTAAACGGTGGGGGTGAAGCCGGCCGCCCGGCACATCTCGACAGTGAACTGATTGAATTCCGGAGCGCGCGCTTCTTCGGCGAGCAGCAGCGGTTCCTCGGCCAGCACGGCGACCGAGACGGCCTCAAGGTCGGCGAACCGGTGACCGGTCGGCACCAGGACCCCGAGCGGGTCCTGCCGGAACAGCAGCGATGCGATTTGCGGCGGGGCGAGCGCAGCGCGGCCGACACCGACGTCCAGGCGGCCGTCGATGAGCTGCTGGTACTGCTCGGGCACGCTGGCCTCGACCTGGTGGATGACCAGGCCGGGGTAGCGGGCGTGCGCCTCGTGCAGGATCTGCGGCATCGAGTCGTAGCTGGCATCGAT
>Ga0187805_10000852_pt1 | contig 10632 bp, 12 predicted proteins | sample NC_wetland_sal_i_6_FD_132965 | JGI IMG/M metagenome (GOLD analysis project Ga0187805, IMG submission 132965) | Wetland sediment microbial communities from Neuse River Estuary, North Carolina, USA - Control_5 | ecosystem: Environmental > Aquatic > Freshwater > Wetlands > Sediment | place: USA... | reverse complement strand
AAGAGACGGAACCACCGATGATTTGCCATGCTGCGGGCCTACCAGATCTGCGGGACAGTTCGATGCTTCTGCTTCGGCTCTACGTATCCTTTCCGCTTTTGCCTTGGCGGAAGCTTGGGAGGCGTATAAGGAATCTCCTCATACGGTATGCTGCCCAGTATGTGCGCCATGCAGTTCAGGCGGGCACGTTTTTTGTCGTCTGACGGAATAATGAACCACGGCGACGCCGCAGTATCGGTGGCTGCAAGCATGGCGTCCCGGGCACTTGAGTAGTCGTACCATCGGCGGTGCGATTCCAAGTCCATCGGACTAAGTTTCCACCGCTTGGAAGGATCTTTAATACGCGCGAGGAAGCGCTTGTGTTGTTCCTTTTTCGATACTTCGAGCCAGTACTTCAGCAGGATGATGCCCTGGCTGACCAGAAAGCCCTCGAAGATGGGACAGTCCCTGAGAAAATGCCTGTGCTCTTCCTTGCTACAAAAGCCCATCACGTACTCAACCGCAGCGCGGTTATACCAGCTCCGGTCGAAGATGACGATTTCACCTCCGGCGGGGAGTTGTTCAACGTAGCGCTGAGCATGGAGCTGCGTCTTCTCCCTCTCGGTTGGCGCGGGAAGGGCCACCACGCGAAAGATGCGCGGGCTGACGCGCTCCATGATGCGCTTGATGATGCCGCCTTTTCCGGCAGCGTCTCGTCCTTCGAAAATGATTACAATGCGGGCGTTGGTTGCCTTGACCCAGTCCTGCAGCTTGACCAGTTCAATTTGTAGCTTGAAGATCTCGGCCTCGTACTCCTTCTTGCCGATCTTCGGTTGACCGTTGACGCCGGAGTTTTTCGGGTCGACGTCCAGCGTTGATTTCGATTTCTTGTCGTTCGTGGATTTCTTGCTCATCGTTCTTTCGGGTTTCCTCGGTGTCGGCCGCCTGTTAGAGGTCGACCTGTATTCCTGCGGGCTGAAGTACACCCCTTTTGTCGCCCCATCGTAGTTCAGCGACAGAGCTGGCAAAAGCCTCAGTGAGAACCTCTCTTCCGGAGCGTGCTCTGCGTCGGCTGATTTTTCGGAGGCAACTTGACTGCCAACACCACAAAAATGTTAAGTGCTTGCTATTGGCAGGCATGCGCCCGAGGCTGGGAAGCTCAGCGTGCCTCAATGTGGGCTTTGTCCGAATGTGGGCACCGCATTCAGGCTTCTTCGCCCTGCTGTCTTTGCTGTGAACCGAAAGGGCGTTCACCCTGGAGTGTTCCTTGACGGGTCAGACATGAGCACAGAATCCAACTGGCCATTCACGAACTAAGAACGGCCGCAAGGGAGGAAGGTACCAGATTCGGCCTCACTGACCCCAATGTTTCCGTCGGAGATTTAATACATATGGTTATCTGGCCGAATGGACTAGCTCCCAATCTTTATCTCCGCTCTTCGCGCGTTTTGAATTCAGCGTACGTCTTTTCGTTTGGCTCGCACCACTATTCTCCTTTTGAGATTTCACTAGCTAGCCACGGTGTTCCATAGCGCTGGATGTAAGCGGCAGTTATGCCTCAGGGCGCACTCACACCGGCTCTATTCCTGCACCAACCATAGATCGAAGTAAACGGTCGGCAATCCGCCAAACCATTCCTCGACTTTCCTATCCTCGTCCCGTTTGCGCATATTTCGCGTCCAACCGGGTCGAGGCGTTCCAAAATTTTTCCCGTGTTTTTGGACATGGAGGCTTCGATGATCCCTTCACAAAGAACCTGTTTCCCTTCGACTCCTATTCAGGATGTCACGCTGAGCAACGAATCAGAGCTCCACGAATGCTGCAATTGCTTGGATCCAGAAGAGCTTATATGGGCAGTGCACGGATTGATCCGGATTGGCGACGTCCGATATGGGGATTTGGTATTAGACAAGCATGGACGGTTGCAGCGTGTATATTGCACGCGTGCCGAGCAGAAGTCTATCTGGGAATTGTCTACCGGAAGCTTTCGTTTTGGCTTGAGGATAAGCGACGACCACAGGTGTTTTGTCGTTCGGAAGTCTGAAGTGGACGCGAAACTTCCTTTCATTTCCTAAGACCCTGGAAACCAGCGAGAACGCCCACCTAGCCTGCGACCTCTACTCGATACACGAAGAGAAGAAGCCGGCGCCTGACCGCAAATCGCGCCACTGAACCCGTGTGATCGTGGACACCGCAGGGCGAACGGGCGGGACCTAACATCACAGCCATGTATTACCTCTACGTGCATCGCTCACTCCAATTTCCTAAAGGTCACTCGATCCCCGTGCCACACCCCGACAAAGAGGAATCAATTCCAGTTGAATAAGCTCCGCTTTGCTGAGTATTTGCTGGCTGAGCAGGAAGGTGTTGCTATAGGAGAATCATAATGTCGATACTTGAGCAACTCAGAACCGCACTTTCAAACGAAGAAAACTGCAGTGAGGTCGAGCGTCTTCTTTACCGTGCATGGAGCACCGGAGAAATTAGAGTCAGTGGAGATGACCACAACCTTGAGCCATACAAACTTCTCAACCGTACCGAGAATCATAAGTATGACTCGCCCACGTTTACTTTCCAGATCGAACGCCACGGCGCTACCGTCAATGGCTCTGTGTATGCTGAAGTTCACACTTGGCAAGTGGATACAGAGACTGGAGAGGCAACAATCACTGCGGCCCGTGAGCGCCAAATTTATCCGAGGGCGCCAAGACTGGACACAGCAATCCTCGCCAAGGAGATTGCAGCAGTCATAACTAATGAACTTGATGATCCGAGAGTCCAGAGGAAAAATGGCCGTCTAAAGATAAATATCGGCGCAACTATTCCCGAGACGAACGCGATGACGACAAGCGGAAGACGAAAACGGTTTCGAGCGGCGCTTCAAAGCAAGCTACCTGAATGGGAAATTTCGCGGACATGGATACTAACAAGGAGTACTCCTAAAGGAGAAGACGATGCTTAACAAGTACAGAGGAGGCCGGACGGTTGTAGAAAGCGATCAGTTTGCTGAAGCACATGCTATCGAGTTGAGGCGCTAGCGCAGAAGAACTCATCGGTGGACGCGACAGAATTGCGCTTGTTCCACCTTCCTTCTTCGGCCATGTGCCGAGCGGCAATCAATTTCATTCGACCTGGTATTCATCAGAAGAGTCGTTGGTCTCATGCCATGATTGTAGAACCAGTGCCCTCCATCATACAGGAAACACCTTAGGACTACAATAGGGAGTGTGCATCTTTCAGAGGACCCATTAAATGGGGGTGCCCATGCAATCTAGTCGAACCCGGGGGCTCCTCCTTCGTTCGCACCATCATCGCCGTTCAGTTCGATCTCGGCTGTGACGTAAGCACAGTCATGTCTAATCGCAGCCCGAAGCGCTCGTGCATCAGCATGAAGAAGTACATCCACGTATTCCGCAGGTATTCCAGCTTTTCGTCGATGTCTGCGATGGCGGTGCCGAGGAGGTCACCGTGAACGATGTCCTGCCGGAGTTTGTCTATTGCTTTCAGCTTGGTCGCGTCGAACTTGTAATTCGGATTGGAGGGAGGTCCTGATGGCTTGCAGATTTCGAGCAGTAGATCTGTTTTATTGATCAGCGACTCGCTCCTACGAATGCTCCAGATCTTTTCGCGGACAAACGATGCAACCACGTCATCGAGCCCACGCTTCATCACGGCTTCCAGATCGAACGGTTTCTTCTTCACCCGGTCCTTCCAGAACTCAGGCGCAACGTCAGATGTAATTCCCAAGAAAGAATTGAGGCCTTCCTCCAACACAGAGTGTGCGAATAGCAGCGATGCGGCGTCGACCGAGGACGATGCATTCTTCAATGTTTGCTCAGTGAGCTTCTGACTCAGGAAATCGGTGGTTTTCTTGAGGTCGTCGTCGTCAACGATGCCGATTGTGAATTCCTTTAATTGTCCCGAAACGGTCAGATCGGAAACGAGCGACGTCTGCTCGCCCTCGACGATCTTTGCCGCGTAGGGCATCCCGGCTGTAGAAACCATTCTGAGGGAATGGATGATCGCCCAGCCGTTATTCATGCGCCTAAAAGCTATGGTGAATTCTTCGTCGGGAGTCACGGAGGTAAAAGGTTAGCATGGCAGGACCCTCGAGGCATTTCGCCCTGCCTTCGTGAAAAGGAACCTGGAACTCGGAGGGGGAGCCTGCCTTTACGCCCCAAGCGTCCCAACGATTTGCCGGGTTGCGAAACGAGTTTTCAGATATTTGGCTTACCAGTCAGACTAACCTAATAGGAGGTGTGAGCACCGCCGGAGTGCCACAGTTGCTGACCGCGATGGACGTTCCCTGACTAACTGTCGGTAAGACTGCCTCGTTCAGCATTGCTTTGGCTCGTGATCTTTGGGTGCCTTCTGTGTGCGGATTTTAAGGTCTAGGATTGCGCATAATCCATGAATTGCCATGACAAACAGCTTAAAGGCACGGTCGGAATCGAATCGGCGAAAGGAAAGATGTGGAGATGTCCGTCGAAAATGCAAGAACACCGAGCCGCTAGCCGCCTGTGTAACGCCCCCGGAATGTGGGCAAAAATGAGGCCAATTTCTTGTCCACTTTTTGTCCGCGTTTGAGCCCAAACGAGCCCGATTTTGACCTATCGAGGCCGATCCAGAACGAACCGTGGGATTGGGGTTAACTCTAGAACGTGCAATCAACTACAGCGAAAAGATTGGAGGCGCGGGTCGGAATCGAACCGACGCATAAAGGTTTTGCAGACCTCTCCCTTACCACTTGGGTACCGCGCCCCTAAGCTCGACACGTCAGCGTTCCGCCAAATTCAACCCGCCGAACACGAGTCTGCTGTGGACAAAAATCTGGAGCGGGAGACGGGATTTGAACCCGCGACTTCGACCTTGGCAAGGTCGCACTCTACCACTGAGTTACTCCCGCTCAGCCTATTGATTTTACAGTACTCCGCAGCGCCTGCCAATCTCAACTGCCAAGTCCGGGTCTCACGCTGGTAATGCAGCGTCGGAAAAGTACCTTACGAGAGTTCCAACTCGATTTTCTTCGCCGCCCGGTCCAACTTCACGATTCTGAAGCTCCGAACCTGCCCGGCGCGGGCGGGCTCAGCCTTTGGCGGACCTCCGCTGCCGGTTTTCCAGCGAGCCTGCAGCATGGAACTCAGCGACGACAAATCCGCTTTCGTGGAGGCCTGCACTTCGCTCTTGGCCGCAACGGCCGCGCTCATTTTGCAGGTCGCGTGAATTCCCTGTCCCAGTTCCACTCTAGCTTGCGCTCCTGAGTCGTCCATCAGCCGGCCCGTCACCACATCGCCCTCGTTGTGCTCGGCGAGGTATTCGTCCAGACCCGTGGGGACGAGTTGCTTCATGCTCAACTTCATCTGCCGCTTCTCGGAATCGACGCCCAGTACCAGCGCCTTGACGACCTGGCCGACGCGCAGCACGTCGGCGGGCACATTGATCCGCTTCTCGGCACTCATCTCGCTGACGTGAATCATGCCTTCGATTCCCTCCGAAAGTTGCATGAAGGCGCCGAATTTCATCAGGCTGGTGATCGGCCCTTCGACTTCGGATCCGACCGGGAAACGCTGCGCCGCGTCGACCCACGGATCGCCCAGCGCCTGCTTCAGGCCGAGCGAGATTCGGCGCTCGCCGCCGCTGATTCCAAGAATGACCGCTTCCACCGTCTCGCCTTGCTTGACGACGTCGCTGGCTTTTCTGATCTTTCCCTTGGACCACGACATCTCCGAAATGTGAATCAACCCTTCGATTCCGGGCTCCAACTCGACGAACGCCCCAAAATCGACCAGGCGCGTGACGGTTCCGCGCACGCGGTCTCCCGCTTTGAATTTCTGCTCAACGCCGTCCCAGGGATGCGGCTGGAGCTGCTTGAGCCCGACGGAAATTCGGCGTTTGTCGCCTTCGCTGGCCAGCTTCAGTACCTTGACTTCGACTTGATCTCCGACCGAAAGCACGTCCGCAGGCTTGTTCACGCGTCCCCACGCGATGTCGCCGACGTGGAGCAACGCATCCACTCCGCCCAGATCGACGAACGCTCCGTAATCCGTGAGGCTGCGCACGGTGCCCGTGATGGTGTCGCCTTCTTTGATCTGCCCGTAGAGCCGGTCTTTCGCCGATCGTTCCTCTTCCTCAGCAACCGCGCGCCGGTCGACCACGACGTCCTCATCGGCAACATCGAGCTTGATGATCCGGCAACGGATTTCCTGGCCGACCAATTTTTCCATTTCCGCCGCGTCACGCACACCACTGCGGGAAGCTGGCATGAAAGCTCGCACGCCGACGTCCACGCTGAACCCACCCTTCACCACAGCCGTTACCGTTCCCAACACGGCTGACTTTTCGGCGAAGGATTTCTCCAGCGCGGTCCAATCCATGGGGCGCTCCACCTTGAAGCGGGAAAGCTCGTAATAGCCGTCCAGATCGCGGCCCTTGACCGTGACCAGCGCCTTGTCGCCGGGCTTTAGCGTCTGGCCTTGCAGCGCGGCCAGCGGCAGAATTCCTTCCGACTTGAATCCGATATCAAAAAAAACGGAGTCGGCGGTCACCGAGATGACCGTGCCTTCCAGTTGCTTTCTGTCTTCGGTTTTGTGGGAATGACTCTTTTGAAATTGCGAGAGAATTTCGCCGAACGATTCAGTACTCTCGACGGCAGGTTGAGTTTCCGTAGTTTCTGTTTTGGAAGTCACTGGATCCGCCATGAAGATTTACAGCCCTCGACGCAAGATAGGATTTATCAGGATACCACCGCGAGTCAGTGATGCACCCACTGCGGATCGTCTTCGGGGTTCACGATCTGTCCGTCGCGCATGTGAATGATGCGATCGCCATAACCGGCGGCCTCCGGATTATGCGTGATCATCAGCACGGTTTGTCCCAGCTCCTGATTGGACTTACGCAGCATGCCGAGAACGACATCGGAGTTCTTTGAATCCAGGTTGCCCGTAGGTTCGTCGGCCAGCACGACCGCCGGCTTATTGATGAGCGCGCGGGCCAAGGCCACGCGTTGCTGCTCGCCTCCGGAAAGTTCCGCTGGACGATGCTGCAGGCGTTTGGTCAAACCCAGCAGATCGGTGATGCGATTGAAATACGCCGGATCGCGGTCGTCATTGCCGGAGATTTCCTGCGCTATTTGAATGTTCGAACGCGCGTCCAGGGTCGGCAGCAGATTGAACTTCTGAAAAACGAATCCAATCTTGCGCTTGCGCATGCTCGTGCGCTGGGCGTCGGAGAGAGCCGCGAGATCGTCGCCGTCGAGCACCACGCTGCCACCGTCGGCGCGAGTCAAGCCGCCCAGCAAGTAGAAGAGTGTGGATTTTCCGCTGCCCGAAGGACCGACGACGCTGACGAACTCACCCTTCTGCACGCTGAAGGAAATTCCGCGGAGGGCTTCCACCTCGATTTTGCCCACGTGGTAGGTCTTGCGCAGATTTTTTGCTTCGATGAACGGAGCGGCCATGCCTGAAAAGAATCTTACACGAAGCAAGACGGCGGAAGCGCAGCCGAAACAGTTTCTAAGCTGCGCCGACTTGACGCGCCAGCGGCGGAGGGCGATGCTGCATCCGTTTCGGACCGCGCTTTCGCACCAGCAACAAGCGCACGCGTTCCAACAGATCGGCGGGCGCATACATTCCCTTGGTGAGAAATACATCCGCCCGCGAATCGTGGTCGTAGATGCGCACTTTGCTAGAAATCAGAATAGCGGGCGTCTGCGGCGAAAGATTTTTAATCTTGGAAATGAGTTGCGGCCCGTCCAGGCCCGGCATCGCCATGTCGGCGATGACCAGGTCGATCCCGCCTTGCGTGAACCGCGCCAGCGCATCTTCTCCGCGGGTGAAACTGGCCACGCGGTAGCCGCGCGTCTCCAACATGATTTTGCGGTGGGAGAGAGACTGTTCGTTATCGTCGACACACAAAATCGTTCGCTTGGGTTTCATCAGCCTGGGCAATCTATTGGCGCGATAGGCGACTCAGGTCGCGAGAACCAACAGAAAGTTTTCTCAATATGAAGAGTGACAGAGCGAAATGAATCCTAACGGCTAGCGCGCTTCCTGTAAAGTGCCGTCGATGCTAATGCAACTTTCTGGGTATTGCTTTTCTGCGCAGTCTAGGCGCGTCAATGTTTTCGGCATGCAGCGCAGTGCGGATCAGAGGAAAACTTCTCCGCGGATAACTTCGACCGCATTGCCTCCGACGCGAACGTTAACTACCCGGTTATCGCGACGCGACGCGCGCACAAAAATCCGGCTGGGTCTCTGCATCTCGATCCCTTGTTCGATCAAGACTTGCTGCTCAGGTTCGGCCACGCCGTGCGACACCATCCACGCTGCCGCGCAGCCAGCCGCCGAACCGGTAGCAGGATCTTCTCCGTTGTAGAACAGCATGCGTGCATGCAAACCGGCTGCGGGATCCACCGTCTCGCGCGCCACAAAATAAAAAAACTTTACCCCGGACTTCTCCAGATATTCGGTTGCCCCGTGCAAGTCGACTCGCACATTTTGCAGGACCGCGAGCGACTTCAGCGGAGCGACGGTGAACGGCACTCCCGTCGAAACGGTTTCGATCGGCAAAGAAGGATGGAAATCGTGCAGACTCAATCCGGTCGCCCGCGCTACCGCGTCGCGATCGTGTTGTATTCCAAACACCGGATCCACCTGCGTCATCTCACCAAACACCGGCTGGCCGTCAGGGCTTTCAAACCGCACGGGAACTCGACCCACATTCAGCTCGAGCACGATCTCCGGGGCCTTGCTCTCGCCACGCAAAGCAAATGCCGTTCCCAGCGTGGGATGTCCCGCAAAGGGCAGTTCTTCCTGCACCGTAAAAATTCGCACGCGCACCCCGCGCGCCTTCTGGCTTTCCGGATCGCGAGGAAAAATGAAAGTCGTCTCCGACAGATTCATTTCCTTGGCGATGGACTGCATTTCGGCATCGCTCAATCCCCGGGCATCGGAAAATACGGCCAGTGAATTCCCTTCCAAAGGCTTGGAGGAGAACACATCCCACTGCGTCATAGCTAACTTGCGAGATGTTTTATTCATGAAAATATTCCTTGAAGAGACGGTGCACAGCCGCCAGACAAACGATGACCAAACCGCCGGTCACGATGCAGAATAGATTCGATTTGGCCAAAACCCGTACGGTTCGGAGGTTTGACAGTGGCATTCTCCGAGCCTATGCTAGTCGTTATGTTTTTCTTATCCACCGCCAGTGCGATGTGCTGTTGTCGCCTGATGCCGGCGTGTGGGTAGGAACATAACGAAATTCTTCCCACCCACCCGGCAAAGCGGGTGGGTTTCATTTTCATCCGCCGTGCAACAACCGGGAATAGAGTCGGGCCGACTTTCGGAACCTTAGCGACATCTACAAACAGGAGGATTCATGAGCACCGCGACCGCAAGTGAAACCATTAGCGTTCCAAGAATTAACGAGACCGCCCCCGATTTCACGGCCGAGACGACGCAAGGCACAATTCATTTCCACCAATGGATCGGCGACGGATGGGCCATTCTGTTCTCGCATCCCAAAGACTTCACGCCCGTCTGCACCACGGAGCTGGGTTACATGGCGAAGCTGCAGCCGGAGTTCGCCAGACGCAACGTCAAGATCATCGGTCTCAGCGTCGATCCGGTTTCCAGCCACACCAAGTGGGAGACCGACATCGAAGAGACGCAAGGGGCAAAAGTGAACTATCCCATGATCGGCGATCCGCAGCTCAAAGTTGCCAAGCTCTATGGCATGTTACCCGCGGATGCAGGCGAGAACTGCGAAGGCCGCACAGCCGCGGATAACGCCACGGTGCGCACCGTATTCGTCGTCGGCCCCGACAAGAAAATTAAGCTGCAACTGAGTTATCCGATGACCACCGGGCGCAACTTCGACGAAATCCTGCGCGTCGTCGATTCCATGCAGCTCACGGCGAAGCACAAAGTGGCTACGCCGGTGAACTGGAAACCGGGCGACGATGTGATCATTACGGGCGCAGTCTCCAACGAAGAGGCGCAGCAGAAATTCCCCGGCTTCAAAACGATCAAGCCGTATCTGCGGGTCACGTCTCAGCCGAAGTAGTTGCGAAGCAGTACGAACCGAAAGAATCGGCCACGGATTGCACGGACCTTCACGAGTTTGACTTGGTATGCGAATCCAGTCAGCCGAAGAGACCGCCGCGGTCCGTGGCCTTTGATTGTTCGAAGCGGAAGCGCATGCGGTCCGGTGATCGTCCCGGTCTTCAAATCGTGGAACATACATAGATTCAATAGCTTACAGACGAACCCCGCGCATACGGCGCACGTAAATGGTGGGGTTACGTTTCTGCGTGCCAGTAGGATTGCCAGTAAGTTTCCAACGTGCAACGTCTGGAGGTTGGTTCATAAAGATGGAAATCCTTACGGTTGCTGAGTTGGCTGCGATGCTCAAGATGAGCAAGAGGCAGATTTACGAGATGACAAATAGGCGCGCGCGCATCGGCTCAATGAAGGATCATCCACTCCCTGTGTTGAAAATCAACGGCAATTTGCGGTTTCGCAAGAGCGATGTTGAGGCTTGGATTGAGAAGTTGGTTGTACGTGGGAGGTAGAAGGTACCTCTCGTCTTGAAGGAAACCGGTTGCCAATCTCAAGTAGCGAATGTTTCAAACTGCACCACTACCCTGGTTTT
>Ga0187805_10000850_pt1 | contig 10636 bp, 11 predicted proteins | sample NC_wetland_sal_i_6_FD_132965 | JGI IMG/M metagenome (GOLD analysis project Ga0187805, IMG submission 132965) | Wetland sediment microbial communities from Neuse River Estuary, North Carolina, USA - Control_5 | ecosystem: Environmental > Aquatic > Freshwater > Wetlands > Sediment | place: USA... | reverse complement strand
CTCGGCGGGCGTGGCGGGCGGAGCCGGACCGCCCGGGGGCGCCCCTGTCGAGGCCAGTCCCGATGAGCCGGGGGCCGCGCCGGTAGAGTCCGCGGGCGCGACGGGAGGGGCACCGGGGGTCGCTGCCATGCCGGCTTGCAGCGCTTTGACTTCGGCCTCGAGGCTCGCGATCCGGTCGTTCAGCGGCGCCACGTCAGCGCCACCGCCGCCATGCTTGAGCTGCTCGATCTGATCGTTCTGACGCTGAACCTGGAGCTTCAGAGCGTCGATTTCCTGGCGGTCGCTGGCGATCATCCCGCGCAGCGTGAACTCGTTTTGATTGAGCTGCTGCATGCCGCTCTGGTCGGCGCATCCGGCCAGCGCGAATGCTGCGGCAAAGACGGCGACGGTGCCGATCGGCGAGTTAATTTTTCGCACGCGTCTAATCCTTAATCGCTTACCGCAAAGTGATCGCGCCGATTCTGCGACCAGCAGCTTTCGTCGTGCTCGGTGCAAAGCGGAAGCTCCTTGCCGTAGCTGATGGTCGAGATTCGGCTGCCGCTGATTCCGAGCGTCACCAGGTAATCCTTGGCGGCCTGCGCGCGCTTGGCGCCCAGCGCGATATTGTATTCCTCAGAGCCGCGCTCATCGCAATGACCCTCGACCTGGACCCGCGTTTGCGGATGCGCTTGCAGCCAGCTCGCGTTGGATTTCAGCACCGGGCCGTCCTGTTCCTGGATCGTGTACTCGTTGTAGGCGAAGTGAATGTCGCTGAGCGGACCTTGGCCGGGGATAAGTCCCTTCTTCCAGTCCTCGAGCGAGCTGGTGGTCTTCCCTACCCCAGTTTCACCAATTTGACCTCCGCCGGGATTTTCGCCGGGGAGCGGGGCCGGCTTCTTCGACGAGCATCCGGCCATCGCCAGCATCACGCCAACACTTACAATCGCGACCGCTCTGGCGACCATCGAACGACTAGTCACCCAACCACCCCGACCACACTGGACAGGAATCATTGCCATTACCCTCCGTCAAAGCGGAAATAATTTTCCGGTTGTCGACCATCACTATATAGATTCGCGAACTGTGGCCGCGCGTCGAGCTGAACGCGAGATAGCGTCCGTCGGGCGACCAGCTTGGATACTCGTTGGAGCCGTTGCCATCGGTCACTTGCACAGGGTCGCCGCCGCCGACGGGAATCGTCCAGATGTCGAAACGTCCGTTGTTGCGGCTCTGATATGCCAGCTTGTCGCCCTTGGGAGAAAACGCGGGCGTGGTGTTGTAATCGCCGCTGTAGGTCAAGCGTTTCGGCGCACCGCCGGAGAGGCTGGTCAGGTAAATTTGCGGGGTGCCGGAGCGATCCGAGGTGAACGCGAGCGTGGCGCCGTCAGGCGAAATGGCGGGACTGACGTTGATTCCGTTGTTGTCGGTGAGCTGGCGGATTTCGGCGCCCTCGCGCGTGATCAGATACAGATTGGTGGAGCCGCCACGCTCGATCGCGGCGACGATTTGCTCGCCGTCGGGCGAGATCGTCCCGCCGATCACGCGGCCGTGCGGGCTGTCCAGGCGCGCCTCGCGCTGCTGCTTGAGATCGGCCAGATAAAGCGCAGGCTCCATGCTCTTGTACGAGAGATAGAGCACATAGCGCGTGCTGCGATCGAAGCTCGGGAACAGGTTGATAGTGGGATTGTCGGTCAGCTTGAACAGGTCCTGGCCATCGATCGACTGGGTATAGATTTCCTTGAAACGGCCGCCGCGCGTGGAGACGAAGGCGAGCTTGGAATCGAACGGACCGCGCTGTCCGGTGGCAGCTTGAAGGATCGCGTCGGCGAATCGGCGCGCCATCCGCTCCACGTCGCCCGCGTCGCCGGTGAAATTCTTGCCCATCATGCGCCGCTGCTGCGCCACGTCGTAAAGAAAAGCGGTCAGCTTCACGCCCGCGCCGGTGGCGGCGACCGAACCTTTGACCAGGAAGTCGGCGTTGATCGATCGCCAATCGGCGAAATTGAACTGGCCCAACTCGAAGCCCGACGATTGCGGGTCCTCGATGTAGGCGTGCGGATCGATAATTCTGAAATAGCCGGAAAGCTCCAGATCGCGCCTCAGCGTGCCGACAAACTCGCTGCCGACGCGATGGTCGTCGTCGCCGCCGAGATTTTTGAGCCCCGACACTGCGATCGCCGAGAGCTGGGAGCCGGGTCCCGCGATCGTGATGGTGATCGGCCCCGGAGCGAGGCCCCGCGCCGGCTGCGCGGCGGCCTGACCGGCGGCCAGCGCGCAAGCGATCGCGCACAGAACTGCGCACGCGTTAAATGGCCGCTTCATAGGTTCGGGGCCGGCTCCGGATTGCAACGAAAAAGATCGAAACGAAGTTGACGTACGTGGCTTATCCGCAACTCCTGCAACATCGCAACCTCAGGACGACTTGAGCTCACTGAGCTGAAACACGGCTTTGATCCCGGAGGAAAACTCGCCGCGGAACTTTTCCGGCGGCGCGGGAAACGGCGCTGCCCGGCGAATCGCGCGAATCACGGAATCATCGAAGGCCGGGTCGTTTGAACTCGTGCCAATCTTCACCGCGGTCAACGCACCGTCGGGGCCGATGGCGAAATTGACGGTGGCGGTCAGATCGTTCGAGCCGCCGGTAAAAGCCCAGGCTTTCTTAATCTGATCCTGCACGGTTTTATAGTACAGGATAAATTCCGGGTCCTGTAGAATCCCGACGCTGCCCTTGCCGCCGCCGACTCCGTAGCCCGCTCCCTCAGTCGCGTTGCTTGCGAGCACGGGTCCTCCGCCGGCCGGAGCCTCGGGCATGTCGGAATCGTCGTCGTCTTCATCTTCAGGCGGCGGGTTCTTCTCGAGTTGCTTGACGTGCTCGGCGAGCAAATGGCGCTTGAGCATCGCGAGGCGCTGCTCGACGCTCGGCGTGGACGCGATTTTTGCCTTTGCGGTGGTCGATTCAGACTTGGGCGCGTTGCGGATGGCCTTTTCGGGCGTGGGCTTTGGCGTCGCGTGTTTCTTTGGCGGCTGAGTTGGCTGCGGCGTTGGCGCGATCGACGGCTGCGGCGTCGCTTCGACGGTTGGCTCGGGAGTGGGAGTCGCGGTGGGAGCTTCGGTCGGCTTCGGATTAATCTTGAGCGCGTTCTTATCGGCGTCGTTGAGCGCGAGTTCGGTTTTGGGCGGCTCGGTCTTGAGCTTAGATTCTTCGGGTTTTGGCGCCGCCGCCTTCGCCTCATCCGCATGACGATTGATGCGCGGCAGATGGGTGCCGAGGTCGCCGGCAGGAAGGTTGTCGACGATTTTCACCGTGTAGGCGGGCGGCGCAGCTTCTGCGGGATGCAAAAAGCGCGGCGCGATGAAGAACACAAAGGCGAACAGCGCCGCGTGGCCGAGCGCGGAGGCGAAGATCGCCGCGAAATATCCGATTCGCGACGGCTGCTCGTCAGCGCTATGGTCCGGCGCCGCCACGGCTCAGCGCTCACTTCGCGCTGGGTCGGCGCCGCTGGCCGCCGGCATCTCGGTGACCATCCCGACGTTTTCGATTCCCGCGGCCTTAATCGCGGCCATCGTGCGGACCACCTGGCCGTACGGCACTTGATCGTCGGCGCGGAGAAAGACCTCGCGGTCGGGACGTTCCTGGGCGATCGCCTTGAGCTTGTCGGTCAAGTCATCGGCCGAGAGCTTCGCGTCGTTGAGATAAATCTGGCTGTCGCGCGTGATCGACACGACGAACTGCTCTTCCTTGCCGGGCAGCGCCTCGGCCTTGACGCTTGGCAGGTTGACCTCGACGCCCTGCTGAATAATCGGCGCCGTGACCATAAAGATGACCAGCAACACCAGCATCACGTCCACCAGGGGGGTGACGTTGATCTGGGAAACCATCTGCCCGCGCTGTCCTGGGTCGAAAGCCATTGAATCCGGTGCCTACGAAAGGAAATGACGCTCGGCGATGTTCAAAAATTCGGAGGTGAAGTTGTCCATCTCGGTCGCCAACACACGCACCCGCGCGATGAAGTAGTTGTAGAACATCTGCGCCGGGATCGCGGCGACCAGGCCGACCGCGGTCGTGATCAGCGCCTCGGCGATTCCGGGCGCGACCGCCTGAATGCTCGACGTATGCGACGCCGACAGGCCAAGGAACGCGGTCATTATTCCCCACACGGTGCCGAACAGCCCGATGAAGGGGCAGGTCGAACCGGTGGTGGCGAGGAAGGTGATGCCGGATTCGAGCTTGGTCAGCTCGACGTTTTCCTGGCGCTTCATCGCGCGCATCACATTGGCGATCCCGCCGAGGTCGGTCGAGAAACCGCTTTCCGCTCCGACCGCCTGGCGCTTGGCGCGGGTGAGCTGCAGGAGTTCCTGGTAGCCGGCGCGGAAAACCTGCGCAACCGGGCTGCGCTTGAGGCCGACGCTGGCGGTGTGAATGGCGGCGAGGTTTTTCGATTCCCAGAAGATCGCGATGAAGCGTTCGGACTGGCGCCGCGCCCGCGAAATCTCAATCAGCTTGTAAAGTATGATGCCCCAACTGGCGACCGAAAATGCGACCAGCACCCACAGCACGGCTGCCACTACCGGGCCCGTGCCCAGCACCAGTTCCACCACACCTAACCCGCCTGCACCGCTCACCTGATGGAGCATAAAACCGCCACTCGGCTGAATAATCGACTATTATAAGGGTATCAGCGCGCCCAAAACCAGCCGGCAGTCGCGCCGCGATACGTGCTATAAGAGCGGTCGTCGTGAAGTTCGGCGCGATCGAGGCGCTTGAACTGCACCAATTCCCGAATCGGCGGACTTCAGCAATGTCGATCATCACTCCTGATCCGGCGCGCCCGTCTGAGGCGAGGAGTCTCGGATCCCAGATCGCGCGCGACTTCGGCCGCATCGCGATTCTTGCGATCGCGTCGCTCGGGGCTGGACTCGCGATGAACCGGTTTTCGCTCCATCCGCTTCCTCTCGTCTATCAAACGCCGGAGCAGCGGTTCGATGCCGAGTTGACGACTCTGGTTGCGGCGCCGCCGTTTGAGGTCGCTTCGGCAGCAACTGTCGGACTCGAGGAATTCCGCTCAGCCGTCGGCGGCAAAAGCGCGCTCATCTTCGATGCCCGGCCGTCGGTGTTCTTCGAAAAGGGACACGTACCGGGAGCGCTCAATCTTGCGCGAGACGACTTCGCGCACGACTATCGGGGCCTGGCCGGCGTGCTGCAGGCCGCCCACGACAAGCCGATCATCGTGTACTGCTCCGGCGGCGAATGTCGTGACAGCCGGCTCGTCGCGGACGCGTTGCTGAGTCTCGGCTTTGGCAACGTCCGCGTCTTCAGCGGCGGGTGGGATGCGTGGTCGGCGGCCGGGCTTCCGGCATCCACAGGGAGCGGACACTGATGCATCCCGACAATTCGCGCCGCAACTACGCGGTGCTCGCGGTCAGCGTAGCCGTGGCTGCGTTATTCATCTACGCGGGCATCGACAAGATTCGCAACCCGCAGCAGTTCGCAGATAGCACCGCTGGATTCGCCCTGCTGCCGGCGGTGTTGATCAACCTGCTTGCGCTGGGTCTGCCGCCCTTCGAGCTGGCATGCGGCGTCCTGCTGCTTGCGCCGCCGACCAGGCGGGTCGGAGCGCTTGCGGTCGCCGTTGTTTCTGTGATGTTTTTCGCGGCGCTGGCGTCGGCACTGCTTCGAGGTCTCACGCTGGACTGCGGCTGCTTCGGGGCTGGCGCGCCATCACGGCCGAGAATGTGGCTGGAGCTGGCGCTGGACGTGGCGTTGTTCTCGGGCGCGCTGTTCGTGTACTTGCGCTCGATTACCCGGCGGCCGGCGCGCGCGGCATGATTTCCGCGGCCCCGGTTCCGCCTGCTTCGCGGGTCGCCGCGGCGTAGAATCCATAGTCCAAGCGCTCTTGTACATCAGACCCGGACTTATCTAAGGTTCGGGTTGTTGCTATTGGGTGTTTCATTTTTCAGCAAAAAGATTTGGAGGATTGATCGGTGGCGATAAAAGTCGGGATAAACGGATTCGGCCGAATCGGCAGGATGTTTCTGCGCGCGGCGCTGGGCAAAAAGGAGCTCGAGATCGTAGCCGTCAACGACATCACCGATGCGCGCACGCTGGCGCATCTGCTCAAATACGATTCCATCCACGGCACGCTGCGTCATGAAGTCAAGGCCGAAGGCGGGAGTATTTTGCTCGACGGTAAGCCGCTGCAGGTGCTGGCGGAACGCGATCCCGGCAAATTGCCGTGGAGCAAACTCGGCGTGCAGGTGGTGGTCGAGTCCACCGGCCTGTTCACGGCGCGCGACAAGGCCGCGATGCATCTTTCCGCCGGGGCGAAAAAAGTCGTCATCAGCGCGCCCGCCGAAGGCGCCGACGTTACGCTGTGCCTGGGGGTCAACGAGCGCGCTTACGACGCGAAAAAGCACGACGTGATATCGAACGCATCGTGCACGACCAACTGCCTGGCGCCGATCGCAAAAGTTCTGCATGACAGTTTCGGAATCGTCCACGGCCTGATGACTACGGTGCACAGCTACACCTCGGATCAAAGCCTGCAGGACACGCCGCACCGGGATCTGCGCCGCGCGCGCGCGGCGGCGATGTCGATGATTCCGACTTCAACCGGCGCCGCCAAAGCGATTGGCCTGGTGCTGCCCGCGCTCAACGGCAAGCTCGACGGACTTGCGATCAGAGTGCCGACGGCGAACGTGTCGCTGGTTGACCTGACGGTGACGGTGGACAAGGACGCCGACGAAAAATCGGTCAATGCCGCGATGAAAGCGGCGGCGGAAGGCCCGCTCAAGGGGATTTTGGCTTACAGCGAGGCGCCGATCGTCTCGGTCGACCTCAACGGCGATGCGCATTCGTCGATCCTTGACGCGCCGTTGACCAAGGTGATCGGCAAGCGGCTGGTGAAAGTATTTTCGTGGTACGACAACGAGTGGGGCTACTCGAACCGGCTGGCGGATATCGCCGCGTTCGTCGCGGCCCAGCTTTAGCCGCGCCAACCGAGCAGAGCGCAGAGTGAGTGGCCGCGATGCCCGTCATACCGATCACGCGCCTTGAGTTGAAAGACAAGAAGGTGCTCGTGCGATGCGATTTCAACGTGCCGATCCAGGAGGGAAAGATCCAGGACCCGGCGCGGATCGACGCCAGCCTGGAGACGATTCGCTACATCCTCGAGCATGGCGGGTCGGCGGTGCTCTGCTCGCATCTGGGGCGTCCGAAGGAGCGCACCCCCGAGCTCAGCCTCAAACCGGTCGCCGAATATCTATCGAAGGTGCTCGAGCAGAAAGTCGCGCTCGCGCCCGACTGCATCGGCGACCACACCGGCAAAATGATCGAAGCGCTCAAGCCGGGCCAGGCGATCCTGCTCGAAAACCTGCGCTTCCACAAAGAAGAGGAAGCCAACGATCGCGACTTCTCGCATGAACTGGCGCGGCACAAACAAGTCTATGTGAACGACGGCTTCGGCGCCGCACATCGCGCGCACGCCTCGACGGTCGGAGTCACACGATTCATCGCCGAGCGCGCGGCCGGATTCCTGATGATGCGTGAACTGGATGCGTTGCGGGCGGTCACCGAGAATCCGCAGCGCCCGTCGGTCGCGATCCTGGGCGGCGCAAAAGTCTCCGACAAGATCGGGCTGATCCGAAATCTGCTGACCAAGGTTGATGCGATCCTGATCGGCGGCGCGATGGCGTACACGTTTCTCAAGGCGAAAGGCGTCGCCGTGGGCCGCTCGCGCGTCGAAGACGACAAGCTCGAGCTGGCGCGCGAATTGATGGCCGAGGCGGCGGGCAAAGGCGTCAAACTCGTCCTGCCGTCGGATCATATTGTCGCATCTGCGCCGGAAGCCGGCGCGACGCCCAGTGTAGTCACCGAAATTCCCGCCGAAATGATGGGGCTGGACATCGGGCCGCAGACCGCGGCTGCGTTTATAGCGGAGATCGCGCGCGCCAAGACCGTCATATGGAACGGGCCGCTCGGATTTTTCGAGATTCCGGCGTTCGCCGGCGGCACGATGCAAGTCGGTGAAGCGCTCGCCAATCAAGCGGGCGTCATCTCGATAATCGGCGGCGGCGACACGGCGGCGGCGCTCGCGCATGCGCCGTGGGCGAACAAGTTCACCCATATCTCGACCGGCGGCGGTGCAGCGCTCGAATTTCTGGAAGGCCGCGAGCTGCCCGGCGTGAAGGCACTCGAAGACTGACGTCACAGAAAAGGAGGGACGCGCGTGCGTAAGAAACTAATCGCCGGGAACTGGAAAATGAACCTTGCGCCGCTCGAGGCGCGCGCGCTCATAGCCGCAATCCGCGCCGAGATCGATCGCGACGCCGCGGCGCTGGCGAAAGATCGCGACGTGATGGTCGCGCCGCCCGCGATTCTCATCCCGGCCGTGGCGCAGGCGCTCGCGGGGTCGTCGATGCTGCTGGGCGCGCAAAATATGCACTACGAGGACAAGGGCGCGTTCACCGGCGAAGTCTCGCCGCCGATGCTGAAGAGCTATGGCGTGACCCACGTCATCCTCGGCCATTCGGAGCGCCGCCACATCTTTCATGAAACCGACGAGCTGATTAGCCGCAAAGTGCTAGCCGCGCTCAAGCATCGCATGGCGCCGATTCTGTGCGTCGGTGAAACCCAGGACGAACACGACGGCGGCCGGACGCTGGATGTCGTGCTGCACCAACTCCAGCGCGGGCTCGAGAACGTCGGCGACGATCAGGTGACCGCAGTGACGATTGCCTACGAGCCGGTGTGGGCGATTGGCACCGGGCGCAACGCGACACCCGAGCAGGCCGAAGAGGTACACGGGGCGATCCGCGGCGTGATCCTCGAACGCTACGGGCATGAGCCCGCCGCGGCGATGCGGATAATTTACGGCGGCAGTGTAACCGCCGACAATGTTGACTCGCTGGTGTCCAAGCCCGATATTGACGGGGCTCTGGTCGGCGGGGCAAGCTTAAAGGCTGACTCGTTCGCGCGCATCGTCAGGGCGCGGACCCGCTGAAGAAGAAAGACCAAATGGTTTCAATCGTTGTTTCGATTCATGTGATCGTCTGCGTCGCCATCTGCATCATCATCCTGCTGCAGCAGGGCAAGGGTGCGGAGGTCGGCGCCGTTTTCGGCGGTTCGAGCCAGACCGTGTTCGGCGCGAGCGGGGCAGGCAATGCGCTGACTAAAGCGACGTGGGCGCTGGCGACGATTTTCTTCGCCACCTCGATCTTCCTCGCGCTGGCTTCAGCGCGGCGCGTGACCGGCAGTATCTTCGATCGGCCGTTCTCGTCGGCGCCTGTATCGAGCGTGATGCCGGTGTCGAAGCAGGCACCCCGCAATGCGATTCCCGCGGCGCCGGCGCCGGCCGGTCGTAATCCCGCCGGACCCGCGACACCGTCGACCAAGTAACGCAGTACTTTCGGATTTGCGCCGGAGCGTTCAGACCCTCGACCTCGCTCCGGCTGGGACGCATGATGCGCGGGTGGTGGAATGGCAGACACGCCAGTTTGAGGGGCTGGTGGTAGTAATACCGTGCGGGTTCAAGTCCCGCCCCGCGCACCAGGGGGTAATTCACTTAATTGAATGTGGAACCCTCCCCGGGTTCCACGCCTCCTTGGGCAGGGGTAACCCCTGTACCTTAGTATTAAGAGAAGATGCGGGACGTCGTCCCTGTTAGAACTTTTTGTGTTGTGAAATTCGAGCTCATTAGCGGGATTCCATGAGGCCACCGAGCGATAGTTGGCGCGGTGGCTCCGGCGCCGCGGGCGGCTGAGGCGAGCACCCCATGCGGCGTTCGTGGTCGATGGGGAAGCCATAGCGCGCGCGAATGCGATCGAAGATCACGCCCATCCGATCGTCGTACGCATGCGGGACGTACTCGGCGCGCGCGTAAAACATGTCGATACGCTCCGCCAGATGCGGGAATCGCTCCTTTACGAATGGGATGAAGCGGCGCGCTGCCGCCGGCTTCAGAAACATCGAACGCCACCATACTCCCGACGCGCCCGCGCGACGCGCCCCGCGGACGACGCCTTCGATCGCCGCGGGATCGTCCGTCAGCCCCGGAATCATCGGCATCATCAGCAGGTTGCATCGAATGCCCGCCCGCCCGAGCTCGAGCATCGCGCGCAGCCGCAGGCCCGGGCGCGGCGCTCGCGGCTCGAGGATTCGCTGCAGTTTTCGATCGAGCGTTATCAGCGAAAAGTTCACCGACAGCTTCGAGCGCCGGTTGATCTTTCTGAGCAGTTCGAGGTCGCGAACGATCAAGCTGGATTTGGTCGTGATCGACAGCTCCAGCCCCGACAGTTGCGCGAAAACTTCGAGCATCGAACGCGTCAGCCCGTATTTTCGCTCGGCCGGCTGGTAGGGGTCGGTCGCGGTGCCGATCGCGATCGCGTCGGTGCCTATGGGCGTGCGCGAAAGCGTGCGCGCGAGCACCTCGGCCGCCATCCGCTTGACGAAAATCTTGCGCTCGAAGTCCATCGGGTCGCGCAGCTCGAGGAAGTCATGCGTGTAGCGCGCGTAACAGTACACGCATCCGAACTCGCAGCCGCGATACGGGTTGATGGTCCATCGAAACGGCACGCGCGGGCTGTCGCATCGATTGAGAATCTGCCGCACCGGCATCTCGATAAACTCGACGCCGCGAGTGGCGTCGAGGTCTTCGGGCGG
>Ga0187805_10000849_pt1 | contig 10641 bp, 11 predicted proteins | sample NC_wetland_sal_i_6_FD_132965 | JGI IMG/M metagenome (GOLD analysis project Ga0187805, IMG submission 132965) | Wetland sediment microbial communities from Neuse River Estuary, North Carolina, USA - Control_5 | ecosystem: Environmental > Aquatic > Freshwater > Wetlands > Sediment | place: USA... | reverse complement strand
GGGCGTTGCTTCCAGCAGTCATCCGCGCGCGATCAGCTGGGATCCAAGCGGGGACTCCCATTTGCCACAACCCGGTTCTTAGGGGCTAGCTGGCAGCGTGAACCAGGCACTAGCCACTCACTGTCCCGCCCGGCATCACGGGCGCATGCGTTTCTGAGAAGTGGAGCCGTTTTCCTAGGGCTTTCTGCTCTTGAGTTCCGCCTTCAACTCTCTCATCTGCATGGCGATCACGAAGACCAGAAGCACGGCCGCAAACTCCACCAGACGGCCTGCACGGTACTGAAACGTTGTAATGATCGTGTAGCCAGTTGCGTTCGCGACCCCCTCAATGAAGCCCAGCCCGAGCAACCCGAACGCTGCAAGAAAGAAAAGGCGAGATACCATCGAAATTAGCTTCTCAAGGTTCATACTTATCCCTCAACTTCCCTAAGATGATTGCTGCGACGCCCATTACTTGCGTGGAATCGTTACGACCTTTTCGTCAAACTTCCCCTGGTCGACGTCAACGAAAACGACTGTGATGGTCCCGTCCGATCCTTGGAACCAAAGCGCGTACCAGCTGGGCAGTTGTGAATTGCTCGTTACACTAATTAGCGGCCCGTACTCTTTTGGGATGGCATCACGGAATTTGGGTGCCTGGATGGTCAGTAGTCCCGTCGGCTTTATAGGCTCGTGGAGCTTCTTGCAAGAGACGGTCACCAGACACACAGCTAGGATGAATAGTGCGACTATAGTTTTTCTCACCTTTGTGCCCCTTCTGTTGCCTGGAGCCCAAATGTGAACCCAACACTTACGGCCCGGGCGCGTGCTTACGCAAGGTATTACCCGGGATTCCATTTTGAGTTCCCAGGCGGGTGGAATTGTATACCTTGAACCGGGAACTGGCGTAACTACTGATTGGTCGGGCGGTCTCAATGGGTAGACGCAACACCCGTCCGGCGCGAGAAAATCTGTCGAGAAACCCCACAATCGGTGTTGCAAATTCCAACGACCATCAACTGCACGAGAATACGGTACTTACTGGAGACGCCGTCTGCGTCGCATTTCTTTCGCCGGAAATCGCAACAATCCACCGCCGCTTTCCACGGCAGCCGTTTGCGGGAACTTAGCCGCAAGCCATTCAGTCCATTTCACTTGCGGATTACGGCATCGCCGCACGGCCTTTGGCCTGGCGACTGCATATCTATTGGGCGAGAGATGAAAGAGCGGGACTTCTGAGAAAGACCCGGAGAGGAGAACGACCATGACACTCATCCTCGTTCTGCTGATGTTTGGAACCTTTATTCTGATTGACTACCTGCGCACGCGGCACGCGGTGCCCCACGTTGTGAGTGAGGCGGTTGCCGCCGTTTCACGGCCGGCGCTGTCCGGAGAATTCGTGGAAGGTTTTCTGGTTCCCGCGAATGTGCGCTATCACGCCGGGCACGGCTGGGCGCAGCGCGAGAGAAGCCACACCATGCGAGTGGGCGTCGACGAATTTGCTGCGGCGTTGCTCGGCAAAGTGAACCACATCGAGTTGCCGAAACCCGGCCGCTGGGTTCGTCAGGGGCAGAAGGCATTGAGCTTCACGCGCAATGGCGAAAAGACGGAGATGGTTTCTCCCGTCGAAGGCGAGATTGTGGAAGTGAACCCCGAAGTCGTGAAAGACCCGAGCCTCCTGCGCAAGGATCCCTTCGGCCAAGGCTGGCTGATGACCGTGCACGTGCCGGACGAAGACAGTGTCCAACGCAACTTCATGCCGGTGCACCTTGTAAAAGCGTGGATCGCGGATTGCGCCGAAAGACTCTTCGCCAAGCAGCCGCAACTGGCAGGACCGGTGATGGCAGACGGCGGAAGGCCCATCGAAGACTTTGCCGCAGGGCTGCCGGGCGCGAATTGGGTGGACTTGACCAAGGAGTTCTTCCTCGAACAATAGAGAATCCTAACGGCTGGCCGGCAAGCCACTCCTGGCTTGCTTGCCGGCCCCTCGCTTTGTAGGAGATTTTCTACGGGGTGTGTTGATTTCCTACAGTCGGGGGCAAACCACGCACCTTCGCCCTCTTCGCTTATGTCCCAAATCCTGATATCACCTCCAACGTACTGTAAACACAACGCTTACAAGTTGTAGATTTCCCCTACGGTGGCCTGAGACATGCTGCCTCATAGCTGGCACTTCAGGCTACCGTCCAACCTCGAAGCCTCCCCGAAGCCAAGAAAGGGTATCCATGCCCAAAGCCATCCTCTACGACAGCACTATGTGCATCGGTTGCCGTCTGTGCGAAAAGGCCTGTGCCGAACACCACGACCTGCCCTACAACGACGACGTCGCCAAGGAAGAAAAGCTCTCGGCTCACAAGCTGACGGCCGTAACGACGCACGGCGACAAATTCATGCGCCGCTTCTGTATGAATTGCATTTCGCCCACGTGTGCGTCCGTCTGTCCGGTGGCTGCCCTGAAGAAATCCGCGCTCGGCCCGGTCACTTACGATTCCTCGCGTTGCATCGGCTGCCGTTACTGCATGCTCGCGTGCCCCTATCAGGTCCCCACTTATCAATGGCACAGCCGCCTGCCGGTTGTGAAGAAGTGCGATATGTGCGCCGACCGCGTGGCCAAGGGCATGCCAACGGCTTGCGCTGAAGCTTGCCCGACCGGCGCCACGAAGTTCGGCGAGCGTGACGAACTGATCGCCGAGGCGCGCCAGCGGCTCGCCGCCGCCACTCCCGGCCAGTATTACCCCAAGATTTATGGTCTCGAGGAAGTCGGCGGCACTTCCATGTTGCTTCTGGCCGCCGTGCCCTTTGAGGATTTGGGCGTGAAGGTCAGCTTACCGCATGAGCCGATGCCCATGCTCACCTGGCGCGCGCTCTCTGAAATTCCCAGTATCGTTTCCGTTTTCGGTGTGCTCCTTGGCGGTGTCTGGTGGATCAGCCACCGCAAAGAGGAAGTCGCTGCAGCAGAACGAGCGGAGCGGGAGAAAAAGTCATGAACTCGATTCGAAACGGAGCGAAACCTGGATTTTGGCAAATCCTCGCCATCGTATTCATGCTAGCGGGAGCCTACGCCACGTACGTCCGTGTAACGCAGGGCCTGGGCGGAGCCACGAACCTCAGCGATCAGTTCCCCTGGGGATTGTGGATTGGCTTCGACATTCTATGCGGCGTTGGCCTGGCTGCCGGAGGATTCACTCTGGCGGCTACCGTGCACATCTTCAATATCGAGCGCTATAAACCGATTCTTCGTCCTGCCATTCTCACCGCGTTTCTCGGCTATCTGCTGGTGGTTCTCGCGCTGATGTTTGACCTGGGACTGCCGTATCGCATCTGGCATCCGCTGGTGATGTGGAATCCGCATTCCGTCATGTTCGAAGTGGGCTGGTGCGTGACGTTGTACACCACCGTGCTGGCACTGGAGTTCGTTCCGGTGGTTTTCGAACAATTCCGCTGGACCAGGGCGTTGAAGGTGATGCGAGCGATTCTGATCCCGCTGGTCATTCTTGGAGTGATTTTGTCCACGCTGCATCAATCTTCGCTCGGAAGCTTGTACCTCATCGTCCCGGAAAAGCTCTATCCGCTGTGGTACACGCCGCTTTTGCCCGTCATGTTCTTTGTTTCGGCGTTGTGCGCGGGGCTGGCCATGACCATTTTCGAATCCTGGCAAAGCAGCAAGGCGTTCGGAAAGCATCTGGAAATGCCGTTGCTGTCCAGCATGGGGCGGGTTCTGGCCGTGTTTCTGGCGGTGTACATGATGCTGCGGTTCATCGATCTCTGGAACCGCGATGCGCTACGCCTGCTCCTGGTGCGCCGGACGGAAACGTATCTGTTCTTGCTGGAGATTGCCTTCTTCCTCGTTCCCATGTTCCTGCTGTGGCGCAAGCAGGTCTACAGCAATCCGCACGCGCTGTACGGGTGCGCGGTTCTGGTGCTCTTCGGTTTTGTCTCGAACCGGCTCAATGTCAGCGTCACGGGGATGGAAGCGGCCTCGGGAACCTATTACTTCCCCAAATGGACGGAAGTTGCGGTGACGCTGGCCATCGTCTCGCTGGGCTTTTCGATTTTCCGTTTCGCTTGCAAGAACCTGCCCATCTTTGCGCCTCAACCCACGGTGGAACGTCATCGCTCAACGGCTGCGCTCCCTGCCGAAGGGGACTAAGCCATGGGGAAGAATCCCCTACAGTTCGGCCGCTTTCGCATCGGCCTGGCTCCGAAACTCGTGAGCCTGCTTGTCGTTAGCACCGTGGCACTGTTCACTCTGTTCGGTTACCTCAACCTTCGTTTCCAGCAGCGGCATGCCGAAGAAATCATTTTGCAGGACGGAGACCACGTCGGCGACCTGATTGTGCGTAGTCTCCGCTATCACATGATGCGCAACGATCGTGAGGCGCTTCACGAGGCCATCGCCAATCTTGGTGCTCAGTCCGGCATGCGCCGCATCCGCATCTTGAATGCCTCCGGCCAGGTCACGTTCTCCACCGATCCCGTGGACGTCCACACCGTCGTGGACAAAATGGCCGCCACCTGTCAGGACTGTCACGTCGACGGCACGCTGCATGAACCTCTCCTGTCCCATCACGCACGCTTCTATGTGGACGCCGAGGGCCAGCGCGCCCTGGAAGTTGTCCGCGCTGTGGAGAACGAACCCGGCTGCTCGAACGCGTCCTGCCACAGCCACTCTCCCAAACAGCGCATCCTCGGAATGGTGGATCTGAGCCTCTCGCTCGCTCCCGTCAGCAGGCAAATTGCCGTGCAAAAGGCTGAGTTGGCCTGGTTCACGGTTGCGGCCGTCCTCGTTTTCTCCTGCATCAGCGCGTTGTTCATCTGGAAGGTGGTGGCCAACCCGATGAAGGGCCTGCTATCGGGAATCCAGAGAGTCGCGGCGGGAGATGTCGCGCAGCGGCTTCCGGTGAATTCTCAGGATGAGTTCGGCGAATTGGCGCTTTCCTTCAACAAAATGACGGAAAGCCTCGCCCAGGCTGAAGATGAGAATCTGGCTTGGGAAAGAACGCTCGAACAAAGAGTCGAAGAAAAAACCCGCGACCTCGAAGGCGCTCAACGCGCGCTGTTCGAGCGAGAAAAAATGGCCTCAATCGGCAAGCTGGCCGCCACCGTAGCTCATGAAGTGAACAATCCTTTGGCGGGAATCCTAACCTACGCTCGCCTGACCCTCAAAAAACTGGACAAGCTGGCTTGCGAGCCAGCTTCGCGCGCCGAAATGCAAGAGAATCTTCGCACCATCGAGCGAGAGAGCCGCCGCTGCGGCGACTTGATGCGCAACCTGCTCGCGTTTGCCCGCAAGACTCCGGCTATTCCGGAACCGCAGAACTTGAACGAACTCGTGCGCAGCGGCGTGACCCTCGTCAAGCACCAATTGGACCTGCAAAGCATTGCATTGAAGCTGGATCTCTCGGAGAAATTGCCCGCGGTGCAGTGCGACGCCGGACAGATTCGCCAGGTGATTCTGGCGATCCTCGTGAATGCCGCGGAAGCTATGCCCGACGGCGGCCAGCTTCAGGTTTCAACTTTGTTGGACGCCCCGCATCAGGCGGCTCGCATTTCCATTCGCGACTCCGGGGGCGGCATCCCCGCTGACGTTCTCCCGCACATCTTCGAGCCCTTTTTCACCACCAAAGAAAATCAGCAAAACACCGGGCTGGGCTTAGCCGTCGCGCACAGCATTCTGGAGCAGCACGGCGGCTCGATTTCCGTGAACTCCGTATTGGGAGAGGGAACCGAATTCATCGTGTCTCTTCCTCTCCATGCTGCGGAGCACGTCGAGGAAGTCCTTGCAGGCCAGGAGAAGAGGTGATGGCCGTGGAGACTCAAATTTCAGCAAGAACAGAACGAATCTTGATCGTGGACGACGAACCTGTGGTGCGTGATTCCCTGGGCAAATGGATGAAAGAAGAGGGCTTTACGGTGAAAGCCGTGGGAAGCGCGCACGAAGCGTTGACCGCGTTTCAGCCGCAGTCGTGGGACGTCGCCCTGCTGGACATCAAGATGCCTGGGATGGACGGCATTGAGCTGCAGCAGCGCTTGCACGAAGCCGACCCCGACCTGATCGTCATCGTAATGACCGGCTATGCTTCCGTCGAAACCGCGGTGCAAGCTCTCAAACAAGGCGCTTACGATTACATTTGCAAGCCTTTCGAACCTGATGAGCTCGTGCACACCATCAACAACGCTCTCGAACACCGGCGCGCAAAGAAAGAAGTCGTGCAGCTTCGCGAACACCTCCAGGAGGCGTTCCCCCGCACGCCCATCATTAGCCAAAGCGAGGCCATGAAGCGCGTCAACGGACTGATCGAGATGGTGGCCCCGACGGACACCACCGTTCTCATTACCGGCGAAAGCGGCAGCGGCAAGGAGGTTGTTGCGCGCGCCATTCATGACGCCAGCCCGCGCCGGCTCATGCCGTTCATGGCCATTCATTGCGGCGCGCTGACAGAAACCCTATTGGAAAGCGAACTTTTCGGCCACGAGCGCGGCGCATTTACCGGCGCGCAGGCCCGCCGCAAGGGAAAATTCGAAGCTGCCGATGGCGGCACGGTTTTCCTGGATGAGATTGGCGATATCAGCCTGAAGACGCAGACCGATCTGCTCCGCGTCCTCCAGGAAAAAGAAATTGTGCGCATCGGAAGCACCACGCCCACCAAAGTCGATTTCCGCTGCATCGCCGCCACCAACCGGGATCTCGAGGCCATGGTCAAGGATGGCACTTTCCGTTTCGATCTTTTCTATCGCCTCAATATCTTGCGCATTCATATCCCTGCCCTTCGGGAGCGCCGGGAGGATATTCCTCTCCTCGCCGATGTCTTCATCAAAAAGCATGCCACGGCCATGAACAAGCCGGTCGCTCGCATCTCGCCGGAAGCCATGAGTTTATTGTTGAACTATGACTGGCCGGGAAACGTTCGCGAACTCGAAAACGCCATCGAGCGGGCCCTAGTCATCAGCAAGGGTCCGGAAATTATCGCGTCTGATTTTCCGATGCAGTCAAAGGCTCCGCAAGCAATCTCCGGGCGCCGCCTGGAAGACGTCGCGCGGGCGCACATTGAACGCGTACTCGAGGAATGCGGATGGAACCTTACGCGTGCTGCCGAAGTACTGGCCATCGATCGCAGCACGCTCTACAGCAAGATCAAAGCGTATGGCCTGAAACGTCAGGCCACGGTCGTCGGATGAATGCCATCCACCTGCTTTCGGTGGTGCGAGGGAGCGGGTTTCGTCGGGAAGACGATGCGGACATCAGCATCGAACGGCTCGACGATCTCGCTGCGGAGCTAGCCCGCATTTTTCAGGTTTCCTGCCACGTTCATGAAGACGGCCTTTCGGCGGACTTTGCGCACGATCCGGCGCGCGGCCAGTACCATTCCACTGCCATCCTGCAGCGCCTGGAAGCGCTGGTAGGCGACCCGCAGGCCCAAATCCTCGGCGTTACAAACGTCGACCTGTTTATCCCCATCCTCACGTTTGTTTTCGGCGAGGCCCAGCTCGGTGGCCGCTGTGCGCTGGTCTCGATGCATCGTCTTCGGGAAGAATTCTACGGCCTTCCGTCAAACCCCAGCTTGCTCTGGAGCCGCCTCGTCAAAGAATCAGTGCACGAGCTGGGTCACACGCTGGGCTTGCGCCACTGCCGGGATTGGCAATGTGCGATGGCTTCGACGCATGATGTCGAGCGTTTGGACCTCAAGGGCGAAGAGTATTGCAGGCTTTGTCTGGCCGCCGCTTCTCTTGCTGCTCCAGAGTCGCGCGAACGCAAATTTCTCACGTAAGCCAAGCACCATCCCCACAACTCCGAGTGATTGGAGAGGCTGCGTCGGGGCGCCAGCCGGGCCGTGAGATGATTCACCCATTCATCATATTATACTTGCCTTTTAATTTACTTATCTATATACTTCTCCTCCTCCGCGAATCACGGGCCCAACCTGCGAACGCCTTTGCGGACATTCCAGCCGTTCTTGCGAAGGGAGGTACCGGAGCCATGATGATGAAATCCGGGGAACACTGGCATTGCACCAATCCCGCGTGCCAGTGCGCCATTCGAGTGGAAGTATCCGGGGGAATCGAAGGCTCTCATCCGCGATGTGTCTGTGGGAGCATCCTGAAAAAAGAATACGCCCCACCGGTCTTTCGCTATCTCGATTTTCTTCACTTCGAGCAGCCGCTTTCGAATCCTAGCGGCTCGCGTGAAGGCTGATCCATGTCCGGAAAAGCTCTGCGAAACAGATCGCGGTCTCACCGTTCGAAGCCTCTGGTGGTTCGTGGAGGGCTCGCCCGCACCTTTGGTGGGTTGGCCACTTTCCTGGCCACGATATTTCTGTGCGCGGGAATTTATGTTTTGCACGATGCTCTTTCGAATCCCGTGGAAGCCCAGGCTACGGCGATGATTGCCGGAGCATTCGGCATCGCCCTCGCCACGATCCTGTTCTTCTATTTGTTAAAGCCGGCGTCCCGGCCACGATCGGTGCATATTCATCACCACAGAAGCGTGCTTGCTTCCGAGGGACGCTTGGATTTTGGAGCGGCTTCCTGGATCGGGCACGAAGCCGATTCCCGCAAGGATCTGCTGTATCAGCGAATCTACGTGGACCCCTCGCGCATCCCGCTGCGCGCGCAAGAGCGCCATCACGCCCGCGGCATCAGCGGGAAATAGCGCTCCTCAAGAATGGCGCGGTGGTGCATCTGATGGCCGGCGGTGATGAACAGCAGAGCGCGCACCGTCACTTCTCTCTGACTGGCCACTCCCCGCCGCTCCCACGCGGCTTCAGGAAACGACCGGAAAAGCGCCATGGTGGCCCCGCGCACCGCTCCGAACTCCTCCGCAAGTTCCACGAGCTTCCGCTCGCCAAACGCCCCGTCCCGCACGTAGTCATCCTGCTCGAACCCGGGAAGTGGCGTCTTATCGCCGCGCGCAATCCGCAACGCGCGATACGTGAAGATGCGCTCCGTGTCCGTAATATGCCCGAGAACTTCTTTGACCGTCCATTTTCCCGGCCCGTAGCGAAAATCTCCGTCCCGTTCGTTGCGCCCGCGGAACAGCTGCAGCATTTGCTGACGCTCGATCTCCAGGACCCCGAGCACATCGGTCCCTGGTACTTTTGCAATGTACTTCGCGTAAAATTCGGCGTACTCGGTAGGCTCTGGTCGCTTCATGGGACTCCTCATCGGTAATGCGAAAGATAACGCCGCCGGGAAGTCCAACGCGCCTCCGGCGGCTGGGCGGAATCGTGCTACGCCAAGGGAAACGATATCGGTCTTCCCCGGGAAGGAGCAACAGCCAATGCGGCACCTGATTCGTTTCGCCCAGGCAGAATCATTCTCCCCTTCTGGTTTTGCGCCGCTTCATGCAAGATAGCGCCTGCCGATGAATCCGTCCGCTCACAAAACTTCGCGCGTAGCTTTTCAAGGTGAACCCGGCGCCTTCAGCGAAGCCGCCGCCGTTCAACTTCTCGGCGAATGGATTACTACCGTTCCCTGTCCCACGTTCGATGCCGCGTTCCGGGCCGTTCCTGAAGGCTCTGCGGATGCGCTTCTTGTCCCCGTGGAGAATTCGCTCGCGGGCTCCGTCGTGCGCGTGTACGACCTACTGCTCGAAAGCAATCTCGGCATCGTCGCGGAAACCATCCTGCCGATCGAACATCACCTCATTGCGTCTCCGGGTGCCTCCTTGAACGACATCCGGTCGGTCGCTTCGCACCCCATGGCACTCGCGCAATGCGAAAAGTTCTTTCTCGCCCACCCGCACCTCAAGCGCGTTCCCGCGGAGGATACCGCCGGCAGCGTCCGCGAAATGCTTGCCCGAGGAGACAAATCTTGCGCGGCCATCGCTGGCCGCCGCGCCGCCGAGCATTACCATGCGGTGATTCTTGCCGAATCGATCCAGGACAATCCCGAAAACTTCACTCGCTTTGTGTTTCTTATCCCGGCGGAGCGCGGAGGCTCCTCCGAAACAGTGAACACAGCTCGCATTGCTTCCCCTGCCGTTTCGGACTTGATGGCGGAACTCCGCGTCAGGCAGATGGAGCAGTTCAATTCTGGTTCATTGTTAAAGATGTCCGTAGCGCTCCGCCTCGCGCACAAACCCGGAGCGCTCCTCGCGGCGCTCGAACCGTTCGCGCGTCACGGCATCAACCTCATGAAAATCGAAAGCCGCCCGATTCATGGCACCCCCTGGGTGTATCAATTCTTTCTCGATCTCTTAGCCGAAACACCTGCACAACTTCAACACGCCATGGAAGAAGTCCGTGGCGCCACGGATTCTCTGCGCATCCTCGGCCTATACAAGGTTCCGAAATAAATTCCCATTTAAAACAAGGAGGCCAGCAAACCCGCCGGCCTCTTCTCTTTTATTCCCTGAACTTCCTTTGCGTTCCTTTACCTCATTCTTCAGCAATAGCTGCACTCGGGATCGCCCATCCCGCCGGTCATACCGTCCTTCATACGCCGCAAACGCCGACCGAGCCGCTCGGCAAGCTGGTGCCGCGCGCGCCACAACCGCGCCTTCAGCGTATTCTCGGTGACGCCCAGCTTCTTCGCGGCCTCACCGGTCGAGTACCCCTGCACCTCACGCAGCACAAACGCGGTGCGCAAGAGTGGCGAGAGCTCGTCGAGATTTTCGCTGATCATCTCGCGAATCTCCGTGCTCGCGAAGACCTGCTCCGGATT
>Ga0187805_10000845_pt1 | contig 10667 bp, 4 predicted proteins | sample NC_wetland_sal_i_6_FD_132965 | JGI IMG/M metagenome (GOLD analysis project Ga0187805, IMG submission 132965) | Wetland sediment microbial communities from Neuse River Estuary, North Carolina, USA - Control_5 | ecosystem: Environmental > Aquatic > Freshwater > Wetlands > Sediment | place: USA... | reverse complement strand
CTTTCAGTCGAGAAACCTGCGCTGGATTCTTTCCTCGTTGATGAACGTCATTCCGATCGAGCGTCGTCCCGGGCCGAGATCTCTCTCCGCCTGCCTGACCGAGTGCGAACGCTTTCTCACCGAGAGAGGACGAATTCTGATTCTCTACCCGGAAGGTACGCGATCGGTGGACGGCGAAATGCGCGAATTCAAGAGTGGAGTTGGCTGGCTGGCGAGCGAACTCCAAATCCCGATCGTTCCTGCGTATATCGAAGGATCACACCAAATTCTGCCGAAGGGATACTCGATCCCGCGCCCACATCCGATAAGCGTAAGGTTCGGAGAAGCATTCTCCTGGGCTACATCGGGGCGTGCAGAATCTCTGCGCGAGAACAGGCGCGCCCTCGCGCAGCAGTTGGCGTGGCAAATTCGACGTCTCAGGCCCGACCACTCCTGTCCGGAACTCGCTACGATGCGGAGCAAGCGATGATATCGAGCCAAAGTGCATTCGGTTCAGCTCGCGACACTACAGAAATTGCAACATCCTTAACGATGAAGAACTCGGATCAAACGGCGCATATGAAATGGTGGGGTTGGGGACACGAAGATGTCCAATTCGAGAGTCGCGCCCATCCCGGCTTCTGGCCCTTTGCGAAACAGGTCCTCGCGATTGAAGGTGATGACTTCGTGCCTCGCGAGTGGAACCTGGAAACGCTGAAACTGCCTGAGCCCCAAGTCAACGAGCGCTTCGCCGCCAAGTTACATTCCTTTCTTCAATCTCACCAGATCACGCGCGACCATAAAGAACGCGTGCTTCACGCCTACGGCAAAGGTTTTCGCGATCTTTTTCGTCTACGTCGCGGCCTGGCCGCGGGAGCGCCCGACGTGGTCGTGTATCCGGAAAGTGAACGAGATGTTTGCCTGATCCTTCGCGCCGCGGCTGAGAACGACATTACCGTTATTCCTTTCGGCGGAGGATCAAACATCGCCGGCTGCGTCGAGCGAATGGACTTCAATCGGACGGCGATCTCTCTCGATATGCGCCGCATGCGGCGTGTCCTCGAGGTCGATGCGCAATCGTGCACGGCCCGGATCGAAGCAGGAGTTTTCGGCCCCGATCTGGAACAGCAGCTCGCAGCTCAAGACATGACGCTTGGTCACTTTCCTGATTCTTTTCTGCATTCGACCCTTGGCGGTTGGATCGCCACGCGCTCCGCGGGAATGCAGAGCGATCGTTACGGCAAGATCGAAGACATGGTCATCGCCTTGCGCATGGTTACCCCGGACGGCATTTTGGCGACCCGTTCAGTTCCGAAATCTTCGAATGGAATCGACGTAAATCACGTTTGCATTGGAAGCGAAGGGACGCTTGGTGTGATCAGCGAAGCCACCATGCGCATCCATCGGCGGCCCGAGATGCGAGTCGTTCGCGGCTACCTGTTTCGCGAATTTGAAGCAGGCATCGAGGCTGTTCATGAGTGCGTGCGTCGAGAATGTATGCCGTCCATGGTTCGCCTCAACGATCCTGACAAGACCGCGCTGTCGTTGGCATTTCGTCCTCCAGCTTCGCGTTTCTCCGAGGCCGCAGGCAAGGTTTTCAAAACGTATCTTCGCGCAAAGGGATTTGTGCTTCCCCAGGCATGCCTTATGTTGACTGCTTTCGAAGGGAACGAAAGGTCGACAACCCGTCAGCTCAGAGAGGTTCAAGCCATTTATCGCCGCTACGGTGCCGTCGGCATGGGGAGCGGGGCAGGCCATTCCTTCGAAGCTACGAAATACGACTTCCCTCATATTCGCGATTTTCTGCTCGACCGCGATGTCACCACCGACGTGAGCGAAACTTCCACCGTATGGAGCAACATCCTGCCGCTGTATCGCCAGACGATCTCCGCCTTGCGCGCCGGCATTCTCGAAAGTAAAGTTCAGCCCTGGACGGGTTGTCACGTCAGCCATACCTATCAAACGGGCGCCAGCTTGTACTTCACTTTCGGATTTCGCCAACAAACCGGACGGGAGATGGAACAGTACCTCTGCGCGAAGAGAGCGGCACAACAATCATTCATCGACTGTGGCGCTACACTGTCGCATCATCATGCGGTCGGAACTGAGCATCTTCCCTGGCTTGCCGAAGACATTTCTTCGGTCGGTGTGCGCGCCGTTACAGCAATTAAATGCGGACTTGATCCGGGGAACATCATGAATCCCGGCCGGCTGCAGCCCTCTCCGCAGGCATTTGAGGAGTGGATGCGCGCGAGTTAGTCTTCCTTGCTCTCGTGAATGGCGAGTCAGTCGCACCGGCGCAGTAACTCCCAGCCGCGATTCGCGCCAATAAGCAAGAGATGCCTGCAAACCCCGAAGTAACTGGCGTTTCTGCATTGTAATTGGCACTCCATGCAGGTTGTGCCAAGATGAGCAGACCTCCCAAGTTTCAGTCGTTTATCGGCATGTTATGAGCGAACAAGCTCCCGTCGCGGTGCTGGAAGAATCAGTGGCTGCCAACTCAGGGCAGCCATCGAAACCTTCGGCCGAACAATCCTGGCGGCGTGGGTTCTGGTCTCTCGTCGTCACGCAGTTTCAGGGTGCATTCAACGACAACGCATACAAGAATCTCATTGTCTTCATCATCCTCGGCACCGGATTAGCGAAAGCCGAACGTGACCGGCTGGTTCTGGTCGCTGGCGCACTGTTCTCGGTTCCCTTCATTCTGTTCTCGATGACTGCAGGCTTTCTCGCGGATCACTTCAGCAAGCGAACCGTCACGATCGCAACGAAACTGTTCGAGATTGCGGTAATGATGCTCGCTTCCGCGGGGCTTGCCTGGCAAAGCGTTCATCTCGAGATGGCGGCGATTTTCCTGGCCAGCACACAGGCCGCGTTTTTTGGCCCGTCGAAATATGGCTTGCTTCCCGAACTCCTGCCTGAACCAAAACTTTCCTGGGGCAACGGCGTCATTGAACTGGGAACGTTTCTCGCCACCATTGCGGGACTCGTTTCCGGCGCATTTCTGGCCGATGTTTTTCATGGCCGTCAAGCCTGGTCGGGTCTGATCTTTCTAGGCCTGTCGGTTCTCGGCCTGATGTTCAGTCTCGGAATCACGAGAGTTCCCGCCGCTGATCCCACCAAGAAATTTCGCCCCAATCCACTTGACGATCTGTGGGCGCAAATTTGCTTGATCCGCAAAGATCGCGTGCTCTGGCTCGCCGTTCTCGGTAACACATATTTCTGGTTTCTCGGCGCATTGCTGACAGCCAACATCGTCTTCTACGGCGAAGACGTGCTGCACGGCAGTTCGACCCGCACCGGAATTTTGCAAGCCGCTATCGCGATCGGCATCGGCGTAGGCAGTTTGGCTGCCGGTTATCTTTCGAGCGGCAAAGTCGAATACGGTCTGATTCCACTCGGCTCCGTCGGCATGACGGTGCTCGGAATCCTGCTCTCCTCCCCAACTCTTTCGTTCCCGCAAGTGCTGATTCTGCTGGCTGCGCTTGGATTCTCCGCCGGTTTCTTTGCCGTTCCGGTAAACACGCTCATTCAGCACCGGCCTGACGAAAAAGATAAAGGCGGAGTGATCGCCGCTTCCAACCTGCTTTCCTTTGTCGGAATCGGCGGAGCGGCCGGCATTTATTACTTCTTCCAGCACTTCGCTCATTTCAGTCCGCCCGCGATCTTCCTTTCTGTTTCGCTGCTGACGGTCGCGGCCACCATCTATGTCTTATATCTGCTGCCGGATGCCTTACTTCGGCTCTTGCTTTGGATCGCGACTCACACGCTCTACCGAATTCACCTGCAAGGCCGCGAAAATGTTCCGTCGAAAGGCGGAGCGTTGCTCGTACCGAATCACGTCTCCATGGTCGATGCAGTTCTCCTGATCGCTTCCATCGACCGTCCGATTCGGTTCCTCATGTTCAAAGGCTCGTACGATCACTGGTTGGTGAAGCCCTTCGCGAAGATCATGAAAGTGATCCCCATTTCTTCGCAGCTTCGGCCCCGCCAGATGATCACTTCCCTTCGCACCGCGACTCAAGCGTTGAAAGACGGCGAAGTCGTCTGCATCTTTCCCGAAGGCCAGATGACACGTATCGGACAGATGCTTCCCTTCCGCCACGGCATGGAGCGGATTGTCAAAGGTGTGGATGTTCCCATCATCCCGGTTAATCTGGGCGGCGTATGGGGATCGATCTTCAGTTTTGAGCGCGGGAAATTTCTGTGGAAACTGCCTCGCAAGATTCCTTATCCGGTGACTGTGACTTTCGGAAAGCCGATGCCCTCCACAACCAGCGCGCAAAACGTCCGCCAAGCCGTTCAGGAACTCGGCGCCGAGGCCTATCAGTTTCGCAAGCGCTACATGCGGCCTCCGCATCGTTCCTTCATCCAGACCGCGCGTCGCCATCCACTTCGTTTTGCCATGGCAGATGGGCGCACTCCCAAGCTCAGCTTCGGTGGAGCACTCACGCGCACGGTTTTTCTCGCTCGGCGGTTGCGTCCCATATGGCGCGGCCAGAACATGGTCGGCATTCTGCTTCCGCCATCCGTTCCTGGCGCGCTGGTGAATCTGGCTGCCCTTCTGATGGGAAAAGTCCCGGTTAATCTGAATTACACGGCGTCGAACGAAGTCCTCGCTTCATGCGCAAAGCAATGCGAGTTGCAAACGGTAATCACGTCAAAGGCGTTCCTGGAACGTGTTCCTATCCGACCGCCGGCACAGGCGATTATGTTGGAGGACTTGGCTGAGAACCCCCGCTTCGCAGAACGCATGATCGCGGCGTTGATCTCGTGGATCCTGCCGGTCCGGCTGGTCGAAAAATCCCTGGGCGCGAAGAAACAACCGACACTGGACGACGTCGCAACCATCATTTTTTCCAGCGGCAGCACCGGCGATCCCAAGGGAGTCATTCTCACCCACTACAACGTCGCTTCCAATGTCGAGCAACTGAATCAGGTCTTCATGCTCGGACGCAACGACAAAATTCTCGGCATCCTGCCTTTCTTTCATTCCTTCGGTTTCACAGGCACGCTGTGTCTGCCACCATCCATCGGCATGGGCGTGGTCTTTCATCCCAATCCGCTGGAAGCGCGCGCGATCGGGGCGCTCGTCAGTCAGTATGCGATCACGTTTCTACTTGCGACCCCGACATTTCTGCAGTCCTACATGCGGCGTTGCTCTCCCGAAGATTTCGGCAGCCTGCAGTACGTGATGGCCGGCGCCGAAAAGCTTCCCGAGCGCATTTCGATCGCGTTTGAAGATCGCTTCGGAATTCGGCCGCTCGAAGGCTACGGCTGCACCGAATGCTCACCCGCAGTCACCGTCAACACGCGCGATTTCCGCGCTGCACAATTCCGTCAGGTTGGCGCCAAGCGCGCCAGCATCGGCCATCCCTTGCCCGGGATCAGCATTCGAATCCTGGATCCCGAGACCATGTCTCCGGTAGCGCCGGGCGAAACCGGATTGCTGCTGGTGCGCGGTCCCAATGTGATGCAAGGCTATCTGAACCTGCCGGAGAAGACTGCCGAGGTGCTGCACGATGGCTGGTATAACACCGGGGACATCGCCGCTATGGATGAAGATGGATTTATCCGCATCACAGACCGCCTCAGTCGCTTCAGCAAGATTGGCGGCGAAATGGTTCCTCACATCAAGGTCGAAGACAAACTGCACGAAATCGCCGGATCGACCGAGCAGGTCTTCGCCGTCACTGCCGTGCCCGACGAGAAAAGAGGCGAACGCCTGATAGTGCTACACATTTTGCCCGAAGAGAAATTGCAGGAGTGCCTGGCGCAATTAAGCAAGTCCGATCTCCCGGCCCTGTGGAGGCCGCGGCCTGATCAGTTCGTCCATGTGGAATCACTTCCCTATTTGGGGACGGGTAAGCTCGATCTCAGGAAACTGCGGGAGGTCGCAGCCGCAGCACTGGTGTGAGAGAAACCAATGGCAAATACCGCCGTTGCCGAAGAGCAGATTGCCCGGAGTTCACTGGTCTCGCGGATGAGCGGATCTCTCGCTCTTCGTCTGCTTGTGACCGCCGCGGCCCTGATCATCTGGTTCTGGACGCAGAAACTGATCGGAGCACGAGGCGCACCCAGCCTGACAATTCTCGATCGAATTCACGCGATTACAGCTCCTGCAAATTTCTATCTGCATACTCATCCTGTTGCCGCAAATATATTACTGATCGTCAGCTCCGCAATTATCGATCTACTGGGCATCTTTCTTCTCGCGAAATGGATTTTCGGAGCTTCCATCCGCCCCTTCCTCGGCTTAGTGATGGTGCTGGGCCTGCGGCAGATCTTGCAGTTGCTCGTAGGACTTCCCGCTCCTCCGAACGCTCTCTGGCACGATCCCGGGTTCCCCTCATTGCTCGTGACATACAGCGTGAGCAATGACTACTTCTTCTCGGGACACACCGCTATTGCGGTCTTGGCGGCGGCGGAAATCTCGCGCATGCATAAGCGATGGCTCACGGCAATTGCAATCGTAATCGTGATCTTTGAAGCCGCGACCGTCCTTGTCCTCAGAGCCCACTACACAATGGACGTTTTCGCCGGTCTTGTCACGGGACTCTATGCGGCGCACCTGGCGAATTGCATTTCCCACAAGCAGGTCGCATCCAGCCGGTAAAGTCCGGGTCATAATCATCGATGATCTGCATCATCTTAATCCGAAGACCACTCGCCCAAACTCCCGTAAACCTCTTGAAGTCGGACTCACGGAAGTGATATACCCCTGAAACTCAGAAGCGGAACCAACCACCCGTTTTCTCAACATGGAGAAAATGTTGTTCGCAAGGAGGACAGCATGCCTTCGTTTCGCAAGATCATCGCAGTAGTTCTTTTCACTGCAACTTTTTCAGCGTGGATGTTTGCGCAAGGCGGCGCAACCGGCGCCATCGGCGGCACGGTCCAGGATGTTTCGGGCGCCGTGATCGCCAATGCCAAGGTGATCGTTACGAATGAAGGAACCAGCGAGATGCGCCAGACCACGACCGATGCGTCCGGATTGTTTACCGTCACGCTGCTTCCGGTCGGCAGCTATTCCGTCGAAGTGAGCGCGAAAGGATTCCCAAACACAAAGTTTCCGGGCATCGTTGTCCGCATTACCGAAACCACGCGCATGACGGCCGTGCTCAAGCTGAGCACCGTCACGGAGGTCGTCGAAGTGCAATCGCAAGTCGCGCAGGTCAATACCTCCGATGCCACGACCGGCCAGTCTTTGGGAACGCAGACCATCACTGATCTGCCGCTGGCTACACGTAACTTTCAGCAACTGCTTGCGCTTTCGGCCGGGGCATCCTCTGACCTGAATGGCGCCGCGCAACTCGGCCGTGGCGCGGTTTACATGCACGTCAACGGTGGGCGCGAAGACAACAACAACTATCTCATCGAAGGCATCTCCGCGTCCGACTACGCGTTCGGCGAACTGACCTATACTCCCCTGCCCAACCCTGACTCCATCCAGGAGTTCAAAGTCTCAACCAGCCTGTACGACGCCAGCCAGGGACGCAACGGCGGTGGCAACATTAACGCCACACTTAAAAGCGGAACTGCAAAGGTTCACGGCGATTTGTGGGAATATTTCCGCAACACGTCGCTCGATGCGAACGATTATTTCCTTGGCAAGGTGGTCGTAAAGCAGAACATTTTCGGCGGCGACTTTGGCGGGCCGGTGGGAAAAGACGCCAAGCTGGGATTCTTCTACGTCAATTATCAGGGCACACGCCAGCGCAGCGGCGACTCGCCCGGCACCTACATCAACACCGCGATTCCAGTGCTCCCCACATCTCGCGATCAAACCACTCTGATCAATACTTTCTTCTGCGGCGCCGCTTGCGGAGGTGCAACTCCTCCCACTTGCACGGGTGGCCAGCCCTGTCTTGATTCGGTTGCCCTAGCCCTGCTCCAGATCCCCGGCACTCAATTCGGCAACAGCGGCACCGGCTGTGGGTCCTCAGGTACACAATCGTGTCTGATTCCAACGGTTCCCGGCACTCCGGGCTTTACCAATGGTCAACTCGACTACGGTCCCCTTGTTCTTACCGATCCCGGACGCTTCAGCGACGATCAATTCACGGCCAATTGGGATCGCGACTTTAACCACGCGAAAGATCACGTGTCGGAACGCTTCTTCTGGTCCGATTCTTATACCTTCGAGCCGTTCGGCGCAGATTCGTTTGGCATTCAGACGGGTGGTCAACCTGGCACCAACAATCTGGATTTCCCACTTGATATCCCTCTGCATAGCCGTTTCGGCAGCATCACTGAGACTCACACCTTCACCAACACTCTCATTAATGAATTCCGATTCGGAGTGAACATCATCAGCGACCGTCTGAACAATCAGCCGCCGATAACGAATGCGCAGGTCGGGATCAATCTTCCGACAGCCGTCGGAGTAAACGGTCAGGCCGGCGATCCCAACATTTATCACCTGCAGTTCGGCACGTGGAGTTTTGGAGCTTATCCGACACAGCTTCAATCTGCTCTTTCCGATAACTTGACGTGGCTCGATACTGTCAGCTGGACTCACGGTCCGCACCAGTTCCGCTTCGGTGGAGAACTCGACCACGTCGCTATGCGTCGCAGCTTACCCATCGCCGACAACGGATTGGTTTACTTCACCCCGCCTCCCTCGAATACCGATTTTCAAAGCTTTCTGGCCGGATCTCCTTATTTCGGCGAGGGCGGAGGAGGCCTCGGGAATCACGATTACCGTATCCCCAGCTACGCGTGGTTCGTGCAAGACGATTACCGCGTTCGCAAAGATCTCACCTTGAATCTCGGCCTGCGCAACGAATTCGTTGGCGCGCCGTATGATCTGCTCTGCCATACCGGAAATACCAACCCCGAACTCGCCAACACAACCGGACAACCCTACGTCTGGCCCGATTGCGTGGATAAATTCAATCTCACCGGCGTCACCGGCACTCTGAATCGAGCTGGACTCAACAATGAATACGCGACTGTCTTTGAACCCCGCGTCGGATTCGCCTACGATGTGGCCGGGCGCCACACCACTTCGATTCGCGCCGGATACGGCATTTACGCGGTCCGCGAGGACTTGGGCGCAGTCGATAACCTCGCCATCACTCCGCCCACATATCCCTTTGGAGTGAATTTCGAACCTGCCGTCATTGGCACCTGCCACCTGACCGCAAGCTGTCTCGCGGACTTGTTTGCGGCAAACAATGGCAATCCTATCTTTCCGCTGACCGGTATTCCCCCGCTGGGCGCGAATCCCACCCAGCCCTATGCACCCATCGCTTCGCAATTCGCGGGATTTCCGCAGGGAACTTGTACACTGGCGAACCTGGCGACGGCCAGCAACCCCGATCAGTGCGGACCCGCGTACACGGGTACCGTCAACAGTCTGATCCAGCTCTCGGTGCCGTTGCACTGGCTGGTCGGCACAACCCAGCAGTGGAATTTCACGATCCAGCGCGCTCTCGGACACCAATGGTTTGCCGAACTCGGCTATGTTGGAACGAAGGGATCGAAACTGCGTTCTACCTATGATCCCGATCAGGCAACTTTAGCGACTCCGCAGAATCCCGTCACGATTCCGATCCCTGCGGCTGGCCAGATTCCCGGATATAGTTGTCCCCCGCAAGACACGGTCGGCAATAATTGCCAGATCGTTGACTCCACCAGCGATAACGTCAGCGCGCGTGCACCGTACCAGGGCATCGCACCAGGAGATTTCGAAGACTTCGCTCCCAACTCCGATTCGCATTACAGCGCGCTGCAAGCAACATTGGCTCATCACTTCGAGAAGGGACTCTATTTCCAGAGCGCCTACACTTACGCGAAATCGATCGATGATGTTTCTACCGCTTCCGTCGCGTTTGTGACCCGTGTCAACGATCAAGACAATGCCCGGGCTTCTCGCGGACTTTCCGACTTCGATCGCCGCCAACGTTTTGTGGCGAGCGCGGTCTATCAGTTGCCTTTTCTAGCCAATGCGAAGGGCATCGAAAAAGCTGCACTATCTGGATGGGAGACCAGCGGCGTCATCGTTCTGCAATCGGGCACGCCATTCTCGATGTGGGATCCCGCGGGCGGCGGCGTCTACGCACTAGCCAGCCCGTCCGCGACCGCTACCTTCGTTCCGGGATTCAGTTGTGCCAACGCGCCGAGTTCGGGCAGCGTCACTTCGCGAATCAAGAACTGGGTCAATCCCGCAGCCTACGAACCGGACCCACTCGCTACATTGTCAGATGGCACGGCCAGCGATGGCACGCTCTACGGCAACACGCCGCGCAATTGCATCAGTGGGCCGCCGCAGAAAAATGTCGACTTCACGCTCGACAAAGTGTTCAAGCTCGGTGAGAGACAAGGTCTGCGCTTCCGCGCCGATTTCTTTAACCTTTTCAACCATCCCTCGTTTGCTAACCCTTCGCTAGTGAACAATGATGGCGGGGCCGTGGGCTCAGCGCCGGGTACTGGACAGGCTCCAATCACTTCAACCGTGGGAACGCCGCGCCTGATTCAGTTTTCGCTGAAGTATTCGTTCTAGTCGCGCTTTGCTCGTGAATTCGAACTTGCGAAGAAAGGGCGCAGCCTGAAAAGCTGCGCCCTTCCCGCGCAGCAGATCTAAGTGCCAGTTCGCACAGCGGACTTCGGGGCTCCCAACGACTCTGCAATGTCCAGCCCATTGGGAGATCCCAACCCCGTGCAGGCATCCCATCCAGGGCCAG
>Ga0187805_10000844_pt1 | contig 10668 bp, 11 predicted proteins | sample NC_wetland_sal_i_6_FD_132965 | JGI IMG/M metagenome (GOLD analysis project Ga0187805, IMG submission 132965) | Wetland sediment microbial communities from Neuse River Estuary, North Carolina, USA - Control_5 | ecosystem: Environmental > Aquatic > Freshwater > Wetlands > Sediment | place: USA... | reverse complement strand
TGGCCTGATGGCCGAGACAGACGCCGAGGATCGGCACCTCCGGTCCAGCGCGGGTGATGAGCTCAAGGCAGATGCCGGCACGATCCGGATCGCAGGGGCCGGGCGACAGCACGATGGCTTCCGGCGCCTCCGCCAGCACCTCACTGACGGTGATCTTGTCGTTGCGGTAGACGCGCGCCGGCGCGCCCAATTCCCCAAGGAAATGAACGAGGTTGTAGGTAAAGCTGTCGTAGTTGTCGATCAGCGTCAGCATGGGGGCACCTGTTACGCCTGCGCCCCGCGCGCCGTCAAGGTAGGTCGGTGCGCCTCCGGCCTCAGCTCCACTTGACGTCGCTTGGCGTGAGGAACAGCTCAAGCTTGCCGCTGTTGATGGCGACGTCGTTCCAGGCGCCCACGGCGAAGCGCAGCACGACGAGCCCCGCCGTCGGCAGCTTGGCCTCGAGGCGATCCTTCAACTGCTTGGAACCGGAGCCGACCAGGTCGAGAGCGAAGGACTGTAACTCCGGATTGTGCCCGACCAGCAAGACCTGGCCGGTCCCGACACCGACCTCGTGCAAGAGATCGAGCATCTCCGCCGGGGTTCCGTGATAGAGGTCATCCTCATAGACGATCCTAGGTTCGGTCTTGAGTTCCGGCAGCACGAGCTGAAGCGTATCCCGCGTCCGCCGCGCGGTGGAGCAAAGCACGAGGTCCGGATCGAGACCGTGCTTGGACATCACCTTCCCCATGACCGGCGCCTCGGTCATCCCTCGCGTATTGAGGGGGCGGTCATGATCAGGAAGGGCCGGATGCTTCCAACTCGACTTGGCGTGACGCAAGAGACTCAAGGTCAGCATGTGGGGACCTTACTGAGCCCGCTTGGCACGCGCGGCGAAGCGCACGGCTTCTTCGGCCGCCCGAAACAAGGCCGAGGCCTTGCTCACGCATTCGGCCTGCTCGCGCTGGGGCACCGAATCCGCGACCACGCCGGCACCGGCCTGCACATACATGGTGCCGCCCTTCACCACCGAAGTGCGCAGCACGATGCAGGAGTCCATCTCGCCATTGGCGGAGAAGTACCCGACGCAGCCGGCATAGAGCCCACGCTTCCCATCTTCGAGCTCATCGATGATCTCCATGGCGCGGACCTTCGGCGCGCCGGACACGGTGCCAGCGGGAAACCCCGCCATCAGTGCGTCGATCGCATCGAAGCGCGAATCGAGCCGACCTTCCACATTGGACACGATGTGCATCACCTGGCTGTAATATTCGAGGAAGAAGGAGTCGGTGACGCGCACGCTGCCGACCTCGGCCACGCGTCCCACATCGTTGCGCCCAAGATCGAGCAGCATCAGATGCTCGGCGCGTTCCTTGGCATCGGCGAGGAGCTCTTCCGCCAACGCCTTGTCGTCTTCCGGCGTGGCCCCACGGGGCCGCGTGCCGGCGATGGGGCGGATGGTGATGATGCCGTCGCGGACCCGGACCAGGATTTCCGGGCTCGAACCGGCCACGGCGAAACCATCGAAATTGAGGTAGTAGAGGAAAGGCGAGGGGTTGACCCGCCTGAGCGCGCGGTAGAGCGAGAAGGAGGGCAGCGTGAAGGGCGCCTCAAACCGTTGGCTCAGCACCACCTGGAAGATGTCGCCGGCGGCGATGTAGTCCTTGGCGCGCGCGACCTTCTCCATGTACGCCTCTGGCGACATGCTCGGCTTCGGCTCGGGATGCGCGGCCTCGACCTCGAGATCGCGCACATGGGGCAAGGGCTGCTCGAGACGCTCGAGCACGACGTTCAGGCGATCTGCCGCCCGCGTATACGCTGCCTTGGCGCTGACGCCTGGAGCGGGCCGGACCGGCGTCACCACGGTCATCTCGTCCTTCATCGTGTCGAAGATCACGATTAGCGTCGGCCGCACGAGAATGCTGTCGGGAAGACCGAGAGAGTCGGGCTTAGTCGTGGGCAGATCCTCGATCAGCCTGATGGTGTCGTAACCCATATAGCCAAAGATGCCGGCGGCCATCGGCGGTAGCTCCGAGGGGAGCTCGATCGCCGACTCCGCCAGAAGCGCGCGTAGCGACTGGAGCGTCGGCAGCGGCGAGAGGGCAAAGGCCGACGCGTCGGCAAGTGGCGTACGGTTTACTTCGGCCCTTCCGCCGTTCGCACGCCAGATCAGATCCGGTTCGCACCCGATGATGGAGTAGCGGCCGCGCGCAGCACCTCCCTCGACCGATTCCAAGAGGAAGCTGTTTGGCCGCTCAAGGGCAAGCTTGAGCATGGCCGAGACCGGGGTCTCGAGATCGGCGACAAGCCGCGTCCAAGCGACCTGCGGCGTGCCTGCGTCATAGTGCCGGGCGAAGGTGGAGAAGTCCGGTTCGATCGGAGCGCCATCCTGCTGCGGTAACGGTGTGACGGAGGTGGCCGAAGCCGGGCTCATTGTTCTTCGCTGCCGCCCGCAAGTTTGGCCAAGGCCTGCCGATTGATGGTGACGCCATAACGAGCCTCGAGCGCGGAAAAATATTCCCCAACGATGTCCTCGCCGATGAAGTTCTTGAGCTGACGCTTCAAGGCTTCGAGACTAGGCCCCTCAAGCGGAGATGGGGGCGTGACCTTGTCGACTTGGAAGACGATGCGTCCCTCATCCACGCCGGAGGGTGCGGAACCATACCCGCTTTGGGGCAAAGAGAACGCTTGCGTCACGGCGGTGGGGAGCACATTGACGGTCAGTCCGTCGCGCTTTAAGGGCTCGGTCACCATCGCTTGCGTGTTCAAGTCCTTGGCGAGGTCCTCAAGCGACTTGCCCGCATTCAGCTGCTTCACCAGGTCATCGGTGTATTTGGCAAGACGCGTCCGCTGCTGATCAAGGCTCCAGTCTTTTTTCACCTCGTCCTTCACCTGGTCGAACGGCTTGAGCTGTTGCGGCGTGATCCCTAACACCTCAAACCAGATCAGGCCTTCGTCCTTTGCGTCGAGCGGATCGTTCTCTACGCCAACCTCAGTGGCGAAGGCCGCGTTCAACAGATCGGACTTCTGCGGCAGATCCACGGTCGTGGCGTCAGGCGTCTTGCCCTGACGATCGACCTGGTCGAAGACCTGGTAGGTGAGCTTGAACTTATTGGCCACCTCCGAAAGCTGCGTGCCCGCGGCACGTTCGTCCTCGATGCGGTCGTGGAGGCCGAAGATAGCACCTTGGGCGCGGTCCTTGAGGAGCTTCTTTTCCAGCTCCGGCTTCGTCTCCTCAAAGGTCACGACCTTGCCGGGCTGGATCTCGGTGACGCGCAGCAACACGGTCTTGCCGAGCTGCCCGGTCACGGGTTCGCTCACCTTGTCTTTTTCGAGCTTGAACGCGGCATCGCCAATCGTCGCGTCGGCCATATCGGTTCGCCTCAAGATTCCAAGGTCGATGTCGCTTTCGCTCGACCCAAGCTCCTTAGCGAGCGCCACGAAGTCCGTGCCGGACTGAATCTTTTGATAGGCCGCGTCGGCGGCGGCTTTATCGGGGAACGAGATCTGCTGCACGTGCCGCCGTTCCGGCGTGCCGAGCTTGTCCTTATCCTTCTCGAAGGCTGCTTTCAGATCGTCGTCGGTAATCTTCACCTCGTCCTTCACGGTGTCCGGCGTCACGGCGAGCACGCCGATCTTACGAAATTCGGGCTGCGTGAATTTGGCTTGGTGATTGGTGTAGAAGCGTTTGAGATCGTCATCGGTGGGCTCTGGCACCGTCCCTGCGGCCGTGCTGGGGACAATCACGTAGCGCAAAGTGCGCGTCTCATTGTTGTAGTTGTTGAGGGCGTTCAGGAAGACCTCAGACGCAACTGGTGATCTGCCGACCGTGCTCAGCAATTGACGCCGCAGATTCCGCTCGCGCTCCGATGCGAGATAACCCTGCTCGCTCATATCCAGATTGCGTAGGGCCTGTTGCAAGGCGAGCGGATTGAAGTTGCCGGTGGAGTCCTGGAAGGCCGGGTCCTTCATGATGCCCTCGAGCAGTGCCTCGTCGCTAATACCAAGGCGCAGGCTCTTGGCATGGGTATCGACGGCCGCACCCCCGATGAGCCGCTCCAGGACCCGGTTCTCTAGGCCAGCCTCCCGAGCCTCCTGCAAGGAGAGGCTGCGGCCGGCGTCGGAACTCATGACCCGCAGGACGTCGCGCTGCGCGCGCGAATATTCCTGCGGCGTGATCTCGGTATCGCCCACCTCGATTAGTGTCTGGCTGCCGTAGCCTCGGAAAATGTCGGCAATTCCCCAAATGGCAAAGCTTACGACGAGCAAGCCCATCAGGATCATTCCGAGCGCGCGGCCTGCTCCTTTTCGCAAAGTCTCGAGTATCACTTGAGAAACCTTCTTGTTGGCTGTTTGCAATCACCGCGGCGAGGGGCCAATCTTCGCGATTGCTCGCGCGGCGCGGGCATCATAGGTAGCGGGACGTAAGGCGGCAAGGCACCGTTCTGTAGGCTACGCAAGGGCTTGCCGCAAGCACCAACGACTTGTTGGTAAAGGTTAAACGGCGAGGATTGGGGGCAACACGTGAACGCGATCAGGCCGCTCGTCGCCGGCAACTGGAAGATGCATGGACTGAGCGGGAGCCTGGCCGAGATCAGATCGCTGCTCGATCTCCTTGCGCGGGGCCCGCGTCATGAGGCCGACATCATGATTTGTCCACCGGCGACGCTTCTGGCTCGAGCCCACGAAGCGCTGTCCGGAAGCATCGTCGCGCTCGGCGCCCAGGATTGCCACCCTCAGCCGCAAGGTTCCCATACCGGCGACATTTCAGCGGAGATGCTGGCGGATGCTGGCGCCACAGCCGTGATCGTCGGCCATTCGGAACGGCGCATCGACCACGGCGAGACGGATGCCATCGTCGCCGCCAAGGCTGCGGCGGCGCATCGCGCCGGCCTCCAAGCCATCATCTGCATTGGTGAGACGGCGGGGCAGCGGCGCGACGGCGAAACACTCGACATCGTGAGGCGTCGGCTCGACGGATCGCTCCCGGCGTCGGCGGCGCGCAAGAACACCATCATTGCCTATGAGCCGGTCTGGGCGATCGGAACCGGCCTCACGCCAACGCCGCATGACGTGGCCGCGGCCCATAGCTTCATCCGCAGGCACTTGGGCAACATGGGCGGGGGCGAGGGATTCCGCATCCTTTATGGCGGGTCGGTGAGGCCAGGCAATGCCGGCGAGCTCCTGGCCGTGCCGAACGTCGATGGCGCGCTCGTTGGCGGAGCCAGTCTTAAAGCTACCGATTTCTATGGTATTCTGTCGGCTTATTCGGGGACGAACGACTGAGGGCGATGGTGCTGCTGCGCCTGCAAGCTTTGGCAGTTCTGATTTCGGTGGTGACGCCTTTCGCGTGCCCGGTTGCCGTCGCCGAGCCGCTCGATAAGGAGAGCTGTGCCAATCTCCAAGTCGAGCGCAAGAAGCTCTTCAACCGCGACATGCAGGCGGCGCTGGACCAAGGGCCCGATTGGGTCAAGGGCCATCTGAATGACGAGGCGATCGAGAACGTCAGACGCTTTCTGAGCGTGGATGAGCAGATTCAGTTCCGCTGCCGGGGCGGCGGCGTTGCCAAACCTGCCGAAAAATCCACCAATGCAGCGCCGCAAGATTCGAATGCTGCAACCGTGCCGCTCCCGGATCGGAAACCCACAACCCCCGCGGCCGCAGGCGATGACGGGAAGCCTAGCCAAGCCGTAGCGGATTCGGATAAGACACCGCCTGGCAAATCGAAGGCTACACGATGACCACAGTGCTTCTCGTCATTCATATTATGGTCGCCGCGGCGCTGATCGCTGTGGTGCTGCTGCAGCGTTCCGAAGGCGGCGCGCTCGGGATTGGCGGCGGTGGCGGCGGTTTCATGACCGGACGGAGCGCCGGTAACGCGCTCACCAAGACCACGGCGATCCTCGCCGCCACGTTCTTCGCCACGAGCCTGTCGCTGACGCTTGTGGCAAGCCACCGCGCCGCTCCCACATCGATCTTCAACCAGGCCGGCACGCCGGTTCAGGGCGGAGGAGGGTCGCTGCCCGGCCTCGTGCTCCCGTCGGCGCCGCCGGCACCAGCAGGCGCAGGAGCCCCGCAGATTCCGGCCGCTCCACAGGTCCCGCAGGCGAAATAGCCCGCGAGCGATTCGCCGCAAGCGCTCGCTGATTGTCGCGATTTACGACGACTAACCGCGATTGATCCGGATTTGTCGCGCATTTCCGGGAGCGGTGGACGGAGTTGAGCTTAGGGCTACGACTCAGGCGGCTTTCGGTATATGGTCAAGGCCCATGGCGCGGTACGTCTTCATTACCGGCGGCGTGGTCTCCTCTCTCGGCAAGGGGCTGGCATCGGCTGCTCTCGGAGCGCTGCTCCAGGCGCGCGGCTATAGCGTGCGCCTGCGCAAGCTCGACCCCTACCTCAATGTCGACCCAGGGACCATGAGCCCCTATCAGCACGGCGAGGTGTTCGTCACCGACGACGGCGCCGAGACCGACCTCGACCTCGGCCATTACGAGCGCTTCACCGGCAGGCCCGCTAGCCAGGCCGACAACATCACCACGGGGCGCATCTATCAGCAGATCATCGCCAAGGAACGCCGTGGTGACTATCTCGGCTCGACTGTCCAGGTGATTCCTCACGTCACCGACACGATCAAGGCCTTCATCACCACCGGCAATGAGGACACCGATTTTGTCCTGTGTGAGATCGGCGGCACCGTCGGCGACATCGAAGGCCTTCCCTTCTTCGAGGCCATCCGCCAGCTCGGCAACGAGCTGCCGCGCGGCCACTCGGTGTTCATTCACCTGACGCTCGTGCCCTTCATCCCGAGCGCCGGCGAGCTCAAGACCAAGCCGACACAACACTCCGTGAAGGAACTGCGCTCGATCGGCATCCAGCCTGACGTGCTGCTCTGCCGCTGCGAGCGGCCATTGCCCCGAGATGAGCGGCGCAAGATCGCGCTCTTCTGCAATGTCCGTCCCGAGGCGGTGATCCAGGCGCTCGATGTGGCTTCCATCTACGAGGTGCCAGGCCGCTATCACGCGGAAGGCCTCGACCGCGAAGTGTTGGCCGCCTTCGGCATCAAGAACGCGCCGGAGCCCGACCTCGAGCGCTGGCGCCGGATCGTCGAGACCATCGCTAATCCAGATGGCGAGGTAAACGTCGCGGTGGTCGGCAAATATACGGGGCTGAAGGACGCCTACAAATCGCTGAACGAGGCGCTCGTCCATGGCGGCATTGCCAATAAGGTCAAGGTCAATCTGCAATGGATCGAGTCGCAGACCTTCGAGCAGGAGGACGCCTCGGCCTATCTAGAGGACGTGCACGGCATTCTCGTTCCCGGCGGCTTCGGCGAGCGCGGTTCGGAAGGCAAGATCCGCGCGGCGCGTTATGCGCGCGAGCGCGGCCTGCCCTATTTCGGCATCTGCTTTGGCATGCAGATGGCGGTGATCGAGGTTGCCCGCGACCTTGCCGGGATCGAGGAAGCAAGCTCGACCGAGTTCGGCCCGACGCCGGAGCCCGTCATCGGCCTTATGACCGAATGGATGAAGGGCAGCGAACTTGAGAAGCGCCAGACCAATGGCAATCTCGGCGGCACCATGCGGCTTGGCGCCTACGATGCGGTGCTCGCCAAGGGCAGCAAGGTGGCCGAGATCTACGGCACCATCCGTATCTCCGAGCGCCACCGCCACCGTTACGAAGTCAACACGCGCTACCGCAACAAGCTCGAGGCGGCGGGCTTGCGCTTCTCTGGTCTATCGCCTGACGGGCTGTTGCCGGAAATCGTGGAGATCCCGGAGCATCCCTGGTTCATCGGCGTGCAATTCCATCCGGAGCTGAAATCGCGGCCCTTCGAGCCGCACCCGCTTTTCGCCTCTTTCATCGGAGCCGCCGTGGAGCAGAGCCGGCTCGTTTAGGCGGCTCCGCCCTGGGTTCGATGCTACTTCCGCTTGCGCGGTGTGCGGCCGGCGCCACGTCGGATTTCGCTCCGCCGCGGTCCGGGATCACATCGTCGGCGGCGAGGATGCCGGACTTGAACAGATAGCCGGCGATGCCGGCGCCGATCAGCGGCGCGACGATGAACAGCCATACCTGAGCGAGCACCTGCGGGTTGATCCGCCGACAATAGCCGGCCCAAGCGAGCGGGCAGGGTTCACCGAGGTGCCGGTGATGTTGATGCCGAGCAGATGAATCGCAACGAGCGTCAGCCCGATGGCAAGGCCGGCAAGGCCAACCGGCGCACCCTTCTGGGTGACGCCGAGGATGCAGACGAGGAATAGGAAGGTGGCGACCACCTCATAGATGAAGGCCGCAGCCAGATTGTACTCGCCGAGATAGCCAGGTCCCCAGCCGTTCTGGCCGAGTCCGCCATTCCATCCCGACGCTTTGCCCGAGAGGATGAGATAAAGCACGACGGCTCCAGCGATTGCCCCCAACACTTGCGCGATCACATAGGTGATGAAGTCCTGCGTCGTCATGCGGCCGGCAACGAGCACACCAAAGCTCACCGCCGGATTGATGTGGCAGCCGGAGACTTGGCCGATGCCGTAGGCCATGGCGACAATGGTGAGGCCGAAAGCCGTGGCGATGCCAAGAATATCGACCGAAGTCGCACCAGTTCCCATTCCGGCAATGACCGCTGTGCCGCAGCCGATCAAAATAAGGGCAAACGTTCCAATGAATTCCGCAATTGCCTTTTTCATGATGATGTCCCCCCTAGCGAAACCGGCATGATGCCAGACCAAGTCCGTTTCGAATAGAGACCGGCGCGAGAGTCAGATCATCAGATTCAGCGTGGTGCGTCCATCCTTGATAAATCAGGGACCTGCACCAAGCCGTTGAAGCGCAGCTTCAAGGTCCTTGCGATCCTCGTCGCTCGGGTTCTTGGTTAGCGCCGCCCGGTAATCGGCGATGGCACTTTCTTTCTCGCCTTTGTGGTCATAGACGACGGCGCGGTTGGCGTAGGCTACGCCGTAGCCAGGGTCGAGCTCGATCGCCTTGCTGTAATCGGCGATCGCGGCATCGAGGTCACCCTTCTTCTCCTGAGCCACACCGCGATCGTTGAAGGCGACGGCATCTTTCGGATTGAGGACGATCGCCGTGGTGCAATCCTTTATGGCGAGATGAGCCTGCCCCTTGTCCGCATAGGCGGCGCAACGATTGACAAAGGCGTCGCCGAATTGGGAGTCGATCGCGATGGCTTTGCTGAAATCGGCGATGGCCTGATCGACGTCGCCCTTGTCGCGATAGGCGATGCCGCGGTCGACATAGATCTTGAAGGATCCTGGATCGACCTCAATGGCGTGGCTGAAATCGGCGATCGCGTGGTCGAGATCGCCCTTTTTCTGATAGGCGCCGCCGCGCAGCCCATAGGCGAGGGAAACGTAAGGGCTGTCAGGCTCAAACTCGAGAAATTGCGTGCAGCCATCGATTTGCTTTGCCACATCCGGGCTGTGATTGCAGTCGTCTATGGGATTGGCATATGTCGGACCGACGGCAAGGAGGACACAAGCGGCGAAGACGCTAGCGTCAATGAAGCATCTGATCGATATCATCGCGCGCATTGGCGTCACTCCCAAACTGCTCCAGCCAAGTCTACCAGAGATCAAACCAATGCCTGATCCTTCCGTTAAGGCGCTTCGTGGCACCATCGTCAGCTTTACCGGCGACCCGTTCCTCATCGATCCGGCGAAGGCTTTGGTGCACGAGCCTGACGGGCTGATCGTTTGCCGCGATGGACTGATCGAAGCGGTCGGCCCCTATGAGAGCATCCGAGCGAAGCTGCCGGAAGGCATTCAGGTCGCGGACTATTCCGGCTGCATCCTGTCGGCGGGCTTCATCGACACGCATGTGCATTATGTGCAGACCGAGATGATCGCGTCTCGGGGCAAGCAGCTGTTGGACTGGGTCAACGACTACATCTATCCGGCCGAGGAAGCCTTCGCCGACGAGGCGCACGCCCGCGCCGTCGCCTCCGTCTTCTGCGATGAGCTCATCCGCAACGACACGACCACGGCCTGCGTCTACTGCACCGTCTATCCGAAGTCGGTGAAGGCGCTGTTTGAGGAGGCGCTCAAGCGCAACCTGCGCCTCGTCGCCGGCAAATGCATGATGGATCGCAACGTGCCCGAGGCGTTACGCGATACGGCGCAATCGGGCTACGACCAGTCCAAGGCGCTGATCGCCAAATGGCATTGGGGTAGGGCGGCTGCTTTACGCCATCACGCCCCGCTGGGCTGGATCGAGCACGCCAGCGCAGCTCGAGGCGGCGGCCGCGCTATGGCGCGAGCACCCTGAGCTCAATTTGCAGACCCACATCGCCGAGAACCGCGACGAAGTCGCGTTCGTCACCAAGCTCTTTCCGGAGCGGAAGGACTTCCTCGACATCTACGATCATTACGGTCTCGTCCGCCGCCGCACCGTGCTCGGCCATTGTATCTGGTTCTCCGACTCCGAGTTCGCCCGCGTGCACGAGTGCGACGCTTCCATCACCCATTGCCCGACCTCGAACCTGTTTCTCGGCAGCGGCCTATTCCGGCTGCGCGTCGCCAAAGGCCCGAAGCGGCCGATCCATGTGGGCCTCGCTACCGATCTCGGCGCGGGCACGAGCTTCTCGCTGATGCAGACCGGGAATGAGGCGTACAAGGTCTCGGCGCTCAACAGTGTCGCCGCTCACGGCATTCGAGGGGCTTTATCTCGCCACGCTTGGC
>Ga0187805_10000842_pt1 | contig 10683 bp, 8 predicted proteins | sample NC_wetland_sal_i_6_FD_132965 | JGI IMG/M metagenome (GOLD analysis project Ga0187805, IMG submission 132965) | Wetland sediment microbial communities from Neuse River Estuary, North Carolina, USA - Control_5 | ecosystem: Environmental > Aquatic > Freshwater > Wetlands > Sediment | place: USA... | reverse complement strand
CGAACGTAGCCGCGAAGCTGGAGAGTGGTAATCGTGGTCAGGGCCCACTGATCGACCTGAATGTCGGGATTAATCGTAGCCGCGTCGATCTTCCTGGCAATGACTCCCTGGCCGCAAACGCGGAAATCGATCCCGGCCTGCTTCATGCTGTGGATCAGGGCGATGTTGGGATTGTCGTGGCCGTCTTTGAGAGCTTTGTAGGCCGCATTGTTCAGGGCGATCTCCGTGCCACCTTGATGGAAAACGACGACGAACTTTCGATGATCGGCGGGGACGCCGCCCTTGGCGAGGGTATTGTAATAACGCGAGATAACGGTGAGTCCTTCATTCACATCGTCGACTTTCGGGGCACCTTTGGCGATATCGAACACGATCTTGTAGGTCAATGCTGGATCGGGCATCTCGTGTTCGTTGGGAAAATCAGTGGCCGCATCGACGCTCGGTATCGGCAGCGCTTGTGACGATTGCGCGCGCACTGGTCCCTGATGCGCCAACAAGATGGCAAAGGCTGCGACAGCTCCGATCCACAATTTCTTCTTCATTTCAGTCTCCCTGAACTTGGACTTTCGTTCTCATAACGTACGAGTAGCGGTATTCTACACCGCTCGAAACAGCCTCGACGAATTCTTTTCGTTTGGGTAGCACAGCCACTCTTGGCTGTGCGGGGTTTGCAATTGCGACTGGGAAGCACGGCCCCACTCTCGTCTCAGAAAACCGCACAGCCAAGAGTGGCTGTGCTACCCAAACCTGCTTCGACTCAAAGTTCCCGCAATTTATTCCAATTTTGCCGCGGCGCCGCCGTCGATGTTGACGATCTCCGCGGTGATGAAACGCGCTTCGTCGGAAGCAAGAAATAGCATGGCGTTGGCTACGTCTTCCGCATACCCCGGACCTTTCAGCAATTGCCAGATCTCGAAGTGCCGCGCGAAGACGTGCTCGCCCGCTCCGGTTGTGAGGCGCCGGGTGAGGATCTGTCCGGGCCGCACGCAGTTGACGCGCAGGCGGTGTGGACCGCCGAGGCTTGCGAGGTAACGCGTAAAGCCTTCGAGGCCGGCCTTTGCGGCATAGTACGACGCCGAAGGTAGAGTAGGAAATTTCTCCAGGACGGCCTCGCTCGCGCCGGAAACCGCCGCCAGTGAAGATACATTGACGATCGCGCCGGTTCCGGATTTTACGAGATGAGGCCACGCCGCCCTGCAGGTGAGAAAGCAGGCGGTCAGATTCACCCGGAGAACGCGCTCCCACGTTTCGTCGGATTCCGCGGGAAACATTTCGCGGGCGCCGCCGCCGGCATTGTTGATGAGCACGTCCAAACCGCCATACGTCGAGACCGTTTTTGCGACGGCCGTCTCCACGGCGGCGCGGTCCGTCACGTCGCACGGCAGAAAAGTAATTTCTCCGCCCTGCACGCGGATGGCATCCTGGACCGCGCGGCCTTCCGCTTCACGCCGAGCCAGTATCGCTACTTTCGCACCTTCCTGCGTAAAGCGGCGCGCGGTGGCTTCGCCGATCCCACTGTTGCCGCCGGTGATCATCGCTACCTTATTTTGGAGCCGGCCTGCCATGCGTGTGTTCCCTCCCCAGAGATCGTAGGAACTGCAATCTAATTCCACTTCAGTGGCTGAAGCCGCCTTCACTACATATCGGGTCGGCCGGGCTGAAGCCCGGCCCTCCGAAGCAAATCAATTTGCAGGCAGAGAAAGCGAATCCCGGCGGGCTGCCAGCTTCCAAATGCTACGAAGCTCCGCGGGCGAATTCATGTCCTTAACGGATTGAACGAGTTGTTCGCAATCGCTTTTTGAAATGACGCGTGCCGCGAGCGAGTGGAACTTTGCTGACAATTCCTGCCACGTCAAGGGATTTTCCGGGTCGCCTTTCGGGAAGCGGACGTATTTTTCAAAGCTCGTTCCGTTCGCCAGGTGAACCTTGACGGCGGCCGGCCACTCCGCCGGAAAGTTTTTCTCGATGCGCGGATCTTTTTCCAGAACTACTTTGCCCATCAAGCTTTTCATTTGGGGCGAATGGAACCTTTCGCCGGCGAATTGGTCGAGGCCGGCTGCCCGGTCAATAAGCGCGACCGCGGCTCCGTAAGGCATGGAAAATTGTGCGTCCACTATATTTGACGGCGCGTATTTTCGCTCTAGCGGTTCACAAACCAAAGGCCACCCGGCTTCGAGGACGGCGATTTCGACGCGTTGGATCTGTTCGGGTTGAATGTCACACTCGACGGCAAGTTCAATCAGGCCGTCAATGGGCGCCTGCATATAGCGGCAGCACGCATGAGGTTTCACGCTGGTCCGCATCAACTCAAAATCCTTCCCCAGGTTTTGCGTGACAAGTTCTGGCTTCGCGTCGCGCGAGTACGCAGAAAGAAAACCGTCGCGGCCTTCGATGATCGTGGCGGGGCCGCGGAAACCTTCTCCGGCCAGCTTCGCGGCCAGGATTCCATTTTGCGCGGCAAGCCCCGGATGCAGGCGCTTGGTCCATGCTCCTTGCGCCAGAAACTCCAGCGAACCGGCGGCCATGCTGCCGGCGATGCCGACGGCGGAGAGCATTTGTTCCTCCGTGAGATGCAGAAGTTTGGCAGCAGTAACTGCCGCGCCAAACACGCCACAGGTCGAAGTGGGATGGAACCCCAACTCGTAATGAGATTTCGGCTGCAGCGCCATGGCCAGGCGCGCAGCGACTTCGTATCCGGCAACGACGGCGGCCACAAATTGTCCGCGATCGATATCCGGTTGAGTTTCACTTAGAGCGATAGCCGTCGAAAACATCACCACGCCCAGGTGGATGGAGCCGGCCTGATGTGTGTCGTCCAGCTCCACACTATGAGCTGCCGTGCCATTGGCCAGTGCGGCAAATTCAGCAGATGTTTGTGACGCAGTCCCAAATACGGTGCAGGGGCCCGGAGACGGTGAATGCGCCAGCATCCGGTAAATTGGCTGCGAGGATTCCGTCAGCGAGCCGGCGATGGCAACTCCAAGATAATCGAGGAGCAAATATTTCACGCGCTCGACAATTTCACCGCTCAGATCCTCTGGATTGAGCGCGTGGCAAAAATGAACGAGCGTTCGTGTTAGAGGGTCCACGGTCTCTCCACCCCGCGTCCTGCCAGCACCGTCAAGATACACTAGAAATTCATTTCTGCTATCCTGCCGTCTTGCCGAATTCAAATTTAAGCGATTGCTTATCGTTCGGCACAGAGTTTACGCTAGCGCTCACCAGGGGACGAGGTTTTCCGCCGGACAAAATGAAAAGCACCGTAGACGAATCTCACGAAGAACTAAAATCCGCCGTCCGCGAATTGTGCCGCGAATATCCGGACAAATATTGGCGCGAACTCGACGAGAAGCGCGCCTACCCCGAGGCTTTCGTCCAAGCCCTGACTCACGCCGGATACATGGCCACGCTGATTCCCGAAGAGTACGGCGGTGCGGGCCTGGGCGTCACGGAAGCTTCCATCATCCTCGAAGAGATACACCGTTCAGGCGGCAACGCCGCGGCGTGTCACGCGCAGATGTACATCATGGGCACGCTCTTGCGCCATGGATCGGAAGCGCACAAGCGGCAGTATTTGCCGAAGATCGCCGACGGGTCTCTTCGTCTGCAAGCGTTCGGCGTGAGCGAACCGAATACCGGCACCGATACTACTCAGCTGAAAACCACGGCGGTCAGAAACGGGGACCGTTACGTCATCAACGGACAGAAAATTTGGATTTCTCGCGCCGAACATTCTGACCTGATGCTGCTGCTTGCGCGCACCACTCCCGCGGACCAGGTGAAAAAACGGACCGAAGGCCTCTCCACTATTTTGGTCGATCTTCGCCAGGCCGTGGGCCACGGACTGAGGATTCGCCCCATCCGCACGATGATGAACCACGCCACCACCGAGCTCTTTTTCGATAATTTGGAAGTCCCCGTTGAAAATCTGGTCGGCGAGGAAGGGCAGGGATTCCGCTATCTGCTGGACAGCTTGAATGCCGAACGGATCCTGATCGCCTCGGAATGCATCGGCGACGCGCGCTGGTTCCTCGAACGCACTTGCCGCTACGCGAATGAGCGCGTGGTTTTCGCCCGGCCGATCGGCAAAAATCAGGGCATCCAATTTCCGATCGCGCGCGGATATGCCAACCTGGAAGCCGCCCGGCTGATGGTCGCGCGCGCGGCGAGCCTCTTCGACAGCGGCAAAGCGTGCGGCCCGGAAGCGAATATGGCGAAGCTTCTGGCGGCCGACGTGTCCTGGGAATTGGCCAACGTCGCTGTGCAGACGTACGGCGGTTTCGGATTCGCCGAAGAGTACGACATCGAACGGAAATTTCGCGAGACCCGGCTTTATCAAGTGGCGCCCATTTCCACGAACCTGATTCTGAGTTATTTGGCGGAGCACGTTCTGGGCCTGCCCAGGTCCTATTGATGCTGCCGCTTGCAGGAATCACGGTGGTGTCCCTGGAGCAGGCGGTCGCCGCGCCATTCGCCACCCGGCAACTGGCGGATTTGGGCGCGCGCGTCATCAAGATCGAACGGCCCGATGTGGGAGATTTTGCGCGCGGATACGATGCGGCCGTGCGAGGGTTGTCCAGCCACTATGTTTGGCTCAACCGTTCCAAGGAATCGCTGACGCTGGACATGAAGCGAGCGGAAGCCAGGTTGGTTCTGCATCGCTTGCTCGAGAAGGCGGACGTTTTTGTGCAGAATCTCGCGCCGGGAGCGACGGAGCGGCTTGGCTTCGTCACTCAAGAGATGCGCAAGAAATATCCGCGCCTGATTATCTGCAATCTTTCCGGCTACGGATCTTCCGGGCCGTACCGCGACAAGAAGGCCTATGACATGTTGGTGCAGGCAGAAACCGGCTTGATTTCCATCACCGGGACGCCGGAAACGCCGTGCAAGGCGGGCATCTCCGCCGCCGACATCGCGTGCGGCATGTATGCCTATTCCGGCATATTGACGGCCCTGCTGGTGAGATCGAAAACGGGGGAAGGCGTGGCGCTGGAAACTTCCCTTCTCGATTCACTCGGGGAATGGATGAGCGCGGCCGCGTACTACACGTTCGGAGGATCGGCTCCGCCGCGTTCGGGAGCGAACCACGCCACCATCGCGCCATACGGGCCGGTGACTAGCGGGGACAACAAAGTCGTGTATCTCGGCTTGCAGAACGAGCGCGAATGGAAAAAGTTTTGCGAAGTGGTTTTGGAGAGCCCCGAGCTCACCGCGGACCCCCGTTTTGATTCCAACGCGAAGCGCGTGCAGAATCGTCCGCAGCTCGATCGCGCCATGGAAGAAGTTTTCCAGAAACTGACCGCGGCCGAGATCATCGCGCGTCTTGAAACCGCGCAGATCGCCAATGCGCGGCTGAACACCGTGCAAGAGTTTGTGGAGCATCCACAATTGAAGGCGCGAGGGCGGTGGAGCGCGGTGGAATCCTCCGTCGGTTCCCTGCCGGCTCTACTGCCTCCTGTGGAAATGGAAAATGTAACGCCTGTCATGAACGAAGTCCCGGCTCTGGGGCAGCAAACCGACGCCATTTTGGCTGAATTCGGTTTTGATGCGGAGACGATTGCGCGTTGGCGGCGCGAAAAAGTGATTTGAATTTGCCTGGGATAAAAGGAAGGCGATGATGGCAATCAAAGAGGGTTGGACAGGACGAGTCTATGAAGATTTCGAGGTCGGAGATATTTTCCGCCACGCTCTCGGCCGCACAATTCTTGCCACGGACAATATTTGGTTCACCCTGCTGACCATGAACACCAATCCAATCCACTTCGATCACGCCTACGCGGCTAAGACGGAATTCGGCCGCGCGCTTGTGGACTCCACGTTTACGCTCGCCGTGGTGACGGGTCAATCGGTCGCCGACATTTCTCAAAATGCCATGGCCAATCTGGGCTGGGACGAAGTGCGCCTTCCGAATCCGCTCTTCGATGGCGACACGCTCTATTCGCAAAGCGAAGTCCTCGAAAAACGCGAATCGAAATCCAGGCCGAACGTCGGAATCGTGCGCTTCAAAACCACGGGCTTCAAACAAGACGGAACCGTGGTCATCGAATTCAAGCGTACCGTGATGATCTACAAGCGAGGCCATGTTCCCAAGCGAATCGAAGGCCCGAAAATCGAGCCGCTAAAAGCGTAATCGATAGAGGGATGATGACTGCGACTCCTATGTCCAGCGGCATTACAGAGCGATCTATATCTCTGCACGTTGGCCTTAGCGGAGAGCAAGTTTCGATCAGCCGCTACTGGCGAATGTTGGGCGGACTTCTGATGACTCTTGCCCTGGGCACACTCTATGCCTGGAGTGTATTCGTCGCGCCGCTCGAAAATGAATTTGGATGGAAGCGAGCGCAAACTTCTTCCGTTTTTACCCTCGAGGTCATTATGTTTGCGGCCTCCCTGCTTCTGGCCGGAAAACTTCAGGACCGCTTCGGACCTTTTTGGATTTCGGTTACGGGCAGCATATTGGTCAGTTTGAGTTTTTTTCTTTTTGCTTATACATCGAGCCTGTACTCTCTCTTTTTCTTCTACAGCGTATTGGGCGGCGCCGGTCTGGGATTCGGTTTCGGGACTGTGGTCCCCGTCGTCGCCAAGTGGTTTCCCGACAGAACGGGTTTGGCGATCGGGATTGCTCTCGCAGGATTCGGCGGCGGATCAGCCATTTTTGGCTCGTTTGCAAATCTGGTGTTGTTTCCACGTTTTGGCTGGCGCAGTTCCTGCATCATCCTCAGTGGGATTTTTTTCGTAATGACCATGACTGCTTCCTTCCTCTTGAAAAATCCAGTCGGCAGCCGGGAGCCAACTCATAATATTTCTGTACTCGCGGCAAGTACGGGCCGCCGCCAATTCACTCCAGGTGAAGTCCTGCGCACGCCGGCCTTTTATTTGCTGTGGCTCGGCTTTGGCCTCGGGTCCACCGCGGGGCTGATGGTCATCAGCCAGCTGATTCCGTTTGCGAATAGCCAGGGAATATCGAACGCAGCGCTGGCGACGTTAGGGCTGGTGGTCGGGGCGTTTGGCAATGTCTCAGGCCGGGTTTTTTCTGGCTGGCTTTCGGATGTTATGGGCAGGCTCAATACCATGCGAGCCGTCCTGGCGATCTCCTGCGTCGCCATGCCCGCGCTCTATTGGGTCGGCGCTCATCTAACGGCGCTGTATATGCTGATCTACCTCGTGTATTTCAGTTATGGGGCGCAGGCCTCCGTAATCCCATCCACCGTTGCTGATTTTTGGGGATCGAGGCATGCCGGCGCGAACTATGGCGCGCTCTTCACCGCCTGGGGATTTTCGGGAATTCTCGGGCCGACCATCGGCGGAGTGCTTTTCGACAAGTTCAAAAACTACGGGGTCGCCTTTTATACGGCTGCGGCCCTGGCGCTAGTCGCTCTGTTTTGTGTGCTGATCGCCAGGCGGCCAGAGATTTAGTGGCTGCGGGCGAGGATTGCTTTAGAACACGGTTCGTCGTATGTTGCCGTCAAGATTGAAAAATACATTTTCGGCTCGCGGCAAAGAACTGCGGCAGAGGGAAAATCCATGGCCAAATCCAAAAAATTACCGGCAGGGCGGCGAGATTTTCTGAAAAGTGTGGTCGCCGGAGCGGCAACGTTGGCCGCACCTGTAGAGGCTCTGCCCGCACAGCCCGTCGAGGAGCGGCCTTCTGGTTCCCTGCCGCTGCTGCCGCCCGTGGTCGAATCCGATCCGCCCGCCGAAGCAGAAGTCCTGACGATTGATCGCTCCGGGTCCGACTTCATGGTGGATGTCCTGAAATCCCTCGGCATCGAATACGTTTGCGCCGTGGCGGGTTCGAGTTTCCGCGCGCTGCACGAATCGGTGATCAACTACGGCGGCAACAGCAATCCCGAGTTCATCACTTGCTGCCACGAAGAGTCTTCCGTGGCCATGGCCCAGGGCTACGCCAAGATCGAGGGCAAGCCGCTGTGCATCTTCGCGCACGGCACCGTCGGGTTGCAGCATGCGTCGATGGCGATCTACAACGCCTACTGCGATCGCGTCCCGGTGTACGTCGTGATCGGCAATAATCTGGACGCCACGAAGCGGGACTCCGCTTACGGCGAGTGGCCGCACAGTGTGCAGGACGCCGCGGCGATGGTGCGCGACTACGTGAAGTGGGATGACGCGCCCATCTCGCTGCAGCATTTCGCGGAATCAGCGGTGCGCGCATACAAGGTTGCAATGACCCCGCCGATGTCGCCGGTGCTGCTCGTGGCCGATAGCGAACTGCAGGAAAATCCAATAGCCGCGGACGCCGCGCTGCACATTCCGAAGCTGACGCTGGCGGCGCCTCCGCAGGGCGACTCGGGCTCAGTTAACGAGGCGGCGCGGATGCTGGTGCAGGCGCAGAATCCGCTGATCGTCGTGGACCGCTACGCGCGGACGCAGACGGGGATCGATCTTCTCGTCGAACTGGCGGAAACGCTGCAGGCCCCGGTAATCGATCAAGCCGGGCGGATGAATTTTCCGACGCGCCACCCGCTCAACCAAAGTTCCCGCCGCGGCGCGGTGGTGGCCAACGCCGACGTCATCATGGGCCTCGAGGCCACGGACTTCTGGAGCGCGTTGAATACCATGCACGATCAAGTGCACCGCACTTCGCGCCCGATCATGAAGAGCGACGCGAAATTGATCAGCATCACCACGGGAGACCTCTACACCAAATCCAATTACCAGGATTTCTATCGCTATGTGGGAGTTGATTTGGCCATGGCGGCCGATCCAGAGGCGACGCTGCCTTCCCTGATTGAGGAAACAAAACGCCAGTTAACCGCGGACCGCAAGCGGGCGCTGCAGGATCGCGGAGCCAAGCTGGCCGCGGCGCACGACCATGCCCTGGAACAGGCGCGAACCGACGCGAGTTACGCGTGGGATGCCAGCCCCATCAGCACGGCGCGCGTGTGCGCCGAGCTTTGGGCGCAGATTAAAGATGAAGATTGGTCGCTCGTCTCGCTTCTCCGGCATTTCAGTTGGTGGCCGTTGCGGCTGTGGCCCTTTGACAAGCACTACCAGTACATCGGAGTGCAGGGCGGAGGCGGTGTCGGATACAACGCGCCTGCTTCAGTGGGCGCGGCTCTGGCAAATAAAAAGCACGGCCGATTTTCGGTCAGCATTCAGGACGATGGTGATCTGATGTTCGCGCCCACGGTCCTATGGACAGCGGCGCATCATCGCATTCCGCTTCTGAGCGTCATGCACAACAATCGAGCCTATCACGAAGAGCTGATGCACGTGCAGCGCATGGCCAACCGGCACAATCGCGGCATCGATCGCGCGCACATCGGCACAACGTTCGAGGACCCCTACATGGATTTCGCGAAGCTCGCGCAGGGCATGGGTGTGTACGCCGAAGGTCCCATCACCGACCCCAACGAGCTTGCGCCGGCGTTGCGGCGAGCAATCGCGGTGGTCAAACGCGGCGAGCCAGCACTTCTCGACGTGGTTACGCAGCCCAGGTAGGGACCGGCCAAGGAGCAAGGATGAAAAACTTTTGGGGATACGATTGCGCCGCGGTTGCGTTTCTTGCGGTTGCAATATTCTTCTTCACTGCGCACGTGAGGGTCGCGGACGCGGCGCAAGAACCGAAGCCCGCCGAGACGCCCGCCGGGAATGCCGAAAACGGCAAGCGGCTCTTCAACAAGATTGGCTGTTACGAATGCCACGGCCGTGAGGGGCAAGGCTCGACGATGAGCGGTCCTCGGATTGCTCCCGATCCGATTCCACTCGACGCGCTCCTCCGCTACGTTCGCAAGCCCACGGGCGAGATGCCGCCGTTTACCGCCAAGGTCGTTTCGGACCAAGAGCTCGCAGACATCTACGCATTCCTGCAATCGCGTCCGCATCCATTGCCTGCAAAAGACAACCCGCTTCTGAAATAGCTTTGGTAGCACAGGCTTGAGCCTGTGGGTTTCAGTACACGCAAAGCCGAAACCCCACAGGCTCAAGCCTGTGCTACTAAAAGCGTGTGCCGCGCGATTGTGAAGAGGCGTACAATCCCGTCACTGCAGTACTCGAGATCAGGCCTAATTCCTTGGAGGATCAGCGATGGAGCAAAATATTGCGGAACTCCGGACGGTGTTTGAGAGCGGAAAAATCAACCGCCGCGAGCTGATGCGTGCTCTCGGTGTGACAGCCACAGCCGCCTTTGCTGCGAGCGTTTCACCCGAAGCTACCGCGCTCGCCAGCAGTGGTGCGCAATCAGCTATGGCCGGCAACTCCGTCCTCAAAGCGGTGGCCTTCAATCACATTAATTATCAGGTCTCCGACTATGCGAAGGTGCGCGATTTCTACGTGAATTTGTACGGGATGAAGGTGGTTTGGGACGATGGCAAGCAATGTTCGGTGGAATGCGGCGATCCGCCAAACGCCATCTACATTCGGCCGCTCACCAAGCCGCTCGATCGTCCGGCCGGCACTGGGCCGAGTGCAAACTGGGACGCGCAAATGGGCGCGGGCAACGTCGATCACTTCGCATTCTCAATCGAAAATTTTCAATTGGATTCCGTGGGAGCAGAACTGACGCGCCGCGGACTCGATCCGAAACCGGACGGCGCGTACTCCTGGTCGATCAAAGATCCGAGCGGCATCACAATCCAAATCTGCGCGACACACGGTGTGTTCCCCGGGGCGGCGTCGCCCACTGCGAAAGAATCCGACGGCACCAGGAATCTCAGCGCGATT
>Ga0187805_10000840_pt1 | contig 10684 bp, 7 predicted proteins | sample NC_wetland_sal_i_6_FD_132965 | JGI IMG/M metagenome (GOLD analysis project Ga0187805, IMG submission 132965) | Wetland sediment microbial communities from Neuse River Estuary, North Carolina, USA - Control_5 | ecosystem: Environmental > Aquatic > Freshwater > Wetlands > Sediment | place: USA... | reverse complement strand
AGCGGAAGATGAAAACAGCGCGGGCATCGGCATGCGCATCATCAAGCCCTCCGGCACGAGCCAGGGCTTGTGCGAGCGAAATGACCTGGGCTTCGAAATTGACCTCATCATTCTTGCCTGTGGCCCCCAGCACCATGAAACTTAGCGGCTGATAGAGCGCCGTAATAACATCACCCGGCTGCAATACGACATTCTGCCTGGGATCGCGCAATATCGTTTCCAGCGGCAGAGACTGCACCTTGTCGCCACGAGTGATTTGCAGCGAAGCCTTGTTCATGGGTATCGTTTGCTTGATACCGCCCGCCGCCGCCAACGCATCGAGCAACTGCTCCCCCTTCGCGGTGAGCGGCATGCGCAGATTGGTATTCACCTCGCCAACGACCGTTACGTTTGAAGTCGCATTGCGCGTTACCTGCACCAGCGCTTGCGGCTGGTTGGCCTTGCCCTTAAGCCGACGGACGATCTCCTCCTCAACCCACTGCGGAGTATGCCCCGCCACCGGCACACGGCCGGCGAAGGGTATATTGATGGTTCCATCGCTGCTCACCATCTGTTCCGGTATCGTCGTCGCCTGACTAGTCGGCGGCAGCAGATTACCGGTCGTCGAACTTGCCCCTGAACTGATCCCGGAACTAGTCGATGATAGCGAACTTACCATCATGTTTCCGAACAGCACTGCCGGCGGAGCTTCCCATATTGAAACGGACACCATGTCCCCGGCTCCAACCACATAGCCGAGTTGAGGTCCGGCAGAAAAGACCTCCGAAAAAAGGCTCAGCTTCCTGCTGGAAAGCAGCTTGCGCGTGACCGCATCATTGACGTCTACAAGCTGAATGCCGATAACGCCGCGGCTATCTTTTTTCTCCTGCACCTGCTCCCGGCTCGGGCCGGAAGAAGAAAGCCAGCCGGGATAGGTGGCACAGCCGGACAATAGGACAGTGGCACTGCCTAATGCAAAAAGCAGTCTTGAGGCGCGTGGAACACTCAGGCCTAATAACCTAATATCATTGTCGTTCATTACTCATGAAATATCGTGGTTATGGACGTATGACATCCTCTATTCTCCTTGGCGGCTCTTCGTGCCGCCGGAGGTATTTGGCAGCTTCACCCGTAACACGCATATACCAATCATCAGGCAGCGAACAACCATCGTGATTCAAATAAACCACGTTTGCGCCGGCCGGTAGCTTGTCCTTACGGGTCTCGACTGGAAACAACGCTGTCCCCTCGTCCGCCTCATCGAACATGGCTGCGTAGAGCATGTCCACGCGCTCATCGAGCAGGTTAGAGACCTGCTCCCAAAAAAACTGCCCGCAGCGTCGGGGAATCTGGTTTAGAACTGCCTGTTCGGGTTTGTTGCGGTTGGTCATCAGGTTGTACCAGGAGAAACCCGGAAAAATTACCGGCATGTAGCCCAAACCCAACCGCCGGGTTTCCGCAAGGTCCGGTTTGATGTAATTACGCACAAACGCATCGGCACCCACATTATCCTTGAATCGACCGACAGACCATGGACTGATCACATCGTAACTTCGGTAGACCTGTGCCCAGGCCGCATCGGGTTTCGAGTCGCCCGTCAGCGTCCGCCAGTTCGTAGGTACGCCGCCGATAAGGGTCGCGGCTGCAGAATTGTTGCGTCCATTTTTCAAATCCTCAATCAGGGCTGCCGCTTCGTCTGCTTCACCAGGCCGACCGCTAAAACCAAAACCCCATAATTCAAGAACAGGTTTGCCGTGATCGCGTAAATAAGCCGGGCTATCAGTTAGCTTGAGGTCATTCACCAGATGCCGCCAATCCTGCCGAATGTCATCCGTCACCGTCTTGGGGTCAGCTCCCGAAATATCATAGACGACGAAAAACACACGACCACTAGCCTGAGCTGCTGCCTGAACGTTTTTTAGGACATGGTCGCTCCGTCTCCTTGTTATGGGATCCGACAGCGCTACGACAAACCGCTCCACGGCCGCACCATCGATGCCGTGATCGCGCATCCAGCGAAAATGCATAAGCACGACATTCGGATTTTGTGACGAAAAGAGCTTGATCGTGCCGTTTCCATCCGACCGAGGCAGCCCGGTGTCACACAAATCTTCCGGCTTGAATCCGCGAACTGATGGCAATAAGTCCACCGTCAAATGTTCCGGGCGAACACCATTCACGAACCAGTGTTGCCAAACTTTGTTGTCTTCATAATCATTGGGGCAGCCGAACCACCCTTGGTAGCCAACAACCAATCTTCCCGTCAGACCATTTGCACTATCAAGTTGCCCAGCTGTGGCATAAGTAACTAGGCCAACCCAGATGCAAAAGACAATTAACCAGCGACCAACCCTCCTGCAAGTCTGCATATCTGACATTTCTGCAATCCCATACGTTTGTAAATCTGTCATTCTTGCCCAGTTAAAATGGCCGCAATTTTCATCCAGCCGCGCTGTCAGCCAAAGAAAACTCCGCCAAGCGCTTCTTGTAAAGTTCTTGCGCCTCCTCATAGACAATGTTGTCCAGCACGACCAAACGGTCAAGCAGCATATCCAATCGGGCAGTCATAGGCTGCTTCTCGATGCTTCTTTTGAAATGAGGGTCTGTCCGTGTAAGAAGTTCGAGTGTATGGTCGGCACGAATCTTTTCTGGCTGTGGTTGTTGAAGTATCTGGAAAAGCATTCTGACCGACCTGTCGAAGTCCTCTTGCAGTCCGATAAAAATAAATTCGCATAAACGCTTGCGAATTGCCGGGCGAATTGTATTAGAGATAATTTCAGCTAAGGCGCCTTCGTTGCTGGCATCGGCAAGTGTCGTCTGCCACACTTTCCATTGCCGTTGCCCCATGATGGACCAGGTCATGTGATTCCAAATACCAAACGAAGTCAGATCTTCACTCACCTCAAAAAACTCTTCAATTGACAACTCGTTAGCACGGATCAATCCACCGCCATAATCGGGGCTGCTAGGTTCATGGGAACGCCAAAAGTAATAGAGAGAAATCAATCGCTTTTTCGGTTCCCGTACAAAGGTAAATATTGATAAATGTCTGCGGGGAATGAATGAGAGAGAGTCGTAATTAAAGTGGCCAGCAAAAATGGAATACGCCGAAAGTTCTCCGGGAGAGAATTTGTAAAGTGAGTCTCCATGTTCATAATATATTATCTCTTTATTAAAAGAGTCTAGTAGCATTCCCTGAACAGAAGTTCCCGCTGCTTTTTGGATATGGAGAAATACAACAGTTTTTGCTTCGTATGAAGCAGACGGATCGAGCGGATCCTGTCTTGGTCTTTGTCTACGGAACTCATCCGAGTTAATGATGCCGGTCAAAATAGTGGTCAACCCACCAGGGTTGGTCAAAATCTTTGAATAATTCTGCAAGCCTATTAGATCAGCGTTACGATGCAATAGACCCCTATAAATCTCCTCTACAATCTCTTGTGCTCTAACTGCGAGAAGTTTTTCCCAGTGTTCGTCGGAGCGAGCGATCTCCGCCAAGAGCGGCGCCAGGTCATGGCTCTCGGCCAGTGTTGCGGCGTAGTCTTGCAGCACTTCCGGTTCGGGCTCGCGCCCGAGCAGCTTTTGGTAGAGCGCGCGCACCAAATCAGGTGCGCGGGCATCAAGGGTCTTTCGCCAGTGTTCGTCGGAGCGGGCGATCTCTGCCAAGAGCGGCGTCAGGTCATGGCTCTCGGCCAGTCTTGCGGCGTAGCTTTCCAGCGCTTCGGGTTCGGGCTCGCGGCCCAGGAGCCCCTGGTAAAACGCGCGTACCAAGTCAGGTGCGTGGGCGTTGAGGGACTTTTCCCAGTGTTCGTTGGAGTAGCTTAATTCTTTAAGCAGCCCGGCTAGGTCTGCGGTCGCCCTTAGAGTTTTCGAGTAAGCAGCAAGCCCCGTTGAATCAGCCGCCCGCATCAGAATGCCTCGATATGCCATATCGACGAGCTCATCCGAATATACTCGTTGTAATGTATTTATGATAAACGCAGATAATTTCATTTGAGCCACCTCAGTAACGCGTTGACTCTACCCTTCTTACGAACTACAAACGTATTGGAGATGAATCGATCAGGCGCGCCCGTGTAATTGTCCTCCCTTACTTCAAGCAGTTCACAATTTTCATCGGTAATTATTGAGAAAATGACCTGTTGAGGAAGGCAATGCATCTGCATAGCAAGTTCATGATCGGCCGCAAGCCATTCCCTGATGGAATAATGATAGTCAATACAGTAGGTTGGCACTTGGAAAATCGCAATTCCATCAGGCTTGAGTGACCGAAGTGCGTTCCTGATTAGCTGGTGAATAATTGGGGGGGGATTGTGTTGAAAAACAATCCTCGAATAAAAGAAATCGCACGCCGCCAATGGATTAAGAAGATTATCCGAACAAAGATGGAATCGGCAGTTAGACACGCCAACATCCTGCGCACGTTGTTCAGCCAACGCCAAGTGTCCTTGCGAAATATCGTAGCAATGAACCTGAGCAAATCGGCGCGCCAGTCCCATCGTCACCCGCCCAACGCCACAGCCAAATTCCACACAAATTTTTGTTGAGAGCGAGGTGAAGTTATGGCGCGCGAGCATGCCCTCAACTTGGACGGACTCCACCTCACCAGACGCCCAGAATTTGTCGATATTTTCATCAATATTTTCTGGAAGAAACTGCTTATTAGTTAATACCGAGAAGTGTGGCTTGGTCATGCCCAAATGCGACCAAGCTGCCCCAATTTTTTCAAGGCATCTGGAAAGCTGAATTGCAGTCGCCTCGTATTCAATCTCGTTTTTGGGGAGATCAAGCGGCAAGAAAGAAACTTGAGGACGACTGGTAGATAAAACTTTCCTTTTTTCAGCAAATTCAGGGGAGCGCAGAAATGCTTCCCGCAAAGTGGGAAGGTTGTGACTCTTCATGAGCTTCTGAACTACATCCGCCGATTCAGGTTCTCTTCCAAGAATCATGCGATAGCACCATATAACTTCATCTTGTGAAATGGTCATCACTATCTTCTCTTCTCGAATTATGCAATTATTTATTCGCAACTACGCTTTGAATAAACTGGTTCCACTGCGGAAAAATTTTACTACAATTCATAGCGTTCGAACGCATGTTTCGCGCCCGGACCGATGTGGACTCCTCCCGCGAACGACTTCGATGTCCAACGTTCGATGTAGCCATACTCATCTAAATACTTACTGTTCTGCTATTACCCGCTTGAGGAATTGATCCCACTGCGGCAAAATATTTTCCGGCAAATAGCGCAACGCGACTTCCTCCCCACGCTGGCGCATTCGTTCCTGAACTTGCGGCGCGTCAGGTTCATAGAGAACTTTTTTGAGTGCCTTGACCAAGCTCATGGTTGCGTAGGGGTCGAAGTATTCGGCAGCGTCTTCATATACCTCGTGATGAACGGGAATGTCCGACGCAACTGTGATCCCACCGCAGCACATGGATTCAACACCGGAAAAGTCGAACCCCTCAGCCAGACTCGGGCAAACGGTAGCGGCTGCATGGCGATACAGAACGCGCAGATCAGGAGCGGGGACTGCATTAAGCATGAAGAGTTCGCCGCGGTCGATCCAACTGCGAAAACCTTTAATTATGGTTTTGAAATCCCAGCCCAGAGTCCCAACAATGACCAATTTTATATCGGGATCTATATCTGCTTTAATCACTTCCCAAGCGGCGAGTAATCTCGCATGGTTCTTCCGCGGTTCAACAGTGGATACGATCAGCAAATATTTGAACCCTTTTATGTGAAGACGCTTATAGAAATTTTCTTGTTCCTTAAGAGTAAGAAACTTTGGTACGAGCCAAGACGCTTCAGCTTCATCTTCATCTTCATCTTCAAAAGTTGAATAAAGACGAGACCTAATAATCCCAGGCACACGCTCAAACCGTGAATTCTCCTTAAAATAGTGATGCGATACCATGTTGTGAATGGTTATCGCCCGAGCGGCCGCTTCCGGGAAAAGCGCAATGAGGTTCTGTCGTGTCGCCTCGGAGACACAGGCAAACCAAGCTCCCGATTTGACATTGCTCATCAGGGCGTAGAAATGCATTGCCTGGTGCAGAGATTTGTCTGCAATGGTATGCGGCATGAATACCGGGATGGCGTCATGGTAGCGTATGACCATGGAGGTACTCTTACTGACTCGGGCCGGATATGGCGTTTGACCGATGAAAACGTTGAAACCTTTTGTGTCGAGCTTGAGGTATTTGGGCGTGGATCGCCAGTTCAGCGTCCTGAGTCCAACGGTGTGCAGTGTGTTCCAAGCAACTGAACAAATGCGGTGATTCACCGGGGCGACGAGCGGAAAATCGGAGGCAGGCAATGTCTTTGCAAACAAGGTGCGCCAGGTGAAATCTTCAAAAAAGCGGGATTCGAAGCGGGTGAGTTTTATCGTGCCAGGTCCAACGATCATCCAGACTTGCAATGCAATGGCTTCACCGCGCTTTTGCAGGTAATCCACCACGATGTCCGCGATATTCCGGTATGGCTTTTCCGCCATCGAGATAATGACATTGGAGTATCGACCATAGCGGCGAGCCGTTGATATTTTCATCCACTGAAATCTCGTATCTCTAGTACCTCGGGCAAGGTGGCGGTTAGATTTTTGCAGCATCCCCTCAACATCGACGGATTCAATAGTGCGCAGCCCACGAAACAACAGGCGGACCTCCTGGGGAATACCTGCAAATCCCTCCAGTGCCGGGCGCATTTCCAAGAGTACTTTGATTTTCTTCATAACCCTCACAGATATTTCACATTGTCCTAATCACGACTTCTTTGTAAAACGCATATGCAGTTTCGACATCTGAAAATTGATGCAATGTACCGTCGTGTAGCACGCATGCCCGCTGACAGTGTTCCCTGATGTGATGGGCTTCATGGGAAACGAGAACCATTGCCCGGTCCTTGCGTTTCTCAAAGAGTTCTCGCTGACATTTATCATGAAAACGGGCGTCACCAACAGAAATCACCTCGTCAATTAGAAAACAGTCGAATTCGATTGCCATCGAAATTGCAAAAGCCAGCCTTGCGCTCATGCCAGAGGAATAAGTCTTTACAGGTTCACGCAAGTACTGGCCAAGTTCGGAAAACTCTTCGACGTAAGCAGCAACTGAAAAAATATCAGCCTCATAGACACGACAAATGAAGCGCACATTGTCTAGCCCTGTCAGGCTACCCTGAAAGGCACCGCCGAACGCCAATGGCCACGACGCGGACATCTTTCTTACAACTCTGCCACGTGTCGGCAATTCAGCGCCGCTGATCAGGCGTATCAGAGTGGATTTTCCGCTGCCGTTGCGGCCAAGTATGCCGATCTTCTCGTTGCGACCGATACTCAAGTTTAGGTCTTTGAACACTGTGTGATGACCGTGTCTCACGCGATATTGTTTACTCACTTTCTGCAGGTGGATCATTCGCCCTCCACCCGCACTGCAATGTATTTATTTAAAAGCAACCCGGGCAACATCAACAAGACATTGAGCACGAAGATGTACTGGAGGTTGTAATGGGCATGCACTGACGGGCCGAAAAGTCCTTCGCGCAGCAGTTCCGTACAACTTACTGTCGGAACCAATAGCACTGTATTCTGAAAACTATGTGGTAGCCATTCCACCATGAAAAAAGCCCCGGACAGGGGGAGAAACAAGTAGCTAAATACATGCCATATCCGCTCAAACGATTCGCTGAGCTGAGCAAGCGAGCCGACGATCAGCGCCATATCAAGTGAAAACCAGGCGAGCAACGCCCACGCGACTATCATTTTGAGAACATCGTCCGGCAGCTTCATAAGGTCCGTGGCCATGAAAATCAAGGAGAGAATGAAAAATGACATGGTCGCCCCGGCGATTTCGAGAACGATGCGCGCTACGTAAAGATCGATGACGCGCACATTGCGGTGGTGCATCAGGGCACGATTTGGCTCCAGCGCGGCTCCGCATCGGCCAATGGTGTTGCGCCACAGTAGTACCGTTGCATAGCCGCTCAAAGTGAAAGCCACGATGGGCAACGCCACCTTGTGCAGGCCGAGTAACGTCCATAGGGCCAGAACACCCAACGTAAACATCATGGGCTCTACGAAGAGCCACATGAAACCGATGTTATGGCGGCCATATCGAGTTAGGATCTCCCTCATCAGTAAGGCGCCGACGATTCTGCCCTGGGTTCTGGCGGAACGAACCAGACTATCGGCGCCTAGCATATCGGTCTCAGTCATTATGTTCTTTTACAGCGGCAATTGTGAGGGACAAGACGCCCCAGAGAATCAAACCCAGTAACAGGGTGGCGATTACATTCCTCAGTCTGCGCGGTTCCTCTGGCCAATCCGGCTTGCTAGGCTGAACGATGCGCTCAAGATAGAGCTGCTTGTGCAGAGCCTGATTACGAGCATCCTCAAGAGAACTCATTGCAGTAGCCAGTATTTTGTCGGCAACATCCTTTTCCAGTGCCAAACGTTGATATTCGGTAACCCTGTTGACGAGCGAAGGGTCTCTCCCGGTGTCTATTGGGCTTCCGGTCTGGATTCTGGCAAGGGCCAGGGCAGCTTCCTTGTCTTTTATCTCCGCCTTTTCCACCTCTTGAACCGCGTAATCGATCATATCTTGCCGAGAACGCTCGCTAAGCTGATTGACTAACTCTTCGCTCCTTTCCAGCAAGAGCTGATTTGCGCGAAAACCGTCTTCGGCAGTAAATGCGCGGGTGTCCAGCGTGACAATGGAAGAGGTACTGTCTATTTCTGCATCAACGACAAACCTCTGATAGTACTTGTACAGCGCCTCGAAGCTATCGTCCCAATACAATCCGGCAAACCGGCTGAATATATCCACATCCTTGCCAGAAAAGGCGGTTCGCATGTTGAGCTTCGCATCCAGCGCACGAAGCGCATCCCGGGAAAGGATGAAATTCTGGACCGAATAATTGTCGTTCTGTAAAGACGTGACGCCGACCCCCTGAAGGATCGCTCCAAAAGGGGACGAGTTCTGCTGACTTGGGCTTCGAACAACAAATTGTGATTCTGAGATATAAACATCGGAGGCGATAAGCCCGAAATAAACTGCAGACAGAAGCGTTGGCAGAACGACGGTAAAGAAAAAGAGGCGATTCGTTCCCTTGATTCGCTCTACGACTTTACTTGCATGCAGAGCTAATTTATTCAGTATGGTTGACGCTGCTGCCGATCGCGTGGAATCCGCCAAGTTCGAAACGCTGCCGGCTTGGCCATCACTCTCCCCAATATCGCTAACATGAATAACGGCCACCTTCTCTTGTTTGCCCGCAACCTCGGCCAGCAATTCAAACCGATCGGAATCCATTGCCCATTCCGGAAGGTCAATGGTTTCGTCCACCACATAGCGACTTTGTGACGACCAGGAAAGTTGTGGATGATTTTGGCCCACTATGGCCGACGCAACACAAGTTGGATGCACGGCAATCGTTTCATCCGTATGCGGAACCGAGAGCCAAAAACCGTCGGTCTTGGCATTGCGAAACAAGGCGACCAGTTGAAACTGCAGGCGCAACTGTCTATGTTCTGGATCAAGCCAACCCGCGCCAAAATTGTCGGCAAAATTCTCCAGATGGTCCCCATGCTGCAAAGGCAGCATGGCTACGCTGATTTTCCGAACTTGACGCTTAGGAGCTAGCTCGGCGGTGGATAAAAGTACGCTCGGCAATGTCATTGTTGTATTTCCGCGACCTGTAACAAAACAGGGAGGGTTACCTTTCTTCAGACTCCAGTACTCTGTGGGTGGTGAGTCCCGAGGGCTCTGTCTGGTCTATTCACGTGTGCCGCCCGTATACATCGTCAAACCGCACAATATCATCCTCCCCCAGGTACTCACCACTCTGTACCTCTATCATGACGAGATCGAGTATTCCAGGATTGCTCACGCGGTGGCGATGGCCGGCCGGGATAAAAGTTGATTCATTGATGGCGACCAATTTTTCCCCTTCCCCATTGACGACCTTGGCCATGCCGCTTACCACCACCCAGTGCTCGCTGCGGTGATGATGTATTTGCAGGCTCAGGCTCGCCCCGGGTTTGACCATGATGCGCTTTATCTTATAGCGCTCACTCTCCTCGAGAACCGTGTAAGTGCCCCACGGGCGATAAACAGTGCGGTGCCTCTTGTAGGTTTCGTGGTCTCGACTCTTCAGTTCAGCGTAGAGATGTTTAACGTCTTGCGCTCTCCGCTTATCAGCCACCAGAAGCGCATCCGGTGTATCGATCACGATGAGATCGCTCAACCCCAGGCCGCCCACCAGGCGCCCTGCACTCTGGATATAGCAGTTGGAGACATCGTGCAGCACCGCCTCTCCCTCGACGCGATTCCCGTTCGCATCGGCGTCGACCAAGTCGCCCAGCGCATTCCACGACCCGATGTCGCTCCAGCCGATATTGCAGGGAATCATCGCCACCCTGCTGGATTTTTCCATCACCGCGTAGTCAATGGAGTCCTCCGCCACGGCGGCAAAACAATCCAGGTCGAGTTCGCACTGGGCAAAGTCCTTGCCGTCCGCCTTGCGGGCATCCACCAGGCTCAAGCGCACGGCAGCCAGGATGTCCGGGCAATATGCCTCCATTTCCTCGATCATGGTCGCTGCTTTAAAGCAGAACATGCCAGAATTCCAATAGAAGCGGCCAGACTCCAGATATGACTGAGCGGTCTGCCTATCAGGTTTTTCGACAAAGCGCAGAACGGATGT
>Ga0187805_10000838_pt1 | contig 10692 bp, 9 predicted proteins | sample NC_wetland_sal_i_6_FD_132965 | JGI IMG/M metagenome (GOLD analysis project Ga0187805, IMG submission 132965) | Wetland sediment microbial communities from Neuse River Estuary, North Carolina, USA - Control_5 | ecosystem: Environmental > Aquatic > Freshwater > Wetlands > Sediment | place: USA... | reverse complement strand
CAGCTCTGCGTCCACCGTGCCTGCGATCTGAGCCGCCCGCCGCAGCACGTGCTCGCCTTCGGGGGCGCCGGTGAGGGCCACTACCACCCGCTCAAGCGGCGCCGACGGCGCGGCTGCGGGGCGCTGCGTGGCCTGGGCCGCCGCATCCAGCAGGTCGCGCTCATCGAGCCAGCCCAGGGCCAGGCCACGAAGCGCCGCCAGATGGTCGGAGGTGTAAAAACTTTCGAGCGCGGCCCCCGCCCGGCCAGCGCCGAGCACGCCACCGCCTGAGATGCGCTGCCGCAGTTCGCGCGGGGTGACGTCGACGAAGTCCACCCGGTCGGCTGCCGCCACCACAGCATCGGGAACCGTCTCCCGCTGAGCAACCGAAGTGATCGCCTCCACCGCGTCGTTGAGGCTCTCCAGATGCTGCACGTTGAGTGTGGTGATCACGTCTACGCCGGCGCCGAGCAACTCGGCGACATCCTCCCAGCGCTTGTCGTTCCGGCAGCCCGGCACGCAGGTGTGGGCCAGCTCATCCACCAGCACCACCGCAGGATGGCGAGCCAGCAGCGCGTCGACGTCCAGCTCGGCGAACGTCGTGCCGCGGTAGCTGACCTGCTGCTGCGGCACCTGCCCGAGCGCGGCGGCCATTGCCTCGACATCCGGCCGGCCATGGGTCTCAGCGACCCCGATCACCACGTCTACGCCAGCGTCGGCAAGCCGCCGGCCCTCGGCAAGCATCGCGTACGTTTTCCCGCTTCCTGGTGCAATGCCAAGGCATACCCGCAGACGTCCCCGGCGCTGGTGCGCTACGTCGTCCCGCGCGACGGCGTCGTCGTCCGCCGCGGAGCTAGCAGCAGTCTCATTCGCGCCCATCGAGACTCTCAGACTGCCAGGAGCACCCTTTGCCGCTGTCTGCCCGTTCCCGCCCGGTGGCCGGTGACTGACTCCTCGGTGCGCACCCGCGGGTCACTGCCCCTGCGATGAGGTAGCTACGAGCTGATCCTTGAGAATCTTGCCCATCGCGTTCTTCGGCAGGCTGGCGCGGAACTCGACGATCCTCGGGTACTTGTACGCGGCCATGCGTTCCTTGCAGAACGCGATCAGTTCTGGCGCGGTGAGAGCAGCGCCCGGCCGCAGCGTGACGACGGCCTTGACCTCTTCACCGAGCCGGTCGTCGGGAATGCCGACGACCGCCGCCTCGGCAACCGCGGGGTGATCGTGGATGACGTCCTCGATCTCGGGCGGGTACACGTTGTACCCGCCTCGGATGATGAGTTCCTTGATCCGGCCGACGATAAACAGGAACCCGTCCTCGTCGAAGTAGCCGAGGTCACCGGTGTGGAACCAGTCCTCACTGAAAACGTCGGCGTTGGCCTGCGGGTTGTTCAGGTAGCCGCGCATCACGTGCAGGCCGCGGGTGACCACCTCGCCGACGTGGTCCTTGCCCGGCGGCAGGGGGTTGTTCTTGTCGTCCCACACCTGGGTCTGGGTTCCCCAGATGGGCTTGCCAACGCTGTATATCCGGCGATCAGTGACGCTGCGGTTGAAGGTCGTGGTCGACGCCGTTTCAGTCAGCCCGTAGCCCTCGAGAATCAGCACGCCGAAACGCCGCTCGAACTCATCAAGCACCGGTGCCGGGATCGAGGCCCCGCCGGAGATGGCGACGCGCAGCGACGAGAAGTCGTAGGAGTCCAGGTCCGGCTGCGACAGCAGCGAGATGAACATGGAGGGAACGCCCTCGAATATGGTCGCCCGGTCTTGCTGAATCGTGGTGAGCACGCTGACCGGGTCGAATCGCGGGATAAGCGACATCGTGCATCCGAACCTGACGCAGACGTTGAGGATGCTGGAGAGGCCGAAGATGTGGAACAGCGGCAGCACCGTGATGACGATGTCGGAAGACTGCACATCGAACAGCCGGCCGGGAATGTCGGCGTTCATGTACAGCTGCATGTGGGTTAGCTCCGCACCCTTAGGGCGACCGGTCGTCCCGGAGGTGTACATGATGACCGCGGTGTCGGTCAGCTCGCGCTGGGCCAGCTGGGGTTGGTCGGTCGGCGCCGCGAGCATGCTCTCGAACGGGATCGCGCGCCCGTCCTCGGCGGGGTGCCCGACCGCATAGATCTCAGTTGCCCCGGCCGCGGCCGCGCCCTTGGCCGCCTCGTCCAGGATGCCCTCCCAGGTAATGAGCCGGGTGGCGCCCGAATCGCGGAGGTGGAAGGCGACCTCGGGCGCCTTCAGCAGGACGTTGAGCGGCACGACAATGCAGCCCGCCTTGAGAATGCCGAAGTAAGCAATCAGGAACTGGGGGATATTAGGCAGCTGCAGCCCGATCGGCTGCCCTGGCTGGGCGCCGCTATCCCGGAGGAAGGCAGCGAGCCGGTCGGAGAGGTCATCGAGTTCGCGGTAGCTCATCGGGCTGCCGGCAAACAGCGTGACAGGCTGGTCCGGGGTCGCCTGAGCGGTCTCGCTCAGGATCACTGCGAGATTGAAGTTCATGGTGCTGCACTCTCCCTCCGCAGCCTGCGCCCTGGCCGGGCCGGGGGATACGTGCGCCTCCGTCCCGTATGGCAAGGCCGCCACTACAGGCACGGACATGCTCAGGATGCGGCCTACGGACCCAGTGCGACACAGGCATAGGTCCCGGCCGAACAGGACGTCCGGCACCTCGATGTGGCAGTTGTCTGCGCGCGTCGCGGCCGCCTTCAGGCGCCGCCGTGCGGCCCGCGCCAGCGCCGGCCGAAGCGGTGGGTCGATAACCCGTCCCGCGCTTTCATCGCTGGCGTGGCCGCCTGCGCCGCGGCCTCGCCGGCCGAGTCCAGCCAACTGAGGATGGCGTCCGCGCAATCGGGCGCTGCCTCCAGCTGCGGCACGTGCCCGACGCCGGGCAGCACGGCCACCGACCAGGACGGATGGGCTCGCGCGGCGGCTCTGGCAGCGGTCGCCGGAACCAGCCGATCGCGCTCGCCGTGCAGGAGCAGCACGGGGCAGCTGAGCGCGGCGATGCCCCGCCGGTAGGCATGACCGCCGAACCCGGCGGTCCCGACCACCGACCGGGTGGCGATCCCGATGTCCCGCCCTGCCTCGGCGAACCCGGCGCGGCACCGCGCCACGGCGACATGCTGGGCGATCACATCGGCTGGTACCCGCGACGGGTCATGGCAGCACAGCGACAGGATGCTCGCCACGATCGCCTCTGGCGGCAGCCGGTGGACGCCGCGCAGCAGCGCCGGGCCGAGTCCCGGCAGTCCACCCGTCGCGAACACAGCCGCGACTAGCAGGTCCGGCCGTGCTGGCACAAACGGCAACGCCGGGTCAATCAGGATCAGCCCGGACACCCGATCGGCAGCGGCACTGGCCTCCAGCAGCGAGATCATTCCGCCCATCGAGTTGCCCATAAGGATCACTGGCGAAGTTGTGACGAGCTCGACGAAGCGGTGCAGCAGTTGCCTGTTCGCCTGCACACTCGTGCCGCGGCCACCAGAGCGGGTCAGGCCGTGGCCAGCCAGGTCCACCGCGAGCACGCGGCATCTGCTGGTCAGCAGCGGCGCCAGGACCGACCAGTTCACGGCTGAGCCAGCCAGGCCGTGCACGCACACAATCAACGGCCCGCGGCTCGGCCCGCCGAAGTCGAGATAGTGCACCGGGCCATCGATGTCGATCCAGCCTTCGGTGCCGTGCCCGACATTGCCAAGGCCGGGAGCGGGGTCGGCGGCGTGCAGTGCCGACGAGGCCGGTTCCCGGGTCACGGAGCATCGCCAGCCTGGTGTCTCGGTACGGCTTCGGCCAGTTCGCGGACGCCATGCTCGATGCCGCGAGCCAGCACGTCGATGTCGGCGGTCGTGGCGTAGTCGCCGGTGATCCCGAAGGTCATCTGCCCGCAGTAGGTGAAGATCGACACGCCCATGCGCAGGCTCGTCGCTATCGGAACATAGGGAATGATCTCTACGAGCCGTCGGCCGAGAGCGTAGAGCGGCTGCTGCGGGCCGGGCACGTTGGTGGTAACGGTGACAATCTCGCGCTGCGGCAGCCGATAGGCCAGCCTGACCGTCAGCGATGCCAGCGGGTACGGCGTGACGCGGCCGAGTGCAATCAGCGCCTCGCCCGCCGATGCTTCCCTGACCGCCTTGATGTCTGTCATCTCCGCCCGGATGGCCGTGAGGCGGTCCAGCGGATCGGTCAGGTGGACCGGCAGGTTGGCCAGCACGACCGAGACCCGGTTGCCGTAGAGGTTCTCCTCGCCGGGGGCACGCAGCGAGACGGGAACCAGCGACCGGACCATGTGGGGGTCGGGCTGCTCACCGCGGGAGAGCAGCAGCGCGCGGAAGCCGCTGCTGATGGCTGCGAGCACCACGTCGTTGACGGTGCCGCCCAACTCACGCTTGATCTCCTTGACCTCTTCAAGCGAGGCGCGAGCCCAGGTGTACCGGCGCTGACGGCTGATCGGGCCGCTCAGCGATGAACCGGTGGCGGGCCACGCGGAGCCGGCTAGCTTCGCCACCGCGCGCGCTGTCTGCGATGCCTGCCGGACGGTGCTCAGCGGCCGGCTCAAGGCGCCGGCCAGGGCTAGCGCTCCCTTGGCTGGCCTGGCGACCATGTCGACTGCAGCCGAGGCCGCGAGGCCGAGCCCGGTCGGCTCCGCGGGTACCGGCCTGGTGTCGGCTACCGGCGCCGGAGGCTCAGGAGACAGGTCGAAGATCACCCGGTACAGGTCGGTACCGGAGATTCCGTCGACCATGCAGTGGTGCACCTTCGAAATCAGCGCCCAGCGTCCCTCGCTGAGGCCCTCGACCAGCCAGTACTCCCACAGCGGAAAGTCCCGGTCGAGTCGCTGCGCCATGACGCGGGCAATCAGGTTGCTCAGTTGCTGGTCGCCGCCGGGCGCCGGCAGGGCGGTTTGCCGGATATGGTAACGAAGGTCGAAATTCGGATCGTCAACCCAGACCGGCGGCCCGAGCCCGAAGGGCACCTCGCGTAGCTTGCGGCGGTAGATCGGCACCAGCGCCAGCCGGCCCTGGATGGCCGTGTAGAACTCGTCGTAGCTAGGAGCGGGGCCGTCGAACACCGCGATCGATGCGATCGCGAATGAGGCGTGGCGGTCCTCATTTTCCGCGTCTACGAACTGGGCATCCATTGGCTTCAAACGCTCCATGACGCCCCCTTGTCCTGCGCCACGTGAAGATCTGCCCTTGTACCCTCAACCTGCACAGACATCCTGATCATAACCGCGGGTGGACCACCTGCCTGCAGCCGTTGGTCCTGTCCTGGCGGAACCAACGGCTCTGGTCAGGACGCCGTTGCGGACCGCAGGACGGGCACGAAAGCGGGCCGGCCATTTGCCCGTTATTGCTGGTTGGTCCCAGCCCGTTCGGCCGACTAGCGGACAACGCGTGAGGCGCACCAGGCCCCGGCCACCTGCACGCGCCCGATCAATTCGGCGCTGACAGCACAGCGGCGCACTCGATGAGTTCCCGAAGCTCCGCGATGAAGCGGGTGGCAGGCGCCCCGTCGACCACGTTGTGATCGATCGCGATGGCCAGATCGAGCACATCCCGAACCTCGATACGGTCGTCGACGACCCGCGGGCGCTGGCTCATTCCGCCGACGACGACCTCGAGCGTCATCAACGTCATGGGGGTGAGGCCGAATCCGCCTCCGCCAGCGAACATGCCAACCGCCGTTACGGCTACCGTGCCAATGCGCTGGCGGACCGCGACGGATCGTGCCATCACGCCGTACATGGCCCGGATAGCACCTGGAATGCGAGTAACCGTCGGCGCGGCTCGCTCGACCCAGTTGCCGCCGCGGCTCCCCGATGGATCGCGTTTGACGCGATGAAGTTCGGCGGTGAGATCGGACACGCTTCGAATGTTGGCGTCCCGCAGGACGTGCGGGAGAGGGAACGGCCCTTTCGACGTTGATATCTCCACGATCGTCGTGACATCGACGTGGTGATGGGTGACCAGCTGTCCTCGCCAGTTACGGTAGGCGTGGACCTGGGGGTGGGCTGCCGCGGCACGGGCAACGCTGGCCACAATGAAGGCGGTCAGAGTGGCAGGCGGGTCCTGGCTGGCCAGTAGCCGGTTCGCAGCGGTCACATCCACCTCGAACAGGCCGTGCATGGGCGCCATCCGCCTGCCTGCACGCGTGGCCACGGTGACTAGCCGCCGGGCAGAGGGAAACGCACGGACATCGACCGCGCGTCGACGTTCGGCCTCCATGCGCACAGTCTCATACCGAACCGGAGCGCGGCGCACGGGGGCGTTCGGCTCCGAAGCAGGAGCCGGACGACCCTTGTCAAGTAGCGCGCCAGCGACAATCGTGCCCGGGCGAGAACGTGCGTCTCAGCCGCCGGCAACGTCATCGCAGCGGCGGAGCCAGGTCGGCGCCGCACCGGCGGAGGAGGGACCTTGATGAGCGTGGCTATCGATGAGAGTCTGAAGGCCAGGATCGGCGGCATACTCCACCACTGGCCAGTCGCTGGCCTTGCGGTGGCGGTGGTCCGCGACGGCGCCCGGCCGGCGTTCTACGGCTACGGTGTCGCGGACATCGGGTCGGGCGAGCCGGTCGATGATCAGACCGTCTTCCGTATCGCCTCGGTCACCAAGACCATCACCGCGATCGCCATCATGCAATTGCAGGAGCAAGGTCTCGTTGATCTCGACGCACCCGCTTGCGACTACCTGCGCGCCTACCGGCTGATCCCCGCCGGCGCGGGCTTCGGCCCGGTGACGCTGCGCCACCTGCTGACTCACACCGCCGGGATCCGGGCCGTGCGCAACGCCGCTGACCTCCTCCGGCCCGCGCTTGGCTGGGGCACCCCGGCCGGGCACCCGGTGCCCACGCTCGCCCAGTACTACCGGGCCGGCCTGCGCGTCGACACCAGCCCCGGCACCAAGTGGGCGTACAGCAATCACGGCTTCGCCACGCTAGGGCAGATCGTCGAGGACGTCACCGGAGTGCCTTTTGACCGCTATGTCCGTGACCACGTTTTCGCGCCGCTCGGCATGGATCACTCCGACCTGGTCCGATCCGATCGGGTACAGGCCCGCCTGGCTACCGGGTACCAGCTGCGGTCGCGAGGGCTCTATGCAGTCGCCGACCGCGAGAACGTCCCAGTCGGTGGCGGCTCGGCCTACTCCACCGCCGGCGACATGGCCCGCTACGCGGCGGCGCTGCTGAACGGCGGCGCCAACGAGCACGGCCGGGTGCTCAGGCCTGAGACCCTCGCCAGCATGTTCGGGCCCCACTACCAGCCCGATCCTCGGATACCAGGCATGGGTCTCGGATTCTTCCGCGGTGCGGCCGGTGGCTACCAGACCGTCGGTCACGACGGCATCTGGCTCGGCTTTCACTCCGACATGTTGCTCGTGCCCGATCAGGGACTCGGCGTCCTCGCCTTCGCGAACACCGGGCCGTTTACCGCCCTGGCGGCGACCGGGCCCGTGGTCAGCGCGGTCCTTCGCGGCCTGCTCAACCTTCCCGACGATGCCGCGGCAGCGGACGTGCCGCAGCGTCCGCGAAACTGGGGCGAGCTGTGCGGGTGGTACTCCCTGGGGCCCGGCATGCTCACTGACCCCCAGCCCAGGATGCTCGGCGCCGTCGAGGTCGCCGTTCGTGGCGGCATCCTCACCATGCGGGGTCAAGTCCCCGTGCCCGCGGTGCGCAAGGGACTTCGCCTGCACCCTGACAGCGATGACCCCGACGTGTTCCGCGTCGACCTGCCTGGCTACGGGTCGGGCACCTCGGTGGTCGTGTTCAGCCGGGAGCCGGGCGGTCAGGTCACCGGCCTGCACCTGGGCGTCATGCCGATGTCATTCCGAAAGCGGCCCAGCGTCGAGAACCCCCGGCCGTGGATCACCGGCGCGCTCGCGGCCAGCGCGGTTGCACTCGCGGCCCGTCATCGGCACCGGTGCACCCGCTCAAGAACCTGGTAATCGTCGGCTGGGGAGCGCGGGCCAAGCCGGCTACTGGCCGACCGGCCCGGCCGAACGGGACCATGGGCTCTAGGGGGATCGCTCGGGCAGACCGACGCTGGAGCCGTGACGCGACGAATCATCGTGCTGGGCGGTGGCACTGGTGGGACGCTGCTAGCCAACCGGCTGCGCCGTCAACTGGACCGAGCCGCGGCCGAGATCGTCGTGGTCGACGCCGACGACAAGCACGTGTACCAGCCGGGGCTACTGTTCGTGCCGTTCGGGCTGGTCCGGCCGGAAACGCTGGTCCGGTCCAGGCGGCGCCAGTTGCGCGCCGGGGTCGAGTTTCACTGCAGCGCTGTTGATCACGTCGATCTCGAGAACAACACCGTGCTGCTGGCTGATGGTACGTCGCTGAGTTATGACGCGCTCGTCGTGGCGACTGGCGCGCGCCTGATGCCGGAGGAGACTGACGGGCTGCTTGGACCCGGCTGGCTGGAGAAGGTCTTCAGCTTCTACACGCTGGATGCCGCGGTGGCACTGCGGCAGGCACTCGCCCGGTTCGACAGCGGCCGGCTGGTGGTCGGCGTCATGGACATGCCGATCAAGTGCCCTGTCGCACCTTTGGAGTTCAGCTTCCTCGCCGACTGGTACTTCCAGAAGCGCGGCATCCGCGACAAGGTCGAACTGACGTACGTCACGCCGCTCGACGGCGCGTTCACCAAGCCCGTGTGCAATCGCCAGCTCAGCGGCCTGCTCGCCGACAAACGAATCAGCCTTGTCACCGAGTTCAACACCGGCGAGGTGGACGGCCGTGGTGACCGGTTGATTTCCTACGACGGCCGCGAGGTGCCGTACGACCTGGCCGTGCTCGTGCCGCTGCATGGCGGCCAGGCCTACGTGGATCGCTCGCCCGGGCTCGGTGACGAGCTTGGCTTCGTGCCGACCGATCAGCACACGCTGCAGGCCAAGGTCGCGCCGAACGTGTTTGTCATCGGTGACGCCGCCGATGTGCCCGCCTCGAAGGCGGGCTCGGTCGCACATTTCGAGGGCGAGACCGTGGCCCGGAACGTCTGCAGGTACCTGGCCGGCGAGCCGCTGGAAGCCGGGTTCGACGGGCACACCAACTGCTTCATCGAAAGCGGGTTCGGCAAGGCGCTGCTGATCGACTTCAACTACGACACCGATCCGGTCACCGGCCGTTTCCCTGGCCGGATCGGCCTGCCGCTGCTGCGCGAGTCCCGGCTGAACCATCTCGGCAAGCTGGCGTTCGGCTGGCTGTACTGGCACATGCTGTTGCCTGGCCGCGATGTGCCCGCGGTGCCCGCAAGCATGCCGATGGCCGGCAAGCGCGCTGTCGACACGGCCCGCCCCGGCTCGGCGCGGAACCAGTGAAAGGGGACGGGCGATGCCCACAACCAGCTATGCCGGCGCCGAAGTAACCGTCAACGACGAAGGCTTCTTCACCGACCCTGACCAGTGGACCGAGGCGATGGCGCCGGAGATCGCGAGCCAGGAAGGCATCCAGGAGCTCAGCGACCGGCACTGGCAGGTCATCAAGTTCATGCGGCACGAGTACGAGGCCAAGGGCACCGGCCCGACCGTCCGGGTGCTCGGCAAGATCTCGGGCGTGTCCATCAAGGAGCTGTACGAGCTGTTCCCGAAGGGCCCTGCCAAGGTTGCTGCGAAGATCGCCGGCATTCCCAAGCCCCGAGGTTGCATCTGAGCCTCACCAGAGAGGAGGTCGGGCAGATGGCCGCCAAGATCGAGAAGGTTTCCATCATCATTTCCAAGGGCTCGCTGGAGGGAATCTACCCGGGCCTGATCATGGCCAATGGCGCACGCGCGGAAGGGATCGAGGCGAACCTGTTCTTCACGTTCTTCGGCCTGGACGCGATACACAAGGCCCGGCACGAGCACATCAAGCTCGCTACCGTCGGCAACCCGGGACTCCACCTGGCCACCTGGGCGGGCGGCTTGCCGGGTGTCGCATCTGTCATGACGCACTACATGACTCACAAGATGGACCAGCTCGACATCCCTTCGATCCCCGAGTTCATCGAGATGATCGCCGACACCGGCGCGGGCCTGTACGGGTGCAAGGCCTCGGCGGATCTGTTCGGGCTGACCAAGGAGGACCTGATCGACCAGGTCAAGGACATCATCACCGTGGGGGAGTTCTACGACCTGGCCGCCGGCGGCCAGATCATCTTCACCTGAGCAGCGGCGAGGTTCCTGGCCAGTGCGCACCGTCCAGCCGCGCTGTCGTCCAGCCGCGCTGTCGGGCAAGGATACCCCTGTGGGTATACTCGGCTGGTATGAAGGGGCTGCTGATGAAGATCGACGAGGAAGTTACGGGTCCGGTGCTGAACCGGCTCCGTCGTGCTCAGGGACAGCTGGCGGGCGTGATCGGGATGATCGAGTCCGGGCGCGACTGCCAGGAGGTGGTCACGCAGCTGGCTGCTGTGTCCCGGGCGCTGGACCGGGCCGGGTTCAAGATCGTGGCAAGCGGGCTGCGGCAGTGCCTGGCGGCCGGTGACGGTGCCGAGATGACGCCAGAGCAACTCGAGAAGTTGTTCCTGAGCCTGGCCTGACGGCAGGGCGTGTCTCCCCACCGGACCGCCGAAACGCTAATCCGCGAGTGTCAGGGCTGGCTCGCCGGAGGCCCGGCCGAGGCAGCCGGGCGGCAGCGGGAACCAGCGGAGCGCCTCGAAGTCGGGGCTGAGGCCGGTAGGCCCGCCGGGGAGCCGGGAAGGCAGCCCTGCGAGCAGTTCCCGGGCGCTGCGCAGGT
>Ga0187805_10000836_pt1 | contig 10699 bp, 9 predicted proteins | sample NC_wetland_sal_i_6_FD_132965 | JGI IMG/M metagenome (GOLD analysis project Ga0187805, IMG submission 132965) | Wetland sediment microbial communities from Neuse River Estuary, North Carolina, USA - Control_5 | ecosystem: Environmental > Aquatic > Freshwater > Wetlands > Sediment | place: USA... | reverse complement strand
CTCCGTCGTCATCCACAACGCGGCCTGAGATCACGGCCTGCGGTACCAGCTTCAGGTCGATAGTTTTGCTCTCGCCGTTTCCCAAGGTGACCGGCTTTTCGCGAGCTTCGAGATATCCGACTCGCGCGGGTTTCAGCGTGTAATCGCCTGGCGCGACGTTCTCGAACGCAAATTTTCCGTCGACGCCGGTGATCGCGTTCAGGGCGATCTTTGCATCTTCGAGCGTGACGCTCGCTTTCTTGAGCGGCGCGCCTGTGGTCGAGCTGACGACCGTTCCTTCGATCCGCGCTTTTTGCTGATCGGGCGCGGCTGCCTGCGCAAGAAAGAGGAGAAGGGCGATCACCGGATCTTCGCCGCCTCCGTTTCGATCGCGTCTTTCGGAATCAACTTCGCTTCGACGCTCTCGTGGCCTTTTTCTTCGAGCTTTACGGTCGCGGACTTGCCATCGAAATTCTTGCGGAAATCCGGGTCCTGGCTCATGCCGGGCTCGATATCCTCCCAGGCGTAGATGCGATAATTCCCCGGCGCGAGGCTGGTGAAGTGGAAGCCGCCGTTCTGATCGGTGTTGTGATTTTGCTTCAGCTCGTCGCCGAGGAATAACTGGACCGAGACGCCCGCGACCGCTTCGCCGTTTTCATTGCGAACCACGCCCGAAACATCGGCGGCGTTGGGCGACAACACGATCTCGAGATCGCCTCCCGAGCCGGAAGTGAGATCGAGAGTTTTTCCGGTCACGTCCTGGCCCGCGAAGCGGATGGCTTTCACGTAGGTTCCGTCGGGATTGCCGAAGGTGGAGACTTCGTAGATATCCGGCGCGACGGCGTGGAGGCGGAAGTTGCCTTCGCTCGATGCCTGCCCGTACGGCATCGGTCCGAAAAAAACGGTCTGGGCCGGTGGACGAAGGCTCACGCTGAAGGATTGCTGCGGCGCCGGGGATTGCGGCTGTGGCGAAGGGTTCCCTTCAGTGATGACGTGGCCGGCGATTTCGATGCCGGGGCCGATGGGGAAAACGAGATTCTCGATATTGCCGTCACTGACCGTAATTTCCATGCGGCCGGTGAGTTGCGTGGTGCGCGTCGCGTCGCCGGTGGCAGGATCGGTCACGGTCGATTGCGCGTATTGGGTTTGGAGCACGTAGCTTCCCGGGAGAACGTTCTTGAACTGAAAGAGCAGATTCTTGCCTTGCGTGAACGCGGTGTTTCGCGCACTGAAGATGGTGAGGTCGCCGGTTTTGGGAAGAAGGATCAGGTTGACGCCTTGCGGCGCGGGGCCGCCGGAGGTGTTTTCGACGCGGCCGCGGACTTCGTACGTTCGACCGCGGCGAAGATGGATCTCGACGCCGCGCAGCTCCGCGCCGGCGGACACCTGGATCGGAGCGGCGCTTGAAACATCCAGCACGTTGGGATAGTAGGTGGTGAGGAATCCATCCATCGGCGTTTTTCCGGCTTCCTGCTCGATGACGCCGCCCATCCGGATGGGATTCGCGTCCGCGCTCAGAAAATAACGTCCCGCCGTCAGATTCCCGATCACGAAGGTCCCGTCCGCCTGCGAATTGCCGTTGCCTCCGGGCCGAAGCTGCTTCTTCCCGTTGACGAAGGCCCAGCGCTGCATCTGCAAGCGCACGCCCGATACCGGCTCGCCGTCATCATCGATCACTTTGCCGAAAATCATCGCCTGCGGCACCAGCTTGAACACCAGGTCCTTCATCGACTGCCCGTCGTCGAGCTTCAATCGCGAGCCGGCCATGGTTGCCGATCTCGCGCCGTAATTCTGCCCGATGTATCCGGCGCGATCGGCGCGCAGCGTGTAGGTTCCCGCGGCGACGTGCTGCATGCTGAACTTGCCTTCGGCGTCGGTCGAGGCGGTGTAGGCCGTGCGCGTTTCGGGCTGTGTCGCGCCTTGAATGACGGGCTGCAATCGCAAAGTCGCGTGCTTGAGCGGCGCTCCCGAGGCCGCGCTGACCACTTGTCCTTCAAGGGTGCATTTCGGCTCGCTCGGATCGCCCGCGGGCTGAGGCGCGGTGGGCGGAGCCTGCGCCAGAAGCGTCGTGAGAAGGAGATGAACCAGCATCCCTCACCTCGGTCTGATGTTTACGATCGCCTGTATGCGCGGCGTCACACCCGTGGTCGCGACGTCACGAAAAAGTGCTATTAGAATGACGTTACGCTCACGATAGCAGTTTACGTTCCATAATGAATGCGATGACGATGCACGTTCGCGCGGTCAACACCGCGCTCGAATCGGAAAACAAGATTCATGACGACGCGGTTGCCGCGGCGTACGGATTCCGCGGCGGTCTGGTTCCCGGCGCAACGGTGTACGGCTATCTGGCAGCGGCCGCCTGCGAGTATTTCGGCCCCGAATGGCTGGAGCGCGGAGCGATGGACGTGCGTTTTCACCGGCCTGTTTATCACGACGATGACGTCGCCGTCAGCGTGCAGCCGGAGCCGGACGGGCGCGCGCGCGTCGACGCCGGACCATGCGCGTCCGGGATGGCCTGGATTCACGCTGAGCGGCCGGTGTCGATCGATCAGGAGCAGGCGGTTCATCGAAAGACGCCGTCGATCGAATCGCTCGCGCCGGGAACGGTTCTGGGCGCGATCGCGCCGGTGATCGATCTCGCGCAGTCGCGGCTGAGCGCGCCGCTTGCGGCGGAATTACACGGGCGCGCGCATCCGGCGATCCTGCTCGCCCTCGCCAACCGGATTTTCGTGGAGAACTACGAGCTCGGACCGTGGATTCACGTCGGAAGTGAAATCCGCAAATTCGGATCGGCGAAAAACGGCGATCAGCTTCGCGTGCGCGCCCGCGTGGAGGAGCAATACGAGCGAAGAGGCCACGAGTTTGTCGTTCTCCAGGTGGATATTCGCAACGGCGGCCGGACTATGGAAACCGTTCGCCATACCGCCATCTGGCGGCCGAGGATGACGCAGTGAATCTGCGCTTCGAATGCCAGCGCGGATGCATCAACTGTTGCAACCAGTCGGGCTATGTTTACCTGACCGAAGACGACCTGACGCGAGCCGCGAAATTCGTTTCCATGGCGCGCGACGCATTCGAGCGGAAGTATGTCTACCGCACACGGCATCAACTGCGATTTCGCAAGCCGCGCGACCGGCAATGCCCGTTTCTGCTCGACAACGGATGCTCGATCCATCCGGCCAAGCCGACGCAGTGCCGCACGTTTCCGTTCTGGCCGGAGCTGGTGGAAGATCGCGAGGAATGGAAGCGCGCGGGGCGATTTTGTCCGGGAATCGGCAAAGGTCCGCTGATCCAGATCGGCAGCGCGTTGGAGATCGCCGATGAGCAGCGGCGCGCGTATCCGGAAATGTATAAGTAACGTTTTCCGCTCTCAATGGCGATGAAATTGCGACGTACAGAACGTGCGGGGAAAATGGCGATGGCTGGTGGCGCTCGCGGGTGTCGCCGCGGCGCTGTTCGCCGGCAGCCTCCTGATGTCCGGCGTGATTCGCTGGGACATTCAGCGTAAATTGGACCACGCGTATGGAAAGGGCCTGAAGATCGCGCGGCTCGAGATTCGGCTGTTTCCGCGCATCTCGGCGACGGGCGACGACGTGGTTTACCGGCCCGGCAATCGCACCGGCGTCCCTCCCTTGCTCACCATCCGTAAATTTTCCGCGGAGACGAACTGGTTTTTCCTTGTGGACGAGCACGTTCGCGAAGTGCGGCTGGATGGGCTGGTGATCGTCGTTCCGCCGCGCAAGGATCGAGAGGAAGAAAACCCGAAAGTGGAAACCTCGCATGTGGTGGTCGATCGGATTGTCGCCGATGGAGCCGTCCTGCGCGTCCTTCCCAAAAAAGAGGGCAAGGAGCCGCTGGAATTCGACCTTTCCAGGCTGACGCTCAAGCGCGCCGGCACGCAAAACGCGATGCAGTTCACCACGATCATGAAAAACGCGGAACCGCCGGGCGAGATCCAAAGCTCCGGTAATTTCGGGCCATGGCGCTCCGGCGATCCCGCGCTGACACCGGTTTCAGGCAGCTATACCTTCGATGATGCCGACCTGGGAGCGTTCAAGGGAATCGCGGGGACCCTGTCTTCACGCGGCAAATACGATGGGACGCTCGATCACATTGCGGTTTCGGGCGCCGCCGACGTTCCGGATTTCAGCCTGCGCGTGAGCGGACAGCAGTTGCATCTCACCACCGAGTTCCAGGCCGTGGTGGACGGGATAAACGGCAACACCTTACTCGATTCGGTGAACGGCCGTTTGGGCGACACGGATATTGAGACGCACGGGAGTGTGGATCGGAAGCCGGGCGACAAAGCAAAGACGGTAAGCCTGGACGCGGTGGTCCGGCACGGGGATCTCGCTGATCTCCTGCGGCTGGCGATGCCGGGGAAGCCGTCGATGAGCGGCGCGATCAGCTTCACCACGAAAATTCTGATTCCGCCCGATGACGTGGATATCGCGGAGAAGCTGGGCCTCGACGGTCATTTCACCATCGCGCAGGCGGAATTTTCCAAGCTCAACGTGCAGGAAAAGGTGAATGAGCTAAGTCATCGCGGCAGCGGCGCTCCGAAAGAGCCGCCGGAGGAGAACGTCGCGTCGAATTTCCGCGGCAGCTTTCACCTGGCCCGCGGAACGATTACCTTCAGCGATCTCACTTTCGAGGTTCCCGGCGTCAGCGTGGCGCTGGCGGGGACCTACGCGCTCGAAACCCACCGGATCGACATGCACGGCCAGGCGCGACTGCGCGCCAAGCTTTCGCAGGCCACCACCGGGGTGACATCGATCCTGTTGAAAATGCTGGATCCGTTCTTGGCCAGCAAGAACGCGGGCGCGGTGATCCCGATCCGCATCGGCGGAACGGCGCAGTCGCCCTCGTTCGGGCTCGGGTCGAAGGGATAGCGTCAGGGCTGCTGTTTCAGCTCCGCGAGCTGCGCGACAGTCTTCTTCGAAAAGTTAGAGGAATCGGCCGCCGCGAAGAACGCGAGGATATTTCTGCGCATCTCCGGCGGCACGTTCGCGAACTTGTCCTTCGCCAGGCGGTCGAGCAGTTTCGCGTAGGTCTGGTCGGCGAGATGATAGTCGCCGGGGCGGACCGGATCGCCAGTATCGAGGTTGCGATTCTCCAGCGTCAGGGTCCCACGGCCGACCTCGGCGAGCGCGGCGCGATAATGCTCCACCGTTACGTCGAAGCTGTGCAGGAAATCGGTTTCGGCCTGCGGCGGGACGGGATTGAACTTAAGAAAACGAAACGGGCCAACCGTGGGGATCACGCGAAATACGAACGCGAGGAATCGCGTGAACACGCCGGGACGGCGGTATTTGCGGTCCCACAGGCGGTGATACTCGCGGCGCGGCAGCGCGTAAACGAAGCGCGAGCGCGTGATGTTGGGCGAAAGCTTCTGAATGTCGCTGCGCTTCGAATCCCAGGCGACCTTGGTCATCTCGGGAATCACCTTGCCGACGGTCCAGCGATACGTTCCGATGCCCAGATCGAGATCGCCGAAGATCTCCTTGAGCTCGATGCCGTAGGTGTCCTGAAAGGCGCGCTCGAGCACGGGTTTGGAGACTTCGAAACCGATGAAATTACGGAAATCGTCGGGCGCGTACAGCTTGTGCGCCACCTGGATCACGTCGAAAGCGAATTCGGTTTTGATGTGATCGGCGGGATTGTCCTCGTAGGTCACGACGTTGCCGAAGCGGCGCCGCAGCTTGGGATATTCGCGCGCGGTGGATCGATTCACGGCCGGGTGGCCGTAGCGGTCCGAGGTGTAGTGCGACAGCGCGCCGAGGGCGAAGGCGTATTCATCGACGGTCTGGGCGTCGCGAATCATCGCGGTGATGAAATCGCCGGTGCGGACGTAGTGCGCCAGATCGCTATACAGGTGCGACGAGAACGGAAAATATCCCATGTCCTGAATCTGGCTGCCGCCGTACGCGTAGGCGTGCGCCTCCTTGATCTGGTCGGACGTCGCGCCAGGGAATCGCGCCAGAATCAGCGGCCGAATATTGGTGAGCCACACCGCGTCGAGCACCGCTTCGTGCGACAGCGCCGAATACGCCCAGCACGGTGCGGCCGCGGCGAGCATCAGCCACGCGCGCATCATCGCTGGCTGAGACCGCCGTCGATCGCCAGTACCTGGCCGGTAACGAAGTTGGTCGCGGTCAAGAAATACATGACGGCGCCGGCGATCTCCTCGGGAGTTCCCGGCCGGCACGCGGGAGTCCGCTCGATCAGCCGGCGCGTGCGCTCGTCCGGGTCGCCGAACAAAATCACGCCGGGAGCGACGGAATTAACCGTTACTTTGGGCGCAAACGCCTTGGCGAGCGCGCGTGTCATCATGATCACTCCCGCCTTCGACGCACAATAATGCACGTTGTGCGACCAGGGTCGAATTCCTCCCAATGAACTGATGTTCACGATACGCCCGCCGTTTCGCGCCAGCATTCCGCGCGCCGCCTGCTGCGCGCAGAAGAACGTCGCCTTGAGATTCACCGAATGGATGAAATCCCAGTCGGCTTCGGTCACGTTCAGCGGATCGATGGTCGTAAAGCGGGCCGCGTTGTTGACCAGGGCGTCGATGGGTCCGGCCTGTTCGAACATGCGCGCGATTTCGGCGACGTTTTCGAGATTGGCGCGCAGGATGGTCGCATTGCCGCACTCCTTGGCGGTCTGGCGCGCCTCGGCTTCGGAGCCGTGGTAATGCACGATCACGCGAGCGCCCAGGCGCGCCGCTTCGAGCGCGATCGCCCGTCCGATGCGTTTTGCAGCGCCGGTGACCAGGATGGTACGGCCGTCGAGAGTCATTCTTCCATTTTGTATGCTGAATGAGGATGTTTGGCGGACACCGACGGCGCGCGCGCGTGCTCTTCGCACTTTCCGACATTGTGCTGATCGGAATCGCGTTCGAGCTCGCCTATGAGGTGCGCTCGCGCCTGGAGCTCGAGCACCTGTTTTTCCTTCCCTCGACGGTCAAAGTGCTGCTGATGGGGTGGTCGATGCTGGTGTGGATCGCGCTCGGATACTGGTTTGAGCTGTACGATCATCTGGACTCGGCGCATCCGCGTGTCATCCTGCGCGATGTTTTCCGGCAGTGCCTGCTGGGGACCGCGGCGGTGATTCTGTTCGAATATGCGCGCCGGCTGGACTTGAGCCGCTCGTTCGTGGCGCTGTTCGCCGTGTTCGCGTGGGTGCTGCTGTGCCTGTTCCGCCTGAACGCCGGGCGCGTGCTGCGCGTGGTGCGGCGCGAGTTCGGCTCGCCGCGCTTCGTTATGGTGGCGGGAACCAGCGAGGCCGCGCTGCGGCTGGGGCGGGAGCTGGAAAACGCGGCCCCGTACGGCATCCGGCTGACCGGATTTCTGGACGATCGCGCGGAGCTTGGCGAAATCGAGCTCGATGGAAAATATCCGGTGCGCCCGCTCGCGGAGCTGCCCGACATTTTGCGCCGCCACGTGATCGACGAGATTATTTTCGCGGTCGACAGCAGCCGGCTGGCCGAGCTCGAGGAGATTTTCCTGCTGTGCGACGAGGAGGGCGTGCAGACGCGCGTCGCGGTCGATTTTTTCCCGCACGTCAACAGCGAGATTTACCTGGAGCGGCTGGGCTCGTCGCCGCTGCTCAGTTTCGCTGCTACGCCGCACGATGAAATCCGCCTGCTGGTCAAGCGCGTCACCGATATCGTGCTGGCGGGCGCGGCGCTGATCCTGCTGGCGCCGGTGATGCTGCTGATCGGATTGTTCATCCGGCTCTCTTCGCCCGGCCCGGCGATTTTCCGCCAGGAGCGCTGCGGTCTGAACGGACGCAGGTTCGTGTTTTACAAGTTCCGGTCAATGCACGAGAACGCGCACGAGATGCGCGATTCCCTGAAGCACTTGAGCAATCGCGAGCTCGCGATGAAAATTCCGAACGATCCGCGCCTGACGCGCATCGGCCGCTGGCTGCGCAAATTTTCGATCGACGAATGGCCGCAGTTGTGGAACGTTTTGAAAGGCGACATGTCGCTGGTCGGCCCGCGTCCCGCGGTTCCTGAAGAGGTCGAGCAGTATCAGCGCTGGCAGCGCCGCCGTCTGCGCATGCGTCCCGGGCTGACGTGCCTGTGGGCGGTGTGCGGGCGCGACGCGGTGGATTTCGAGACGTGGATGAAGCTCGACATGCAATACATCGATAGCTGGTCGCTGGCGCTCGACTGGAAAATCATTTTGCGCACGATTCCGCAGGTGCTCAGCGGACGCGGCGCGCACTAGTGACGCGAATCGCCGGTTTTTCGAAAAAATTCCCGGAATCAACTTTTTACATGTTTGACTCGCCAAAATCGACGAGCCGAAAGGGCCTCGCCGCCTCCTGTTTCGGTACACTGAAGCTTCTATGCATCTGGTCCCCACACACGATGAAGTCGTCGATCTGCTCCGTCGCACCGGTGGTCTTCGCGAGGGACATTTTGAATACAACAACGGCCTGCACGCCGATGAATACCTGCAAGTCGCGCTCACCATGCGCTATTACGATGCGGCCAAGATCCTGAGCGTCGGATTGTCGCGCCACTTGCGCGCAAATTCCGAAATTCGCGCGATGATCCCCGAGCTGTCGATCGTCGCGCCGGCGACCGGCGGGCTTCCCGTGGCCTACGGTGTGTGCGAAGCGCTGCGCGCGCACCAGGTCTACTGGGCCGAGCGCGAAAACGTAAACGAGCCGCAGCGTTTCCGGCAATATCTCGAATTGAAGAAAGGCGAGAAAGTGCTGCTGGTGGACGATATTCTGCGCACCGGGAAGAAGCTCGCGGAATTGAAGAAGCTTGTGGAATCGAACGGCGGCGAGGTGATCGGGCTGGCGGTGGTCATCTATCAGCCGAATCCCACCACGCCCAGCTTCGATCCGCTGCCGTTCTACTACCTGGCCAAGCTGGACGCGACATATTATAAGGACGCAGGGTCGTGCGATTTGTGCAAAAAAGGCGTGCCCGTGGACAAGGTTCTGGTTTAGTGATCCCCCGCCGCACTTTTCTGCTGACGCCGCTGGCTCTGCTGGCCGCGGAGCGCACGCCGAACGTCGTGCTGGTCATCGCGCGCGGCTGGCGCGGTGTTTCGACGCCATGGTCGGGCGATCCCGATCTGCGGGCGCCGAATCTCGCGAAATTCGCGCAGGACGCGGTCGTTTTCCCGCGCGCTTACGCCTGTGATCCGCAGAGCGGTCCCGCGATGGCGGGAATTCTCAGCGGCCGATATCCGCATGTGACAGGGGCGATCGCCGACGGCGCCTCTATGCGCGCCGAAGAAGTGACGCTGGACGCGGTTTTGAAGCTCGCCGGCTACAACGCGCCCGATCCTGCCGACGCTTTTAAGAACAAGCCCGCGAGTCCGTTTTTTCTGAATGTTTCGCTCGCCGCGCCGAACGCCAAGCCGGTCGACGCCGCAAAGTTCCACTTTCGCGACAACGTTCCGTCCAACATGCGGGACGAGGCGCGCGGCGAGATGGCGCGAATTTATGGCGAATATACGGCCATGGACCAGCAGTTCGGCCGCCTGCTCGATTCGCTCGATAGCGCGAGCGTCGCCGCCGACACGATTGTCATCTTCACCTCGGATCGCGGCAATATGCTTGGTTCTCATGGCCTCGAAGGCGCGGGCGTGCCGTTCGAGGAATCAGTGCGCGTTCCCCTGGCGATACGATTTCCGCGCGTGACGCACGGGTCGGCGAGCGATGTCCTGGCGTCTCAGGTGGATATTCTGCCGACCGTTCTGGCGCTGTGCGGCGAGCCGGCTTTTGAAGGGATCCAGGGCAATAATCTGTCGTCGGTCCTGCTCGGCACGGAGGGCGACCACCCGGAATCGGTGTTCGCCGAAGGCCGCATCGGCGATCCCGACGAGTGGCGGATGATGGTGATCGGCTCGGATAAGCTGGTGGTCAATAATGACGGGACTGTGACCGATCTGTACAACCTCGCTGCCGATCCTTACGAGATGAAAAACCTGGCGCGCGATCCGGGCGCGCAGTTGAAGCGGGACAGCCTGCTCGCGTCGCTGCGTGCGGCGAAGCAGCGGCTGCTGGATTTCAAGCGTCGCTGATTCCTGCGGGATCTCAGTTCCGCGTGGCAGAGCGAAACTCAGACAGCAATGAAGAAGTTTCGCCTCCCTGCCGAGACTAGATCGATTTCGACTAGACCGCCATCGCAGCCGCCCGCTGCCGGCGGGCGATATCGGCGAGTATCGTTCGCGACCCCATGAACAGCACGAACGCCAGCCCGATGTTCACGATCGGAATCACGATCATCGCCTGCTGCAATCCGCTGGCGCGCGCAGCTTCGGTAATCACGCTTGATCCCGCTGCAGCCGCCGCGAGATGGGCGTAATGGTCGCTCAGTCCGCCCGTAATTAACGACCCGAACGACGCCCCGCACAGGTACATCGCCATGAAGTACAACGCCATGGTGGTGCCGCGCTGCGCAGGCGCGACGATGTCCTGAATCGAGGAGTACACCAGTCCGTAATAGGTGTTGAGCGAAGCATACAGCACCACCCAAAGAATTACGGCTGTCGAAAGATCGGCGGCGATGCTCGCGTAGTAGGCAAACGGAGCGCCGATAAACGCGAACGCCGCGCACATCCACAACCGGCCGTTCTTGTGCGAGCGGATGATATGGTCGCCGGACCAGCCGCCGATGATTCCTCCCAGAATTCCGCCGATGATGTAGACGATTCCGGTTTTGATTCCCGCGTCGCCAACGTTTATG
>Ga0187805_10000835_pt1 | contig 10706 bp, 11 predicted proteins | sample NC_wetland_sal_i_6_FD_132965 | JGI IMG/M metagenome (GOLD analysis project Ga0187805, IMG submission 132965) | Wetland sediment microbial communities from Neuse River Estuary, North Carolina, USA - Control_5 | ecosystem: Environmental > Aquatic > Freshwater > Wetlands > Sediment | place: USA... | reverse complement strand
CTTTTCGTCCTGCTTTCAGCCTATTTACTGCATGAACTGACAGGCGGCTCATGGGATCAGCGCGACCAGGCGATCACGCTCGCCCTGCAGTTGGCGCCGACGGCCGGCGGTGCGACATCCGGCAACCCAGACGGCACTGCCGTCGTCCCTACCGGTTAACTCCGCGGGCTGCTCGACGCGCGTGCTGCCGCATTGTGCGCGGAAACCGACTGACGACCTACCGGGAAAATACCGAGGGTACCTGTCCAGCGAACGGCCTAGCACCGTTCGATTTCACCGAGCGGGAATCACAGATCTCCATGGTAATAACTGTGACCGCGGCCGCGGAGCTTGGATTTGCAATTCGTGTGTCGTCTGGACGCCGATACGGCCAATCCGCGGCAGAGACCACCCGGTCAAGAAATGCGAAGTGCCTCACTGAGTATGCTCAGACGCTCTTTCGCTCCTCGGTTAACAGCCACGTTGCAATGTAGTTTCGGTCGAGCGACGGATGCTCGGGTTGTCGGAATAAGACTGAAGGTTGTGCATGATATGTCGGGCAAAGGGGTATTTTGATCGGAACATCTATCGCCCACTCGGTGTTAGAACGATGACCTAATCAGAATTTAGAAGTCTTCGACCTGCAGGACCAGCAATGAGCTAGCTCACTGAATTCCACCTGGCCAAGAAGACGGCGTGCTTCCTACCACGAGGCGATGAAGCGCACTATTTCTGAGCCTGATGTCGAGCTTTTACCATTCTTGGCGCCCTTGCGCAGCATCGGCATGGCGCCCTCCTAGGCACAGCCAAGCGCGACCGCTGGACTGACAGCCAGCCGCCTGACTAGTGAACGTGATTCGTCCAGGTTAGAATCATCGAGTGAACCGACTCGGCGATCTTGAGCGCGCCATCATGGACGTGCTCTGGGAAGCAGCGGAACCGCTCAGCGTTCGCGAGGTGAGCGGCCAGCTCACCGATCGGGACCTGGCTCACACGACCGTGATGACCGTGCTCGACCGGCTCGCCAAGAAGGGGTTTGCCCGGCGCGAGCGTAATGGCCGAGCGTGGCACTACCGGGCTGCGGAGAGCCGGGAAGCGTACGTAACCGAGCTCATGCTGAGCGCCCTGGATCAGGCCGGAGATCGACAGGCTGCGCTGGCGCGCTTTGCGCGTAGCGTCTCCGGCACCGAGGCTCAGGCGCTGTTGCGGGCACTCGGATCGCTCGGCGGGGCCACTCGAGGCTAGGCCGTGCCAGCCGCCGTCCTCATCCTCGCCGCTGTCGCCATCGGCTGCCTGCTGGCCGCGCGCGCGCTCGCCGCTGCCTCGTGGCCGCGCCGGTCACCGGTGGCAGGAATCCTGCTCTGGCAGGCTCTGGGGCTGAGCTGGGGGCTGGCGGCTGTCGGCACGCTGGTCGGCTTCGGCGTGGCAGGCGATGGCGGAACCGTGGGCGCTGGCACGCTGGACCGCTTGTACGGCCTCGTCCGGGCCGGAAACCCGCTAGCCATGGCCGGGGGCCTCGGGCCGGTACGCGTGGTCTGCCTGGCTGCCGGAATCGTCCTGCTCGCGGTTTTGTGCTGGATCCCGCTCGCAGCATCGGCCTCGGTACTGCGGGCCCGGCAGCGGCAGCGGGAGCTACTCAGCCTGCTCGCCCACGGAGATCCGAAGGTTCCTGGCGCGCTGGTCGTCGACCACCCGGCTGCCGCCGCCTACTGTCTTCCTGGCCTGCGGCCGGAGATCGTCATCAGCGCCGGCGTGCTCGACCTGCTCGACGCCGACGAACTAGCCGCCGTCCTCGCGCACGAGCGGGCTCACCTCAGGGAACGGCACGACCTTGTGCTGCTGCCCTTCAGCGCCTTGCTGCGCGCCTTCAGCTGGGCAGGCATCACCACCAAGGCGTATCGGGCCGTCGGCTTGCTGCTCGAGATGCACGCCGACGACCGGGTGCTGCGGCAGCGGCCAGCCAGAGAGCTCGCCACCGCGCTGCTGCGGGTCGGCGCGGCCGGCGGCGGGGGCGTGCCAGCCGGGGCGCTGGCCGTGGCTGGCCAGCTGGGCGAGTGCGAGGTAGCTGCCAGGGTCATCAGGCTGCTTCGGCCGCCGCCCGGGCTGAGCGGCGCGACCAGAGCCCTCGTGCTGACGCTGTCGGCGGCCCTGGTCGTGGTACCGGTTGCGCTGCTCGTGCTGCCGCTGCACTGATCTCTCGGCGGTGCGGTCCAGCCCGGCGACTAGTCGGCGACCCTGATCCGCAGCCGACGGAAGCCGCGCCCTTTGTTCTCGATCTTGACGACGTCGATCCTGCCGATCTGCTGAGTGCTCGCTACGTGCGTGCCGCCGTCGGCTTGCTGATCCAGGCCGACGATGTCGATGATGCGGACCTCGGCGACGTCCGGCGGTACCAGATTCGTCGCCGTCCTGATGATGTCTGGCAGCTCGAAAGCTTGCGCTCGCGGCAGTACACGGACCGCGATCCGCCGGTCGGCGCTGACTTCAGCGTTGCACGCGGCCGCCACAGCGTCGCGGAAGCCGTCCGGCAATTCGGGCAGGTCAAAGTCCATGCGCGCGCTGAGCGGCTCCATGTTGCCCCCGGTCACCAGCGCGCCGTAATCGCGGAACACTACGCCGCACAGGACGTGCAGAGCAGAATGCGTTCGCATGAGCGCGGTCCGCCGCTCATCCGCGATCGCGCCGCGGACGGCGGTCCCCATCGGCGGGATCGGGTCACCGTCAGCGGGGATGAGATACAGGTCGTCGCCCTTGCGTGCTCCTTCGATCCGGGTCTGCACGCCGCCCCACAGCAGCACGCCCTCGTCGGGGGGCTGACCCCCGCCGCCGGGGTAGAACGCCGATCGGTCGAGCACGATGCCGTCAGGGCTGACGTCAAGGACCACCGCGTCCCACTCGCGCAGCGTCTGGTCGTCAAGCTCGAGCCGGTGCGTGCGCCACTGCGCCTCGGTCATCGAAGACTCCGCTCGCTGGCCGGGCTACCAGGGACCGTATGGACCCTGCCGGGTACCCGGCTTCAGCGACCTGACCTTCGGCCGGACGTCGACCAGGTAGATCGCCGCAGCGACGAAAGCGACGATCGGGAAGATGCTGAGCAGCGCGAGGTAGCCAACCGCGCCACCGATACCGATGACGAACGCCACGCCCAGGATGACCAGCCATAGCGGCTTGGTCTGCTTGCCTGCTGCCGGGAAGGCGGCCTTGGGCCGGATGAGCGCATCTACGAACGCCCACGTCTCGACCACGAAGGCGCCCAGCAGCAGCACCCAGAAGAACAGGTTGATGACCGACAGCGCGGTAGGGTTCACAATCGTCACGAAGTCACGCTACCTGCTCTGATCGGGCGGCGGGAACGGATGAACCGTCCCGCCAGCGGGTGCTATATAGCCCTGGTCGGTCTCGTCCGATTCGTCATCGGGCTCGGCGTAGCGGGCGATCGCTAGCCTGCGCGGCGCGGCGCCAAGAGCGGCCGGGCTCAGATCCTCGGGCCAGCTCAGCTCCGCTGCATCCGGCGCCAGGCCGGGCTGGTCGTCGCCGATCTCGGCTGTTTCCGCCCTGGCCATGGCGGTTTCCTTGCGGAAGGAGTCGTAGATCTCGATCAGCATCTGCTTATGCCGCTCGGTCAGTTCCCGGTCGGTGAGGACAGCCTCGCGGACAACCGACCCAGGCGGCCGGTCCTCCAGGAAGCCTGCCTGTACATACAGCGCCTCCGCCGAAATGCGCAGACCTTTGGCGATCTGCTGCAGGATGTCTGCGCTAGGCCGACGCAGGCCTCGCTCGACCTGGCTCAGATACGGGTTCGAGATGCCAGCCGACTGGGCGAGCTGACGCAGCGAGATCTTGGCCTGCTCGCGCTGCTCCCTGATGTAGGCGCCGATGGCGCCGACGTTCACGGGACTCATAGCAGCAGTCTTGCACCAGGGTGCTTGCAGTTGCAAACGGGCCAGCTAGCAGTGTGCTGGCACCGTTGTCACTGCGTTTCGCCCTCCTCGGAATCGGCCGGCGGCCACGTTCGCCACGCGAGCCGGCCGGAGTCGAGGGCGCCGGCCGTCGTGGCCGCCGCCCTAGTAGTGCTCGTCGCCATCGCGGCGGCCGTCGGCGGCGTGGTAACGGGCGGGGCACTCACCCGCACGGCGCAGCCGCGGCCCGGCCGGGTCGTCACCGGGACGGCTGCGCGGACGGCTCCGCTGCGCTCCTCGTGCGCGTCGGTCGCGCACATCGGCGATTCAACCTCGGCGAGCATGGTCTCCCCGGTGTGGCTGCCGGACGCGGCGCGGCGGCTGGCGGCCCAGTACCGGGACGTCGGCGTCCGGCACGCCCGGATCGACGCCTCGGGCGGACGTTCGATCGTCGAGCAACTGCCCGGCCAACGGTCACAGCAGCGGCACCGTCGTGAACTAGCCAGTATCTGCAGCTAGTCGGTACCTGCAACTAGCCAGCTTCTTATCGAGGGCAATACGTAATCGTTAGCTAACCGAGGGTAGTTCCTCTCCGGCACGTGCCGCGCCATGTCGGGGGGAATCATGCCGAAGCCAGTTGGCTCGGATCAGCGCTACATGCCCGGGCTAGACGGGCTCCGAGCCATCGCGGTGCTCACGGTGATCGCCTTTCATGAGCAGTTCAGCTGGGCACGGGGCGGCTTGCTGGGCGTCGGCGTGTTTTTCACCCTGAGTGGCTATCTCATTACCGATCTGCTGCTGGGCAAATGGCTCACGACCGGCCGTCTGCATCTGGCGAACTTCTGGGCGCGTCGCGCTCGCCGACTGCTGCCAGCCCTGTTCGTCATGCTGGTGGTGGTGACGGCGTGGGTCACGCTGCTCGACCGGGCGCGCCTGAACGACCTGCGTCCGGCCGTGGCCGCGGCGGCCACGTACTCGAGCAACTGGTACCTCATCGTGGTTAACCAGTCATACTTCGCCAGGTTCACGCCGCCGCAGCCGCTCGACCACCTCTGGTCGCTCGCCGTTGAAGAGCAGTTCTACCTACTGTGGCCATGGCTGCTGCTGCTCGGGCTGCTGTGCCTTCGCCGCCGCAGCGCGAGCGCCGTCCGCTGGCTGGCGCTGCCGACGCTGGTCCTGGCCACGGCGTCGGCCGTCGCCATGTACGTGCTGTACCACCCAGCGGTCGACCCGACCAGGGTCTATGAGGGCACTGACACCAGGGCATCCGGGTTGCTGATCGGGGCTGCGCTCGCCATGGTGTGGCCCAGCAGCCGGGCCGCGCGGGCGGGCCGGACCACGAGCCGGCTTCTGGACGGGCCGGGCCTGGCTGGCCTGATCGTGATCGCCGTAATGACCTGGCGCGTCGGCCAGTACTCGCCGTTCCTGTATCAGGGCGGCATGGTCCTGCTGGGCGTGGCGACCGCCGCCGTCGTCGCCGCCGTGGCTTGCCCTGCGAGCCTGGTGGGCGCGGCGCTGGGCTGGGGCCCGCTGCGATGGCTCGGCGTCCGGTCATACGGGATCTATCTGTGGCACTACCCGGTCATCGTCCTGACCTCGCCGGCCACCGGCACGGTTGCCCTGCCGGTCGCCGCGGCACAGGTGGCCGCCAGCGTCGTCCTAGCCGCGCTGTCCTGGCGGTTCATCGAGGAGCCGGTGCGACGCGGCGCAATCGGGCGTGCCTGGCGCCGGATCCGGTCCGGTCACCTGGTGGGCGTCGGCGCGGCGCGAACAGCTGGCGCCGCCGCCGCGGTCGCACTCATCGTCGTGGCGTGCTCCGGACTCGCGGGTGTGCCCGGTACGCCCGCCTCCTCGAGCGCCGCAGCCGTCGGCGGCAGCACCGGCAGCCTGTCGGCGTCGTCCAAGTCCGTGACCCACTCGGGCAGGGCTGCGCACGTGAACGCCTCGAGCGCAGGCAAACCCGGGGCATCGCCGTCGGCACAGCAATCGGGGCCGTTGCGCACATCCTGCACGTCGGTCGCGCACATCGGCGACTCCACGTCGGACGGCCTGGTGTCGTCCGACTATCTGCCAGACCCGAGCCAGCGGATACCGGCGCGGTATCAGGACGTCGGCGTGCAGAACGTGTACACCGACATCACCGGGGCGCGATCTGTCGTGGAAGTGCTGCCGGGCACGACGAACGCCTATCAGGCAGCGCAAAACCTGATCAAGGGAGGCTTCGACGGCTGCTGGGTGCTGGCGCTCGGCACCAATGACACAGCGGACGTCGCGGTCGGCTCCAATGTCGGGCTGACCGCGCGGATCAACGAGATGATGCAGGTCACCCAGGGCGAGCCGGTCTTGTGGGTGAACGTGATCTCGCTGCTGTCGTCCGGCCCGTATTCCGAGGCCAACATGCAGCTGTGGAATGCCGCGCTGGTGCGGGCGTGCGCTCAGTACCCGAACATGCGGGTATTCAACTGGGCGTCGCTGGCGCAGCCGAGCTGGTTCATCAACGACGGCATCCACTACACCTCGGCCGGTTACGAGAAGCGGGCCCTGTACATCGCCGACGGGCTAGCCGAGGCGTTCCCGCTAGTCGGAACTAGTCCGAAGTGCCTGGTCAGCCTCCCGGGCTCGATCACCTCGCCGCCGCCCAGCCCGTCTCCGACCACTCCGTCGCCGAGCAGCCCCGCGGTGCCTATCCCGCCAGCTGCCGCGAAGCCCTGATCTGGCCGACCACCCGGCCGCCGCCGTACACCGGGCTGGTTGCTAGCACGTCCAGAACCGTCTGGTCGGCGCCTGGTTCGGCGTCTGCACCGAGGCTGCGGAGCAGGGCGACCGTGATCGGCACCCGGCCGCGGGCGGCGCCATCGTCGATCTTGAACGCGCCTGCCCTGCCGTCGGCCAGCGCGAATCCCTCGACGCCCTCGGCGCCGGACTTCAGCAGCAGGCCGGGAACGGCCATCATCAGCGCACACTCCGGTCGCGCTGTGCCTGAGGTCCATTCCGGGTGCGCGCGCATCGCGTCCGCGACGCTGCGCTCCGGGGTGCCCGACGCGGCCAGCATCACGGCGCGGAAAGCGCGGGCCAGTCCGGTAACCGAGATCGCCATCAGCGGAGCGCCGCAGCCGTCCACGCCGATGGTGCTCACGGGTTCACCCGCCAGGCCGCTGATCGTGGCCCTGATCTGCTGCTGCAACGGGTGCCCCGGATCGGTGTAGCTGGCCGTCGGCCAGCCGGCAGCGACACAGGTCGCGAGCATCGCCGCGTGCTTGCCGCTGCAATTCATGTGCACCCGATCGGCCGGCTCACCAGCCAGCACCATGGCGCGGTACTCCTGCTCGTCCAGCGGCCGGTCCGGCGGACACTGCAAGTCGTGCTCGGTGAGCCCGGCGTCGGCCAGGATCTTGCGTACGCCCGCCACGTGAAAGGCCTCACCGGAGTGACTCGCCGCGGCCAGCGCGAGCAGCTCACCGTCGAGCTTGAGGCCGGCCCGGAGCATGGCCACAGCCTGGAACGGCTTGTTGGACGACCGCGGATAGGCCGGCGTCGCCGCCGCGCCGTCCGACCTCAGGACGGTCCCGTCGGACGAAAGCAAGGTGACCGCGCCGCGGTGCACAGACTCGGTGAATCCGGACCGCACAACCTCTGCCAGCACCGGATTGACCTGGCTATCGGCTGCGATGAGGCACCCCCAGCATCGCCCGGGCTGCGGCCGGCGTCATCGCGGGCCGCTGCGCCAGGTCGGCCGCGGCCGCCGCCCGCTGCACGAGCTCGGCATTGCTCGCCACAGCCCGGCCACGGGCAAAGGTGACCGTGTCCTCCATGCCGACGCGCAGGTGCCCGCCGGCGGCTAGCGCCGCGAACAAGACCGGCAGCGACGTCCGGCCGATCCCGGTTGCCGACCAGGTTGCGCCGGGCGGCAGCGCTGCGACCGCCTGGACCAGCGTCGCAGCATCGCCTGGCATCCCGCCCGGCACGCCCATCACCAGGTCGCAGTGCACGTGACCGCCGGCCGGCGGGCCCAGCTCGGACAGCAGCCGGTGCAGCGCAGCGATGTGCCCGAAGTCAAACAACTCGAACTCGGGCACCACGCCGAGAGCCTGAGTCTTGGCGTACAGCTCCTTCATGAAGCCCCACGGGTTCATGAAGACGTCCGCACCGAAATTGACGGTTCCGCAGGTCAGTGAGCATGCATCGGGGCCGGCGTCGAGCACGGCCAGGCGCTGCTCGAAGCCGTCGGTGACCGCTCCGCCGGTGGAGAGCTGGACGATGAGGTCCGTCGCCGCACGCAGCGCGAGCACGGTGTCGGTGAGCCTGCCGAGATCGAGGGTGGGCCTGGCCCCGACGTCCCTGATGTGGACGTGGATTACCGCCGCGCCGGCCGCCTCACACTCCCGCGCGGTCGCGACCAGCTCGTCCAGCGTGACCGGCAGCGCGGGGACGGCAGCCTTATCCGATTCCGCCCCGGTCGGGGCGACGGTGATCAGGGTGCCTGCGGTCATGCCGGCCGCGCCTTCCTGGGCTGAGCTGATATGAGCGACCGCAGTCTACGCGGCCCGCGTTCCCATGGCAGAATCCCGACCCGTGCGCGCAGTCATCCAGCGAGCCAGCCGCGCGAGGGTCGCCGTGGCCGGCGCCGTAGTGGCCGAGCTGACGGCGCCCGGCCTGGTGGTCCTGGTTGGCGTCACGCACACCGACACCGCCGCCACCGCGGCGGCGCTGGCGCGCAAGATCTATAACCTGCGCATCCTGCCGGGCGAGAAGTCATGCGCTGACGTGGCCGCGCCGCTGCTCGTGATCAGCCAGTTCACCCTGTACGCGGACACGGCCAAGGGCCGACGGCCGAGCTGGAGCGCGGCGGCGCCGGGTCCAGTCGCGGAGCCGCTGATCGGGGCGTTCGTTGCCGCGCTGAGGAAGCTCGGCGCCATCGTGGCGACAGGCGTGTTCGGGGCGGTCATGGAAGTGGAGCTGATCAACGACGGCCCGGTCACGCTGATCATGGAGGCGTAGCCCGGCGCGGCTAGCTGCGGCTGCTGCCGGCAGTCCCCGAGCCGGGCGGGCCGGTCTCGACCGGACCGGCGCTGGCCAGGTGCTTGCGCGCGAAGTCAAGCGACTCAGCCAGGTCGGCCTGCCGGGCGGCCAGGCTCGGCACCCGGTGCGTGCTGACTTCGAGTACAACGTGACCGGCAAAGCCGGTGCGAGCGAGCCAGCCGAGCAGTTCCGCGCACGGTTGCGTGCCGCGGCCGGGTACCAGGTGCTCGTCCGGCAGCCCGGGCTTGGTGCCGTCGCTCAGGTGCACATGCGCGAGCCGGTCGCCCAGTTCGGCCGCCATCGCGAGCACGTCGGAACCAGACACCGTCGCATGGGAGACGTCGAGCGTGGCTGCCACCGAGTCCATTTCCACCGGGTTCCAGTGCGGGGCGTAAGCCGCGATCTCGGTCTCGCCGCGCAGCAGCGGATACAGGTTCTCCACCGCGAAGGTCACGCCTCCCGACTCGGCCATCGCGGCGATTCCGTCCTGGAAGTCCCTGGCGTAGTCGCGCTGCCAGCGGAACGGCGGGTGCACCACGACGACGCGCGCACCGAGGGCGTCGGCCAGGTCGCGTGACTTCGCCAGCTTGGCCCACGGGTCCCGGCCCCAGACCAGCTGGGTGATGAGCAGGTTCGGGGCGTGGATCGCGACCACCGGGATTCCGTGGTAGTCCGACAGCTTGCGGAGCACCGAGGCGTCCTGGCTGACCGGGTCCGTGGTGACCATCACCTCGAGCCCGTCGTAGCCGAGCCGGGCCGCGGTCTCGAATGCGTCAGGAGTCCGCTCCGGGAAGACCGATGCGGTCGACAGCGCAACCTTGATGGCTGTCACGCACGTGACCTGCGCAATCGCCCTCCTTGAATATGTCGCTACGGTCAGCCTATGCCGGCCGCCAGGCTGCGCCCGCCGGACACGGCCCACTGTCGGAACTACCCGCTACGGTGCCAGCATGCCCAGATCTGCTGTTGCCACCTGGTTCGAGTGCTCGGCGTGCGGCTGGCGGACTTCTAAGTGGGCCGGGCGATGCGGCGACTGCGGCGCGTGGGCGACCGTGACCGAAGGACGGGGCGCGGATCTGGGCAGGTTCTCGTCGCGCGCGCCGCTGCGGGCGGCCGAGCCTGTCGCAGCCGCTGTGCCCATCGGCCAGGTTGACCCAGCGGCCGCGAGCGCCCGCCCGACTGGCCTGGGCGAGCTGGACCGCGTGCTGGGCGGCGGCCTGGTCCCTGGTGCGGTCGTGCTACTGGCGGGTGAGCCTGGGGTCGGGAAGTCGACGCTGCTGCTCGAAGCCGGTGCGCTAGCCGCAGCGATCGGCCGCGTGCTGTACGTGACCGGTGAGGAGTCGGCCGCGCAGGTGCGGCTGCGCGCGGACCGGATCGGGGCGGTAAGCGACTCGCTATACCTGGCGGCTGAAACGGACTTCGCCGCGGTGCTCGGGCACGTGCAAGCGGTCGACCCGGCGCTGCTCATCATTGACTCGGTGCAGACGATCAGCTTGGCCGGCGTGGAGGGCGTGCCTGGTGGCATCACTCAGGTACGAGAGATCACCGCCGCGCTCACCGCACTCGCCAAGCAGCGGACGCTGACGACAGTGCTGGTCGGGCACGTCACCAAGGACGGCTCCGTGGCCGGGCCGCGCACTCTTGAGCATCTGGTCGACGTCGTGCTGCAGTTCGAGGGCGACTCACGGGGTCAGCTACGCATCGTTCGCGCGCTGAAGAACAGGTTCGGCCCTACTGACGAGTTCGGGTGCTTCGAGTTGGGCGAGTACGGGCTGGTCGAGCTGCCGGACCCCAGCGGGCTGTTCCTGT
>Ga0187805_10000834_pt1 | contig 10706 bp, 9 predicted proteins | sample NC_wetland_sal_i_6_FD_132965 | JGI IMG/M metagenome (GOLD analysis project Ga0187805, IMG submission 132965) | Wetland sediment microbial communities from Neuse River Estuary, North Carolina, USA - Control_5 | ecosystem: Environmental > Aquatic > Freshwater > Wetlands > Sediment | place: USA... | reverse complement strand
CGCTCGCCGACTGCGAGCGTGCAGACGCGGCGGCCGCCCTCGACAATGCGAGCGCTGAATTCGCCGTCGCGGCCGTTGAAGACCGAAAGCGTGTCGCCGCGCTTCATCCGCATCACCGAAAGGAGGTAATGCGCCTGCCCCGCGGTCGTTGGCAGGTCGACGCCGGGCGCGAGATCGGCTTCGACGAAAATTCGCGTCATCTTGCGATAGGCCATAGACCCGATACTGCCACACTTTTATGACAGCGGCTCCGCGGGCAAGATGGGGCATGACCGACATCAGAAGTGGCGATTGGGTTGACCGCTGCACGCCACCGACGTGGCGACCCTATCTCAGACTGGCCCGGCTCGACCGGCCGATTGGCACTTGGCTGCTGCTGTTTCCCGGCTGGTGGGGCGTGGCGCTGGCGGCGACGGGCTGGCCCAATTGGAAATTGATGGTGCTGTTCGGTATCGGCGCGATCGCCATGCGCGGCGCCGGCTGCACGCTCAATGACATCGCCGACCGCGACTTCGACGCGCGCGTCGCCCGCACGCGCATGCGGCCAATCGCCAGCGGCGCGATCTCGGTCAAGCAGGCGGTCGTTTTCATGGCGCTGCAACTCGCCGTCGGCGCGGCTGTGCTGTTCTCGTTCAACCGCACGGCGATCGGGCTCGGCCTGCTGGTGCTCGTGCTGGTCGCGACCTACCCGTTCATGAAGCGCATCACCTATTGGCCGCAGTTCTTCCTCGGCCTCAATTTCAATTGGGGCGCGCTACTGGGCTGGGCGGCAGCGCGCGGCGATTTCGCGTGGCCCGCGGTGCTGCTTTATGCCGGCGGCATCTGCTGGACACTCGGCTACGACACGATCTACGGCCACCAGGACAAGGACGACGACGCGCTGATCGGCGTCAAATCCTCGGCGCTGGCGCTCGGCAAGCGCACGCGGCCGTTTCTGTTTGTGTTCTATACCGCCGCGGTGCTGTTGTGGGCGGCCGCCGGCGCCCGCGCCGCCAACACCTGGCCGTTCTGGCTCGGCCTCGCCATCGCCGCGGCGCAGCTCTGCTGGCAGGCGGCCGCTGTCGACATCGACGACAGCGCCGATTGCCTCGCCAAGTTCCGCTCCAACCGCCTCGTCGGCTGGAGCCTGCTGCTCGGCATCGTCGCCGCGCATGTCGTCTGAGCAAGATTTTGTTCGCGACCATACGGCGGTCGCGTCGCCGCCACTGGTGCCGGAGATCCGGCTGCATCTCGCCACGGAAGTCACGCCGCTGTGGCAGGCGACCGAAGCGACGTTGCAGCAGACGCAGCTACCGCCGCCTTACTGGGCTTTCGCCTGGGCCGGCGGCCAGGCACTGGCGCGGCACCTGCTCGACCATCCCAAGCTGATTGCCGGACGCCGCGTCCTCGATTTCGGCGCCGGCAGCGGAATCGTTGCCATCGCTGCCGCGAAGGCCGGCGCCAATGTCACCGCGGCCGAGCCGGATCGCTTTGCGATCACGGCGATGATGCTCAATGCCGCACTCAACGATGTCGAGATTGCAATCGAAACCGGCGACGTACTGGTAGGCGACGAAACTTGGGACGCGATCCTCGCCGGCGATATGTGCTACGAGCGGCCACTGGCCGATCGGCTGGTCGCTTGGTTGACGGCGCGGGCGCGCGGCGGCGTACTGGTCCTGCTCGGCGATCCGGGCCGCGCCTATTTGCCGACCAGCGGATTGCAAGCGCTGGCGCGTTACCGGGTGCCGACGCCGCTCGACCTCGAAGACCGCGAAGCCCGCGAAACCACGGTATGGCAGCTCACCGGCTGAGCCGTCACGCTGGCAAACCCTGTGTTCGACCCCATATGATGCCGCATGCTCAAATTCCACGACCCGCTCGCGTTGCTGGGCGACCTCGTCAGCCGTGCCCGCAAGGACGGCGCTGATCAGGCCGACGCCGTCCTGATCGAAAGCATCGCGCTGTCGCACGCCCAACGCCTCGGCAAGCTCGAGAAGCTCGAACGCGCCGAGAGCTTCGACCTCGGCCTGCGCGTCATCGTCGGCAAGCGCCAGGCCATTGTCTCGTCCAATGACCGCGACGCCGATCACGGCGACGAACTGGTCGGGCGCGCCTTGGCAATGGCGCGCAGCGTGCCGGAAGACCCCTACTGCGGCCTCGCCGATCCGGCGGCGCTGGCAAAGCAGATTCCCGATCTCGATCTGGCCGATCCGGTCGAGCCGGCGCCGGCGGTGCTCGCCGAACGCGCCGGTGCCGCGGAGGACGCGGCGCTCGCGATCAAAGGCGTGACCAATTCCGAAGGCGCGCAAGCCGGCTGGTCGCGCAATCGCGTGGCGCTCGTCGCCTCCAACGGTTTCGCCGGCAGCTATGCGACCACCGGCCACGCCGTCGCGGTCGCGGTACTCGCCGGCAACGGCACGGCGATGGAGCGCGACGACGATTGGGATTCAGCCGTATTCGGCGCTGACTTGAAGGATCCTGCGGCAATCGGCCGGAAGGCCGGCGAGCGTGCCGTGCGCCGCCTCGGCGCACGCAAGATGCCGACGGCCAAAGTGGCAGTGGTATTCGATCCGCGCGTGTCGGCGTCGCTGCTGCGGCACCTCAGTGGCGCGATCAGCGGACCGTCTATTGCACGCGGCACATCGTTCCTCAAGGACCGGATGGGCCAAGCGGTGTTTCCGCGCGGCATCACCATCGTCGACGATCCGCACTTGCGGCGTGGCCGCCGTTCGGCGCCGTTCGACGGTGAAGGCATTGGCACTATGAAACGCGACATCGTCGCCGACGGCGTGTTGCAGACCTGGCTGCTCGACCTCGCCTCGGCGCGCCAGCTCAAGCTCGCGACGACCGGCCACGCACGGCGCGGCACTTCCGGGCCGCCGGGACCGGCGCCAACCAATTTCTATCTCGCGCCCGGCGCGCTGACCGCGCACGAACTGATCGGTGAAGTCGCCAATGGATTCTACGTCACCGAGCTTATGGGCATGGGCGTCAACGGCGTCACCGGCGATTACAGCCGCGGCGCTGCGGGTTTCTGGATCGAGAACGGCGATCTTGCCTTTCCGGTCAGCGAGGTCACCGTCGCCGGCAATCTCAAAGGCATGTTCCGCCATCTCACGCCGGCGAGCGACCTCGAGTTCCGCACCGGCATCGACGCACCGACGGTGCGGATCGACGGCATGACGGTGGCCGGCGCCTAACGCGCCGCTTCCTCCTTGCCAGGGCCGCGCCGCATCCGTTAACAGTGCAACCGGCGGCGCGCGGCATGCTATGATCGCGCCCTAAACCCCGGGTTTTACAGAGGATTCCGGTCGCTTGAGCAACGATGCTACGCCGCGCGACACCGCGAGGGAGCGGTCGGCCACCTGGCCGCTGCTACGCCGGCTGATCCGGGAATTCGTGCGTCCCTATTTCGGGCGTTTGGCCATCGCGTTGGTCTGCATGGGCATCATGGCGGGCGCCACCGCCACCAACGCCTGGCTGATGCAGCCGATGCTCGATCGCGTCTTCGTCGCGCACGACGCCAAGCTGCTGTTCGTGATTCCGGCGGCGGTCGTCGTGCTCGCCTTCCTCAAGGGCTTCGCCAATTACGGCCAGACCGTGCTGATGACGAATGTCGGCCAACGTGTCGTCGGCGACGTCCAGGCGGCACTGTTCGGGCGCATCATGCGCACCGATCTCGCCTTCTTCCATGCCAACCCGACCGGCACGCTGATTTCGCGCTTTACCACCGACGCCGTCATGCTGCGCGCGGCGGCGACCGACATTCTCGCCAATATCGGCAAGAACGCCGTCACTGCCGTCTTCCTCGGTGCGCTCATGTTCTACCAGGATTGGCGACTGGCATTGGTCGCCGTGGTGGTGTTTCCAATCGCCTTCCGACCGCTGATCAGCATCGGGCGGCGCATGCGGCGCGTATCGGCCAACACCCAGACCGAGGTCGGCCTGTTCATGACGCTGCTCAACCAGACGTTCCAGGGCGCGCGACACGTCAAGGCCTACGGCATGGAAGCGTACGAGATTTCGCGCGTCCGCCAGATGATCCGCAACATCGTCAAGCTGGTGAACCGCGCAGCGCGCATACGTGCCATCGCTTCGCCGCTGATGGAGACGCTCGGCGGCGTCGCCGTGGCGATGGTCATTCTCTATGGCGGCCACCAGGTGCTGATCGGCGCGCGCACGCCCGGCACGTTCTTCTCGTTCATCACCGCGCTGCTGCTCGCCTATCAGCCGCTCAAGACGCTGGCCGGCATCAATGCCAGCCTTCAGGAAGGCATGGCGGCCGCGCAACGCATCTTTGACATCCTGGATTCCGAGCCCGCGATCCAGGATGCGCCGAACGCGCGACCGCTGGCGATCAAGGGCGGCGAAATCCGCTTCCGCGACGTGCAGTTCAGCTACGCCAACGGCGCCAATGCGCTGCGCGGCATTTCGCTGACCGTCCCGGCGGGCAAGCGGGTTGCGCTGGTCGGCTCGTCCGGCGCCGGCAAATCGACGATCTTGAATCTGGTTCCGCGTTTCTACGATACGACGTCCGGCACCATCACCATCGACGGCCAGCCGCTGCGCGACATCACCTTGGCGAGTCTGCGCGGCGCGATCGCGCTGGTCAGCCAGGAGATCACGCTGTTCGACGACACCATCAAAGCCAACATCGCGTATGGCCGCTTGGGCGCCGCCGACGCCGAGATTGTTGCTGCCGCTAAGGCTGCCGCCGCCGACGAGTTCATCCGCCGGCTGCCGCAGGGATACGACACCATGGTCGGCGAACATGGCGTCAAACTGTCGGGCGGCCAGCGCCAGCGCATAGCCATCGCCCGCGCGATGCTCAAGGACGCGCCGCTCCTCCTGCTGGATGAGGCCACATCCTCCCTCGACACCGAATCCGAACGTCAGGTCCAGGCCGCGTTGGACGCGCTGATGCAGGGTCGTACCACGGTAGTGATCGCACACCGGCTGTCGACCGTGACCGGTGCCGACCTTATTTATGTGATCGACGGCGGGCGCGTCGCCGAGCATGGCACACATGCCGAGCTTCTGCGTCAGCAGGGCGTCTATGCGCGCCTCTATGCGCTCCAATTCGCCGGCCAGGCGGAGGACGAGTCGGCGCCGCGCGCGATCCGGGCGTCCTAGCGCATGGACTGGGCGAAACGCGTCCTACGCCGGGACGGTGTGCGGCGTTTCCTGTGCTGGCTGGTTTCGCTCTATATCCGGCTGGTGCATGCGACCGGCGCGTGGACAGTTGAAGGCGGTTCGATTCCTGCGGCGCTGCACGCCGCGCGGAGGCCTTTCATTCTGGCGTTCTGGCACGGCCGTTTGTTGATGATGCCATGCGCCTGGCAGCGGCAGGTGCCGATCCACATGCTGATTTCCGGTCACCGTGACGGACGCATCATCGCCGACGCGGTGCGCCACTTCGGCATTGATTCAATCGCCGGCTCGACTACCGCCGGCGGCTCGGCGGCGCTGCGAAACATGGTGCGCTATTTGAAATCCGGCGAATGCGTCGGCATCACGCCCGACGGGCCCGACGGTCCGGCAATGCACGCTTCGTCCGGAATTGTCGCCGTGGCGCGCCTGGCGGGCGTCAGCGTCGTACCGCTGGCCTATGCGACAAGCCGGCGGCGCATTCTTGATAGCTGGGACCGCTTCCATCTGCCCTTCCCGTTTTCTCGCGGCACCTTCATCTGGGACGAGCCGATCGATGTGCCTGCCGAGCTCGACGATAGCGGCATCGAACGCTATCGCGCGCGCATCGAACAGCGTCTCAACGCGATCACCGAAGAAGCCGACCGCCGCGTCGGCCGCGAGCGCGTCGCGCCCGGCACCCAGTCGCGGCAGGCGTTGCGCCAGATGCAGCGCCAGAACGGTCACGGATGAGCCGGCTGCTCTCGCTCTATCGCGGCGGCACCTCGGCGCTTGGGCCGCTGATCGCGCTTTATCTCGCGCGGCGCATGTCGCGCGGGAAGGAAGACCCCGAGCGCTTCGCCGAACGCCAAGGCGTTGCGTCGCGGCCGCGGCCGGCCGGGCCATTGGTCTGGGTCCACGCCGCCAGTATCGGCGAGGCGGTATCGATGCTGTCGCTAATCGACCGGCTGCTGGTCGAGCGTCCCCACCTGTCAGTCCTCGTAACCACCGGCACGGTGACCTCAGCGCGGCTGCTCGCCAACCGCCTGCCGGGCGATCGCGCCTGGCACCAATACGTTCCGGTCGACCGCTGCGCCTATGTTCGCCGCTTTCTCGAGCATTGGCGGCCGGATCTGGCGCTGTGGGTCGAATCCGAGCTGTGGCCCAATCTCATCGCTGAAACCAACCGATTTGGCGTGCCACTGTTGCTGCTCAACGGCCGCATGTCCGCGAAATCGTTCCGCGGCTGGCAGCGTCTGCCGGGCATGATTACACCATTGCTGGCGAGCTTCGATCTCTGCCTGGCGCAGGACGACGCTCAGGCCGCGCGGCTGAACCAGCTGGGCGCCGCCGGTGCGACGTCGGTCGGCAATCTCAAGGCGGCAGCGGCGCCGCTGCCGGTCGACCAAGGCGAACTCGCGCGGTTGGCCGCTGCGCTTGCCGGCCGCACGATCTGGCTAGCGGCCTCGACCCATCCCGGCGAAGAAGAGGCGGCAGCGATGGTCCACCGCCGGCTGCGCGCGACACATCCCAACCTGCTGACCATCATCGCGCCGCGCCATCCGGCGCGGAGCGCCGAGATCGTTCAACAGCTCGAGAGTCAGGGCCTACGGGTGGTTCGCCGCTCGCGCGACGAGCGGATCGACCGTAGCGCCGACATTTATCTCGCCGATACACTCGGCGAGCTCGGTCTCTTCTATCGTCTTGCCGGCATCGCTTTCATCGGCGGTTCGCTTGCACCCAAAGGTGGCCACAATCCGATCGAAGCCGCGCTACTCGACTGCGCGATCCTGCACGGTCCCGACATGAGCAACACAGCGGGCGCGGCAGAGGCGCTCGCCGCCGCTGGCGCCTCGATCGAAGTGCCCGACGCCCAAGCGCTGGCCGAAGCGGTCGGCCGGTTGATCGACGATCCGGTCGAGCGCGCTGCGCGCGCCGCGGCCGCCGCCGGCATCGCCGCCGACAACCGGGCGGTGCTCGACGCCGTGATGAAGCGCATCGCGCCTTGGCTCGACCGGCTCTCGCCCCATGCCGCCAAGCGCGCCTGAATTCTGGGCGCGGCGCGGCGCATTGTCGCTGCTGCTGGCGCCGCTCGGCAGCCTTTATGACGCAGCCGGCGCGGTGCGGCGCACCTTTGTCCATGCTTATCGCACGCCAGTGCCGGTGATCTGCGTCGGCAACCTGGTGGCGGGCGGCGCCGGCAAGACACCGATCGTCGTCGACCTGGCGCGCCGCCTTACCGTGCGCGGCGTTGTGGTCCACATCCTGAGCCGAGGTTACGGCGGCACTTTGGCCGGCCCGGTAAGAGTCGATTCCGAACGCCACGATGCGGCGGCCGTCGGCGACGAGCCGTTGATGCTGGCGCGTGGCGCACCGACCTGGGTGGCGCGCGACCGTGCGGCTGGCGCTCGCGCGGCCGTCGCCGCCGGCGCCCAGGCGATCGTGATGGACGACGGGCTGCAGAATCCAACCCTCGCCAAAGACCTGTCGCTGGTCGTCCTCGACGGCGGCTACGGCTTCGGCAACCGGCGCGTCATTCCGGCGGGACCGTTGCGCGAGACCATCGCGCACGGCCTGGCGCACGCGGACGCGGTGGTGATGCTGGGAGCCGATCAGACGGGCGCCACGGTGTGGCTGGGCGCAATTCCAGTGCTGCAAGCCGAGCCGCGTCCGGCGACCACGAACCTCGCCGGCAAGGTGCTCGTCGTTTTCGCCGGCATCGGTCGACCACAGAAATTCTTCGACCATTTCGCCAGAACCGGAGCACGGGTGATAGCGGCCCGCGGCTTTCCGGACCATCATCCGTATACCGAGGGCGAGCTGGCGGCTTTGGCCGATCTGGCGCAGCAGGCTGGCGCGACGCTCATCACCACCGAAAAAGATTGGGTGCGTCTCGCGCCGGCGTGGCGGATGCGCATCCAGTACCTTCCGCTGACCATCGGGTGGCAGGACGAAACCGCACTCGACCGCCTGCTTGACCGCACGCTCAAGCGGGCCGCTCATGGCTGAACGCAACGGCGCCAAGCGCATTCGCGACTGGACAGAGGGTCTGTTCGCGCGGCTTGCCTTCTCATTTTTCCGCCTGTTGCCGCTCGATGCGGCATCGGCGCTCGGCGGCTGGCTGGCGCGGACCTTCGGACCGCTGCTCGGCATCAGCAAACGGGCGCGGCTCAATTTGCGCCGCGCCCTGCCCGGCCTCTCCGAGACCGACATCGACGGCATCGTACGCGGAATGTGGGACAATCTCGGCCGCGTCGTGGCGGAATACCCGCATCTCGGCGAATTCAAGGTGTACGACCCCGGCGGCCGCGTGACGGTCGAGGGCGTGCGCGAGGTGCTCGACGCGCGCCGGCCGGAGACGCGTTTCATCTTTTTCTCGGCTCACTTCGGCAACTGGGAAATCGCGACGCTCGCAGCGACACAGGCCGGGCTCGATGTAATCGAGATCTATCGCGCGGCCAACAATCCGTTCGTCGACGAGCTCATCAACAAGGCGCGCGGCGTGGTCGGCAGCGAGCTCGTGCCCAAAGGCGGCGCCGCGGCGCGGCGCGCCATCGGTGCGCTGACGGAAGGCAAGCACATCTGCATGCTGGTCGATCAGAAGATGAACGACGGCATCGCCGTGCCATTCTTCGGCCGCAATGCGATGACTGCGCCGGCGTTGGCGCGGCTGGCGCTGCGCTATGACTGCGTTGTGGTGCCGTGCCGCGTCGAACGGGTCCGCGGCGCCACGTTCCATTTCGTCGCCGATCCGCCGATCCCGCTGCCGCGAACCGGCGATAGGCAGGCCGACGTCCAGCAGCTGATGACGGCGGTCAATGCGGCGGTGGAAGGATGGGTTCGTCGCCGGCCGGAACAGTGGTTCTGGCTGCACCGGCGCTGGCCGGACTAACGGTTTCCGGCTGCGGCATCGGTCCTGCGGCCAAGGTGGGATCGAGGCGCACCTCGCCCCAGACTAGGCCCCAATGCAGGTTGGGACCGGTGGCCCGTCCGGTTTCGCCGAGTTCGCCGATGATCTGACCCTGCGTCACAGGATCGCCGGTGCGGACGGCGATGTTCCGCATATGGATATAAAGCGTCGACAGGCCGTAACCGTGATCGATAATGACGGTGCCACCGGTGAAGTACAGATCGGGCTTGGCGAGGCTGACGACCCCTCCGGCGGCGGCTTTGATCGGCGTGCCGGCGGGCGCGGCGATATCGACGCCGAGATGCGGCTGTCGCCCTTGACCGTTGAGGAAGGTCTGGCTGCCGTAAACGCCGGTAATGATCCCGGTCACCGGCCATTCGAGCGGCGTTTCGAAGGCGACGCTGTCGCTCCGCTGCGCGAACGCTTGATCGACCTCCACAGCTTCGCGCTTGATCCGCACCAGCGTTGCCGGCGGTGGCGTGACCTCGGCCGGCGGTAAATTATCGATCCGGCGCACGTCATAGTGCCGCGGCACGATGTCGAGCACGCGGTGCAGACGTGATCCATCACGGAAGACGACGTCGAGCGTCGCGTGCGCCGGTGCATCGCGGCCGAAGCCGAAAATGAAATGACCGTCGGGCGCTATGCGAACGGGTTTGCCGTCGAGCGTGACGCGCGCGCCCGGTCCGGCGAAGCCGCGGACCAGCGCGCCCTGGGTCAGAGTGCCGTCGAGCGTCAGGTTGCCGGCAAACGCATTGGTCGCGACCAACGCGAGCAGCGCAGCAAGCGCGAGACGGATCACAGGAGCTTCCCTTGCTCGCGTTTCGGCGCTGGCGCCGTTACTGGCTTGTCGACCTCACGGCCGATGGCGCGTGCCGCCACCTTGCCGTCGTGGAATTCGAGCGCTAGGTCGGCGCCAGGTGCAATCGCACGCGCCGATGTCAGCACCGCGCCCTTGGCGTCGCGCACCAGCACAAAGCCACGCTCCAGCACCTTGTCCTGCGCCTGGCGCCAGTTCGAAAGCCGGCCGGCGGCGCCCGCCAGCGCGATCTCGCGCTGCTGCATCAGCCGCGCAACCGAAGGCGCCAACCGTTCGGCAAGATTGGCAACGGTGGTCCGCAAGCGCCCGACTTCGCGTTCAAGCATGTCACGGCGCAGCATCCGGCCCAGGGCCTGCACGCCGTGGCTGCGAAGCCGCAGCAGCGCCGTGATCCCGAGCCGCAGCCGTTCGGTGCGATCGTCGAGCCGTTGCAGCGCGGTCTCGAGCAAGCTACGCGGATCGGGCAGGCCGCGTGCCAAGCCCTCGATCCGCAGGAACTTGTCGTCCATGAAACGCGCCAATGCCTGCGCCAGACGATGCGTTGCAGCAGCGACATTGGCGACGAGGTCGAGCCGCACCGGTACCGCCATCTCGGCTGCCGCCGTCGGCGTCGGTGCGCGGCGGTCGGCAGCGAAATCGATCAGCGTCGTGTCGGTCTCGTGGCCAACCGCCGAGATCAGCGGAATCCTGCAGGCGGCGGCCGCACGCACGACGATCTCTTCGTTGAAGGCCATCAGGTCTTCGAGGCTGCCGCCGCCGCGCGCCACGATCAACAGATCCGGACGCGGCACCGCGCCGCTGCCGTCGAGCGCGTCAAAGCCGGCGATCGCGGCGGCGATTTCTTCGGCCGCGCCATCGCCCTGCACT
>Ga0187805_10000832_pt1 | contig 10709 bp, 8 predicted proteins | sample NC_wetland_sal_i_6_FD_132965 | JGI IMG/M metagenome (GOLD analysis project Ga0187805, IMG submission 132965) | Wetland sediment microbial communities from Neuse River Estuary, North Carolina, USA - Control_5 | ecosystem: Environmental > Aquatic > Freshwater > Wetlands > Sediment | place: USA... | reverse complement strand
GGGCCCGGCGACGAGCAGCTTGGCGAACGAAGTCTGGTCGAAGACCGCGACTCGCTGCCGGGCGGCCAGCTGCTCCGCCGACGACCACGACTGCCAGTTCTGCTTGCCCCAAGAGTACGCGATGACGGGCTGCTCCCCGGGCGGCGTGAAGAAGTTGGCTCGTTCCCAGCCCATCTTGGAGCCGAAGCTAGCGCCCGCCTCGCGCAGCAGGTGATACGCGGGCGACCGGCGGAACGGCCGGGCGGTCTCCAGCTCGCGATTGGGCCACGCGATCGCGTAGTGCAGGCCGAGCACCTCACCGACCCGGTCGCGCAGCCAGCGGGTGTTGCCGTTGAAGGGCGCGAACCTGCGGATGTCGACCGCGGTCAGGTCAATGTCCGGCTGACCGCCGGCGATCCAGCGCGCGAGCGCGAGCCCGATCCCGCCAGCCGAGGCGATGCCGACGGAGTTCAGGCCCGCCGCGACGAAGAAGCCGGCCAGTTCGGGCGCCTCACCGAGGATGAACTGGTTGTCCGGCGTGAAGCTCTCCGGACCGTTGTAGAACTTGCGGATGCCGGTGTCGGCGAGCACCGGGATCCGGTGCAGGGCGCTGACCATGAGGATGGAGAAGTGTTCCCAGTCCTCCTCGAGCAGCTGGAACTCAAAGGGGTAGGGAAGGGCGTCCGGCGACGCCCAGGGCTTGGCAGCCGGCTCGAAGCCGCCTACCACCAAGCCGCCGGTCTCCTCCTTGAAGTAGGTGTAGCCGTCTGGATCCCGCAGTACCGGCAGGTCCGGGTGCACCCCGTCGATCTGCTCGGTTACCACGTAGAAGTGCTCGGCCGAGTGCAGCGGCACGGTAACGCCGGCCATGGCGCCGATCTGCTTCGCCCACTGGCCGGCGCAGTTCACCACGACTTCTGCCTCGATATCGCCGTGGTCGGTGCGGACGCCGGCTGCCCGGCAGTCGCGGCGCAGGATCCCGGTTACCCGGACCCGCTCGCGGATGGTGACCCCGCGCTGGCGAGCGCCGCGGGCGAGCGCCGCGGTGAGGTCGACTGGGTCCGCCCGGCCGTCGCCGGGCAGCCAGATCGCGCCTTGCAGGTCGCTGGCCTCGAGCAGCGGGTAGCGGGCGGCCGCCTGCGCCGGGCTCAGCAGCTCGCAGTCGATGTCGTAGGCCTGCGCTGTCGCGGCCGTCCGCCGCAGCGTGACCATCCGCTCCGGCGTTCTGGCGACGGTCAGCCCGCCGCACCGGCGGAACCCGGTCGCCTGGCCGGTCTCTGCCTCCAGCCGCTCATAGAGCCGGGTGGAGTACTGCACCAGCCTGGTAACAGCCTCCGACGCGCGCAGCTGGCCAACCAGCCCGGCCGCGTGCCAGGTGGTGCCGCAGGACAGCTGGCCCTGCTCGAGCAGCAGCACGTCGGTCCAACCGAGCGCGGCCAGGTGGTAGGCGACGCTCGTGCCGATGACGCCACCGCCGATGATCACGACCCGGGCGCGGCTGGGCAGCACGCCCGCGCGGGGGGTTCCGGGGGATCGTCCCCCCGGGCTGCTCGTGGCCGGACCGGTCATCGCTGCATCGACACCCTCAGTCCTCCTGCTGCACGTCGGTGAGCAGCCGGGCGAACCCGGAGCTCGCGAATCCGCTGGCCGCCGCCTCGAACCGGACGGTCGCCCAGGACCAGAAGTCGAAGTCGAGCTGGCTGGCCGCGTGCTGGATGGCACCCCACAGCGTCCAGCCGTACCGCGCCACGAGGCCAAACAGCTGGGCTCGGGCGATCCGACTGCGCCGCGGTCTGCCGTAGTAAGAGGTCACCAGGGCGGCCAGCGCTTCCTGATCGAGATCACACTCGCCCGCGATGTTGCCGAGCTCGAAGCAGGGATCGTTGTTGCCCGAGTACTCGTAGTCGATCAGCCAGATCCGCTGACCGTCGTCGATGAAGTTGGCAGCTAGCAGGTCGTTGTTGCACGGGACGGTGCCTTCGTCGCGGACCCCGAGTGCGCGCTGGGCGGCGCTGAAGGCAGGCATGAGCTCGTCATAGCCGGCCGGGATGCGGATGCCCGCCGCGCGCGCCGCGCGGTAGTACCGGGCCTGCACCTCGAACATGTCGAAGTCGCAGACGAACTGCCCGGCTCCGTGCAAGGCGCGGCACGCGGTCGCGATCCGGTCCAGCGTCGCCGGCTCCGCCACGTCCGCATTGGTCAGCGTCCTGCCCTCGACGTAGCCGAGCACCAGCACCCGGTCGTCCGGCCGGTACTCGACAACGGGCGCCCCGACGCCGGCGGCCGCGGCGATAAGCGAATTGCGGTACTCATGCTCGCGGTCGATGGCCAGCAGCCCGCCTTCGTCGGCGAAGACCCTGGCGACGAACGCGCCATCCGGCGTGGTCACCTTGAAGTTGCGGTTCGTCAGCCCGCCGGGCAACTCGCTTACCTGTCGCGGCGTCCGGGCGAGGCTAGGCACCCTGGCGAGCACTGCCAGCGGGTCGGTCAGCTCGCTCGCCACCTGGGCGCGCCCCTCCCGAATCTCGTCTGCGTAACAGGCAGGCTACGAGCCATCCGGCTAAAGGTCTAGACGCATGTGCGCCATTCCGGTGTGACAGTCAGGTTAATTATTGGCCTAAACCGGCATCCGATCGAATCTGCCGCTTAAAGAGTCTGGACAGTTCATCTGGTCTCGCCCTACGCTCCTGCCACTAGTCCGTTGTCCAGCGTCAGGTCCAGCGGAGCAGGGAGCTGTCGTGAGCGTAAGCCCGGAACTCAACACTGCCCATGATCGCGACTCTGCTGACCTGGCCAGGTTTGGCTATCGGCAGGAACTGAAGCGATCGCTCGGCACCTTCAGCTCGTTCGCGGTCGCCTTTAGCTACATCTCGCCGTCGACCGGGATCTTCACCCTGTTCGCGCTCGGCCTGACGACGCTCGGCGGCGTCTTCATCTGGACCTGGCCGGTGGTCGCGCTGGGCCAGTTCATCGTCGCGCTGAACTTCGCCGAGGTGTCCAGTCACTTCCCGCTGGCCGGCTCGGTATTCCAGTGGTCGAAGTACATGGCGAACCGGGCCTACTCCTGGTTCACCGGCTGGATCTACCTGTTCGCGGGCATCCTCACGGTCACCGCGGTGGTGGCCACCCTGCCGATCGCCCTGATCCCGGCGCTCAACGGTCTCGGCTGGCACAGCCTGAATCCAACGCTGCACACGGAGCTCGTGGTTGCGCTGATTACCCTCGTGGTGATCACGGTGCTCAACATCTACGGCGTCAGGCTGGTGGCGATCATCAACAACACCGGGGTGCTGTTCGAGATCCTCGGCATGTTCGTTTTCGCCATAGTCCTGATGGCGTTCCACAACCACCAGGGCTTCCACGTGGTCACCAACAGCGGCGGGCTGCACGTAGGAGCGAACACGTTCCTGATCGCGATGTTCATGTCGCTATTCGTGATCTACGGCTTCGACACGGCCTCCACTCTTTCTGAGGAGACCCGCGATCCCCGGCGGTCCGCCCCGAAGGCGGTCCTGTACTCGATCATCGGCGCATTCATCATCGGCGGGGTCTTCCTGCTCGGCACGCTGATGGCTATCCCGAATCTGCACAAAGCCATCACGGCCAACTCAGGCCTGGGCTGGGGACCGCAGAACATCATCGAGGCGAACTTCCCGACCGCGTTCGCCACCCTGTACCTGTTCGTCGTCTCGGCTGCGATCTTCGTCTGCTGCCTGTCGATCATGGCGGCTACTATCCGGCTCTGCTTTGGCATGGCCCGCGACAACCAGCTGCCGTTCTCCCGGCCGCTGTCGAAGGTCTCGCCCCGCCTGCACACTCCGGTCTGGTCGTGCGTGGTGATCGCCGTTATCGCGGCGGTCCCGTTCATCCAGTACTCGGGTGCCGCGATCATCGCCATCGCCGCCACCGCGATGATCTACTTCAGCTACTTCCTTGGTAATCTCGCCATCCTTCGCGACCGACTGAGGGGCTGGCCGCGTACGGACGCGCCGTTCAAGTTGCATGGCTGGGGTCTCGTGATCAATGTCGTGGCCCTGCTGTACGGCGGCGCGATGCTGGTCAACTTTGCCTGGCCGCGTATCCAGAGCAATCCCACGCCGAAGCAGAGCGCTGTGCTCGACTTCCATATGGGCTGGCTGAACGGCATCCCGATCCTGTGGACGGTGTTTGTGTTCCTGGTCGTGGTCGGAGGCCTCTACTACCTGATCGTGGGCCGTCGCAAGCGGTTCGCACCGGTGGTCGCGCCGGCCGGCGAGCCGGTGCCCGCGAGCGGCGGGGTGTAAGGCCGGCGAGCTGACCGAGCTTGCCGGGAGGGATGGCGCGCGGGGACGCCCGGCCGGGTTGGGACCTGACGCGGTCGGCGTGGGGAGGCTACGCGCCGTCCCAGGGTGACGGGCCGCGGCGGCCAGTTGGCTGCCGTGGCCCGTCGCCCGATGAGTGGCGTCAGCCCGCGGCGGAGGGAAACTACCAGACATGCAGCGACGGCAGCACTCCTGGCGCGACGCTGCGGCGGCCGGGCTGGCCGCACTGCCCAGGAAGCCCCCGACAATACACCGGCAGCCAGGCGTCACCGCCCACGCGCAGATCGAGGACTGGCTCGCAGACGCGATCGCAGCCGGGCAGCTTTCTCCCGGCGACCGGCTGCCGACCGAGCACGACCTGGCGGCCTGGCTCGGCGTGAGCCGGATGACACTCCGGCACGCACTCGGCGAGCTGGCCCTGCGCGGGCTAGTCACCCGGACAGTCGGCCGTGGCGGCGGCACGTTCGTAGCCGAGCCGAAGCTCGAGCAGGACCTGACCACGCTGGCCGGGTTCTCCGAGCAGCTGCGCCGCCACGGCAAGGTGGCTGGCGCACGGGTGCTCGCGGCGGCCTGCATCCCGGCGAGCCCGGCCGCGGCCGCCGCGCTGGAACTGCCCGACGGCGATCCGGTGCACGACGTGCGCCGCATCCGGCTTGCGGACGGGCGCCCGATCGTCATCGAGCACTCGCAGTTCCCAGCCAAGCTGTTCCCCGACCTGCTGGACTGTCGCCTCGATGGCTCGCTGTACGACCTGCTAGCCGGCACCTACGGGCTGCGGCCGCACCACGCGCGCGAGACGCTCGAGCCGGTGGTAGCGGGCGTGCGCGAAGCCGAGGCCCTGGAGGTCGACGAGGGCGCGCCGCTGATGCTCGTCGAGCGCACGGCGTATGCCAGTGCGGGCCAGCCGGTCGAGTTCGCGCGTGACCTGTTCCGCGGGGACCGGACCAAGGTCGTGGTCTGGACGTCGGAGCTCGGCGACCGGTAGCGTCCGGACCCATGACTCTCAAGCTGCTGGTGCTGTACACGCAGCCGGATGACCCGGCTGCCTTCGACGAGCACTATCTCGGCGTGCACGTGCCGCTGGTACAGAAGCTGCCCGGCCTGCAGCGGTTCGAGACCGGCAAGCTCACGCTCGCGCTCGATGGCGGTGACCAGACCTACTACCGCATCGCCGAGCTGTACTTCGCCGACCAGGCCGCGATGGACGGGGCATTCGGTTCCGCCGAGGGTGCGGCCACGGCCGCGGACTACGGCGCGATAGCACCGCCCGGCTCGCGGATGTTCGTCGAGCTGCTCGGGGACTGACCGGGAGTCCAGCCGGTTCGACCGCCGCTAGCCAGACCGGGCGGGCGGCGGCGCGGGGATCACTTCGAGAGTCACCGGCTCGAGGCCGGTGATCTCCCATCGCCCGTCGCTGATCTCGACGGCGAGCCGGGACTTGCCTACGCGCAAGCCGCTGGCCCGCAACGGCAGGTACCTGCTGGGCACCTCGGGCGCGCACCAGAGCCGGCCGTTGTCCACGTCAGGCGTGAACCGGAGCAGGCTGTGCAGCAGCAGCAGCGGCGCTGCCGCGGCCCAGGCCTGCGGCGAGCACGACGTCGGGTACGGCACCGGCGCGGGAAAGTCGTCCCGGTCGAAGCCGCAGTACAGCTCGGGCAGCCGGTATCCGAACGTGGCGGACGCGTCGACGATCGCCTGCATCACGCGCTGCGCCTGCTCGATATGCCCGTAGCGCATCAGGCCGGCCGCGCAGATCGCGTTGTCGTGCGGCCAGACCGAGCCGTTGTGGTAGCTCATCGGGTTGAAGGCGCCCATCGAGCTCGCGAGCGTGCGGATGCCCCAGCCGCTGAACAGCTCCGGCGACATGAGCTGCCGGGCCACCGCAGCCGCCTTGTCCTTGTCTGCGATCCCGGTCCACAGGCAGTGGCCAATGTTGGACGTCAGCGCGTCGATCGGCCGCTTCTCCTGATCCAGCCCGACGGCGTACCAGCCATGCTGCGGGAGCCAGAACCGCTCGTTGAAGTCCCGCCGCAGTTGCTTGGCCTTCCTCCGCCAGTGCGTGGCGCCCGGCTCGTCGCCCGCGTGCCGCGCCAGCTGTGCTCGCGCGCGGTAGGCCCCGTATACATAAGCCTGCACCTCAGCGAGCGCGATGGGCGGCTCGGCGATGGTGCCATCGGCAAAGTTGATGCCGTCCCAGGAGTCTTTCCAGCCCTGGTTCACCAGGCCGTGGCTGGTCTTGCGGCAGTACTCGACGAAGCCGTCGCCATCGGCGTCACCATAGGTCTCGATCCACTCCAGGCCCCGGTCCGCGTGCGGGAGCAGGGCGGCAACCGCGTTGTCTTTGCCGCCCCAGCGCTGCAGCTCGGCGAGCAACATGACGAACAACGGCGTGGCGTCAGCGCTGCCGAAGTACGCGGCGCGGCCGCCGAGGGCGAATGACGCCGCCGGGCCGAACCGCACCTCGTGCAGGATCTTGCCGGGCTCCTCCTCGGCAGCCGCGTCAAAGTCGCTGCCCTGCCAGGCGGCCAGGGTACGCAGCGTGCCGAGCGCGAGTGCGGGGTCCCAGGGCAGCAGCATCCACGCCGTCAGCAGCGAGTCCCGGCCGAACAGGGCCATGAACCAGGGCGCGCCCGCTGCCACCACCGGCCAGCGCGGGTGCTCGGGGTCGAAGATGCGCAGCGCGCCAAGGTCCTCAACACTGCGGCTCAGCACCTCGGCCAGGTTCCGGTCGGATGTACGCACCTGCGGGCCCCGCTGTCGCCACTTGCGCAGCCGCTTGGCCGGGCGGGTCCGCTCGATCGCGTGCCCGCGCGGATGCCGGAGTTGCAGGACAACGCCGTCATCGACGGGCACGGCCTCGACGGTGACCGTGCGCTCGGAGTGCCCGGACACCGAAAGCCGCCACTCCAGTGCGCCGCTGTCGGTGACCGTTGGGCTCTGATCACCGATGATCCGCAGTTCCTGACGGCGCTCCCGGCGGCCGCTCGTGATGACCAGGCCCGAATCAGCCATCGCGGTCGTAGCCACCGTTCGGGGCCTGGACCGGCCCTTGACCTCGAACAAGTCCGCAAAGTCCGCTTCGGCGATCAGCGTGAGCTTGAAGCGTCGGCCCCTCGCCGAGGTGTTGCGCAGCGTGATGTCCTCGCGCATGCCATCGCCGACGTAGCGCCGCCTGATCACGAGCAGGGTGCTGTCCGCCTTGCCGGCGGGCGGCGGCATCCGGCCGAGGAATGCCGCGCCGTACGGATCAGCCTGCTGCACCGACAGTGGCTGCGGCTCGATCCCGTCGATGGTGAGCTCCCAGCGCGACAGCATCCGGGTGTCCCGGACGAACAGCCCCTGGGACCGATCGGGCACCATGTCGCCGCCCGGCTCGCTGATGCAGAACGTGGAGCCTTCGATCAGCGTGACCGGGCTGCACGCGCCGCTCCTGTCCGGCGGCAGGTCGCCGGAGGACCATGGCTCGGTCATCTGGTGGCTCCTCGCCCACCCGGAAACGCGCGTGGCATGGGGCTGCGCGCGGCCCGCGGGCCGCGCGCAGCCAGGTGATGCTTGCTAGGCGATGACGAGCCGGCGGCTGGCCGCCGGCACCCGGCGCAGGAAGCCGACATCGGTCTCGAGCACGCGCCGGTAGAGCCGGTCGTGGTCGCGGGCCATCCGCTGCAGCGAGAACCGCCGCTCGGCCGTCTCGCGACACTGGTCACGGTTAATCCCCCCGACCCGGTCAATCGCATCGATCATCTCTGCCTCGTTGCGGCAGAGATACCCCGTCCTGCCCGAATCTATGATTTCTGGGGCAGCGCCGTTGTCGAAGGCGAGCACCGGCGTCGCGCACGCCAGCGCCTCCGCCATCACCAGTCCGAACGGCTCGCACCAGGTGATCGGGTTGAGCAGCGCGTCGGCTTCGCGCAGCAGCTCGATCCGGTGCTGCTGCGGTATCTCGCCTGGCACCTCGTCACCGGCGTCGAGCAGCGGCCGTACCTCCTCCTCGAAGTAAGCGATTTCCTTCTCCTCGCGCATCTTGGTCGACAACACGAGCTGCCTGCCTGCCTTCTTCGCGACGCTGACGGCGTGGTGCACGCCCTTGTCCGCCGACATCCGGCCGATGAACATCAGGTAACCGCCGCCGCCCCGACCTGCCCTGTAGAGGTTCAGGTCGATGCCGTGATGGATCACCGCGGTGATCGGCAGCGCCCCCCCGTTCTCCCGGGCCTGGCGAGCCTGGGAGTGCGAGATGGCCGCGATCGAGGCGTGCTTTGAGACCTCCGTCAGCACGGGCAGCGTCTCACGGCTGAACGGGCCGTGGTTGGTGGTGACCACGGGCGGCCTGCGCATTCCCCGCAGTCCCGAGATCAGCGGACCGAGGAACGTGTGGTCATGGATGATGTCCATGTCCGCGAGCGACTCATACGCAGCAAGCACGTGCGCTGTCTCGGGGATGACTGAGCCGATCGGCGCCATGGGCTGCGGGTAGAGGAAGTCGGTCGAGACCGGGCATTCGGACTCGCCCACTGTGAACAGCCGTACCTCGTGACCGAGACCCTGCAGGCCTCGGGCAAGGTTATCGATGACGACCTCGGTCCCGCCATAGGCCGGTGGTGGCACTGGCACCCAGGGCGGGGCAATCAGGCCGATGCGCATCTGTACTGCCTCCTCGTGTCGAGCCGCGTGACCATCACGCGCTCCGCCGGGCCGGCAGCTAGCGCCGGGATCCGGCGGCGTGGGTGAGCCGCCGGGCCGTAACGCACCGGCTGCGCGGAGAGCCAGGCTGGCTCGCCACGCAGCGGCATCGGCACACGGCCGCACGGGAACAGTTATCCGGTTGTGGCTGGTTCCGGCTCCCGTACTCCTGCGCACCCGCGGGGAAGTGCCAGACGTATTAGCACGGCGGCAATTACCGTGCGTTTGGAGCCGATAACTGAATGAATAGTTCCCGGCAGAAAGGAGCGGCAAACTTCGGCGGGCGCGGCGCGGCGATGTAGGACTTCCTGACGGTTTCTGTCGCGCAAAAGCCGCATATCTCTGCCTAGAGCCACAGAAACCGTCAGGAAGTCGAGACTGTCTGGTTTCCAGTCCAACTTGCTGAGTCTGGCTCAGGACGACCTGGGTGCGTGCCGGTAAGTTTGTCCCGTGACCGAAGCCACCCATGGAACTGGTGACGAGCAACTCGCCGCGGTAGGCCACGAGGCATCCATTACCGCTGGCCAGGCCTTGCTGTCTGGCCTCCGCCAGCCACTGGTGGCCATCCTGCTGCTCATCGCGCTATGTAGCGCTATCACCGGAAAACCGCTTGATGGCTTCCTCATGGCGGTCGTTGCCACGCTCCTGGTTTGGGATGCGGCCCGGTCCAGGCTGTCCCATCCGGGCGGCGCCGCGTACTCGTCCGCACCTGGGTATACAGCGGTGTCCGGAAGCCAGGGGCGGGCTTACGGAGCCGGCCGGCGCCGCAGGGTGCTCGCCGGAATAGCCGGACTGGCGACGGCCGGCCTTTATGCGAGCGTCGTGGGATCGTTCAGCCGGTTCTCCTGGCCTGCGACTATTGCTGTGGTCACGGTTGGCTGCCTGATGATCGCCATTGGCTGGCAGGGCCCGCTGCGTCGGCGTGAGCCGCTGACCGGGCGGCCGCGGCGGCGCGCCTGGCTGTGGGGGGTGCTGCTCATCGCGGGCGGCACCTCGGAGCTCAGCTCGCTACTGCAGCAGCCGCACCTGACGACGGACTCGTACGCGCACCCGACGATAAGCGCGCTGACCGACCCGCTGCTGGCGAGTCATCCGGGCCGCTCGGTCGCGCTGGCCGGATGGCTGCTCATCGGCTCATTCGTGGTGGGCCGATGAGCAGCCGCGACCTCACCATCGTCGGCTACCTATCGGTACTCGCCGCGGGTATCGCCCTTCAGGTGGCCGCGCTGCGCATGCCTGAGCGGCTGCCCTCACTCGGCCGGGTCTTCACCCACGTCATGCGCACGCGGACCGGACGTGTCGGCGTGTGCGTAGCGTGGGCATGGATCGGACTGCACTTCTTTGCCCGCTGACTAGGCTCGGGGCACGGCGGCCGCGCATTCTCGCGCCGCCTCGACTCGCCATTCTGCTCGTGATTTGAACGTCCCATTCATATCGTGGGATTAGCGCGGTTCAGCAAGCGGCCATTCCGCGGGGGCCGGCGGCTTGGTTGCTGTTCTCCTGGCGATTACGGGCCCGAGTACATAGCCGTAATGCACCTCCGGCGACACTCGCACGATTTGTATCGCAAAAGCGCTAGAAAGCCCGCCATCACGGCAGCCTTCCTCGTACGATTTCGCGCATCCGGAATCTCCGGACAAGCTGAAGGGGAGGCAGTGATCCAACGGAGGATGTACTCGGTTCCCGAGCACATCACGATGGCCGGACTGGGCGCGGCCCTGGTCGGCTCGGTCTACCCCGTGATCATGG
>Ga0187805_10000831_pt1 | contig 10719 bp, 7 predicted proteins | sample NC_wetland_sal_i_6_FD_132965 | JGI IMG/M metagenome (GOLD analysis project Ga0187805, IMG submission 132965) | Wetland sediment microbial communities from Neuse River Estuary, North Carolina, USA - Control_5 | ecosystem: Environmental > Aquatic > Freshwater > Wetlands > Sediment | place: USA... | reverse complement strand
TCCTGCGGGTAGGGATCCTTCGACTTCGAAACTGCTCCGCTTTGCGGACCAGTTTCTCCGCTCAGGATAACAGTTGCCTGGGCTTGTAGGCGCGTCGTGGCCTGTATAATCAAGCGTTGGGGTTCTGTCTCAACTTCCGAATTCATTCTTTGCCAATTCGTATCAGGAGCGTGATTCTTTGAGCGCACATACACCGCATCAGCATGGACAAGGTCCCGCGCAACCCGGCCCGCAGCCGCTTCCCGGCGTGGACGCCATCATCGCCGTCGGTTCGGGCAAGGGAGGCGTCGGCAAGACCACGCTGTCGGTGAACCTCGCCGTCGCTCTCGCCAAGATGGGACACAAGGTCGGTCTGCTTGATGCCGACGTCTACGGCCCCAATGTCCCGCTGATGCTAGGCGTCAATACCCAGCCGCGCATGGTCGGCGAGAATCGCATCGAGCCCATCGAGGCCTTTGGCCTGAAAGTTATCTCCGTCGGATTTCTCAATCCGGGCGATAAGCCCGTCATTTGGCGCGGGCCGATGTTGCACCAGATCATCCGCCAATTCCTCGGCTTGGTCGAGTGGGGGCATCTCGACTACATGGTCGTCGACCTTCCTCCCGGCACTGGAGACGTTGCGCTGTCGCTGGTGCAGACGGTACCGCTGACCGGCGCAGTCGTAGTTTCAACTCCTTCGGACGTGTCTTTGCAGGACGCGCGCAAGGCTATCGAAATGTTCCGGCAGATGAAAGTGGATATTGTCGGCGTGGTCGAAAACATGAGCTACTTCGTGTGCCCGCACTGCCAGCACGAGGTGGACATCTTCTCGCGCGGCGGAGCGGAACTCATGGCGAAGCGATTCGAAGTGCCATTCCTGGGCAACATCGCCCTCGACCCCGAAGTCCGCAAGTCCGGAGATGACGGCAAGCCCGTGGTGCTCGAAGGCGAAAATTCTCCGCACGCGAAGTCGATCTACGAATTCGCGCGCAAAGTGCTCGACCGTGTGGCGGAAATTAAAGCCAACGCCCCCGCGAACGTAATCCAGATCCAGTAATCATAGAGAGCCTTGGGTTGTCATCCTGAGCGGCGTTTTTGGCCGCGAAGGACCTCTGCACCTTGCTGACGGCATCGATGCTGCATGCGAATCCATAGGTCCTTCGCCGCAAAAGCCGCGGCTCAGGATGACAAAGTTTTCCTACCCGTGAATCGGTCCAGGCGCCAAATTGCTCGGGGCTCGCGATCCTTCAAAATCAACTCTGCCATCATTTCGCCGATGGCCGGCCCATGCTTGAATCCGTGTCCTGAGCCTCCGCCCAGAATCCACACGTTTTTATTCGAGGGGTGCCGATCAACGATAAAGTGGCTATCCGGCGTCTGCTCGTACTGACAAACGCGCGTCTCGATAAGCGGCGCACCTTTCAGGGCAGGGAAGCGAAAGCCAACATACTCGCGGATATCGTTGAGAGTCTGAGGAGTAACTACCCGCTCGCCGGCAGTCGGATCAAAATCCGGCCCGCGCGTATCGTCAGCAATCTTGAACCCCCGCCGGTCGCTCCCGGGAATGCCGTAGCGGAATCGCCCGCGATGATCCGCCCACACTGGCATCTGGCCGTCGCAGAAGCGCGAATCTCCGGCAGGTGCGCCGAAGAAAAACACATCTTGCTTGGTCGCTCGCACGAGATCGCCAACCGTTCGCAGAAACAATTTGCCCAGCCACGGACCGCAAGCGAACACAAAGCCATCAGCCTTGATCCGTGATCCGTCGTAGAGCGCCAGACTGCGTACCGGCGCATCTTCCAATCCATCGGCCATCACCGCGGCCTGCCGATACCGTCCTCCGGCAGACACGAACGCGTCGGTGACTGCCGCACAGCTTGCCCGCGCATCCAGATATCCGCACTCCGGTTCGAAGATGCCCCACTCGACTCCCTCGAAATTGATCTGCGGCCAGCGTTTCTTCAGTCGTGCCGCCGATAGTTCCTGATATCGAATCTTTGCCGCGCGCAGCATCTCCACCGACCCGCGCTCAAACGCGTCATCGCGCCCCGCCGCCATCCACAGAACGCCCGTGCGATGCAAAAACTGCCGCTTCCATCGCCGCTCATATTTCTGCCAGAGCGTGAGCGCCCGCGCCGCCCTCTCTGTATAAGGCTGATTGGGACCATATGTCCCCCGCATGACCCGCGTCTCACCGCCCGATGACGCCCGCGAATTCCCTGGCCCCCAGGCATCGAGCAGAGTGACGCGAGCCCCGCGTTCAAGTAAATGCAGAGCCGTCCATCCGCCAAAGGCACCGGCTCCAATGACGGCAATATGAGGTTTTCCTTTCATGGGGCGAGGGAGAAGAATACCAGCCCCGTTTTCCTTCGTGAACCTTAGTGTCCTTGGTGGTTAACGCCTTTGGCAGTCGCAGTTCCCGAATGCCCGACTGCCCCGCCCGCGGTATTTCGAGAATCCGCACAGAATCTCAACTTTGCTCCCAAACCCAACCTTCTGCATCTAAAATAGTTAGGTAAAATGAATCGGACGCAGTTTCTCCGGCTCTGGCTGCTCGGATTGACATAACTGACATAATGCATCATGCCCGCTGACCCTAATATCGGGAATCGCGAACGCGAAATTCTGACCGCCATCGTTGAGACGTTCATCTCGACCGGCGAGCCTGTCGGGTCGCGCACGCTCGCGCGCTCCAATCGCGAAGGCCTGAGTCCGGCCTCCATTCGCAACGTGATGGCTGATTTATCCGACGCCGGATTTCTCGAGCAGCCGCATACCTCGGCGGGCCGCGTCCCTACGACGGAAGCGTACCGCTATTACGTCGAGCAGATCTCGGGTAATGCCCGCCTGGCGCCACAGGAAGAGACGATGATCTCCGACTCGCTGGCCGGCATCACCGACGTGCAGGAGTTCATGGAGCGTACCTCGCACGTGCTCTCGCTGATCTCGCGCAACGTGGGCGTGACGGTCGCGACCAGCGGTCCGAAGAATGCGCTGGAGCACGTGTATTTCTCACGTCTGGGTGATCAGAAAGTATTGGCCGTGCTCGTGACCCGCTCTGGCCTGGTGCGCGACCGCGTGCTGCGTCTCGACTTGCCGCAAGCCGATCTTGACCTGGCCGCCCGCTACATCAATGAAAATTTTCGTGGCTGGACCATGGAGGCCATGCGCTCCGAGCTCTCGCGCCGCATCGAAAAAGAACGCAGCGAATACGACCGCCTGATGAACTCGATCGAGCAGCTTTACAAGCAGGGTGCGCTTGCCGCCGAGCAGGGCTCGCAGGTGGTGTTCGTGGAAGGCGCGGCAAACCTGGTTGCCGGCGAGCAGGATCGCGAGCGCCTGCAGGAGATGCTCAAGACGCTCGAGGAAAAAGAAAAAGTGGTACAGCTTCTCGGCGCCTATCTCGACGTGAAGCAGGAGGCGGTCCGCGTGGTCATTGGCCTCGATCAGGCCCTGCCCTCAATGCAGAACTTCGTGCTGATCGGCGCGCCGGCTCATGCCGGAAATGAAGTCATGGGCTCTCTGGCCGTGATCGGCCCCACGCGCATGGACTATCAGCACACCATCACGGCTGTTTCCTACATCGCGCGCCTGTTCGACAAAATCCTGAATGAATCGGAGTAACACCGCTGTTATGGGGAAATCAAACGGAAAATCAGAAGTGAAAGCGCTTGATCTTGAGCACGAACTTCCAGCCGCCGACGGCGATGAGAATCCTCCTACGCCAACCGCAGAAGCCTCGCCCGGCGCCGCCGAATCGTCCAGCGCAGAATTGCAAAAGCTGAAAGCTGAGCGCGACACTCTGCTCGATCGCCTGGCCCGCGCGCAGGCGGAATTCGAAAACGCGCGCCGTCGCGCCGCGAAAGAGCAGCAGGACTTCCGCGACTTCGCCACGGTCGATGCCATCAAGTCTTTGCTGCCGGTCATCGACAGCTTCGAGCGCGCGCTGCTGGCCAAGTCCGAGCCTGCCGACTTCCGCACCGGAGTCGAACTCATCTACAAGCAATTGCAGGATGTGTTGGCCAAGCTGGGAGTTCGCTCCATCATCGCCAAGGGCGAACAATTCGATCCGCATGTTCATGAGGCGATCGAAATGGTCGAAACTTCCGACGCGGCCGATCATGAGGTCCTCGAAGAATGGCAGCGCGGATACAAGTTTAAAGACCGCCTGTTGCGTCCGGCGATGGTGAAAGTCGCAAAGAATCCGGGGAAATGAGTCGGGCCCCGCACAGGCGTGCAATTGTGGCCCTTTCAGGGCTGCATAAATGACATAAAAGCTGTAAGCCTGTGTCTTCCCGTTGAAATTGTTTGCCTGACGAAAGGTTGATTTGGCTACCAACGCAAAACGCGATTACTACGAAGTGCTGGGTGTGACCCGTACGGTGACCGAGGTTGAGCTCAAGAGCGCCTACCGCAAGCTCGCGCTGCAATATCATCCGGACCGCAATCCCAACAATCCGGATGCGGAAGAAAAGTTCAAGGAAGTCAGCGAGGCCTATGCCGTGCTCGCCGACTCCGATAAGCGCGCGGCTTACGACCGTTTTGGCCACGCCGGACTGGGCGGCGCGGCGCAAGGCGCGGGCTTCGACCCCACGGTCTTCCAGGATTTCAGCGACATCTTCGGCGAGTTTTTCGGCTTCGGCGACATGTTCGGAGGCGGCGGACGGCGTCGCAGCCGCGTGCAGCGCGGCGCCGATCTGCGTGAAGATCTGACGCTGGAGTTCGAGGAGGCATTCTTCGGCACTCAGTCTCAGGTGACTGTTCGCCGCCACGAGGCCTGCGAAGAATGTCATGGCTCGGGGGCCGCGCCCGGAAAAGGTGCGACTACGTGCCGCTCGTGCAACGGTCGCGGCCAGGTTCGTTACCAGCAGGGATTCTTCAGCATTGCGCGCACTTGTCCCACCTGCCAGGGTTCCGGCAACGTCATTACCGATCCCTGCCCGAGATGCAAAGGCGAGGGCCGCATTCTGCGTCAGCGAACGGTCGACGCGAAAGTTCCGGCCGGCGTGGAAGACGGAACCCGCATTCGCTTCGCGGGCGGTGGAGAAGTTGGCCAGTTCGGCGGTCCGGCTGGAGATCTATACGTCGTCCTTCACGTCAAAGAGCATGCCTTCTTCGCACGCGAAGGCAACGATCTGCATTGTGTGGTTCCCATTTCGGTGGCGCAGGCTGCCATGGGCGCGGAAATTCGCGTGCCTACCATGGAAGGCGAACACACGCTCAAGATTCCCGATGGCACACAGCCCGGTACCGTGTTTCGCATTCGTAACAAAGGCATTCCTGTTCTCAACGGCCATGGCAAGGGAGATCTTTACGTCGAAGTTCGCGTGCAGGTGCCGACCAGGCTGAACAAACGCCAAAAAGAATTGCTGCAGGAACTCGATGCGCTCTCGAAAGTCGACAACCAACCGCTGATGCGCTCCCTCCTCGGCAAAATGAAAGATATGTTCCAGTAAATCATGCGTTTTTGCTCGGCACTCACGACTCAGTACCCCGTACTCGTATGACCGCCGCCGATGACGCGCCGAAGATGGATCGCCGATGAAGTCTCCGAGAATCGCGCCGCGCTGACCGGCGATCATGCGGATCATCTCGTGCGTGTTCTGCGCGCCCGCGTGGGGCAAGAATTCGACATCGTCGGGGACGCCGCGGTCCGCCGCGGTCGGATCGTTCGCATCGCCGAAAATAGAGTTGAGTTCGAACTCGGAGAAGAAACGCTGGCAGCTGCGGTGGTCGATCTCACTCTGCTGCTGTCGATCTTTAAATTCGATCGTTTCGAGTGGGCCATCGAGAAATGTACCGAGCTCGGCGTGAAGAAGATTGTCCCAGTCATCGCCCGCCGCACCGATTCTCACCTTGCCTCGGCATCCGCCAAACGCGTTGAGCGCTGGCGGCGAATGGCGGTGCAATCTGCGGAACAATCCCGCCGAACCATTCCTCCTGAAATCCCCGATCCAATGAAACTCCAGGAAGCATTTCGAGTTCCGGGCAAGTTGCGCATCGTTCTATCCGAAGCGGAACAGCAGACTCGACTCCGGGAACTCTTCAAAGGCAGCGACGACAAAGAGGCGATTCTGGCGATCGGACCCGAAGGCGGCTGGACGGAAGATGAGCTGGAGCTGTTTCAAAAGGAGCATTGGAGTTCCGCTTCTCTCGGTTCGACAATCCTCCGCGCAGAAACTGCCGCGATCGCCGCAACCGCACTGGCCATCTGCCTGCTAGACGCAACGTAGCGCCGCCGTCCCGGCGGCTGTCTTGGCGGCGTCTCGCCGCCAAGCGTGCCGTCCCTCACTCCCGGACGCTTTCTGCACAATCTTCCTCATCCCTGCAGGTGGTATGCTGGCCTTCAATGCCGCCGTCGAAGTCGACCTCTCGCCCCGTCCCATTCATCCCCGACGATCGTCAACGCGAGGCCATCGATCACGTTAACGGCCCCATGCTGGTGATCGCCGGCGCCGGTACCGGCAAGACTTCGGTCCTCACTCACCGGATCGAGCGCCTGGTTCGCGAGGGCCACGCTCAGCCCGAAGAAATTCTTGCGCTCACCTACACGCGGAACGCTGCCTTCGAGATGCGCGATCGCGTTCGCAAGCTGCTTCATGGAAAGGCGGTCCAGGCCACGACCTTCCATGACTATTGTTTCAACCTGCTCAAAGATGCGCATCGAGATTTTGGAGTTCTCGACGAACAGGATCTCTGGATCTATCTGCGCCGCCGCATTCGCGAGCTTCGCCTGGAGCACTTCATTCGAGCCGCCAATATCGGCCAATTCCTGAGCGATCTTTTGAAGTTCGTCACTCGCTGTCACGACGAACTGGTGAGTCCGGAAAGATACGCCCACTACGTCGAGCAGTTGGAGCGCGGCGAGGGATCCATCCCGCGGGTCGCAAAATCCAAGAATGTTCTTGAAGATTCAGAAGTCTTGGGCCGGTGCCGGGAGATCGCCCGCGTCTTTTCCACGATGGAACGCTGGCTGCAGGAAGAGAATCTTGGCAGTTTCAGCCACATGATCACGCGCGCCCACGCGTTGCTTGAAAGCGATGAGAGCGTTCTAGCGGCGGCCCGCGCTCGGGCTCGCTTCATCCTCGCCGACGAGTTTCAGGACGCCAATTTCGCCCAGATCAGAATCCTCGCCCGATTGGCTGGTCCATCCGGAAACATCCTGGCCGTCGGCGATCCGGACCAGGGAATTTACCGATTTCGCGGAGCCTCCAGCGCGGCCTTCGAACTGTTCCGCCACCATTTCAGCGATACGAAGCTGGTCGTGCTGGAGAAGAATCGGAGGTCCACCACCCCGATCCTGCGCACCGCGTTCGCAGCGATCGACAAGAATCCGCCGGCCCTCGCGCAACAGGCGGACGCAGTCCACGCCTATCGCCGTACGCCCTTGCAATCGGCTCGCGAAGAGGAAGCCGCGAAAGCAGGCCAGCAGCTTCCCAGTCCGCCCGTGACCGCCTTCATTCTCACCAGCAAGGATTCTGACGGTGCTGATCTGGTCAGCCTGCTTCGCGACTCGCAGAAGAAGTCGAAATGCAAATGGTCGGACTTCGGCATACTGTACCGCTCCCACACGCATCGCGATGACGTCGTCCAGGCGATGGCGGAAGCCGACATTCCATTCGTCATCGAGAGCATGGATATTTCCGATACTCCTGAAGCCCGCGACCTTTTTGCCTGCCTGCAGGCGGTGGCCTCGACTGGGGACGATGTGAGCTTGTTCCGCGTAGCGGCTCTGCCGTGTTTCAACGTGGACGCCGAGCAGTTGCGCCAGGTAATGCGCGCGATCGCGCACAATAATCGGGAAGAACAGGTAGTTCCACTTTTTCATGCTCTTGATCGCGTCGCAGGTGGCGAGGCGATTCTGGCGGCGGTGCAGAGATCGCGCGAAGAGATTCGCCGCCGGGATGCCAAAGCCCGCGCTGCCCTGGACATCATCGTTAAGGAGTTCGCGCTCGACCGAAGTTCGCCCGTTCTGCAAGCAGCCCTCAAGTTCGTAGAGCTGTGGGAGTGCAAGAAGATCAACCAGACTACGGAACTGGAAGAACTGGTCAACTATCTCGGATACTTCCGCGAGGCTGGAGGCGTGATTCCACTGCAGTCCGACGAGAACGAAAACGCGGTGCGCCTCATGACCGTGCACGGGGCCAAAGGCCTGGAATTCCCTCGGGTCTTCATCCTCCGCGCCAACTCGAACTCTTTCCCAAGCTCCTACAAGGAAACGCTGGTCGCGTTTCCCCGCGAACTGCGCCAAGCCGATTCTCTAACCGAGGCCGACGATAAATCTCTTCACGGCCAGGAAGAGCGCCGCCTTTTCTACGTCGCCATGACGCGGGCCCGCGACTCGTTGCATATTTATGCCCGCGAGGGCATTGGCAAAATCGACAAGTCTCCTCCCGGGTACGTTCGCGAACTGATGACCGATCGCACTCTGGCTGGTTGGTTCCGGGCGATTCCGGCAAGGGGCGCGCAGGCCACGCTCGATATGCACGCCGCGGCGTCCCCGCTTTATCCCGCCGAGTCGCAAACAACCCTCTGGCTCGAATCCCCGGTGCTCGAGGGTTTACATCGACGGCTGAGCGCATCCGCGGTCGATAATTACGAGCGTTGCGGATTGCGTTTCAAACTGGAGCGCGATTGGCGCCTTCCCGCCAAGCCCGCGGCCGCCATGCAGTACGGCGCCGCTATCCATCGCGTGCTCAAAACCTATTTCGATTCCATTCGCCTCGGGCGCCCCAGGACGAGCGACGAACTGATCGATTTATTTCGCCAGGATCTTGCCGCCGCCAAAATTCAGGAAGGCTACCAGCACGAACTCTATGAACGGCAAGGGATCGCCCAATTGCGCGACTTCCTCGCCTTCGCTTCCTCGATTCCCCCTTCGGACGTGCTTCACACCGAGGAGTCCTTCGAGATTCACGTGGGCGGTACCTCTGTCGTAGGACGCATCGACCGCATCGACCGCCGTTCCGATGGCACCGTCGCCATCATCGATTACAAAACCGGCAAGGCTCGCGATCAGGAAGATGCCGACGAGAGTCTGCAACTTTCGTTGTACGCCATCGCCGCCCAGCAGAAATGGGGATACAAGGTAGGTGCGTTGATCTTTCACAACCTGGAAGAGAATGTGCCGGTCATTACCTCTCGTACTGAATCGGAGTTGCAAGTGGCAGAGGAGCGGGTGAAGAAAGCCGCGGCGGGAATTGCCAATAATATTTTCGAGGCGCGTACCGGCATCCACTGCAGTTTTTGCGCCTACCGAAGCCTGTGTCCCGAACAGGAGAAGCGCATCCCGCGGCGCGTGGAAGTCAGCGCGGATAAGCCCAACTGATCGGATTGGGTGATCCTGAAACTTGAAACCTTGAGACTTTGAGACCTCGCCACAAAAAACTTAGGGGACGCATTTTGCGTCCCCTTTTGCCTTCTTTACGGAAACTACTTAGTGTTTCTTTTTCTTCTTTGCCTTTTTCTTGGTTGCCATTGTTTCTATTCTCCCTTCCATTTTTCATGGAAAATGTGCAGCGGTGTTTTACTGCAACTAGTTGATGTATAGAGTTAATGAAAAATGAAGTCAAGAAAAAAATGCGCATCGATTGGCGTAAGTTGTGACACCAAAGTCACGATGAAAGAATTTCCATCGCAAAAGTCAACTAGATTTTTTTCGTTGGCGCGGCTTCGTCGTAGAAATTTCGGTTGTTCGACCTTCACATTCTCATTTCAGCAGATCGCGGAATCGATTTCTTCAGCGCATATCCGCTGCCGATCTTCGGCCACACGCCGCCGTGCGATAAGAAACTATTCTGTCCTTCCAACATCTATAATGAAGCGAGCGAAACCTTCGCGGGAGCTTGATTCATGGCCTCTTTTGACGATGTTGTCATCATTTCCGGCTGTCGCACACCAGTGGGAAAATTTCAGGGCAGTCTTTCCGATTTCACTGCGCCGCAACTCGGTGCCCTGGTCGTGCGCGAGGCAGTGAAGCGCGCCGGCATCGATCCAGCACAGGTCGACGAGTGCATCATGGGTAATGTCGTCTCCGCCGGACTCGGGCAAAATCCCGCGCGCCAGGCTGCAATCTTCAGCGGACTCTCTCCCGCGACAGGTGCCATGACAATAAACAAAGTGTGCGGCTCTGGATTGAAATCTGTCGCCCTCGCCGCGCAAGCGGTGCAAACCGGAAACAGTTCCATCGTCGTCGCCGGCGGAATGGAGTCGATGACCAATGCTCCCTATCTCCTCCCGCAAGCGCGCAAAGGATACCGGCTGGGCAACGCGCAGATCGTCGATTCGATGGTGCACGACGGACTGTGGGATATCTACAACGACTACCACATGGGCATCACCGGCGAGAACGTCGCCGAAAAATATGGCATCACGCGCGAAGAGCAGGATGAGTTCGCCGTGAACTCTCACCGCAAAGCTGTCTCTGCGATGAAAGAGTGCCGCTTCAAATCGCAGATCGTTCCCGTCGAGATTCCCGCAAGAAAGAAAGGCGCCCCTCCAACGATCTTCGATAAGGACGAAAGTCCACGCGAAGACACGACCATCGAAATCCTGCGTGCTCTAAAGCCTGCCTTCAAAAAAGATGGGACAGTCACAGCCGGCAATGCGCCCGGAGTGAATGACGGAGCCGCCGCGTTGGTCGTCACCAGCGCGCGCCGTGCCGAAGAACTGGGCGCGAAGCCCATGGTCCGCATCGCCGCACAAGCCACCAGCGGCGTTGAACCCAAGTGGGTCATGATG
>Ga0187805_10000830_pt1 | contig 10719 bp, 10 predicted proteins | sample NC_wetland_sal_i_6_FD_132965 | JGI IMG/M metagenome (GOLD analysis project Ga0187805, IMG submission 132965) | Wetland sediment microbial communities from Neuse River Estuary, North Carolina, USA - Control_5 | ecosystem: Environmental > Aquatic > Freshwater > Wetlands > Sediment | place: USA... | reverse complement strand
GGGCGTCATCGCGATCTCCGCCGGCAACCATGCTCAGGCCGTTGCCTACCACGCTTCGCGGTTAGGCATTCCCGCAACGGTCGTCATGCCGGAGAATACGCCTTTCAATAAGGTGGCGAACACAGAGGCCTACGGCGCAAAAGTGATCCTGTCTGGCGAGACCATCGCGGAGTCGAAGTTGCTCGCCGACGAGCTGATAGCCAGCCGCGGGTTTACGCTCATTCACCCCTATGACGATCCGATGGTTATTGCAGGCCAGGGTACCGCGGCCATCGAGTTCATCGAGGACTGTCCGATGCTCGATTGCATGGTTGTTCCCATAGGCGGAGGCGGACTTATCTCGGGCACGGCCATTGCAGCGAAGCAATTGAAGCCGGATATGGAGATTTTCGGCGTCGAAGTCGCGTCCTACCCTTCGATGTACGCGGCTCTTTGCGGTGAGATGCCTCGCTGCGAGGGGTCGACTTTGGCGGAAGGGATCGCCGTAAAGACCTGCGGGGCTTACACCCTGCCCATCATCCGCGACCTCGTCAAAGAAGTCGTTCTCGTCAGCGAAGGCGCAATCGAACAAGCCATCTTCATTCTCGCCAGCGTTCAGAAAACGGTCGCCGAAGGAGCAAGCGCTGCAGGCCTCGCGGCGCTGCTATCGCTCAAAGAGAAGTTCGCCGGGCGCCGGGTTGGGCTGTTCCAATGCGGTGCAAATATCGATCCGCGAGTGCTCGCATCCATTTTGATGCGGGGTCTCGAAAGAGAGAGCAAGATCGTGTCTCTCCGGATCTCCATTACCGATACGCCTGGCAAGCTCGGAGAGATCGCAACCGAACTCGGTCTTTGCGGTGCGAATATCCTCGAAGTGTATCACCGCCGCTTCTACCTTGATGTGCCAGCGAAAGGCGCTGTGGTCGAGATCGTCATAGAGACCAAGGACCAAGTGCATGCGGAACAGACTATGGAGCGGCTGCGGCTTCGGGGGTTCAAGGTCGAACGCATGAACAGCGTCTGGGGAGACCCTTCGAGTGGCGCGAAGGCTTAAGCTACGCCGGCATTTGATGCAGTAATTGCGCGCATTCCTTTGCGCCAAGGCAAAGCCACAGCTCGGAGAGCAATGTCTGGGGACGAAGTGGCTTTGCGACAAAGGGTGCGCCCTGGAGAAGGGGCGGTAACTCCCTCCTCGAATAGCCCGAGAGCATCACAAAGGGAATGCCCGCCTGAAGTAGCTCTCGTGCCACCGGCTCCGACGTCTCTCCACCCAGGTTGAAGTCGAGAACGGCAGCATCGCAATTTGAGCGCTTCAGAAGTGCAAGGGATTTCGCAACCGACTTTGCTGGCCCTAGAATATCAAAGCCGGCCTCTGTGAGCATTTGTGAGGTCTCAAGCGCGACGAGGGCCTCGTCCTCTACGACGAGGATGCGCAACTGCGGAAGGGAGCATCCGCGCGCTTCGGTCAAATTCAAGTGCTTCAACGGGGCTCCCTCCTCATGTCCTAGGTTTGACATACAGTATGCCAATTACGGGAATTTTGGGAAGCACAAGCGCAAATCACATCCCCAATGCTGGGGATTTCGAGCATGAATTCTCGATACCCGTGGCCTAAGCAGAACAGGCGAAGCCATGCCGATGAGCAACAGAACCGTGTCCCGGCAAGTATTTCACTTCATACTCTAGGCGCCTGCTTTAGAGAATCTGCCGCTGGCGCATCGCGGTGGCGACCATATGCGGCTGGGTTTTAGCGCCGAGCTTTGTCTTCGCTTTCTTGAAGTGAGTCCGGATTGTTTCTTCCCCGAGACCCAGCGCCTCTGCGATCTCTCGTAGGTCTTTTCCCCAGGAAAGCAGCCGGATGGCCGCAAGCTCGCGGGCTGTCAGCCGTGTATAAGCCTCTTCCGATTCCGGGCTCACCTTCAGCAACTGGTCCAGCCGCACCGCGGCGAAGCTTGCGGCGGCAAAGAGTATTATGCGGCGCGGTTCCGTGAGGGTTCTCGTTAGCACTTGAGGTGACCAAAAGGCGACAAGCCAGCGGCCTCCGACCGGACAAATGAACCCGTCACGTATCCCGTACTTCAGAGCCAGTTCGAGGCCCCACCTATCAGCGCCCACCGGCTCCAGCATGCGCGACATTTCAGTCAAAGTGTACGGCGCTATGCTGATGCGTGCCATGAAGTAGCTCACCGGATTGTAATCTGGAGCACGCTGCAGCCATTCCTCCCACCAGCCTTTGGGAGCGCTTTCGTGTAAAAACACAGTTTTGCCCAGGCGCAGCGCTCCCCAATCGGCCATGTTCTGGGGGAAGCGGCCCGCACAGAGGACTTTCAGCCCCAGCGCTTGGTCGGTAACTTCATGGAGTCCATCCAGTACCGCTTCGGGGGCCGTCACCGAGCCGAGATTAGTGCAATAGGAAAGCAGCTTTGCAACAAAATCTGACTCAGCTTGAGAACAGAAGGGCGGGGCGGGTCTTGGCAAACTGGTTACGCTATTCATGACGGCTGAACTCCCCGATGGACTCTGAGCGGATGAGCTTAGCTGCGACCTCTGGGCTGTGAACGCCCGTAGTCCAATTTTGATTAAGCAATTCCTGACGCGGGGATGAAAACTCAGAGGAGGCGGTTGCGCCCCAGAGTTGTCAAATGTGGCACAGCCGAAGCCGGTAACGCTGTAAAAGTGGTCAGAATTCAGCGCAAGCCAGCAACCTAAACCGGTGCCATTTTTCTTGGGTTCTAACCTAGTGGCGCCGTTGAGGGCTAGAAGCCGAACATATGATCGAGGCTGAAGGAGCTATCGCCGCATAGGAGTCCGTGATAGCCGAAAAGCCGGCAGGTGGTATCTCTGATGGTGACGTAGGCGCCTTCGCCTGCAACTTCGATCGCCTTCGGCTCAAAGGTTTCACTCACGCGCCAATAATAAGAACCGCTGCAGGGGATCGCAGCCCGAGCGCGAGCGATTTCTTCACCGCGGCTGGAGGTCAAAACCAAAGAGGTATCCGACTTCGAATGCCACGGCGTGGATGCCGGATAGATGAGATGGCAGAGTGTATCATAAGGCTTTTGACCTACCCTCAAGAAGAGCTTGGTGCTCAAACCCGGGGCGCGGCCAGCATAGCTCTGCGGCTCATTTTTGTAGACGAGCACGGAGTTGAACATATGGCTGCCGAAGGAGCTTTCGGCAGCGTGTCCGCTCACGCGGTCGTGGTAACGGAAAAGCCCATGCATCCAACCATCGGCTTCCCGCCCTGCTTCGAAGTCGTAGATAAGTTCTACGTGCCCGTAGCCTGAGGGTAAGCCTTGGGCCTTTTCAGCCAACAGTGTGGAAACGGCGAGCACGCTGGCATGGTCGCGAGGAAGATTGCCCAACCGATGCTCCAAAATCGGCTCGCCGCCGGCGTCATAAATGACGGCCTTTAGCGGAAAATTGGATATGCCGCGTGCCATGGGTGTGGGGAGTACAAGGGAATCGAACCGGCTCAATGGGAGAATGGGTGCCGGCAAGATGTGCCCCTTGCCCATCACGGCGCCAAGCTCGGCCAGCTTCGGGTCCGGTTTGAGGTCGTTCCGTTCCACATTCACATGAGCGATGCGTTGACGGCCGTTCTTGGCAAACACCTCGTAGCGGGGCCGGACCACATATTTCCCTGCGGCGATTTCGACCTGCTGAGGCCAGCGCGCTTGCGGGAGAAGTTCGGCAACGCTGACCCGGCGTGTGGCAAACGGCGGAAGCGGCTGGGAAATCGAAACGGGATCTCCGCGACCCATGATATTCACGGCGATCTCGCCCGCCGGGATCTCGAACGGCTGACTGTTTTGCAGCCAGAACACGACGTCTTCGCCATCATCAGGCGCGGGCAGCCCTGCATAATAGTCGGCCGGCCATGAATTCGCATCATGCGTGCACGACAGCGTCCCAGGCTCATCGCCATAGGTATCGAGGGCGTACTTCACGACGTCGTGGCCAACAATCCCGGTCGCGTGCATGAAGAGCTGACCGGTAAATTCCGGTAGCTTGAAGCGCGCCCGGATTTCCTTGCTGTCGAGAATGAATGTGCTGTTCGCAGGGCCGGCTATATCTTCCCACTGCGCAAGGCATTTCCCGCTTTCATCGTAGAGGCGGCACCAGAAATGCACGTCCTTGGCCCCATAGGACCCCCAGTAATTGGCGGTGACAAGCCGGGTGTGATGGCCTTGGCCGTCGCGGAAGAAGACAAAGTTCGTCGCGAAATTGAGCGGGGAAAGATAGCGCGCCCTGTCGCTGATCATCTCGCTGGGCAGGCGGAGATCATCGAGGCTGTGAACGTCCAACCCAGCCGAGAGATGCTTGATTTGATCGGCAAGCCGCGACGCATCGAACGCCGTTATGAGAACTCGCGACGCCTTCGAAGCCGGCAACTCGGTCACGAGCTTAGCCTTTTGCCCGGCGAAGTTCCGGCCCCGCTGCTCCACGTCCTGCACATAATAGCCAGCGAGGGCTAGATCCGCTATTCCGTAGGCCTGCGCAGCGGTCTCGGCCATGTTGAGCGGATCGTAAATGGCAACCGGTCCACTTGCCTTTAGGAGTGCAAGAAGTTCCTGCGTCTTTTCCGCGGCGAGGGGATGCGTTAGAGCTTTAAAGAAGGCGTTTCCGCCCGAAACATTGCTAAAAGTCTCTATTCTCAGCGGCATGCAATTACGCAACCCTTGTTTACATTCGTAGCCTAGCCAGTTGCATGAGAGAAGTTCGGGTCAAAACCAAGGCGAGTTGCGGAAAACGGCCAGCTCAGCTCTTCAATTTCTTGACGAATGCGGAAATGCTGTGCCGGGTTTTTTCGCGCCAGACCACCCAATTATCACGCACCCAATTGAGCTGGATTACACGGCGCTCCCCATTGAAGGGCTTGTGTCCATGCCAAGCATTTCCAGCATTTAGAAAGGCAAGTAAAGTTCCTCGTGCCGGCGGCACTTCCATGACCACATCTTCAAGATTGTCGGGCGAGTTCAGAAGACGCAGCCTTCCACCCTCCGCTTCCCATTTGCTGTTCATGTAAATGAGGACGGTAACAAGCTTGCTTTTGCTGTCGAGATGAATCTGACCATCCTTTTCCCGGGCGCGGCCGCGCACAGTAATCGTCGTAGGTCGTTTCTCGAGATCAATGCCGAGCTTCGCGCCCATAACGTCCGCAAAGGCTGACTGCCTCAACTCCTTTATGAACTTCGAGAAGCCAGGGCCGAAGCGAAGCGTTTCAAGCGGGAAGCTGCCTGGCTGAGAGATGGAGGGGTAGTCGGCCTCGATTTCCTCCAAGCCTTTGTCATTGATGAAATTGGGTACCACGAGAAAAGGAAACGGCTCCGTATGAACAGAGGCCTGCTCCAATGCCGCCAGGTTCAACATGTGGGTTCTCCCTGCTGCGTGCCAGCCGTGTGCTTGGCTTATTTGTGGCGTTCATAACGCAGCCTTCGCGCTGCCGCAACTAATGGCTGCGCCCTGGGAAGAAGGGCGCAGCCTGGGCGGGGAGCTAGGGGGCAGATAGGTCCGCAAACCGGAGCTACTTATCTTAATAAAGTGGGCGGAATCCGTAGTTGAAGATGTAGTTGAAACCGACTTTGACAGTGTTGACGCTCAAGCTGTTGTCGAATGAGCCGGAGCTGTCGCCGAAGTCATAATACATATATTCAACCTTGAACGACCAGCTTGGATTGATGAGAACTTCTACGCCAGTACCGACCGTAAATCCGCTGAATGTACCACTGTTCTGAAAGAAGTTGTCGAAGCTGTCAGAGAGTTGGACATCGCTGGTGAAAAAGGCGTAGCCGCCTTTGAAGTAGAAAAGTGCATTGTTGTAAGCATATCCTATGCGTCCGGTTATATCGCCGTACCATCCCCCGGAGCTCGTGACGCGCAATATTCGTGATGGATTAGCAGTGTCTTGGAACGATCCGGTGGCACTGTTACCCATTCCGCCAAAATCGAACTCGACACCATATACCATGTTTGCTGATTGGAAATTATAGCCGGTCTGGATGCCGCCCAACACGCCCGATGCCGACAGACTACGATTGGCGATTACGGTCCCGGAGCTGCCCCCAAGAAACACCACATTGTCTGCCGCCCCGACTGAGGCCCAAGCTCCGCCGACATTTCCGCCGATGTAAAAGCCTTGCCAGATTGGAGGTAAGAAATACGGCGGCGGCGAAGGAGGAGGCCCGCCGTAACCGCCATAGATGTCTGCCGCTGGCGCCGGTCCGGCCAGCAAGGCCATTCCAACAGCCGCCAGGGCGGGAGAGAAGAATTTTACAACTGACATGACATTCCCGCTTACGTTGATCACTTCCGACCCTACGCGCTACACGGGAGACCAATGCCATTGAGAATGGCTACGCGCAAGCCGCGATAAGCTGCCAAGCACACGCTGAGAGTGCACAGCCTGTTGAAAACTTCTTCAAGCGTTTTTTCAGGCTGGGCTTCGCCCTTGTCTTTCTTGGGGTTTTCAACGCTGTCGCTTCTGCGGCACACTTCAAAGGAGAGATGAAGGAGCGTGGATACAAACACGCTCCCTAAGCGCCGCCGCAAGTGCAAGCGCGGCCGTTAATCCGGGGGACTCGATCCCGAAAAGGTTCCAAAGGCCGCCAACACCATGTTCGTTTGGGCCTTGGATCATAAAGTCTGCCGCAGGCTCGCCTGGGCCAACAATCTTGGGCCTTATGCCGGAATAAGCCGGGGCAAGTGCCGCCTCCGGCAGGCCGGGCCAATAGTCACGGATTGCCTCTTCGAATTTTTTCGCCCGGCCGGGATCCACATTGTAATTGATGCTCTCAATCCACTCGACGTCTGGCCCGAAGCGGACGCCGCCGCCGAGATCGAGTGTAGCGTGAATGCCAAGTCCGGCCGCCTCCGGTAGGGGATAGACGAGGTGCCCGAAGGGCGAGCGGAAACCGCTAAGGGCAAAGTAGTTGCCTTTCGCGAAATATGCTTTGGGGACGTGGCCAGCTGGCATTCCCCGGATGGCGCGGGCAAGTTCGGGCGCGCTCAAGCCCGCCGCGTTTATGACAAGGTTCGCCTTGAGGCTAAGGGAATCCGTTGCGAGCTCGATCCCGTCTTCGCCCGCGCCGCCACCCCGCGCCGGGGTGTTGAAGACAACAACCCCGCCCGAATTCTCCAAATCGCCTTGAAGCGCAAGCATGAAGGCGTGGCTATCTAGGATACCGGAACTGGGTGAATACAGACCCGCCACGCACCTTACCTCCGGCTCCAGCGCATGCGCTTGTTCCGCAGTAAGCCATTGCAAATCCTCGACGCCGCAAAGCGCAGCGTTTTCCTTTATCTTCGCCAGCTGTGGAATCTGGGCTTCGACCACTGTCACAAGCACTTTGCCTATCGCTCGGGCTTTTATGCCGCGCTCCAAGCAGTAGGCGTAAAGCCTGCGTTTGCCTTCGAGGCAAAACCGGGCTTTCAGCGAGCCCGGAGGATAATAGATACCTGCATGAATGACTTCGGAATTGCGGGATGAGGTTTCCGTGCCGATCGCTGCTGCCGCTTCGAGGACAATAACTTCGCGGCCCGCAAGAGCCAGCTCCCGCGCGACGGCAAGACCCACCACTCCGGCGCCGATAACGATGCAATCAACGGTTTCCATCGCTTTTTAAGCTCCGCATGAAGTAAGCGTCCGCGCCAACTACTAGCTCGGAAGCAAGCCCTTACGATAGCGATAGACGATGGCGTAGGGAAATATGCGGATTATGCGATCCGATGCGTGGCGAACAATTCGCGCCAAAGCAGCAGACGTAAACCGATGGAGAGTTCTGACTGGATCGATAAATGAAGCCGCTATAGTTTACGCCAGGAGTGATTGGCGCCCAAGGCGATTTCATCGCATTTAGGATTGATCCAGTAAGCGTTCTTTTGCCCCCAGCTCCAAGCAAGAATTAGATAGAGATTATCGACGGTCACGACTGCTTCGTTGCCCACACCGTCCCGCCATTTGAAGATATTGTCGATAGTTTTGTACAGTTCAGATGTCGCATGATCCGGAATGCAGGTGGGGCCTACGCATTGCCACTTCCCGAGCATTCGTTCCACGGAGCAAGCGCAAGCCGCAGAAGAAGAGGCGTACGCCATCAGAGCGATGGCAAAAGCAATATATGCTCTCTTCATCAAAGCCTCTTACATCTGCCCATAGATAATTCTAATATACAGGGCAGTGGAGGCGGATAAAGCGTTGATGTCTTTTTTCCGGAAAGACTATTTCCGGAACTGTAATACGTTCCTCAAAATTGATCTTGGGAATTAAGCTACTTGCTTAACTGGAGGCGAGAGGCTGAAGAGTTACTTGGTAGAAGCCGCGACAAGCTCGATTTCTACATGCCCGCCACCAGGAAGTGCAGCCACTGCAACTGTGGTGCGCGCCGGGTAGGGCGCTTCGAAGAATGTCTCGTAAACCTTGTTCATGGCGGCGAACTCGTTCATGTCCGTGAGAAAGACGTTCGCCTTCACCACATCATTCATACTAAGCCCGGCCGCGCTCAGGACAGCCGAAAGCCCCTTTAGAAGGTGACCAGTCTCGGCGGCCACGCCCCCTTCTGCAAGTTTTTGCGTCGCGGGATCGATACCCAGCTGCCCTGAGAGATAGAGCAGATTTCCTGCCCAAACAGCGCGGGAGTAAGGCCCCAATGCTTTTCCAAGACCGGATACTTCATTGATTGCGCGGCGCGTCATGACTTAATCCAATAAGAGTTGAAACAAAGAACTTGATCAGCGACCAGGCCGCCTAGGCAACTAGTTTTGCCCCGGCATTCCCTCGTGCGAGAGCGCTATAATCTTCCATGAGTGTCCTTGCAATCTCGCCCACACTGAAACGATGCGGCCCGATTTCGGAAACGGGAGTCACTTCGGCCGCGGACCCTGTCAGGAAGCATTGCTCGAATTCGGACAGCTCTTCTGGCAGGATCTGCCTCTCGATCAATTCTATGCCCCGCCTTTTCGCAAGGCTGATGACGGTCCGGCGGGTGATCCCGTCAAGGAAGCAATCCGGCACCGGCGTGTGCAGCTTGCCATCTTTTACGAAAAAGACGTTTGCGCCCGTCGCCTCTGCTATAAACCCTCGCCAATCCAGCATCATTGCGTCAGCGTATCCCGTATCCATTGCGCGATGCTTCTCGATGGTGCAGATCATGTAGAGACCTGTTGCCTTCGATTTGCAGGGAGCGGTCATTGGGTCGGGCCTGCGATATTCGGCGAAGCGCAAGCGTATGCCCCTCATTCGCTCTTCCTCGGGGAAGTATGAACCCCAATCCCAGCAGGCGACAGCGAGGTTGATTTTCGTATTCTTGGCTGCGACGCCCATCTCCTCCGGCCCGCGCCAGGCAATGGGACGGAGGTAACCGTCAACAAGCGCTTGTGCTTTGATGACATCGCGGCAGGCTTGCTCGATTGCGCCAACCGAGTATGGAATTTCGAAACCGAGGATTTTGGCCGATTCCCGAAGGCGCTCGCTATGCTGCGTCAAGGCGAAGACTTCGCCATTGTAAATACGCGCTCCTTCGAACACCGCACTCGCATAATGCAGTCCATGAGACAGGACATGGATCTTTGCCTCCCGCCATGGCACCAAAGTCCCGTTCATCCAGATGAAACCGTCTCGCTGGTCATATGGAATGATCGACATATCCGTCTCCGATCCTGCCCGCAATTAGCCGCGCTCACCCATCGACAGCGCGAGCCTCTGAAACTCAGACGAGCAATAAAACGCACCAATCACGCTTGCGTCCAGTCAAAAGTTGTCTTGAGGTGACAAAGGGCCTAAAAAGGAAGCTCAGCATAAGCCTGTGATTGCAATGTCACTGCATGACGATGAAAAGCCGGCTCTGGCCGACGACGCCCCCCACATCCTCGTCGTTGATGATGACGAGCGCATCCGGGATCTGCTTGGTAGCTATCTGCGAGAGAATGGGTTCCGGATCACCCAGGCCGAGAATGGGGTTGCCGCGCGCGCCCAGATGGAAGGCTTTGCCTTCGATTGTATCGTTCTGGACGTGATGATGCCGGGGGAAAGCGGCTTCGATATCGCGGAAGGACTGAGAAAGACATCGGAGGTTCCGATCCTGATGCTGACAGCGCGGGCCGAACCGGAGCATCGCGTAAGAGGCCTGGAACTTGGCGTTGATGACTATGTTCCGAAGCCTTTCGAGCCGCGCGAGCTGCTGCTCCGGCTGCAAAACATCCTTCGCCGCCGGGCTTCACCAAAAACGAAGCACGGCGAGGTCCATTTCGGGCCGTTCACATTCGACCTTCGCCGGAACGAGCTGACGCGCAGCGGTGAGCCGATCCGTTTGACAGACAAGGAGCGCGAAGTGCTCCGTGAGTTCGCTCTTAGCGGCAGCGAGCCGGTCAGCCGCGAAGATCTGGCGCGGCTTGGCGAGTATGAAAACGAACGTGCGGTCGACGTTCAAATCAATAGGCTGCGCCAGAAGATTGAGACGGACCCGGCGAACCCAACCTATTTGCACACAGTGAGAGGCAAGGGCTATGTGCTCTATCTCGATTAGCTTCGGGAGGCTTGCGCAATTACCCTGGAGCTGAGGGAAGACCCCTCCGGGATTTCCGGCAAAGGGCGAGAGATACTTCAGGCCGTCTCCGACTTGGCCAAGCGGCACGGGCCGCGATGGGCGCAGGCTGAACAGAGGCTGCGGCGGCTCACGGCCGCTCTGGGTTCATGGGCGCCGAAAGGTCTCTATGCCCGAGCACTGATCATCATCATCGCCC
>Ga0187805_10000829_pt1 | contig 10725 bp, 11 predicted proteins | sample NC_wetland_sal_i_6_FD_132965 | JGI IMG/M metagenome (GOLD analysis project Ga0187805, IMG submission 132965) | Wetland sediment microbial communities from Neuse River Estuary, North Carolina, USA - Control_5 | ecosystem: Environmental > Aquatic > Freshwater > Wetlands > Sediment | place: USA... | reverse complement strand
CGGTATGGTGCCAGCCAAAGGTGCGGATTTCGGCTGTGGCTTTGGGCAAATTATAGTAGCCCGCGGAGATCAGTGCTCCGCGGGCTACGATTTCCCCAGGCTTGAACGGGGGAAGGAGCCGGCCCGCATCATCCATAGCGGCCAACCGCACTGCGGGAGTGGGCTTCCCGCAACTCCCCAGCCGTTCCGGATGATCGCCCGCGGCCGCCGCGGCGACAGTCTTCGTATCCAGATAAGTCATGTACATGGGCGCTTCCGTTTGCCCGTAGGATTGACAGACACAAGGGCCAAAGAACTCCACGGCTTGTTTCACTTTGTCCGGCGAAACGGGAGCGGCCGCCAGCAGTAATCGCCGCAAGCTCGAATAGTCAAATTCGCGGACTCGGGGATGGGCCAGCATGGAATACAAAGCCGTTGGCGGCAAGAAAATATGAGTGACGCGATGGCGCGGAATATTCTCCAACACACCCAGGGCATCGAAGCCGGGCATGACCACATTCGTTGCCGCCAAGGGAAACATCGCGAAGGCCACTACCCCGGCGGCGTGAGATAAAGGAGCGGTGCTGAGGCACACTGCTGGGATGTCGTCGCTTCGCAAGCAGATATTTGCCGTCTCGATCATGGTGCCCCAGGAGAGGCCGGTGACCATCACGCCTTTGGCAGGCCCGGTAGTGCCGCCCGTGGGCACAAGTCCGACCAAGCGGTCAATGTTGCCGCGCGGATCACCCCATTCTACGTCTTGGGTTCCGATGCCCTGATTCATGAACGAATCCAGCGAACAGTCTCCGTCCAGCTCTGTGTCAATGCAGATATAGTGTTTAAGGCCCGGCACCTTGGCTTTGATCTCGTGGACCTGCTCGCGAAAACTGCTGTGATAGAAGAGCCACGCAGTCCCGGAATAGTTAAGGAACTGGACGTTGGCGTCCAAAGCATTTCTTGGGTTCATGGGGACCCACACGCCCCCGGAGCGCATGATTCCCAGCATGCAAAGTAGGACTCTGGCGTCGTTGATGGAAAGAATGGCTGCTGGCTCTTCCCCGGCCAGCCCTCCGGCCCACAAGGCACGTGCGATCTTGTGGCTGGCCTCTTGCGCTTGGCGATAGGAGTATTGCGTCGCGTGATCAATAATGGCGACCCGCTCAGGAAACGCTTCGGCTCCTTTGTCGAAGTAATCGATGGCTCGCATGGGCCTGATTCTAGGAACTCAGCTTCGCTCGCGATAGTCCAAAATTCTCGAGCGCCTGAAGCAGCTCTTTGTGGCCGAAAGCTTCGCACGGCGAAGCAAAACCTGCTTTGCGCGGCGCTGCGTGCGCCAAGTGATGAGCGGCGAAGGCTTGCACCAAGCCGGTCTGGCGGTAGGCGCACGTTCCAAACATCGTGCACTGCACGATGTTCATACTTCCGCGCCCCAGAACCACGTCGATCGTGCGATGTATTCTCGTATTTTCCCGGGGCGGGGTTCCCGCTTGCACAGAGTTCGCCATCTCTGAAAGTTTCTGCTCTTGCTCCTGCTTGGGCAAGGGGCGGATATTCTCTTCGAAATGTCTTTCTGTTGCCGCCACCGTTTCCATGATCTGCCGGTCCAGCAGCCCGCCGAGTGTCTTTACATTCGCAATTTGTGGATGATTCTTGAACCACACAGGGTGTGGAAAGCCTCCCCAGGGCAGCGCGAGTTGAGTCTGGATGCAGCCGGGCGCAACTACCTCATAAGCCTTGGCGCGCGGCCAGGGCTTGTATTCATTCTGTTCGAGGTTGAAGGCTTCCATGGGGATGCTCGCAAAAATGGTCTGCGTCGAGCCGAACGTCGGCATCCCTTTGAACATCGAAAGAATTTCCAGCGTGTCAATTCCGCCCGCTTCCATGCAGAGCCGCACGGCAATGTCGCTAGCCGAAGACATATAGGCGGTGGCCGGGGCCGCTACCAATCCTTTGTCCGCGAACTTCGCTCCCCAATTCTCCGCCACTTGCCGGACCCACACCTGCTCGCCGCTGATGTCGATGTAATGGCAGCCCGCTTTCAGGCTGGCTTCGATGACTGGTGGGCCGTAGTAAATAAGAGGGCCAACCGTGTTGCAGACGACTTTGGCGCCGGTGAAGAGTTTGATCAGTTCGTCGACCTTGTTCGTGACTTCTGCGATTTCGTAGTCTGCCGTCTCGATCCCGGGAACGTGAGCCATCACCTCTTGGATCTTTCCCCGGTTCCGGCCCGCTGCAATGAAGGGAACGTTGTACTCACGGAGAAATTCTGCGATCAGCCGGCCAGAGAAACCGCTGGCACCATATAGGACCACTGGTCTCTTGCTCATTGATGTCGGCCTCCCCCCGTCAATCATGAGGTTGTCGCTTGAGATTCTACTTGCCTTGGTCAACCGGCAGATAATAGGCTAAAGTGTCTTTATTGCTAGTAGGCACCTTTCGGTAACCTAGTATCCGGAGAGGCTCTAGAATGGATCCCTTCAATTGCCCGGTGACAGTCACGACGCACATTATTGGGGGAAAGTGGAAGCCGTCAATTCTGTATTACTTGCAAGGCAGGACGCGGAGGTTCAGTGAAATACAAAAGCTTCTATCCGGCCCGACCAAGAAGATGCTCACTCAACAATTGAGAGAGCTGGAGCGCGACGACATCATTCTGCGCAAGGTGTTCGCGCAAGTGCCGCCGCGCGTGGAGTATTCGCTGACCAAACACGGCGAAAGCCTTCGGCCAATCCTTCGGTTGATGTCTGCCTGGGGCAAGAGGCATCGCGCGCGGCACAATGGGACCTCGGGATAATTCGGCTGGACTCTCAACTCGCGACGCGCGAACGACGAGTGTCCGCGGTGCGATTCGTGATCGATGACGCAATATCCGTTGGTGACCTGCCCCGTTTTCAGTACACTGAATCTCGGACCCTTGACAACGTAGGTTGCACTGCTTAGATTCCCTCGCACAACGAAAAAGTTTTGCTTTGCAAGGAGCTCCACATGCAGAACATAGCGGGTTACCGAAGGCCCTATCCGGGGACGCAGCCTAACCATTTGCATCCTCCCTATGTTTCCTCAATCAAAAGAGCGCCGTCGAAGCGGCTTGTTTATATGCCCCACACGCTGTCCGAGGTGACCGGCCCGGTGTTTGGCAAAGAATCCGTGGATGTTAGAGCCTTTGACCTGACCCGGCAGCATTCCGGCGAGCCGCTTGGCGAACGCATCATTGTGAGCGGGAGGGTTCTCGACGAGAACTCACATCCGGTTCCGCACACCCTGGTTGAGATTTGGCAGGCCAACGTCGCGGGAAGGTATTTGCACAAGGTGGACCAGCACGACGCTCCGCTTGATCCCAATTTTACCGGCTGTGGTCATACCCTGACCGATAGTGAAGGCCGCTACCGCTTTGTAACCATCCGTCCGGGAGAATATCCCTGGCGCAATCATTACAATGCATGGCGCCCGGCGCACATACACTTTTCTGTTTTCGGGCCGGCTTTTGCCACCCGTCTAATCACGCAAATGTTTTTTCCCGGTGACCCGTTGCTTCCTTTTGATCCGATCTTCAATTGCACCGCGGATGAAAAGGCGCGCAATCGGTTGATTTCGGTCTTCGACTGGGAAACGACCATTCCTGAGCACGCTCTCGGCTACGGTTTCGACATTATTTTGGCTGGGCGCGAGGCAACGCCCTGGGAAGAGCCTCGTTTTGGCGGGGGCAAGTGATATGAGTCTCCAGGCCACTACCTCGCAAACCGTAGGTCCCTACTTTACTATCGGGCTCACGCGACTGAAGAAAACAGATCTCGTGGGCCCCGGAGTGTCTGGAGAAAGAATCACGATTGCAGGCCGCGTGGTTGACGCGGACGGAGTTGGAGTGCAGGACGCAATGCTGTAGATTTGGCAGGCCAACAGTCATGGGAAATATGCGCACCCCGCAGACTCCCAGAACAAACCCATCGAGCCGGGATTCCTGGGTTACGGACGAATTCCAACCGATGAAAATGGAAGGTATAGCTTTGCAACGATCAAACCGGGTGCCGTGCCCGGGCCAGATGGAAAGCCGCAAGCACCGCACATCGCCGTGTCCGTGTTCATGCGAGGCTTGCTGCGGCGGCTAGTGACACGCATCTACTTCCCCGATGATCCGGCCAACGCAGGTGATTTTGTCTTGAATCTGGTCGAACCGCCACGGCGCGGGACATTGATCGCCAAAAAAGTTGTGGGTCAGAGCGCAGCTCTGGAATGGAACGTGATTCTGCAGGGCGCCGAAGAAACCGTGTTCTTCGATTGCGGACTTTGAATCCCTACATCATTTTCACTGCGCAATCCCTTCTACACAACATGAAATAACATGGCAATTCAGGACATTATTCAGCAGAACATGCTTCCTCCTTAGGAATCACTAACAGAAGGAATCAAGAAAGCTTCCTGCGATTTAACCTGAAAGAATTTCGGACACCGCACTCAATGGCGCGATGCCACAAAGGCGGGTTTCTTGCCACGACCTCGCGAAAGTCATGCACGGGCACTGCTTGCTCCGCCCCATATGCGGCGGGCGGTGTCGACAACGAGCTTAAGTTTGGCCCACTGGCGGTCTTCGGTAATCAAGTTGCCTTCGGCAGTGGAGGCGAAGCCACATTGCGGGCTGAGGGCCAGATTCTCCATGGGGACGTATTGTGCGGCTTCCTCGATCCGTTGTTCTAGCATCTTGGGGTCCTCCATTTGCGGAACCTTGGTGCTGACCAGTCCGAGAACGACGGTTTTGCCCTTGGGAATGAAGCGAAGGGGGCCAAAGGTTCCCGAGCGCGCGTCGTCGTATTCGAGGAGAAAACGGTCCACGTCGAGTGTGCTAAACATTTTTTCTGCGATGGCGTCGTAGCCGCCTTCGGCGTACCAGTGGCTGCGATTATTGCCACGGCAAAGATGAATCGCGAGGGTCACGCCCGGCCGGCGCGCGGCCTTGAAGCATGCGTTGTCGGCGCGGACCGCTTCGTCTAGGGCTTTGTCGGGATCCATTTTCATTTCGGTGCGGATCCACTCGCGCCACTTTGGATCCATGTAGTAGCTGTAGCGCGGCGCGTCGATCTGAATGTAGTTGACGCCCTCGGAAGATAACTTCGCGAGATCACTTTTCATGATCTCGACGATATCGGCGAGCAACGCGGAATGATCTTTGTAAACTTTGTCGGTGATGCCGGCTTTGAAGGAAATCGCGGGGAATTGCGTGGCGCTGGGGAGAGTCATCTTGATGGCCACTTTGCAGTGCTTTTTCAAAAACGGAAGCTCGTGTCCGGTGAGCGGACGAAGCTGGCGGAGCTTTCTATTGACGACGCCATTGACGTCACTGACCGAGGCGGCCTTGATTGCGCCGGCCTTCCAACTGCGGGCGACGGCATCGCCGTAGTTAAAACCCTCAACGGCGTCATTGAAATCGCTCATAAAATTGCGGCGGCGAAGTTCGCCATCGGTGGCCAGTTCAAAGCCCAGTTCCTCTTGTTTGGCGAGCACACGCTGGATGTGCAGGTCTTCGAGAGCGCGCAAGCGTTCCGGATTTTTTGCGGCGTCGTTCCGCGCTTCAAGCAGCTCGGCCGGGCGGAGAAAACTCCCCACATGATCGGCGCGGTATTGGGATGCCATTTGATACCTCCTAGGAAAACGGATCGTAAAACCGGCCCTTCACAGGGCTGGGCAGCGCTGTCTGGCCCTTCCCTAGAGCCTTGGAAATTTTGGCGGCGAAATCCCTGACCAAGCGGATCTTTCCTTGTAATTCCTCGCCAAGAAATCTCGGTGTGGGCCCGGCGATGCCCACGGCCGCAATGGGCTGGCTCCCGTGCGCGAAAACTGTAGCAGCCACCCCACACAGCCCTTTCTCCAGTTCTTGCCGGTCGGTCGCGTAGCCCTGGTGCCGCGTAAGAGCCAAGACTTCGAGGAGCTGCGAGTAACTGTCGATGGTGTTGGATGTAAACCGTGGCATGCCATTGCGCTTGATGATAGCGGCTACCTCTGAATCTGAAAGGTAGGCGAGGATCGCTTTGCCGGCCGCGGTGCAGTGCGGCTGAAAGCGGGCACCAACCGGAGTGCGCGCCGTGATCACGGAATCTTGAGGATCCACGCGGTCGAGGCAGACGACTCCTTCTGGGCTCAGCACCGCGATGCTTACGCTCTCATTGCACCGGCGTGAAAGTTCCATCAGAAAACTATGCGCTTCGCTGCGGAGGCTCCTGGATTCTAGGGCGCGAGATCCAAGTTCGTGAAGACGCAAACCTAGGCGATACCTTTCGGTCGCGGAATTTTTCTCGATGAGTTCAAATTGGGCCATGGCATTAAGCAGTCGGAATACTGTGGTTTTATTCAAGCCCAATTCGCCAGCGAGCTGCGTGACGCCCATTTCCGGGCCAAAGTCCCCCAAGTGAAAGAGAATGCGGATGGCCTTCTGCAAGGACTTGCTGGAGCCGGCGTGTTCCACATGACGCCACAGAGATTTTTTCTTCCGGATGGACACGGCGGGCAAATGCGGATTTTCCCTTCGGCAGCGAGTTCGGGGACTTTTTGCTTGACGCAACGGCCATTGTAGATAGAATCGCCGCTAAGTCAACATGAAACATTGTTTCACAAAGTGAAACAACTCATTCGAACAAGTATGGCATTGATGGTTTTAGGTCGCGAGTTGACAGACATCCATCAGGAGAGTAAGGATTTCCCACGCCGGTGATTAAGAAGCCAACTGGAATCCCATCGCTCCGTGGCTGAGACGCTTTCGATATTCCGCATAACGGAGGTCACTATGATTTATCCGGCCCCACGCTGCATCGTGCTGTTCGTTGCCGTTGTACTTTCCAGTGTTGCGTTTGGACTAGCTCAGGAGAAAGAAAAGACCGTGAAGAAGGCCCCCATCCAAGATGTTAACCCGGCTTCTGGGGAAGAAATGTTCAAGTCTTACTGCGCGGCATGCCACGGGAAAGATGCTAAGGGAGCAGGCCCTGCTACCGTGGATCTGAAATCCACTCCGCCGGATTTGACCACACTGGCAAAGCGTCACGACGGAAAATTTCCGGCTGACTATGTTTCGAATGTGCTCCGCAACGGTGTAAAAGCGCCGGCGCACGGCAGCAGCGACATGCCGGTTTGGGGGCCGCTTTTTGCCGCTGTTAGCGGCCACGACGAGACGCTGGTCGGCATGCGGATTTCCAACCTGGTTCATTATATCGAATCCGTACAAGTGAAATAGTGGCGATGCCGGATAGAAGCGGAGACTGCCGACGCACATTGAGGTTTGCGCGAAGTCTTCGCCTCCACCGAAGTTTGATTGGTTATTTCTGCTGAGAAAATACTTCTTCCGCGATATGAAACGCGGAATTCGCCGCGGGCACCCCACAATAGATCGCGGTCTGGAGAAGGACTTCCTGGATCTCTTCGCGTGTCACGCCATTGTTTAGTGCGGCTCGCAGGTGCAGGCGAAATTCATCAGCACGGTTCAGCGCAACCATCATGGCTAGGGTAAGCATGCTGCGCGTTTGTTTCGGCAGGCCGGGCCGAGTCCAGATTTCTCCCCAGGCGTAACGTGTGATTAAGTCCTGGAAGGTTTCATTGAACTCATTGCGGTTCTTGAGTGTCGCATCCACGTGAGCATCTCCAAGCACCGCGCGACGGGCCCTCATGCCTTGCTCGTAGCGTTGCCGTTCATCCATCAAAACCCTCCTCCATCAGCGAGAAATCCCGGATAGAGTAGTCCTTGCCGAGCGAATCCGAAAGGACCAGGACGGCAGCAATGGTCGAGTCCTCCAAACTGCAATGGACCCGAATGTTTCCCACTTCCACGAAGGGCATGGCCCTCATTCTTCTCCCGCTGGAATTTTGACGCGGCTTGCAGCTACCACGCGGTGCACATATTCCTCCGCGGCTCCCAGATAATTCCGGGGATCGAACAATCGATCCAGATCGGCAGGGGAGAGCTGCGCTTCGATTTTTGGATCGGCCCTCAAGATGGCCCGCAAATTCCGTTTCTCGCTCAGAGCCCGGGCGCACGCTGCTTCCACCAGTTGATGAGCGTCAGCTTTGCCCATCTTCTCGCCAAGCGCCATGCTCACTGCCTCTGCAAAAATCATCCCTTCGGTCAGGTCGAGATTTTTGCGCATGCGCTCCGCATCGATCACCAGATTCGGCGCGATGGTGGCCAAGTGATGGACGGCGCCCGCCGTCAACTGCACGATGTCCGGCAATACTTCCCACTCGGCATGCCACCCGCCCAAGCCGCGTTCCTCCTCTTGAATCATGGAAGTCAGGAGGCTACAGACGAGTCCGGGGATGCGCAGTGCCGCTGAAAGCATCGCCGCGGAACTTACCGGATTGCGTTTATGCGGCAAGGTCGATGATCCGCCACGCCCTTTCTCGGCGGGCTCAAGAATTTCGGCGACTTCCGTTTGCATGTGGAGCGAAAGGTCCCGAGCTATCTTTCCGATCGTTCCCGCACACAAGCCGAGGGTGGCGCCCACCTCGGCCATGCGGTCTCGATGGCTATGCCAAGGCAAATCCGGCAGTCCCAAGCTGAGTTCCGCGGCCAGGAAGCTTCCCACATCCGGCCCGCGGCTCCCGAGCGCCGCGAGCGTGCCCACGGCTCCGCCGAACTGCACAACCAGGCAACGCTTTTGTGTCTCCGCCAGTCGCGCCTGATGTCGCATCAGCGCGTCGAGCCATCCCGCAACCTTCAGTCCCAGCGTCGTTGGCAGCGCTTGTTGCATCCAGGTGCGGCCGGCAATCAGCGTGGAGCGATGTTTCTGGGCCAACGCAGCGAAGGACTGTGCCAGGCCATCCAAGTCACGCGCGATCAACTGCAGCCCCTGCCGCAGTTGCAGCACGCACCCCGTGTCAATGACGTCCTGGCTCGTTGCGCCCCAGTGAACAAAGCGCGAGGCGGACTTATTCTCCTCCGCCACCAATGCGGTCAAGTGCTTCACTAATGGGATTGCCAAATTGCCAGCACGCGCGCCGGCCTGGGACAGCGCCGCACAGTCAAAGAGTTCAGCTCTACACTTCGCAGTGATCGCGGACGCTGCCGTCTGAGGAATAATGCCAACGCGAGCCTCGGCCCTCGCTAGCGCGCCTTCAAAATCCAGCATTCCTTGTAATGTGGAACGATCAGAAAATACTTCGTCGACGGCTGGCGACCGAAAGAGAGGATCAAGCAGATTCATGCGGATGAGTGTAATCGCTTCCGCCAGTCAAACAAAAGGGCTGGTTTTTTGACCAGCTGATTTACGTCAGAACTTGTTTGGGGAGCTTTCCGGTTCGAGGGATCATGGCACGTTTTGGTTCACAATTGTATCGAGTGAACTGACACGCTTGACGCTGCCGTCCGGTGCGAGGGCTACTCGAATATGATCGTCTTGTTGTTATACAAGAGTATCCGATTTTCGATATGCCATCGCACGGCTCTTGAAAGTACCACTTTCTCGAGGTCGCGACCCTTCTCGACCAAATCTTCCGGCGTATCGCGGTGTGAGATTCGCGTGACCCCTTGCTCAATGATGGGCCCGTCATCGAGAGCTTCGGTTACGTAATGTGCTGTCGCCCCAATCAACTTGACTCCACGCTCGTAAGCCTGAAGGTGTGGCTTGGCACCGACAAACGCCGGCAAAAAGGAATGATGAATGTTGATAATCTGCTGTGGATACCGCGCTATAAAGTTGGACGATAAAACTTGCATGTACCGCGCCAGCACAATTAGATCGATCTCCTTGTTCCGCAGAAGCCCCAATTCTTGCCGTTCCGCGTCTGGCTTGTTCTCTTTCGTTACGGGTACCACCCAATAGGGAATGCCGTAAAACTCTGCGTCGCGCCTCGCATCTGGATGGTTGCTCACGATCATCGCAATTTCGCACGCCAGCTCTCCATTGCGGTGCCTGTATAGGAGGTCCACCAAACAGTGGTCATGTCTTGAAACAAATATCGCAACCCGCGGCCTGTAATTCGACAGCGCGATTCGCCACTTCATCGAGAACTCTTCAACGATCGGCGCGAACTTGTCTGGAAACTCCTTCAAGTCCAACTGAAACCCGTTAAGGTCCCATTCGATGCGGGCGAGGTAGAAATGCTCCTCACCCGCCTGGTGCTGCTCGAAACGTAGGATATTTCCGCCATGCCGGTAGATGAAGTCAGCAATAGTGGCGTCTAATCCTTTGCGGTCCGGGCATTGAATCAACAGAATCGCCGAGTTTCTCATCTGTTTTGCGTAGAAATCACAAAGTACCTTTGAGCGCTAGCAGCTTGGTGGCATTCTCCTTGAGAATCAAGGGCCGGACCTCGTCGCGGATGGCGATACCTTGGAAATCTTTCAACCAACGATCGGGAGTAATCAAAGGATAGTCGGAACCGAATAGCACTTTGTGCTTCAGCAAGGTGTTTGCATATTGAACCAGCGTGGGCGAAAAATATTTCGGTGACCACCCTGAGAGGTCGATGTAGACATTTGCCTTATGCAAGCAAATGGAAATCGCTTCGTCCTGCCATGGGAAAGATGGGTGCGCCATGATGATCGGCAAGGATGGGAAGTCCACGGCGACATCATCAATGGGCATGGGGTTGCCATACTTGAGACGGACACCGCCGCCTCCAGGGACGCCCGTGCCGATACCGCTGTGTCCAGTGTGAAAAACGACCGGCAATCGGGCTTCCGCAAAAACTTCGTAAAGAGGATAGGCAAGCTTGTCGTCCGGCGAGAACCGCTGTACGGGAGGGTGCAACTTTAGTCCGCGGACAATT
>Ga0187805_10000828_pt1 | contig 10727 bp, 7 predicted proteins | sample NC_wetland_sal_i_6_FD_132965 | JGI IMG/M metagenome (GOLD analysis project Ga0187805, IMG submission 132965) | Wetland sediment microbial communities from Neuse River Estuary, North Carolina, USA - Control_5 | ecosystem: Environmental > Aquatic > Freshwater > Wetlands > Sediment | place: USA... | reverse complement strand
CTCACGAATGACCGCTCCGGCTGATCACCAGACGCACGGCGCGAGCGCCAGTGGCGGCGACTACGAGGACGCGTACGACCAGGATCCGTACGACGCGGGCAGTTCCGGCGACGAGGCCTACGACGAGGGCCGCGTCTACCACGTCAGCGGGCAGGACTGGGACGACGTGGTCGCGGCCGCAGACGAACGTGCGGGCGACGAGCGCCTAGTGGTCAACATGGGTCCGCAGCATCCCTCGACACACGGTGTGCTGCGACTGGTGCTGACCTTGGACGGCGAGTCGGTTACCGAGGTTCGGCCGGTGATCGGGTATCTGCACACCGGCATCGAGAAGAACATGGAGTTCCGGTCCTGGACGCAGGGCGTTACGTTCTGCACCCGGATGGACTACCTGTCACCGCTGTTCAACGAGACCGCCTACTGCCTGGCGGTGGAGAAGCTGCTGGGCATCGAGTCCGAGGTGCCCGAGCGGGCCAGCATCATCAGGGTGCTCATGATGGAGCTGAACAGGATTGGCTCGCATCTGACCGCGGTCGGGACGATGGGCCTGGAACTGGGCGCGACCACCGTGTTCACCTACGGCATGCGCGAGCGGGAGAAGACGCTTGACTTGCTGGAGCTCATCACCGGCCTGCGGATGAACCACGCCTACATCCGGCCCGGCGGGGTCTCGATGGACCTGCCGGCCGGCGCGCTGGAGCGGCTACGGGACTACGTCCGGATTATGCCGCGCCTCCTTGGCGAGATCCGGGCGCTCTTCGATGCCGCTCCCGCCTTCCTGGCCAGGACCAGGAACATCGCGTACCTCGACGTCACCGGCTGCATGTCCCTTGGTGTCACCGGCCCGATCCTGCGTGCCGCCGGGCTGCCCTGGGACCTGCGCAAGAGCCAGCCCTACTGCGGCTACGAGACGTACGACTTCGATGTGCCAGTTCGGGACAGCTGCGATCCCTTCGGCCGGTATCAGGTTCGGATGGATGAGCTCGATCAGTCACTGCGGATCATCAGCCAATGCGTAGAGAGACTGGCGGACAGCCGATCGGTCGGCGAACCCGTGATGATCAAGGACGCGAAGATTGGCTGGCCGGCCAAGCTAGCCCTCGGCCCGGACGGGATGGGCAACTCGCCGGATCACATCGCGCACATCATGAGCCAGTCGATGGAAGCGCTGATTCACCACTTCAAGCTGGTGACCGAGGGGTTCCGGGTGCCCTCCGGGCAGACGTACGCGGCGGTGGAATCGCCGCGTGGCGAGCTGGGCTGTCACGCGGTGAGCGACGGCGGCACCCGGCCGTACCGGGTGCACTTCCGTGATCCGTCGTTCACGAACCTGCAGTCGATCTCGGTGATGTGCGAGGGCGGCATGGTCGCCGACGTCATCGCCGCCGTCGCGAGCATCGATCCCGTGATGGGAGGCGTGGACAGATAATGGCGCTGAGCGAGGAGGCACGAGCCCGGCTCGCGCCGCAGGCCGCCGAGATCATCGGCCGTTACCCGAGGGCCCGCTCGGCCCTGCTGCCGCTGCTGCACCTGGTGCAGTCGGAAGAAGGGTACGTGTCGCAAGACGGCATCGAGTTCTGCGCCGAGCAGCTAGGCCTCAGCGAGGCAGACGTCACCGGCGTCGTGTCGTTCTACACCATGTACAAGCGCAAGCCCGTGGGCGAATACCACGTCGGCGTCTGCACGAACACGCTGTGCGCGGTGATGGGCGGCGACGCCATCTTCGCTGATCTGAAGGAGCACCTGGGGGTAGGCGTCGACGAGCCGACGCCAGATGGCAAGGTCAGCTACGAGCACGTGGAGTGCAACGCGGCCTGCGATTACGCGCCGGTGGTCATGGTGAACTGGGAGTTCTTCGACAACATGACCCCGGCGAAGGCGAGGGACCTAGTCGACAGCCTGCGGGCCGGCCGCGATGTCGCGCCAAGCCGGGGGGCGCCGCGGCTGTGCACGTGGAAGCAGGCGGGCCAGATCCTGGCGGGCTTCCCCGACGAGCAGGCTGCGGGCGGGCACACGGCGGGCGAGCCGACCCTCGCGGGCCTGCGGGCCGCCCGCGAGCACGGCTGGACCCCCACCCCTCAAGGGGGAGCCGGCGCATGAGCAGCATCCTCACCCCGGCGCTGACCGCTGACTGGGATCAGCCGACCTCCTTCGAACTGGCCACATATCGGCGCAACGGCGGCTACCGCGCGCTACCGAAGGCCCTGGCCACGCCGCCCGACACGATCATCCAGATGGTCAAGGACTCCGGCCTGCGCGGCCGGGGCGGGGCCGGGTTCCCCACCGGGAACAAGTGGGGCTTCATCCCGCAGGGCGACGGCAAGCCGCATTACCTGGTCGTGAACGCCGACGAATCCGAGCCAGGCACGTGCAAGGACATTCCGCTGATGCTGGCGAACCCGCAGGCGCTGATCGAGGGCGCGATCATTGCCGCGTACGCCATCCGGGCCAGCAAGGCCTTTATATATGTGCGCGGCGAGGTGCTCCACGTGATCCGCCGGCTGCATCATGCCGTCGCGCAGGCGTACGAGGCCGGCTACCTCGGCGAGAACATCATGGGCTCCGGCTTCGACCTGGATCTCGTGGTGCACGCAGGGGCCGGCGCGTACGAGTGCGGCGAGGAAACGGCCCTGCTGGAGTCGCTCGAGGGCTACCGTGGCCAGCCTCGCCTCAAGCCACCGTTCCCAGCCATCGCCGGGCTGTATGCCTGTCCCACTGTGGTCAACAACGTGGAGTCGATCGCCAGCGTGCCGTTCATCGTGCTGAACGGCGCGGGCGAGTTCGCCGCCCTCGGCACCGAGCGGTCCAAGGGCTTCGGCATCTTCTCGCTGTCCGGGCATGTCACCCGGCCAGGGCAGTACGAGGCGCCGCTCGGCGTGACCCTCCGGGAACTGCTGGACCTGGCGGGCGGGGTGCGGGCCGGGCACCGGCTGAAGTTCTGGACCCCCGGCGGGTCATCGACGCCCATATTCACCGACGAGCACCTCGACGTGCCACTCGACTTCGAGGGCGTCGGCGCGGCTGGCTCCATGCTGGGCACCCGCGCCCTGCAGATCTTCGACGACACCACCTGCATCGTGCGGGCCACGCTGCGGTGGATGGAGTTCTACCAGCATGAGTCGTGCGGCAAGTGCACGCCTTGCCGCGAGGGCACCTACTGGATCGTGCAGTTGCTTGAGCAACTGGAGCAGGGCCAGGGCAGCGACGCTGACCTGGACAAGCTGCTGGACATCTGTGACAACATCCTTGGCCGCGCGTTCTGCCCGTTCGGAGACGGCGCCATCAGCCCTGTCGTATCTGCGATCAAGTACTTCAGGGACGAGTTCATCGAGCACCGCAAGCGCGGCGGCTGCCCCTTTGATCCGGCCGCGTCCACGCTATTCGCCACGGAGACCGTCCGATGACAGTTCAGGCCAGCACCCCGGCGGGCGGTGAGCTCGCCCGCCCGGCCGACGCTGTCACCGTCACCATCGACGGCTTCGAAATCACCGTGCCCAAAGGCACGCTGATCATCCGGGCTGCTGAGCTGCTGGGCATCCAGATCCCGCGGTTCTGCGATCACCCGCTGCTCGACCCGATCGGCGCGTGTCGCCAGTGCCTCGTCGAAGTGCAAGGCCAGCCCAAGCCTCCGGCGTCGTGCACCACTGTGGTGACTGACGGCATGGTCGTGCGCACCCAGCTCACCTCTCCGGTCGCCGAGAAGGCGCAGCGCGGCATGATGGAACTGCTGCTTGTCAACCACCCGCTGGACTGCCCGATGTGCGACAAGGGCGGCGAGTGCCCGCTGCAGAACCAGGCCATGTCCACCGGCCAGGGCGAAACCAGGTTCACCGGGACCAAGCGGACGTTCGCCAAGCCAATAGCGCTGTCCGCGCAGGTGCTGCTGGACCGTGAGCGGTGCATCCAGTGCGCGCGGTGCACGCGGTTCGCCGACCAGATCGCCGGCGACCCGCTCATCGAGTTGCTGGACCGCGGGCCGCAGGAGCAGGTCGGGGTCGCTCAGGGTGTCCCGTTCGACTCGTACTTCTCCGGCAACACCGTGCAGATCTGCCCGGTCGGTGCGCTCACCGGCACCTCCTATCGGTTCCGGGCCAGGCCGTATGATCTGGTGTCCACTCCCAGCATCTGCGAGCACTGCGCGGCGGGCTGCCGGCAGCGGACCGACCAGCGCCGCGGTGCCGTAACCCGGCGGCTCGCGGGCAACGAGCCGGCCGTCAACGAGGAGTGGAACTGCGACAAGGGCCGCTGGGCGTTCACCTACGCAACTCAGCCGGACCGGCTCGTCTCGCCGCTCGTGCGCGATGCGGCCGGAGTGCTGCAGCCGGCCTCCTGGCCAGAGGCGCTAGCCGCGGCGGCTCGCGGCCTCGCGGCGGCGCGCGGCCGGGCTGCCGTCCTGCCCGGCGGGCGGCTCACCGTTGAGGACGCTTACGGCTACGCCAAGTTCGCCAGGGTCGCGCTGGGCACCAACGACATAGACATGCGGGCGAGGCCGCACTCGAAGGAGGAACTCCAGTTCCTGGCCGGGCGCGTGGCGGGCCGGGCGGGCCTCACCTACGCCGACCTCGACCAGGCACCGGTCGTGCTGCTCGCCGGATTCGAGCCCGAGGACGAGTGCCCGATCGTGTTCCTGCGGCTGCGCAAGGCGGCCCGGGCGGGCCGCACGTCGGTCTACTCGGTGGCGGCCGTGGCCTCCCGCGGCCTGGCGAAGCTGCGCGGCACGCTGCTGCCGGCGGTGCCGGGCGCGGAGGCGGCTGCGCTCGACGCGCTCGCCGAGTTGGCCTCGGGGGGCCAAGCCCCCCCAGACCCCGCGTTGTCGTCTGCTCGGCCCGGCCTGCCGGCCGTCGCGGCCGCCATGCAGCGGGCGGGTGCGACCATTCTCGTCGGCGAGCGGCTGGCCGAAGTCCCGGGCGCGCTATCGGCGGCTGCCCGGCTCGCCGACCGGACCGGCGCCCGGCTCGCGTGGATCCCGCGCCGAGCGGGCGAGCGCGGCGCGATCGAGGCGGGCGCGCTGCCGAACCTGCTGCCCGGCGGCCGCCGGATCGGCACCGCTGAGGGTGCCAGCGATGTGACCCGAGCTTGGGGCACCGCGTCGCTGCCCACGGCGCCCGGCCGCGGCACAAGCCAGATCCTGGCCGCGACGAAGGACGGCTCCATCGAGGCGCTGCTGATCGGCGCCGTCGACCCCGATGACCTGCCGGACCCGGGGGCGGCGCTCGCGGCGATCGAGGCAGCCAGCTTCGTGGTCAGCCTGGAACTGCGGGTCAGCGCCGTGACCGACCGGGCCGACGTCGTCTTCCCGGTGGCGGCGGTAGCCGAGAAGTCAGGCGCGTTCGTGAACTGGGAGGGGCGGGCGGGCTCCTTCGAGGCAGCCCTGGCCGTACCTACGGTCCGGACCGACCTGCACGTCCTGGCCGCGCTGGCCGATGAGATGGATGTACATCTTGGCCTGCCTGACGGTGCGGCGGCTCGCCGCGAACTAACCGCGCTTACTCAGTTCCGGCCGGCCGACAGCGGCGTACAGGCCCCGGCCGGCCAGGTGGACCAGCTGGGCATCGAGCATCCGGGGCCGGGCAGGGCGCTGCTGGCCACCTGGCATAATCTGCTCGACGCTGGTCGGCTGCAGGACGGCGAGCCGAATCTCGCGGGCACGGCGCGGGCTGCCGTAGCCCGGATGTCGGCCGCGACCGCAGCGGAGGCCGGCACCGCCGACGGTGGAAAGGTGACCGTCTCCACCGGCCGCGGCTCGATAACTGTTCCCGTGGAGATTGCAGACATGCCTGACCGTGTCGTCTGGCTGCCGACCAACTCGGCCGGCTGCGCTGTCCGGCGCCAGCTGGCGGCCGGGCACGGCAGCGTGGTGTCGGTTCGGAGCGCGGAATGACCGGGCTCCCGGGCCTCGCTGCCACGACGCCAGTCAGCAACGTGCCGAACCTGTCCAGTTTCGGGCACGATCCGTGGTGGCTGGTCATCCTCAAGGTGCTCATCATCTTTTTGTTCCTGATGCTCTCCACCTTGTTCATGATCTGGGCCGAGCGTCGGGTCATCGGCCGGATGCAGCAGCGGCCCGGGCCGAACCGAGCCGGTAAATTCGGCCTGCTGCAGTCCCTGATGGACGGCATCAAGCTGCCGCTGAAAGAGGACATCATCCCGCGTGGTGTCGACAAGGTGCTGTTCGTGCTCGCTCCGGCGGTCGCGGCCATCCCGGCGTTCATCGGCTTCGCGGTGATCCCGTGGGGCCCGATCGTCTCGATCGCCGGTCACCGGACGCCGCTGCAGCTGACCGACCTGCCGGTGGCGGTGCTGCTGATCCTGGCCATGAGCTCGATGGGCGTCTACGGCATCGTGCTGGCCGGCTGGTCATCTAGGTCGCCGTACCCGTTGCTGGGCGGCCTGCGCAGTTCGGCTCAGGTAATCAGTTACGAGATCGCCATGGGCCTGGCGTTCGTGCCGGTGTTCCTGTACGCGGGCTCCCTATCCACCTCGCAGATCGTCGCGGCGCAGATACACGGCTCCGAGTTTCACGCGTTCGGCTATATCTGGCACTGGCCGTCTTGGTACGCCATCTTGCTGCTGCCGTCGTTCCTGATCTACCTCATCACCATGGTTGGCGAGACGAACCGGCTCCCGTTCGACCTGCCCGAGGGCGAGGGCGAGATCGTCGCCGGCCACATGACGGAGTACTCGTCGCTGAAGTTCGCGCTGTTCTACCTGGCCGAGTACGTCAACATGATCACCGTGTCCGCGCTGGCCACGACGCTGTTCCTTGGCGGCTGGCGGGCGCCGTGGCCGTTGTCGGTCTGGGCCACGTTCAACAACGGCTGGTGGCCGGTCCTGTGGTTCCTGGCCAAGGTGGCCGGGTTCATGTTCTTCTTCATCTGGATCCGCGGCTCGCTGCCGCGGATCCGGTATGACCAGCTCATGCGGCTCGGCTGGAAGGTGCTGATCCCGTCCGCGCTGGCGTGGACGCTGATCGTGGCGACCGCGCGGGTGTACCGCCAGCTGGGGGCCAGCCCGGCCGTGTACATCATCGGCGGCGGGATCGTGGCCGTGCTGCTGGCGCTGCTCTTGGCATGGGAGTCGTCGACCGAGCGCGCGGAGCGGGTGGCGAAGGAAGCAGAAGAGCGCCGAGCAGCCGGAGAAGAAGAGCCGGCCGAGCACGCCGCGTTCCCTACTCCGCCGCTGGATCTTCCCCACTACCACGGTATCGGTCTTGCAACTGACAAGCGGGTGCTAACCGGGGTGACCGAGGACGGGACAAAGGAGGTGACCAGTGCCTGAGTTCTTCGGCTCGGTCAAGGGATTCGGCGTCACCTTCCGGCAGATGTTCAAGAAGGTAGACACCGTCGAGTACCCCGAAGAGAAGCTGCCCACGGCGCCTCGGTTCCACGGCCGTCACCAGCTCAACCGGTGGCCCGACGGCCTGGAGAAGTGCATCGGCTGCGAGCTGTGCGCATGGGCCTGCCCGGCCGACGCGATCTACGTCGAAGGCGCCGACAACACGCCGGACGAGCGCTTCTCCCCCGGCGAGCGCTACGGCCGGGTGTATCAGATCAACTACCTGCGCTGCATCTTGTGCGGGCTGTGCATCGAGGCGTGCCCGACTCGGGCGCTGACCATGACCAACGATTACGAGCTTGCCGACGACAGCCGGGAGAGCCTTATTTGGACCAAGGAGCAGCTCGTCGCCCCGCTCCAGCCAGGAATGGAGGCGCCGCCGCACCCGATGCGACTCGGTGAGACCGAGGAGGACTACTACGCGCTGGGAGCGATGCTCGCCCGGTCGCAGTCAGGAACCGAGCCGGGCACCGGCGGGTGGAACCCGATCCAGGACGAGCCGCACCAGGACTGGCCGGTGCAGGACCCGGCCGCCAAGCCAGGGAGCGTGCGGTGACACATTCCATCGTGCTGGCCGGGCCCGCGGCCGAGACCACCCGGCTGGTGACCTATTGGGTGCTGGCCATCGGCTCCGTCGCTGCCGCCCTCGGCATGGTGCTGGCCAGACGCGCCGTTCACTGCGCGCTGCTGCTGGCCATCGTCATGCTGTCGCTGGCGGTGTTCTACCTGATGAACGGCGCGCCGTTCCTCGCGTTTGTCCAGGTCATCGTCTACACCGGCGCGGTGCTGATGCTGTTCCTGTTCGTACTCATGATTGTCGGCATCACCGCCGCCGACTCCATCATCGAGACGCTGCGCGGGCAGCGCATGTGGGCCGCACTCTGCGGCATCGCGATGCTGGTGCTGCTGAGCCTCGTCGTCGGGCACGCGGCAATCGGGTCGGCCGGGCCGAGCACCGCGCAGTTCGGCAACTCGAACGTGACCGCGCTGGCCCACCTGATCTTCACCAAGTACGTATACCCGTTCGAGATCACCAGCGCCCTGCTGATTACGGCAGCGGTCGGCGCGATGGTGCTGACCCACCGCGAGCGCACCCGGCCCAAGCCGACTCAGCGCGAGCTCGCCGCCCGGCGGATCGCGAGCGGGCACCCGACGCCGCTGCCCGGGCCGGGCACCTACGCCCAGCACAACTCCGTCGACATGCCCGCGCTGCTTCCCGACGGCAGTCAGTCGGAGCTGTCGGTCAGCCCGGTGCTATCCGGCGGCGGCCCGGCGGAGCGGCCAGCACTGACGGGTCCGCAGCCCGGCGTGACCTCCGAGACTCCGCCCGGTTCCGGGCCGGAAGCAGGTGACCAGTAGTGGTAAGCCCGGCCCACTTCATCGCGCTATCAGTGATCTTGTTCGTGATCGGTGCCGTCGGCGTGCTGGTCCGGCGCAACGCGATCGTCGTGTTCATGTGCGTCGAGCTCATGCTGAACGCGGCCAACCTGGCGTTCGTGACGTTCGCCCGGATGCACGGCGGGCTGGACGGACAGGTCATCGCCTTCTTCGTCATGGTCGTGGCGGCCGCCGAGGTTGTCGTCGGGCTGGCGATCTTGACCTCTATCTTCCGAGCCCGCAGGTCCGCGTCCGTGGACGACGCGAACCTGATGAAGTACTGACGAAAGGGAGCCATGTCCGGCTCAGCCCAGGGTGCGCTCGCGCATCCCGCTGTCGCGATCGCGAGCCTGCACGCCACCGGCATCCAGGACGCCGCCTGGCTGCTGCTCGCGTTCCCGCTGCTCGGCGCCGTCGTCTTGCTGCTGGGCGGCAAGCGGGCGAACTCCTGGGGCCACCTGGTCGGCGTGGCCATGCCGGTGCTGGCGTTCGCCTACGGCGTCGCCGCCTACGTGCAGATGCTCAGCTACCCGGCGGCGCAGCGGTCCCGGGACCTGGTCATCTTCCAGTGGATCAACGTCGGCCGGTTCCACGTGCCGCTAGGGCTCCAGCTTGACCAGTTGTCCATCTGCTTCGTCCTGCTGATCACCGGCGTCGGCTCGCTGATCCATATCTTCGCTGTCGGCTACATGTCGCACGACCCGGAGCGCCGCCGGTTCTTCGGCTACATGAACCTGTTTGTCGCGTCCATGCTGCTGCTGGTGCTGGCTGACAACTACCTCGCCCTGTATGCCGGCTGGGAGGGCGTGGGCCTTGCGTCCTATCTGCTGATCGGCTTCTGGCAGTTCAAGCCGGCCGCCGCGACGGCGGCCAAGAAGGCATTCATCGCCAACCGTGTCGGTGACGCGGGCTTGTCGCTCGCCATCATGCTGATGTTCTTCCAGTTCGGCTCCGTCTCTTTCAGCGGTGTGTTCGGCGCGGTCGGCTCGGCCAGCCACGGCGTAGTGACCGCCCTCGGGCTGCTGCTCCTGCTCGGCGCGTGCGGCAAGTCCGCGCAGGTACCGCTGCAGTCTTGGCTGCTGGACGCGATGGAAGGCCCGACGCCCGTCTCGGCGCTGATTCACGCCGCGACGATGGTGACGGCGGGCGTCTACCTGATCGTGCGGTCCGCGCCGATCTTCAACCTCACCGCCGACGCCAGGCTGGCCGTGGCCATCGTCGGCGCCGTGACGCTGCTGTTCGGTGCGATCATCGGCTGCGCGAAGGACGACATCAAGAAGGCGCTGGCCGGCTCGACCATGAGCCAGATCGGCTACATGATGCTGGCCGCCGGGCTCGGCCCGGCTGGCTACGTTTTTGCGATCGCCCACCTGCTCGCGCACGGGTTCTTCAAGGCCGGCCTATTCCTCGGCGCCGGGTCGGTCAAGCACGAGATGAGCGATGAGGTCGACATGCGCCGGTTCGGCGGGCTGGCGCGGGTGATGCCGATCACCTGGGTCACGTTCGGGCTCGGCTATCTGGCGATCATCGGCGTGCCGCCGCTGTCCGGCTTCTTCACCAAGGATCCGATCATCGACGCGGCGTTCAGCAAGGGGGGAACGTCCGGCGCACTGCTGGGCACCGCGGCGCTGCTTGGCGCCGGCATCACCGCCTTCTACATGACCCGGGTCATGCTCATGACGTTCAGCGGCGGGCGCCGGTGGGAGGATGGTGTGCACCCGCACGAGGTGCCGGCCGTCATGACCTCGCCGATGATCGTCCTGGCCGTCGGCTCGGTCGCGGCCGGCGGGTTCTTGATCCTCGGCAACCGGCTGCTGAATTTCCTCGGTCCCGTCACCGGCGTGCCGCCGACCTCGCACGGCATCTGGACATCCGCTGGGATCGCGGCGCTGGCACTGGTCGTCGTCGGGGCGGCCATCGCGTATGCACTGTACGGACGCCGCGAGGTGCCGGTCACCGCCCCCGCCGGGAGCCCGGTAACCGTTGCCGCGCGCAAGGACCTGTACGGCGACGCG
>Ga0187805_10000827_pt1 | contig 10731 bp, 9 predicted proteins | sample NC_wetland_sal_i_6_FD_132965 | JGI IMG/M metagenome (GOLD analysis project Ga0187805, IMG submission 132965) | Wetland sediment microbial communities from Neuse River Estuary, North Carolina, USA - Control_5 | ecosystem: Environmental > Aquatic > Freshwater > Wetlands > Sediment | place: USA... | reverse complement strand
CGGGCGGCCAGGTCGGCGATGACGTCGAGCGAGTCGGCGGACAGCCTGCCGACCGTCGGCGCGAACCCGACGTAATAGTGCCCGTCCCGCTGCGGGTACACGCCCACGTGGTCGCGCACGCCGCCGCGCGGCGGGGCGGGCGCCGGCCCGTCCGGCAGCGCGTACCCCAGGTACTCCTTCTCGAGCACCTCACGGAACCGCTCGGTGCCCCAGTCCGCGACGAGGAACTTGATCCTGGCCCGGTGCCGCAGCCTGCGGTAGCCGTAGTCCCGGAACAGCCCGGCGACCCCGGCCCACACCTCGGGGACCTGGCCCGGCCTGACGAACGTGCCCAGGCGCTGGCCGATCATCGGGTTGGTGGACAGGCCGCCGCCCACCCACAGGTCGTAGCCGGGCTCGCCGCCGCCGTCCAGGACGCCGGCGAACGCGACGTCGTTGATCTCGTGGACCGCGCACTGCGCGGCGCACCCGCTGATCGACGACTTGAACTTGCGGGGCAGGTTGGAGAACGCGGGATCGCCGATGTACCGCGCGCCGATCTCGTCGATCTCCGGGGTCGCGTCGATGATCTCTCCCGCGTCGATCCCGGCCAGCGGGCAGCCGAGCATGACCCGCGGGGTGTCGCCGCACGCCTCGGTGGTGCTCAGGCCCACCGATTCCAGGGCATCCCAGATGGCGGGGACGTTCTCGATCTCGATCCAGTGCAGCTGGATGTTCTGCCGGTCGGTCACGTCCGCCGTCCCGCGCGCGTACCGGCGCGAGACGTCCGCGATAACGCGCAGCCGCTCGTGGTCGAGCTGCCCGCCGTCGATCCGGATCCGCATCATGAAGTAGCGGTCGTCGAGCTCCTCGGGCTCCAGGATCGCCGTCTTGCCGCCGTCGATGCCGGGCCGGCGCTGCGTGTAGAGCCCGTACCAGCGGAAACGACCGCGCAGGTCGGCCGGGTCGATCGAGTCGAAGCCGTACCGGCTGTAGATGTCGATGATCCGCTGCCGGACGTTGAGCCCGTCGTCGTTCCGCTTGTGTTCCTCGTTCTTGTTGAGCGGCTCACGGTAGCCGAGCGCCCACTGGCCTTCACCTCGCCTGCGCTTGGTACCTGCGGTGGTCGCGGTCTTGGTCCCGGTCGCGACGGGCATCATGATTCCTTCGGGTTCGGCGGGCGCGCGGCACGAGAACCCAGGCTGTGCTGGCCGTCCTTACGGACGGCAGGCCGCCATCTCGGCGGGCTCAGCAGGAAGCCACCCGGCGTCGCGTACGCGCCCGGTCAGATATCCGGGGCGGCGATCATCGGGTGGGGTGACAGATGGCACTGCGGATGCGCTGGAAGTCGACGTGCCTGCGCACGACGAGCAGCGGGTCCGTAACGCCCATACCAGCAGGATCACATCCAGCGGACCCGGCTGTCCAGGACACGTCCGGCATGTGGACAGTGCGAGGTGTCACATGCGTGCCCATACCGGCGGCAACATGACCGCTCCGGCCGCTATTCCCGTCCGCCCTGACGATCTAGGCTCCGGCGATCTAGGCCCTGACGATCTAGGCCCTGACGATCTAAGCCCCGGCGATCTCAGCCCTGGCGGATCCAGGACAGCGGCGGCTCGGCCCCGCCGGGCGCCGATCCCGCCGGAGCCTGATGCTGGCAGTCGCACCAGGTGCCGCCCGGGCAGTCCTCGTGGTGGCGCTTCCGGCAGGGGACGCAAATCATGCTCCCTATTCTGCCGCCCGGTTTGCGTGGGCTGTCCCGTGCTGCGGGTACATCCGGTGGCATGCTTCCCTTCGCCGACCGCCGCGCCGCGGGCCTGCTGCTCGCGGAACGAGTGCACGACGCGGTGGCGGTGGATCATTTTCCCGAACGAGCGATGGTGCTCGCCCTGCCCCGAGGCGGGGTGGCCGTGGCCAAACAGGTCGCCGTGGTCCTCGGGCTCCCGCTCGATGTCATCGTCACGCGGAAGATCGGCTACCCGCCCCAGCCCGAACTCGGCGTGGGCGCGATCGCGGAGGGACTGACCCAGCCCGTCTACGATCCCGTGCTGCTCGACCGGCTGTCGCTATCGCCCACGGACCTGGCGCCGGTCGCCGCCGCGGAGGAGGCCGAACTGGCCCGGCGGGTGCGGGTCTACCGCGGCGGCAATCCGCTGCCGCCGGTGGCGGGCTGGTGCGTGATCGTGGTCGATGACGGCCTGGCCACGGGTGTCACCGCGCGCGCCGCGCTGCGCTCGCTGCGCGCCGCCCGGGCCGGGCTCCTGGTCCTGGCGGTGCCGGTCGCGCCGGTCGCGGCCGCGGTTTCGCTGCGCGCGGAAGCCGACCAGGTGATCATCGTGGAAACGCCCGCCAAGTTCGCCTCGGTCGGGCAGTGTTACGCGTCCTTCGGCCAGCTGACCGACGCCGACGTGCTGGCGCTGCTGGCTTAGCGATTGGTTCTGGGGTTCGGTACCCCTAGGCGGCGTTGGCGCGGCGCATGCGGCGGCGGCGCTCGGCGGAGCGCTCATCCTCGTTCAAGCCGCCCCACGTGCCGTACTTCTCCGGCCGCGAGACCGCGTAGTTGAGGCATTCAAGCCGTACCGGGCAACTGGCGCAAATGCTCTTGGCCTTGCGCTCCCTGATCTCACGCTCCGGCTGGCGCTCGCCGTCAGGGCCGAAGAAGAGCAGCAGGTCTTCGCCCTTGCACGCAGCAGCATCCTGCCAACCCCAGTTAGGGCGGGGAAGCACAGACGACGGCCGACGTACCTGAGACATTGGATCAATCACCTCAACCAAGATGCATGAAATCGTGCGTTACAGTGGAGCGTCAGGGTCCTGAACACGCGAACGCGTACCAGTCCTGTCCGGGAACCTCCGTTGCAAGATACAACGCGTCTTTCTGACGTCGTGTTCCCGTACGTAGGTATGGCGATCGCGTAAGCGAGCGGTCACATATACCGAACGGCTGGCGCCTGCGCTTCGGTTCACCTCGGTTCACCCGTTATGTCCAACCGTCGCGCGGGCTGCTGCATGCCCGCCGATAATGATGCCATCTGGTGTAGCCACCGCGCACGCGGGGTGGCGAAATTCATCATCTTGTTTCCAGGTTTCATCGCGGCTCAAGTAGAGCCTTCCGGCAAAGTGCGTGACGAACTGGACAAAGGAAAGGGAGCACGCCACGATGGGCAGCATGTCAGCCTCGGACGCAGCCCCACTGCCCCGGCTCGGAGAGGTTTTCTTCGACGTGCGGGGCAGTTCGCGCAGCATGCGCCTGAGCTGGTACGCCGATACCGGGATCTCCGTCTTCAGTATCTGGCAGGGAGGAACCTGCACCGGTACGTTCCGGCTGCCCCGTGAGGAACTGCCGAGGCTGATCGAGGCCCTGCACCGGGGCGCACACGGCGCCGACCAGCGGGATCCCCGCTACTCGCGTCAGCTTTCCGGTGACCCGACCGACCCGAGGCTGACGATGCTGCCCGGCTACGCAGGCCCGCGCGACGGCGACTTCACCGGCCCGGTGACCGGCGATTTCCGCGCTCTGCGGCCTGATGACACCGATCGCGGACCCGGCCCGCTGATGCTCGGCAGTGCGTCGCCCAGGGCCCTGCCGGCGCCTCCCGCCGCGCTGCCGCCGGGAAGCTATCGCGACCAGCCCCGGTACCCCGAACCGGCCCAGTACGCCGAACCGGCGCAGTACGCCCAGCAGGCCCAGTACGCCCAGCCAGCGCAGTACGCCGAGCAAGGGTACGCCGAGCCCGGCTACGGAACCCGCAACGGGTACGGCGACCAGGGCTACGGGACACCGGGCGATCAGGGCTACCAGAGCTACGGGTACGGCGAGCAGGGCGCCTACCAGGGCCGGGGCTACGACGAGCAGTCGTACCAGGGCCAGGGGCAAGAGGTCGGGCTCTACGCGGGCCGCGGCTACGACCAGGGTGACCAGCGTTACGACGAGCGCGGATACGCCCAGCACGGCCATCAGGACCAGGGTTACGCCGAGCGCGGCCGCCACGAGCCTGCCAGCTCCCCCGAGCAGGGATACGGACGTTACGGGCACGCCGATCCGCCCAAGCACGCCCAGGGCGTCGAGGCCCGCGGGAACTACCCGGGCCCCGACGGCGCCGCGGGACCTGGGAGTCTTGCGGCCTACGCCGAGCCGGGTTACCAGCACCAGCGCGAGCCCGCGGAGCGGGGCTACGCAGAGCCAGCCGGCCAGGCCTACGCTGACCAGGGCTACGACGCGTACCGCTACGCCGAGCGGGACTACCGCGGCCAGGGGTACCCGAGCCCGGACGAATCCGGCCAGGCCTACCAGGAGCGAGGCTACGGCAGCTACGCCGGAGCGGACCAGCCGGGCCACGGCTACCAGGCCGCGTACTCCGCCAGCGGCCACGACGGTACCGGTTACGGCAACGTCGGCTACGCCAACGTGAGCCAGGACGGCGTCGCGTACGGCGCTGCCGCCTACGGTAACGCCGGTCACGACGGCGCCGCGTACGGAAATGCCGGCTACGGCAACGCTGGCCAGGACGGCGCCGCGTACGGAAACGCCGGCTACGGCAACGCTGGCCAGGACGGCGCCGCGTACGGAAACGCCGGCTACGCCAACGCGAGCCAGGACGGCGCCGCCTACGGAAACGCCGGCTACGGCAACGCTGGCCATGGCAACGCAGGCCGCGACGGCGCCGCGTACGGCGCTGCCGGCTACGCCAACGCCGGCCAGAGCAACGCCGGCCACGACGCCAGCGCGTACGGCGCTGCCGGCTACGCCAACGTCGGCCAGAGCAACGCGGGCCACGACGCCAGCGCGTACGGCGCTGCTGGCTACGGCAACGCTGGCTACGGCGGGGCCGGCTACAACGACGGACGGTACGGCGCGCCCGGCTACGACGGCGGCGGCTACCCCGGCGGTGGCCACGACGGGGCCTACCAGGACGGCGCGTACTACGCCGGGGCTCACCAGGCTGGTGCTCATCAGGCTGGGGCTCAATACGAGGGTGCTCACTACGGGCCTGCGTACGACGGCGCTCCCTACGACAGCGGCGGCTACGATCGCCGCGGTTACGAAGGTGCCGGGTACGACGACGGTTCCGGCCGTTCGGGCGGGTACCGCCAGATGCCCGCGGGCCGCGGCCCTCGGGAGCGGGCGCAGTACGAAGACCCGGACATCACCCCCAGCCAGCCGACGTCGACCTTCCCCTACGACGGGGGGCCCCCACCGGGCCGGGAATACCGGCGCCGCCGGGTCCGTTACTTACCTCGCCGGTGCGGCTGTGTCCCCGGGCCGCACCTATTGCCTTCGCGGACTACCGTACGGCTGGAGCCGCGTTGTGCCTTTCGCCGAGAGGCGACCTCCGCACCGGTGGACGTGACAAGGGCCGGGCGCGCGGGTGGATCACCTACCTGCGCGGCCGGCCTTTGTTGTTTCCGGCTGCCGCGTGCCCAGCCCGGAACCGGGGTCAGGCCGGTCCGGGCGGGGCAGGGCTTGGTTGCTCCGGGCCGCCCGGAGTGCCTGACTTGCCATCAGCGGCGACCGGAGGCTGTGCTGCGCTCCCGTTTCCCGGCGGGATGGGACTCACCACCGCGTTGAGCACCTGCCCGTTCGGGACGGACATCACGGTGCCGTCGGCGTCGACGCGGACGTACGTGATCCCGATGTCGATCACGGTGCCGTCAATCGTCCCGCCGAGCGCCCCGGCCCTGAGCCGGATCGCATCGCCCACCCGGAACGGCCTGGCGAACATCAGCACCAGGCCCGCGAACACGTTGCCCAGGGCCTGCTGCGCCGCGATTCCGACGAACACGCTGGTCAGCGCGCCGCCCAGGACGAGCTGGCCGACCGGTACGTCGAACAGGTCCAGGGTGATCGCGAGTGTAGCGAACGCTCCGACGATCAAGAAGGCGTACCCGACCACGGCGGAGTGCGCGGTGCCCGCCCTCGGCTCGAGGATCTGTCTCGACTGCCCGGCCAGCCCGTAGGTGGCCATGGCCCCCAACACGCCGAACAGCACGGCCGTGCCGTACGCGACGATATGGTCGGTCAGCTGGCTCGTAGTGGGGAACGTGGGTGGGTTGCGGTTGGCCTGATGCGAGATGACCGCAGCCGCGATCGCCAGGATCAGGGCGATGATCGACTTCCACGGGCGTGTCTTGCGCTTGACGCGCTGTACCTGCGCCGACAGGTCGGCGTGTATCTCCTGCACTCCCGGCTCCTCTTTCCGGCCCCATCCGGCCTAACGCTATCCGGCGGGAAGCGAACGCTGCGGGTGCCTACCCGGGTAGGGGCCGATGACTCACCTGGAGGAGACAGCAAGCAGGGGACCGGGCCGCCGCGGCCCGGTCCCCCGCTTCGCTCGCAGTCGCGGGTCAGCTGATGAGCGCCTTGCCCACGGGGAACTTGAGCTTGCCGTTGGCGATGCCCGCCGAGACGAGGGCCGCCGATGCGTACCAGGCGGTCAGGGCGGTGACGAGGCCGACGTAGCCGCCGAACTTGACCGTCCCCGAACTGCCCGCGAAGTTACCGATGAACAAGATGATCTCGGTGATTTCCAGGGTAAGGAACACCAGGAACACCGCCATGTTCAGCTGGCTGCTGAGGATCAGCATGTAGGTGTTGAAGATCGCGAACGCCAGCAGGATCCAGGCCACGTCGTGCTGGGCCGCCGCGGCCGAGGTGGCGTGAGCCGCGACGAGCTCAACCCACAGGGCCAGGCCAATCCAGAAGCCGCCATAGGTGGAGAACGCGACGGCACCGAAGGTGTTCCTGTTGCGGAACTCCCACATGCCGGCGAGCAACTGCGCGAGGCCGCCGTAGGCGAAGGCGTAGCCGAGCCACGCGCTGCCCGTGGCCTTGGTCATCCAGCCAGCGTTGGCGGCGGACAGCAGGAAGGTGGTCAGGGCAAAGGCGGCCAGCCCGAGCGGGGCGGGGTCGGCGATGCCCGAAGGGGGGGCAGGGGGGGTGGGGCTGGGCTGGACTTCGCGTTCTTGGCTGACGCTCAAATCGATCCCTCCTAGTGAGGAATGGCTCGTCCGGCTCCCGGCCTGCCGTTGCTGCAGCCGAGAGGGCGGGATGCCCGGCGTTGACTGCGTGGCTGGCGCGAAAGACTTTCGTCTATCCCGCCGAACCTTCCCCAGGTCACTCCTGACTCAGATTGACCAGATGAAAGATTCGCCAACAGCGTAACGCTGCCAGAGTTGCGGTGCGAGACCCAAAACACCTCACTTTTCGTAACCATCTGGAAGCACCCCCGCGACAACCCGGCAAAACCTGGTTTAGCTCTTCGGCGGCGCTCGCATGAGCCACCGCTAATTGACGGCGCCGCTCCCCGGGAACTCAGTGAGCCGGCAGATGTCGGCGCAGGTCAGCGCTTTTGCTACCGATCCTGCCAGCGGGAATGCGTACCAATCCACCAAGTCGATGGCCATCCACGGGAACGCGAACTCGAGCATGCCGGAGATGACGTCTGGGAATTTGATGAGAAGCTCCCGACCTGCACTCGATCGGCTGGTATCACCGGTATCCGCGTGTTGGGCAGCGCTGCCTGCCCGCTTCGGTCTTCGGGGCCAAGCGGCGGTTCGGTAAAGCTGTGGTAAGCCACAAAGATCCGGGCCACGGAGCCCCGTGGGATCAGGCGCGTGCTGGGTAAGATCGAGGAGAGCACAGGGAAGGTTCTGCACATGATCGACCGGCCGATCCGCGCCTCCGACCAGGAGCGGCAAAGCGTCGTGGATGTCCTGCGCGACGCGTTCACGGACGGACGGCTGACCCTGGATGAATTCGAAGAGCGCATGGCGGCGGCGTACGCCGCGAAGACCTGGACCGACCTGCGCCAGCTGACGGGCGACCTGCCGGTCGAGCCGCTCCTAGGCGCGGACCTCATCCTCCGTCCGCAGGCCTCCCAGCCGCAGGTGATGACACCAGCAGCCGCGCCGACCCGCGCCAGGCCCGGCCGTCCCCTCGGCCGGTTGCTGCCCGTCGTGTTCATCTTGATCCTGTTCGCGGCCGGGGCGGGCTCTCCGGACACGGCCGCCGCGCTTTCGGTGGTGTTCATCTGCCTGCTGGCCTGCCGGGTGGGCTACGGGGGCCGCTGATAACCGTGAGTGATGGCCTGCGGGTCGGAACGTGTCATTAGCCCGTTACGCTCACGTCACCCGCCAGCCGCAGCTACCATTAGTCACCCGGCGCGGACGAAGAACGGCCGGCGCGCTGGATCATCCGGGGCCTGCGGAATCAGCGAAGGGGTCGGAGAGGTATCCGGCAGGCTCGAGCGAGTCGGGAGGCGGTCGTTGACCAACGCGACCACCGGTAGCGAGCGCATCGTTCCCGGTCAGGAACCGGCCGAGCAGACGCGGCGCCCGCTGCTCGTGCGGCTCACCCGCCCGGCCGTGGCGCACTGGCAGTTCACGATCGTGGCGATCGCCGCGATCGCGGTGCGGATCCTGGTGATGGCCGCCTACCCGCCGATCCTGTGGTTCAACGACTCCTACAACTACCTCTACGACGCCGTTTACCACATACCGGACCAGGTCCGGCCGAACGGCTACCCGCTCTTCCTCGACCTCCTGCTGCCGCTGCACAGCGTGTCTCCGATCGCGGTGCTGCAGGCGGCCATGGGCGTCGGCATGGGGGTGGCCATCTACGCGCTGCTCCGCCACCGCGGCCTGCCCTGGTGGGGTGCGATCCTGCCCGCGCTGCCCGTCCTGTTCGACTCCTACGGGCTGCACCTCGAGCACATGATCACCGCCGATCCGCTGTTCATCTTCCTGGTGACGCTGGCCGTGGTCTTCCTGTGCTGGAGCGACCGGCCCCCGGTCCTGGCCACGGTCGTCGCCGGCCTGATGATCGGGTATGCGAGCATCACCAGGTCGGTCGGCGAGCCGCTGCTCGTGGTCGTGTTCTTGGTCATGCTGGCCAGGCGCGTGGGCTGGCTCCGGCTGGGGTCCCTGGTGGTGGCCGGAGCCCTGCCGATCGCGGGGTACCTGATCTGGTTCCATACCTGGTACGGCCAGTACGCGCTATCCGATTCGGGCGCCTTCCTGTACAGCCGGGTCAGCTCGTTCGCCCTGTGCTCGCGGATGGACCCGCCCGCCCGCCTGGATTTCCTCTGCGACACCACGCCGCCGAGCCTGCGGCCCGTCGCCGGGGAGTACGTATGGGCGGACAAGGAACTGGGGCGCGATGCGGGCAAGACCACCCCGTTGTACCGGTACAAGAACTCCCAGGACGTCTCGCTCCGGTTCAAGCCGGCCATCAGCGCCGAGACCGAGCAGTTCGCCAAGGACGCCATCCTGGCCCAGCCGGCCGACTACCTGCGCGTGGTCATAGACGACACGCTGCACACGTTCGGCTGGAACCGGCAGCCCGACCCGAACGACTACTACGGCAACGGCCGGGATTTCGAGTTCGACACCAGCGCGCCGCAGGCGCCGTGGTGGGCCGGGCCGCCCAGCGCGCCGCAGGCATCACAGTGGGAGAGCAAGTACGGCTTTGACGCCCAGGCCAGGCAGATGGACCAGGCGCGAAAGGACTTCGGGGGCACCGGCCTCGGAGTCTCCAGGGTGGAGCGGCCGCTGGCCCGGCTCCTGCAGATCTACCAGCGGTACATATACCTGCGTGGCACGCTGCTCGGGATCATCGTGCTGATCGGCGCGGCGGGGATCGTGGCCCGGTGGCGCCGCTGGGGCGGCATCGGCCTGCTGCCCTGGCTGGTCGGGGCGGCGCTGATCGTGCTGCCGCCGATGACCGCCGGGTTCAGCTACCGGTACGTGCTGGCCGCGGTGCCCGCCGTCTGCCTGGCCGCCGGGCTGGCCTTCGCCCGCGTGCCGGGGGAGAAGTCAGTGGGCGCCCTGGCGGCCGATCTGCGCCGGCACTTTGGCGGCGGCGGCGGAGTCGAGCAGGAATAGCGTCCGCTGCCTGCCGCGGGCCCCGGCGGCAGGCACCTGCACCGGGCCCGCATCCGACAACGCCAGCGCGATGGCGTGCGCCTTGTCCGGTCCCGACGCGATGATCCAGACTTCCCGCGCGGCCTGGATCGACGGCAACGTGAGGGTCAGCCGGGTGGGCGGCGGCTTGGGCGAGCCGCGGACCGCGACGACCGGCCGGTCGTCGTAGAGCGCGGGCATGCCGGGGAACAGGGACGCGACGTGCGCCTCGGGGCCGATGCCGAGCATCAGCACGTCGAAGGCGGGGACCGGTCCGTGATCCTCTGGCCTGGTCGCGGCGGCCAGCCATGACGCGTACCTGGCGGCGGCCGCCTCGGGATCATCGCCGTCCGGCCCGTCGGGTCCCGGCATCGGGTGCACCCTGGCCGGGTCGGTGTCGACGTGGTCGAGCAGCGCCGAGCGCGCGCCCGTCTCGTTCCGGTCCGGGTCGCCCACGGGGACGAACCGCTCATCCCCCCACCAGATGTCCAGGTGCCGCCAGTCGACGGCGTCCCGCGCCGGCGCGGCGCCCAGTTCGGCGAGCACCGCGGTGCCGATGCCGCCCCCGGTGAGCACCACCGAGGCGGTCCCGCGCGCGGCCACCGAGTCGACCAGCCGGGTGACCAGGCGCGCGGCCACGGCCTTGGCCAGCAGCCCCGCGTCCCGGTGCACGAGCACCTCCGGGACAGTCACCGGCCGGGGCCTGCGGCGAGGGCGCGGAGCGTCTCCGCGTAGACCTCGTCGGGTTCAAGCCTGCGCAGCTCCTCGGCGATCAGGTCGGCGGTCTCGCGCCGGTGCAGCGCCACCCGCCGTTCCGGGTGGCCCGGCCAGGACAGGGTCGCCATCCGG
>Ga0187805_10000825_pt1 | contig 10742 bp, 8 predicted proteins | sample NC_wetland_sal_i_6_FD_132965 | JGI IMG/M metagenome (GOLD analysis project Ga0187805, IMG submission 132965) | Wetland sediment microbial communities from Neuse River Estuary, North Carolina, USA - Control_5 | ecosystem: Environmental > Aquatic > Freshwater > Wetlands > Sediment | place: USA... | reverse complement strand
GTCATGACGAACGCCATCGTGGTGCTCAACGGCTGGACGGCCGGAACCCATGCCGGGGGTTACCTGCCCTGGACGGCCGAACTCACCAGCCACATGACCGAGGGCGACAACGTCCTGGCGGTCGTCGTGGACGCGCGCTGGCTCGATGTTCCCCCCGACGCCGAGCCGGCCGGCCCGCCGTCGATGGACTACCTGCAGCCGGGCGGCATCTACCGCGACGTGACGCTGCACGTCATGCCGGGGATCTTTCTGGAAGACGTCTTCGCGTGCCCGCAGAACGTGCTGAGCGACGACCGCCACGTCAAGGTCCAGGCGGCACTCAACGCGGCCGTCGTCCCGGAAGGGAACACGGCGGCCATCACCGCCACCCTGCTTGATGGCACCCGTGTCCTGGCCGCGGCCAGCACCACGGGCGTGATCACCGGGACCGGCACCAGCACCGTCAGTCTCACGATCGCCCAGATCGGCCCGGTGGGCTACTGGTCGCCGGAGAACCCCAAGCTCTACACGGTCAAGACGACCCTGTCCTACGAGTGGGCCGGGGCCCAGAGCGGCCACACGGTCACCACGGCGATCGGCTTCCGCGAGGCCGTTTTCACCGAGGACGGCTTCTACCTCAACGGAGACCGCTACCAGATATCCGGCCTGAACCGGCACCAGATGTTTCCCTGGCTGGGGATGGCGGCCCCGGCGAGGTTGCAGCGGCGGGACGCCCAGATCCTGAAGAACGTGCTCAACTGCAACATGGTCCGCTGCTCGCACTACCCGCAGTCGCCGCACTTCCTCGACGCGTGCGACGAGCTGGGCATCATGGTCTGGGAGGAACCGCCCGGCTGGGGGCACATGGGCGATGCCGCCTTCCAGGCGCGCATGCTGCGCGACGTCCGCGACATGGTGGTCCGCGACCGGAACCGGCCGTCGGTGGTGGTCTGGGGCACCCGGCTCAACGAGACGAAGAACTACCCCGCGCTGGATGCGCAGGCCCGCCAGATCGCGTACGCCTACGACGGGTCGCGGCAGACCACCGGCGCGGTGGCGTTCCACACCACGGCCGGCTGGGCCGAGGACGTCTTCTCCTACGACGACTACCACCTCGCCGGCGGCGAACCGGAACTGCGCCCGCCAATCCCCGGCGTCCCCTACCTGATCAGCGAAGCTGTCGGCGCGCTGAACCCAACCTACCGCTGGTTCGACCCGCCTTCTGTGCTCGCCAACCAGGGGTTCGCCCACGCCCTGGCCCACGACCAGGCCCGGTCGGACATCCGGTACGCCGGGATCCTGGCCTGGGCGGGCTTCGACTACTACTCGGCGCCGCGCAGCCCCGGGAACTGGAACACGCTGCGCACCCCCGGGGTCGTCGACACCTTCCGGGTGCCCAAGCCCGGCGCGGCCATCTACCAGTCGCAGGTCGATCCGGCTCTCAGGGCGGTGATCGTGCCGGTGTTCTTCTGGGATTCGCGCTCAGCCCCGGCCGGTCCGGGACCGGGCAGCATGTTCGCCACCAACTGCGACCGGCTGGAGATCTTCGCGGGCGGCACGCACCTCGCGACCGCGACGCCGGACAGGCACCGGTTCGGCCACCTGCCCCACCCGCCCGCCTTCGCCCGCCTCATCGTGCCCGGCGGCCCCCTCCCGGACCTGCGGGTGGATGGCTACGTCGGGACCACGCTGGCCGCCGTGCTGCTCATGTCCGCCGACACCAGCCGGGACCGGCTGCAGCTGACCGCCGACCACACGACCATCACCGCGGACGGCTCGGACGCCACCAGGGTCACCTTCCGCGCCACCGACGCCTACGGCAACCACCGCCCGAACGTGACCGGGCAAGTCACCCTCGCCCTCACCGGGCCGGCCGCCTTGATCGGCCAGAACCCATTCGCGTTCGGCCAGTACGGTGGCGTCGGCGGCGCCTTCGTACGGTCCGTCCCCGGGAAGACCGGCCAGGTGACCATCACCGCCCGGCATGCCACGCTAGGCAGCGCTTCCGTACAGGTCACCGTCGCCCATGCTCGTCCGGGCAGATATCTCTGACGGGCTTCCGCGGCATTCAGCACGGGTGGTCACCTGCTGGGGGGATGGGGATGGGCGCGTCATGATAGGCCCGGGTGGCGTAGGCGGCCGGGACGAACTCCGCCCGAAGGGTGCGTCGGATCGCCTCGCGGATCAGTGACGTCGGCGGCCCGGGCGGCCGCGACTATCTGCGGGCCGGGCCATGTTGGCGATGCTCGGATACGGCCCAGTCGGCGGGCTGCTATGGCCCGATCGTCATGCCGACGGCGATGCTGAACCGAACCCGGCCGGAAACCTGACGGTGCGCAACACCGGACCACGGCCGCACTGAGGACCCGGCTTGCCTCCGCGATGGTTCCCGTAGGCCAGGGAGGCTATCGGGACTAAAGACACTATCGGTGTCCCCCTGCCTGTCGGCACGGTTGGGGGCCATGAATGCCGTGCCGCCGCTGGCGCTTGCCGGTGATGAGCTGAGGGTGCTGTGCCTGGACGGCGGTCAGTGCCGGTACCTCTCGCTGGACGCGGCGGCCACCACCGGGACGCTGCCCAGCGTGCTGGATGCGGTGCAGGCATTCGTTCCCTGGTACGCCAGCGTGCAGGGGCAACAGGCTACAAATCACAGGCATCGGCTATTGCCTGTGAATGCGCAAGGCTCGCGGCGCTGACCTTTGCCGGCCGTGAGACAGCCTCGGATGACGGCGTCGTGTTCTGCCGTAACGCAACCGAGGCAATCCGCCACCTTGCCGGCCAGCTCCGGCTCGGCGCAGACGATATCGTAGTCACGACGGTAGCCGAGCATCACGCGAACCTGCTTCCCTGGTCCCGGCCCGCCCGCTGCCGGTATATCGAGTGCGGTAGCGATGGGACCTTCTATACCAGCGATGTCGCCGCCGCGCTGGACCAATGGCCCCGCCCGGCGCTCCTGGCGATCACCGCGGCGTCCGGCATCACCGGGTGGATGCCGCCGCTGCAGGACATCGTCGATGCCGCACACCACCGCGGAGTGCCCGTGCTTGCCGACGCGGCGCAGCTCGCACCGCACCGTCAGCTGCCTGCCGATGCTGATTTCCTGGTCTGGAGCGGACACAAGATGTACGCCCCGTTCGGCGCCGGAGTCCTGGTCGGCCCGCGGCAAGCCCTCGCCGAGAACGGCCAGCCGGGCGCCGCGGCCAGCCTGTCCGAGCCGGAAGAGGCTATCTGGGCTGACCCAGCACAGCTGGGAGCGGGCGGCTCGCCCAACGTGATCGGCGCTGTCGCCCTGAACGCGGCCATCGACACCCTCAGCGACCTCAGCTGGCCAGCGATAAACGCGCACGAGCGCCACATCGCCACCTCGATGCGGCGCGGCCTGGCTGCGATCCCCGGCGTGCGCCTGCTCGGCCCGGGCGCGGACACAGACACCATTCCGGTCGCGACCTTCACCGTGGCAGGGGTCCCGCATGCGCTGGTGGCCGCGCGGCTGGCCGCCGAGTATGCGATCGGAGTAGGGCACTGCCAGTTCGGCGCGGACGCCTACCTCACTCGGCTCCTCGGCCTGACCAGCGAGGACGTCCGCAGGCACCGCGACCAGGCACGCCGCGGGGATCGCCGGGCAGTCCCCGGAGCTGTCCGGGCCAGCGCTGGCATCAACACAACCGACGACGTGCAGCGACTGCTTGCCGCCGTCACCCGCGTGGCAGCCGGCAACCCGCCGGTTCCTTACCATCAGCACCCCTCCACCGGTGCTTTCTTCCCCCCTGCCAGCACCTTCCCGGAGAGGGCAGCCTGAGTCCACCCGAGGCCTTCCCCAGGCGACCGCAGCAGAGCCACCAGCCTCCCGGATCGTCCTCCGCCGCCGCCCAGCCGGAGAAACCGTAGAGGCCGCGGCTGGCCCGGCAAGTCCGGCTCGTGACCGCAGCCGGTCCTTCGTCCGCGCGTCCTTTCACCGGCGACCGCGCCCGGCATCACTGAGCGCCGTCTGGCGGTCCCGACGAGGGCGGGATCTCCCAGCGGCCGGTGATGAAGACGTGATCGCGGATGTCCCGGATCGCCTCGTCAACGTGCCGCAGGGCTTCCATGATGTACTGTCGGTCCGTCTCATGCGCTGCATCCTGGGCGGCCATGCAGGCTCAGGCCAGCATGGAAAGGTTACAGACGATGCCGCCAAGCAGGTCCTGGCTGACCTGTGACGGGCCTGCTGTCCGGGCCTCGAGTGGCAGATGACCAAGCCTGCGTTGAGCGTGCAGCGATCGCCGATCGTCACCAGCGCACGCTCGGGGATGGCACAGCCGTCGTTGAAGACCCGCCGGCCGGTCCGGACGCCGAGCAGGCGCCAGACCGGGCTCTTGAACGGGTGCCGTTGAACATGCCGACGATGGGGGTGGCGCCAGCAGCTTCCAGTACCGTTCGCGCCACCAGAAGTACGGACTGCCCGTGGCACTGCTGCCGGGCACGTCTCCAGCAGCATGGGCCGTGTCCGCATGTCCGCTTTTCCCGTGAATCTCTTTCTCGGGACCAAAGACCGGACGCCAGCGGGCCTCAGCCCCTGCCCTGGGCCGCGAACCGTGCAGGAAACTGCCGTACAGCAGGCGCGACAGCCTGCCGCTGACCCGTAAGACGAGGGAACCGATGAGCGACAGTACTGCAGGCACCGCCGCCGGGCAGGTCGGCCACGGCATGCCATCCAGCTGGATAGCGTGCCCGCCGTGAGCTGCATCAGCAGCCAGACCGGACAGTCCACGCTGGCCCTTCCCGCCATCGCCTGCGACCCAACCGCGCAGCCGCGGCGCCCGCGCCGCATCTGGCCGAAGGGGCGGCCGTGACAGGCCACGCCAGCTCCGGCAGGGGCCGGTGGCGGTGGGCGAGCCTGTCGATCTTGTGCGTGACCCTGCTCTTGGTGAGCCTGGACCTTACGATCTTGAACGTCGCGCTCCCGTCGATCGTCAGGGGCCTGCACGCCACGTCGAGCCAGTTGCAGTGGATCGTGGACGCCTATGCCGTCGCCTTCGCCGGGCTGCTGCTCACCCTGGGCGCGCTCGGCGACCGCGTCGGGCGGAAATGGGTGTTCCTGGCCGGGCTGCTCGTCTTCGCCGCCGGGTCGGCCTTTTCGGCCTGGTCGGGCAGTGTCGGGTGGCTGACGGCCGGCCGGGTCGTGATGGGTGCCGGTGCGGCAGCGCTGATGCCCTGCACGCTGTCGATCCTGACCAACATCTTCAGCGCGGACCGCGATCGCGGCCGTGCGATCGGCATCTGGTCCGCCACCGCCGGCATCGGCGTGGCCATCGGCCCCATCCTGGGCGGCTTCCTGCTGGTCCACTACTGGTGGGGGTCGGTCTTCCTCATCAACGTTCCCATCGCCGCCGTGGGCGCGCTCGCCGCGGTCTTCCTGGTCCCCAACTCCCGCAACGCCCAGGCGAAAAAACCCGATCCGGTCGGCATGCTGCTGTCCGTGCTCGGGTTCGGCCTCCTGCTGTGGGCCATCATCCAAGCCCCCGGCTGGACCTGGGGCGCGCCTCCGATCGTCGGCGCCCTAGCCGCCTCCGCCGCTCTGATCGCCGGCTTCGTCGTCTGGGAGCGCAGCCGGGCCGACCCGATGCTCCCCGTGTCGTTCTTCGGGAACCGCCGCTACTCCGCGGCCATCGCCTCGCTCGCGCTGGTGATCTTCGCCCTGCTGGGCCTGCTGTTCCTCATGACCCAGTACCTGCAGTTCGTCCTCGCCTTCAGCGCCTTCCGGGCCGGGCTCGCCATCGGGCCGGTAGCGCTGGTGCTGCTCATCGCCGCGCCCTTCTCGGCGGTGCTTGCCCGCAGGATCGGAACCAAGTCCGTGATCGTGCCGGGATTGCTCCTGATCGCTGCCGGCCTCGGGTTCCTGTCGCAGACGGCGATGGGCGACGGCTACCGCTGGTGTCTGCCGTTCTTCCTCCTCATCGGGTGCGGGGTGGGCCTGGCGCTGGCCCCCTCGATCGACTCGGTCATGGGATCGGTCCCCAAGGAGCAGGCCGGGGTCGGATCCGCCACCAGCGACACGTCAATGCAGGTCGGCGGCGGGCTCGGCGTAGCCGTGCTCGGAACGGCGCTGAACACCAGGTACCAGCACCTCATGTCGGTCCTGATCGGCCACCACCCCGTGCCGCAGGCGATCCGCGAGGTTATCCTCGGGTCGCTGGGCGGCGCGCTCCAGGTCGCCGCACGCATTCCCGGCTCCACCGGCGCCGCGCTAGCCGACGCCGCCCGGCGATCGTTCCTGTCCGGCATGGACCTCGCACTGCTCATCGGCTCCATAACGGTCGCAGCCGCAGCCGCCCTCGTCCTGCTGGCCCTCCCCCAGCACCCGCCACCGCCAGGAACACCTACGCAAGCGCCCGACAGGCTGGCCTCGCGCGGGTAACCCACCAGCAAGCGCCAAGCCGCAGCTTTACGGCTACGTCCGAACCATGTGATTCACCACCGGTCGTGGACTTGGGCGCGGACCCGCCGGTCGTAGATGGCCTCGATGGCGCTGAGCTGAGTGTCGGTGAAGGGTGGCAGCGCTGCGGCGGTCGCGTTCTGGCGCGCCTGCTCAGCGCTGCGCGCTCCGGGGATGACCGTGCTCACGCCCGGCTGCTGGATCACCCACGCCAGTGCGGCCTGAGCCGGAGTGGCACCGGGCGGCGCCAGCGCGGCGAACTCGCGGGCCGCCTCAACGCCGGTGTCGAAGTCGACGCCGACAAACGTCTCGCCGACGTCGAACGCCTCGCCGTGCCGGTTGTAGCTGCGGTGGTCCCCGGCGGGGAACCTCGTGTCGTGGCTGTACCGGCCAGACAGCAGCCCGGAGGCCAGCGGGACACGGGCGATGATGCCGACCCCGGCGGCCTGGGCGGCGGGCAGCACCCGGTCTAGCGGCTTGCGCCGGAACGCGTTGAGGATGATCTGCACGCTGGCCACGCCGGGCCGGGCGATCGCGGTCAGCGCCTCCTCGCAGGTTTCCACGCTGACCCCGTAGGCGCCGATGCGCTGCTCGGCCACCAGCGTGTCCAGGGCGTCATAGACCGCGTCGAGCGCGTAGACCGGAGTGGGCGGGCAGTGCAGCTGGACCAGGTCGAGTGTGCCGGTGCCCAGGTTGGCCCTGGACCGGTCGGTCCATTCTCGGAAGCTGGCCAGCGTGTACAGCGCGGGGTCGAGTGCGACGCGGCGGCCCATCTTGGTCGCCACCGTCATCGCGTGCCCCGGATGGGCTGCCAGGAACCGCCCGATCAGCCGCTCGCTGCGGCCATCACCGTAGACGTCGGCCGTGTCCAGGAACGTTATCCCGGCCAGCGCGGCCGCCTCCAGCGTGGCCAGGGCGTCACACCTCGCCCCAGTCGGCGCCAAGCTGCCAGGTCCCCAGCCCGATTACTGAGACGACACGGCCGGTCTTGCCCAGGATGCGTTCTTCCACCCGACCAGACTATGGGCGGCCGCCCCACGGTGACTGGGGGTCCAGACATGGCCGGGCTGTCGCCGCGACCTCGAGGATGATCACGGCTGAACATTGCTCATATGGCACGCGGCCGTCACCCGGTGTCCGCCCGGGATGGGGCCGGGGCCGTGTAGCTACGGTCGGCGATGCTCGCCTGTGATTGAGCCGTGTGGTGACAGGAAATCCGGCCCTGCGAGGGCGGGCCTAGTCATCGGCTGAGAGCCGCAGCAGACGGGCCCGCAGGCCGAGCACGACCACCGGCTCGCCCCGCAAATGCTCCAGCCTGGCGGCCAGCCGCCGCCCTGCATCGGCACGATCGGCGAACACCATGACACCCTCCACCGGCAAGCTTTTCGGCGGAATAGCCGGTGGCGCGCCCAGGGCTATCGTCACCTTCCTTCCGTGCCCGCCAGGGGGGGACCAAAGGCCTCGTGATCAGGACGTTCGGCACCGAGAATCGCGGACGGTGCCGGGCATACTGGCATTACCTGCGAGACGAGTGAGGGAGCCATACCGCGGAGATGACCGGGCAGGGTCAAACCCCCGGTGATAGGTCCGCCGGGAAGGCTGAGAGGCCGTCCGGCGATAGCCGGATGGCGACCCCTAGCACCTGATCCGGGCAATGCCGGCGAAGGGAAATCGCCTCGCAGGCTTATCGTGTTGTGGCCGGGCCAGGCGGTCAGGACCGCCCCGGGGTGCCCGTGCCACTCGAGTATGGACATGCCCGAGCGACACGATTACCTGGCCCGTTCCGGCTGAAAATCCTGCGCCCTGGCCGACAGCAGCCTGTCCAGCCAGAATCCTGATGGCAGCGGCCACAGTGATCACCGTGTCACGCAGCCGACTGCGGGAAACCGTACCGGCCGCGCAGACGGACGAACCTCGCCCCCGTCAGGACCCTCACCCGCCGCAGGCCATCGGCGTCCTTCTCATACAGAACGACATCTTCTGCGCCCCCGGGACCCACCGGCTGGACCAGGCGGCCCTCGGTCCTGAGCTGGGCGGCCAGCGGCGGCGGCACGCGCGGGAACGCGGCAGAAACCACGACCGCATCGAACGGGGCCTGATCGGGGGCTCCTTCAGACCCATCCCCCACAAGGACAACGACGTTGCCGACACCCTGCGCGGCGAGGTTACGCCGCGCCTGCTCGGCCAGATCGGGCCAGATCTCGATACTGACCACGCGAGCGGCAAGCCGGGCCAGCAGCGCCGCCTGGTAGCCGTAGCCGGTGCCCACCTCGAGCACCTGCTGCGTGCCGTCCAGGCGCAGCGCCGCGATCATCGTGGCGCACAGCGAGGGCTGGGTGGTCACCTGATGCCGGGGAATCGGCACCGGACCGTCGTCGTAGGCCCTGTCCGCGTAGGCGGCAGGCACGAACGCTGCACGCGGAGTGCGCCGCATCGCATCGAGCACGAGCGGATCAGCCACGCCAGCGGCCCGTGCTGCCGCTACCAGCTTCTCCGGCCCGGCCTCTCGCTTATACCGCGTCACGAATTACCTCCGGCTCCGCTCCTGTTCATCCATTCCATCGCCAGGTCCGCCCAGAGCGGTAGGGACGAAGGTCTGTCGAGCCGGAGCCTTGGACCTTCCGGGCCTCTGCTGCCGTGAGCAAGCCGACACGCGTGCTTGGCACCCCGTGCCAACAGGCGGGGGAGGATCTCCGCTAGGTGCGGATCGCGCCGGCGCGGTGCGGGGAACCGCAAACGCCCGCAGTGGTGGCGTTATGCCTGCTGCCGCGGGATATGCCCGCCGTGCTTCAGGCGCGTCAGGAGGTCCGCGCGGTTCCCCGCCGAGGTACCAGGCAGGCACGTGTTCGTGCTATGGGTGGCCCTTCGAGGGAAGGGACCTATCAGGTATCACTGGCAGCCCTCCTGATGCGGGCACGGACCCTCGGCCGCATGAGCGAGAGCAACTACCTGACCGCAGTGAAGGCCGCCCACGCCCGCGGATGGCGACGGGTCGAGCCTGTACCGCTAGGGAAACCGGAACATCCGACCTGCTTGAAGCAGCTCCTGGCCACACGCCAGTCGGCCGCGAGTCACTCGAACTGCTGCCTCATGATGTCGTTGATGCGCTAGTGACTGGCGCCGCTGCTTAGCCCATCGCACCAGCTGGTCCAGCCGTGGCGGCGACGCCAGCATGCCAACCGCGGGGCAGCACCGGCGACAGAAGTGACAGAAGCTGATCTCCCAGATTCCTCCCAACATGGGAACAGCTGATGCCCAAGGACGCCGCTAGTGCCGCGATGCCGCGATGGCTCGGGTCGGCACCGCATGCTCGGACCAACCTGGGTTCCGCAGCTGAGTAGCGTGCCGATCGGCGAATCTGTGGTTTGACGTGCTGGAACGTAGCCGTTCCTGGGTGGAGGGCGTGTATCTAGGCGGGGTGTTTCGGCTGGTCAGCCGGTTGCGGCAGGGGTGAGCTGGTAGATCTTCCGTGGCGGGTCGATGCCGAGCTGTTCGAGGATGGCGGCCTGGGCTGGGCCGATCTCGGTGCGCTGACGGAAGGTGTCGGCGGATCCGGTGAAGGTGCCGACGGCGATGCGGTCGAGCTGGCGGCACAGCTGCGGCCAGGTGCTCCTGGTGGCGTTCTCTGCGACGCGGGCCAGGAGCAGGGCGAGCCAGCAGAGGACGACGTGCGCGCAGATCCGGTCATCTTTCCGGTGGTAGGTCGATGACCTGTTTCATGTCGCGCCAGCCGCGTTCGACTTCCAGGAGCTGCTTGTAGCCCAGGGCGATGTCCTCGGCGGTCATCGCCGGGTCGGAGGTGCGCAGGAGGTACTTGCCGTCGAGGTTTTCCTCGGCCTTCGCCTTGGCTGGGTCGACGCGGAGCAGGCCGCCGGGGGTGACGCGCAGGTAGCGGTTCAGCCCGGGCTTGTTCGAGATGACGCCCGCAGTTCGGCCCGCTTGTCCTTGCTGAGCGCGTCGGTGCCGTCGACGAGCTCTTTGAGCTGGGCGATCATCCGGGCGCGGATAGCGGCGTCCCGCTCGGCGCCCTCGGGGTTGCGGCAGATGACGAACCGCTCGTCCTCGGCGATGCGGACCTCCTTGACCCGCAGGTTCTCCGCGCCCGGTTCGGTGACCGCGGCCGGGTTGAGCGCCGCACCATAGACCCTGGCCGCGTCCCTGCTGACCAGCTCCCGGGCCGCATCTCTCGTGTCCTCGGCTGAGACTGATTGGCCCTGTCTGACCAGCCCTGCGTTCGGCACTTTCCATCAGTTCTGGCAGCAGTCGCGGCAACACGGCGGGCGCGAGGTCAGGTGGAGGCGATGAACCTGTTAATAGCCGCGGCGACCTTGGCTGGTTGCTCTTCGGC
>Ga0187805_10000823_pt1 | contig 10743 bp, 13 predicted proteins | sample NC_wetland_sal_i_6_FD_132965 | JGI IMG/M metagenome (GOLD analysis project Ga0187805, IMG submission 132965) | Wetland sediment microbial communities from Neuse River Estuary, North Carolina, USA - Control_5 | ecosystem: Environmental > Aquatic > Freshwater > Wetlands > Sediment | place: USA... | reverse complement strand
TTTCGCCATCGCCGATCTCGTGGTCCCACACAACCTTGCCGGTGCGATAATCAAGCGCCCGCAGCGTGGAATTGCCCCACAATCCGCGGTCCCGGCCTCCCCAGCCTTCCGCTTTCCCGGTCACTGTGTTGTAAAAAATGCTGAATAAACGTCGGGCATTGACATAAAACAGACCGGTCTGCGGATCGAAGCTTGGCGCCATCCAATTCGTTGCTCCATCCGAGCCCGGCTCGACGAGCGCGCCATCTGGGGTCGGTGTGGCTTCAGGCTTCGCAATCGGACGTCCTCGAGAATCCATACCGTTCGCCCACGTCTGATCGATGAACGGCGCGGTCACCAAATGCTCGCCATTCGTGCGATCCAGCACGAAGAAAAACCCGTTGCGGCTAGCCTGCGCGAGGAGCTTGCGCTTCTTGCCCTGGAATTCGGCATCGAAAAGAACCGGCGTTTCGACGGCATCCCAGTCGTGGACATCGTGCGGCGACGGCTGAAAATACCAGGCGAGCTTGCCGGTGTCCGGATTGAGCGCCACGATCGAACAGGTGTAGAGATTGTCGCCGGAGCGCCCGTCGCCAACGAGAACAGGATTGGGATTGCCCGTTCCCCAATAAAGAAGATTGAGTCCGGGGTCGTACGTGCCTGTCATCCAAGTCATGCCGCCGCCGTGCAGGATGGCGTCGCTGTCCTTGGGCCAAGTTTCGGAGCCGGGCTGGCCTGGATCGGGCTCGGTGTTCCAGCGCCACTGCATCGCGCCAGTCTCTGGATCGAGCGATTGGAGATAGCCGCGAAGGTCGGTCACGTCACCGGAAACGCCGACGATCACATGATCGCGAATGACGAGAGGCGCCATCGTCGAAAAGTAGCCCAGCTTCGGATCGGCGAGCTCAACAATCCATCGCACGCTGCCATCTTTCGCATCCAGGCAAACCAAGTGCGCGTCGGGCGTCGTGAAGTAGAGCCAATTCTTGTACATCGCGACGCCACGATTGCCGATATGGTCGCCCTCTGAATGGCGTTCGTAATGCCAAATCATGCGGCTAAAGCGTGCATCCACAGCCCATACGTTGTCAGGAACCGTAAAATAGAGAATGCCGTTCACTTCCAGAGGGGTCGATTTGATGCCCGCGCCGTGCGTCCGGAAAATCCACGCAAGTGTGAGCGAGTTGACGTTTTCCGCGTTGATTTGATCGAGTGTACTGTAGCGCGCGCCGGAATAGTCTCCGTTATACGTCGGCCAAGTGTCGGTCGGCGGTTTCAGCAGGACCTCTGAATCGAGTCCCTGCGCCGCGGCGGTCCGCAGACACAACGCCAGTGCGAAGAGCAGAAGTAAGGTCCAAGGAACCGCTCGCTTTGCGGCTCGATGAAGAACTTCGCGGTTCACGAGGCCATTCTTGCGGCCACGCACGCCCCCATTCTTTCCCCCTGACTGAAAAAGCATTCGGGCTCCCTTTTCTCCTGCTTGCCGTTGGTGTCTTCGCTATTTCAAACTTTCCAGGTACGCGAAGAGATTGTGAACGTCCGCCTGGGTGAGCTTGCCGAGCAGTTGCTCGTGGACCGCAAGGGGATCCTGAACTTCCACCTTCACTCGGTCGCGAGAGAATGATCGATACCACCCGGATGCATCCCGCAGGGCAACTTCAAAATCGTCGATGTGCGCCAGCGTCCCCTTGATTTGCTCGCCAGAGGCCAGCGTCACCGTCACTGTAGAGCGCGAGTCCTCGGGATAGAGCATTCGCGCCTCCAGATCGACGGGCGAGTACTTGCGAACCGCAGCGCTCAAATCGGCGGTCGACGAATGGCATTTGTTGCATCCGCCAGCTCCGTTGAAATATGCCTTTCCCGCGTCGGCATTCCCGGTCAGCAGCTTCTCAACGGGATATCCGCGCGGAATGCCGGCAGAATTCAGCGCTTCGGCCGCACGCGCATGTAAATACGTTGCGAGGTCGCTCACCTGCTGATCCGTCAAAGGCATTGCGGGCATTCCCTTGTCCGGACGGCCGTGGCGAATCACGTCACCGATCACATCACCCTTCACGTCATGTGCCACAAGCGGAGAGCGCACCAAGTCCGGCCCGCGAGCGCCCGTGGCATCCGCGCCGTGGCAGAATGCGCAGCTTTGCTCGAATTGTTTGTGACCGCGCTCGATGGCCGGATCCGGAGCGGCGGCCTGAGGTAAAGCCCAAGAATTCGCCATTGCAGCAAACGAGACGATCAACGCCGGAAGCAATAAACTTTTTCCCATGCGAATCACCAGAGAGAGCCTACGCTCGCGAGTCCTAATTGCTCACCGCGCGGCGCGTGGATTCTAACATTGCGTCACGCAAGCTGCATCCATGTTGAATGACAATCCGGGTCGTAGCCCACAGTCGAAAGTTAGGGCGCTCCGATACGCTGCGCCAAATCGGGCGCAAGCTGCTGGAAATGGCGCACACTAAATGTATAGATTCGCTCGCATTCCAGTTCTCGAGCGCAGCGCAGGTGGTTCGCGTCGTGGACACGTCCACCGATCCACCCGTGATCGGCACAGTCACGAATCGTCTCTTGATACATCTGCGGTGTGATTGTGACGATCTCGAAATAGGGTAAGATGTCTTCCTGCAAAATCTTCCACGCTAGCCCAGGATAGATGGGCGGACGAAATGGTGTGCGCGTAAGAACGGAGTAAGATTCGGCAAGGGCGTGTCCGCTGATATGACCTTCGAGCGTCTTCTCTCGCGCCGACTGAAGAGCCCTAATCGATTGGTTGTAGTGTGGGTGGAGCTCGACACAGGCCGCTACTAATGCTGTCGTATCAAAATAGACCTTCATGGGCCCGATAGTTCTTTGATTCGCTCTTCCCGCTCGTCGTCGATTAGTTTGTCCCAATCGAATCCTCGGGGAACGCTCCCAACATAAACCCAGTGGCCATTCTTCTTGACCATCGATGGTTGCAACTCCACAGGCTTGAGCAGTACGCCCTCCGGGAGCTCCTCAATCACCAGGTCGCTTCCCCGACGGAGACGGAAACGGTCCCGAACGGGCTTGGGAAGCACACTGCGGCCTGCCTTGTCGATTTTGACGTTCATACCATTTATAATGGCAGATAGCGTTTCAAATGGCAGATCTTGCTTTGTTCAATGGAATGAATCCACTACCGGCCGTCGCCCAGGTCGTTCATATTGCTAAGGGAAGAGCGCTTATCGAGGGAATCCGTAGCAGCGACACCGGTGATGAGACGTGCCCCGCGACTGAAGGTCAAATACTCAAAGCCCCACTGCACAAAGACCAAAACTCGGCTTTGGAATTCCACGATGTACATCAAGTGGACAAACAGCCAAGTAAACCAGGCAAACAGCCCTGAAAGGTGGAGGCCGAAAATGTTAGCCACGGCTGAGGCGCGCCCGATTACCGCCATGTCTCCCTTGTCGAAATAATGAAAGGGTTTGATGTCCTTCTTCCCTTGCAAGCGCGCGCGAATGGCTTTTGCCGCGTAGGCTCCGCCTTGGATGGCCAGCTGAGCGACACCAGGGTGCGGTTTCCCATCCTTGTCGAGAGAAAGCGCCAGATCGCCCACGATGAAAATATCGGGGTGCCCTGGCACGGTCAGGTCAGGCGCGACTTTGATGCGGCCGCTGCGGTCCGTTTCCGCTTTGGTGCGCTCGGCCAGTTTTCTACCGAACTCATTGGTTGTCACGCCTCCGGCCCACAGCACGGTTTTCGCGGGCAGGCGCTTCGACTCTGCGCCCGATTTGTAGGTAACGCCGCCAGCATCGATGCACGTCGCCATCACGCCCTTGCTGACTTCCACGCCGAGCCGCGAAACGAGCTTCTCCGCTTTGGCCGAGAGATCCTCTGGATACGCAGCAAGAACGCGCGGCCCTCCCTCCATCAGAATGATGCGGGCTTCGCGAGGATTGATGTGTCGGAAATCATTCTTGAGCGTTTCGTTGGCAATCTCTGCGAGCGCGCCGGCCAACTCCAGCCCGGTCGCGCCAGCGCCGACGATGACAAACGTGAGCCAGGCGCGCGCATCCTCGTCGCTCGTCGAGCGCTCAGCGCGTTCAAACGCGTAGAGAATCTTGTGTCGAATAGCCGTAGCTTCTTCGACGGACTTTAGACTTGGCGCCCATTCGCGCCAACTATCATTGCCGTAGTACGACGTCTGCGAGCCGGTCGCTACAATCAGCGAGTCGTACTCATAGACACCGCCGTCGCGCAAAATGACGCGCTTCGCGGCTGGGTCGATATCCGCCGCTTCCCCGAGCAAGACCTGCACATTTTTCTGCTTGCTCAAAACGCCACGCAGCGGAGCGGCAATTTCTCCGGGCGACAGCGAGCCCGTTGCGACCTGATAGAGCAATGGCTGAAATAAATGAAAGTTGCGCCGGTCGATCAACGTGACATCGATAGGGACGTGCTTCAGTTTTTGCGCGGCGTTTAACCCGCCAAACCCGCCCCCAAGAATGACCACACGGTGCCGCTGTTCCATTCCGCTAGCTCCGCCTAACGCAACCCAGTTCTCAGTACTATCATCTCATCTACGTAGATTTTCGCAATTTAGACGCCCGGGCGCCGCCCGAAGATGCGGAATAAGTCGAGTTCGCTTAGACTCGTTCGAATGAACGCTTCCAATGTGGCTCAGATTTCAGACTTGAGAATGTTGGGCGCGTGCTCTCGCTCTCGTTGAGTAAGATATGAAAACGCATCCGGTCTCCAATCTGCAAAACCGCGAACAGATGGAGCGCAATACGCTGCGCCTTCTCTGTTCCGTCCTGGTGAAGCCCGGCACCAGGCTGGAAATCTGCCGCTTGCTGCATCCCCACGATTTTCTGGATCCCCTGCGAAAAGCCGTCTTTGAAGAAGTAGTGGCAGCGGGCGTTATCAGCTCGAAACAGTTGCGCGCATCTCTCCCCTCCCGCATGATCGGCCGTGGATTCCCCAGCTTTGATTTGGATAAACTACTCACGCCAAAACTGGCGAGCGAAGCAGAAATCGAACGATTGTTCGAGAGCACTCTCTGCTTGCTGAAACTCGACGGAGCAAACGATCCGGCTCTTTTCGCGTCCGAGGCCGATGCCCAAGACTAGCTACCGTGTTTTGACCCTTGCAGAAGCGCTGGGACTCGCTGGATTCATTGCCTGGTATATCTGGCAACTTCAAAGCGCGCGCCCTAATTCGTGGATCGTCTTTCCGATATGGCTTCTCGCGAGCATCGCCTTGCATCGCGACACTCCCAAAACGCTAGGCTGGCGCGCCGACAATCTCTGGCCGGCCACACGTCAAGGGCTTGTGATTTTCGCGGCTTTTGTCATTGCCGCTCTCGCGGCGGCGCTCTATTTTGGCGCTTTCCATCGATTGACTTTTCATTTGTCTGAAACGAAACGCTTCTCCGGTTACTTCGCATTCTGTTTGTTGCAACAAGTAGCCCTGAATTCCTATCTCACCAACCGCCTGCTCTACGCGCTTGAGGAGCCTCGCGTAAGCGCCCTGATCGCCGGCGTAATTTTTGCCGCGCTCCATTGGCCAAATCCAGTTCTTGTGCCACTGACTTTCGTTGGCGGCGTGGCCATGAGCTGGCTCTTCGCCCGCGAACGCAACATTATCCCGCTAACGGTCGGGCAAGCCATCCTAGGCACCCTTGTTTGGTGGGCTTTACCCGTTGCCTGGCATCACGGAATGCGCGTTGGCCCCGGCTACTACTCGTTTCATCCGTAGGGAATTTCATAGCAGACACGCCGCGCGGATGACTGACGACCAGCCGCCGCAGTGCCCCGCAAGCTCCGCCCAGCTCCTCACCTTCACAAATTCAGGTGATCGTAGTTCCCTGACGTACTTCGCGCGCTCGCTTTTCTCGGCCGGGAATCCACGGTTTTTTCCCACACTCCAGGAATCACCGAAGAACACTTCGGGCAAGCGCCATCTACCAGCCGGTTCTCGAGCACGTCGTGCCACGAACGCCTGATCAGCAGTTCGCCGCACTTGGGGCAGGCCGTATTCGCAGCGTCGCTAAAGATATTTCCTTCATAGACGTAATGCAATCCCACTTCAAGAGCGATCGCCCGCGCGCGGTGAAGCGTTTGCGGCGGCGTTCGCGGCTTGTCTTGTAACTTAAAATCAGGATGGAACGCCGTGAAGTGCAGAGGCACGTCCGGCCCGAGATGCGTCAAAATCCATTCAGAAAGCTTGCGCGTCTCCGCTGGATCGTCATTCAAGGTGGGGATCATCAAATTCGTAATCTCAAACCACACTTTCGTTTCCTTCTTCAGCCACTCGAAAGTTTCGAGAACGGGCTGTAAGTGCGTCAGAGTGGTCTTCCCATAAAAGCTTTCGGTAAATGCTTTTAAGTCGATATTGGCGGCATCGATGTGGTCATAAATATCGTGAAAAGCCTCGTACGTGATGTAACCATTCGAGACCATCACGGTTTTCAAGCCGTATTCTTTCGCCGCCTCGCAAATATCGATCACATATTCGCCCCAAATCGTCGGTTCGTTATACGTGAACGCCAGCGAATCACACCCATGCTGCAACGCCAGCAGCGGCACATCTTCCGGCGCAACATGCTGCGACCGCACCTGGTCCTGCCGTGACTTCGAAATATCCCAGTTCTGGCAAAAAAAGCACCCCATGTTGCAGCCCGCCGTACCCATACTGAACACGCGCGTCCCCGGCAAAAAATGGTTCAACGGTTTTTTTTCGATGGGATCGACTTGCAACGCCGCAGGCGCGCCATAGCCAAGGCTATAAAGCTTTCCGCCCTGATTGACGCGAATAAAGCAGAACCCCGCTTGTCCGGAATGAATATGACAATGGCGTGGGCAGAGATAACAATGCACGCGCCCGCCAGGCTCCGGTTCCCACCAGCGCCCCTCATGCAACTGCTCGGTCTTCTGGAGGATCTTCAGGTCGTTCACAAAGAATCCTCCTTCCCACTGAATTATACCCCTGCAACCTTAACGAAGGGACCTTTGCTCAGTTTGGTGTCACAACAGGAGAGTGGGGTTTAGGCGTGGCGACGGATCCGCCGCTGCACCCGCCGGCGTTCCGCGGCCCAGTCCACGAAATTCATCATGTTCGATCGGTATTTCCAGGAGAGCTGGAAGAATTTCCGCGCATCCAGATTCGCGCCTTCTTTGCCAAGAAAAGTTTCAAACCGCCACCGCAAGTAGGGGCTCTTCCAAGGCATGAAGCGATACCCGCGTGCAACGTTCCAGTAGTACCGCAGTGTTTTGAACATCGGTCTTACTCGGGCGCAACGCCCGCCCCCCATTCTTCGTTCATCCTAGCTGCCGCCCAAAGGCGCGGACAAATGTGCGTGCACCACCACCCGGCCGGACGCACGTTTCTCACAGATGCCGGCGCAGGGGATGTCTATTTCCACTGCTTCCCTTTCCTGTTTGAAATCATCTCCGTCCGCTGCAAGTTTGCTTCGGCGTTAAGGTGGGGAAAGCCACCGTACATTGCAAGCTACCCTACGGCCATTCGTCGCATTTTGCAAGAGGGGTCTAGTACTCGCACCTGGCTCTCCTTTCTCGCCGTTTTTCGCCGATGACAGCCGCCATTGGCCGGTAAGTCCCGCCCGCTTGCCGAAAAGTGAATGCGCGGCTTCGAGCCGCCGCCTAATCTCGCCCTTGGGCAGACAAAGCGCCCGACGCGGAGGGGAGCATGGCTACGGAGCGAACGACTGGATATACCCAAAAGAGGTACGTGGGAAGAACTCTGGTGACACTGGGTGCCGCGGCGATGCTTACCGATCTTGCCTTCCTCATCTATCCCCTCACCCCTCTTCTGGAATCCGCCAAAGCCGGCCTCCTTGGAATTGTGCCGGCGCTCAGCCTCTCTCTCCTAAATGTTGCGCGAGCATTCGCCTTCCACCAGGTCGACTACTTCAGCCTCGTTTCGCGTATCTTGGTATTATTCTCCGCGCTGGTCGCCGTCGTCGTCGGGACCGCTCTTTGGAAGGCTCGGCCGGCGGCCCTGGACCGCTCTCGCCTTCCAGACTCCGTCGAGGGAGATCGTTGATGACTCAGATCGACTCGCAACCATCAAAACGGCCCACAATCATGCTGGCCGGGGACAATCACTGGGGGCTCATCTGGGGCTTCATCATTGTATTTGTCGGAGTCGCCCTGCTCCTCGATCACATGGGCATTCTGCCATTTGGCCAGGTGTACCGCTTCTGGCCTCTGCTTCTCGTTCTCGCCGGGATCATGAATATCCTGAGTCTGTCCGGCCGGGCTTTTGGATTCCTGCTGATTGCCGTTGGCGTCCTTCTCGAGTTGAACAAATTCGGCTTGATACATCTGAGCTTTGCGGATATTTGGCCTCTGGCGATCATTGCCGTCGGCGTGCTCTTGATCTGGGGTTCGCTGGAAACTCGCGGCGTGATCCATAGAAAAAGCGGCTCGGAATGGACGCCTGCGAGCGCTGCTCAGACTTTCCGGCAAAAGATCGCCGAGGCTACCTCCGAAACGGCAACCTCCATCAATGCCGTCGCTATTTTCGGCGGCTGCGAGCGGCGTTTCACGGGGCAGCACTTCCAGGGCGGCAAAGCCACCTCCATCTTTGGTGGGATCGAAATTGACTTTCGCGATGCCGATATCGACGAGGAAGCCGTCCTTGAAATTAGCTGTGTTTTTGGCGGCGTCGAACTCCGGGTCCCGGAAACCTGGTACGTCCATTCCCGCAGTCTGCCCGTCTTTGGCGGTTTCGAGGACAAGACCCGCCAGACCAAAATCGATCCACCCGCGGGCACCAAGAGAAAAACTCTCATCGTCACGGGCATCGTTGTTTTCGGAGGCGTGGAGATCGCCAACTAAGCGGTCTTTATGCATCCACTTCTCACACCGATCAACCGCTTCGGCCTCTACCTCCTTGCTTGGGTGCCGTTAGCCGCCATTCTGATTTATCTGATGGCCGTGCCTGGCAGGCTGGGCTGGCTGGCCGCTGCCGCCATGATCATTCCCCTGTGTCTCGTCTACCAGTTCGTGTGCCTTTCCGCCTGGTATTCCTGCAAAGCGGCGCCCATTCAGAAGAGCACCGGTCAGCGTCTCTGGCTGACTCATGTCCTGGCCGCCGCCCTCCTCAGTCTTCTTTGGGTGCTGCTCGCCAGGTTGCTGGCCTATGGCCTTTCGCAACTGCCTGACTTCCAGGGACTCGACCGCCGCTTCGCCTCTCAACTGTCGGTCTTATTCGGCGCAGGTTTCCTGCTCTATCTCCTCGCGGTCGCTTCTCACTACGTCATCCTGGCGATCGAGGATTCCAACAAGGCCGAAATCCGCTTGCAGGAGACCAGCATCCTCGCTCGAGACGCGGAATTGAAAGCGCTGAAGGCGCAAGTGAATCCTCATTTTCTTTTCAACAGCCTCAATTCCATCAGCGCGCTCACTAGCGTCGATCCTGCGAAGGCTCGCGAAATGTGCATCCTGCTCGCGGAATTTCTGCGCATGACGCTGGGGCTCGGCGAGAAAGCAAGTGTTCCTCTCTCCGAAGAGCTGTCCATGCTTCACCGCTACCTCGCCATCGAGAAGGTCCGGTTCGGCGCGCGCTTGCGGATGGAAGAGGACGTTCAGCCGGAATCCCAGTCCGCGCACCTTCCGCCGCTGCTGCTGCAACCGCTTGTCGAGAACGCCATTACGCATGGCATTGCGAACCTCCCGGATGGCGGCATGGTCCGTCTCTCCAGCCAGAGCCAGAATGGCCGCGTCTCGATTGCGATTGAGAATACCTTCGATCCGGAGTCCACGCCCCTGCGTAAGCACGGCTTGGGGCTAAAGAATGTTCGCGACCGGCTGGAAGCGCGTTATGGCAAGGAATCGAACATGCGCGTCGGCGCCGAAAATGGAATATTCCGCGTCGACTTGTCTTTCCCAGCGAATGCCGAAGAGGTGAAAAGTTGAGTAAGAAAGACGAAAAAAAGTTTCGCGCGCTCATCGTCGATGATGAAGATCTGGCGCGGCTGGTTCTTCGCGAGCTGATTCAAGCTCGCCCGGAAATGGAAGTTATCGCCGAATGCGCAAACGGATTCGAAGCGGTGAAAGCCGTTGCCGAGCACAAGCCGGACCTGATTTTTCTCGACGTGCAGATGCCCAAGCTTTCTGGATTCGATGTTCTCGAACTAATCGGGACGGAGACGCCCGTCATTTTCGTGACCGCTTACGATCAGTACGCGATGCGCGCGTTTGAAGTCCACGCCGTCGATTATCTCTTAAAGCCGATCGGCCGCGAACGATTCGAGGCTGCTCTCGAGCGCGCGAAATCACGCCTCGGTCAGAAGATGCCGCCGGCCCCGGAGCTCGCTGCCGCGGCCCGCACTCCAAAACAGTTCCTGGATCGCATCGTCGTGCGGGACGGCACGCGCGTCACGCTTATCCCCGTTAGCAAACTAGACTACGCGGAAGCCCAGGACGACTACGTGGCACTAGCCAGCGAAGGCAAAAAGCACCTCAAGCAGCAAACGATCGTCAGCCTCGAAGCGTGCCTCGATCCCGAGCGCTTCGTCCGCGTCCATCGCTCCTACGTCGTCAATTTCGAGCGCGTCGTGCGCATCGAGCCCTACGGAAAAGACAGCCGTCTCGCCATCCTCGCCGACGGCACGCGCCTTCCCGTCAGCCGAGCAGTCTATGCCCGTCTAAAGTCTCTCCTGGATGAACGCACCTGATAAGATTGAGCGCCCGAGGAAGGAGGCTCAATGTTCTTGAGCGAGATTATCGCTGCGCGAAATCCTGACGTCGCTAACGCTCGCCAAAATCATGCGGTCCGTCT
>Ga0187805_10000821_pt1 | contig 10761 bp, 6 predicted proteins | sample NC_wetland_sal_i_6_FD_132965 | JGI IMG/M metagenome (GOLD analysis project Ga0187805, IMG submission 132965) | Wetland sediment microbial communities from Neuse River Estuary, North Carolina, USA - Control_5 | ecosystem: Environmental > Aquatic > Freshwater > Wetlands > Sediment | place: USA... | reverse complement strand
TCTCTGCGACACGGAGAAGGTGCCGAACCCTATCAACGCCACGCGATCTCCCTTGCGCAGTGCGGACGTAACGCTGTCCACAGCGGTATCAATGGCGGTCGTGGCTTGCGCTTTGCTGATTTCACATGCGCCTGCGATCTTGTCAACCAGATCGGCTTTATTCATAGCGTCTCCTCGCAGGTCTCTTTCGTGCCCAGCTCAACCGGGATGAAAACTGGCTAGACTGGGTTGGGAAACCTGATGGCTCGTATTGTGCTCCCTCTTGGCGGAATGTCAACTGTGAAAATCCGCGCCGGAAGCCTGTTTCGCACCCTGACAGTCCCAATTCGGCCTACCGGGGCGGCTTTGCGCCCTCGCCAGAACGGTTTTCCTCTGTCCTCCACAGGAGCCGTCTTTCCTTCACAGGATGTACACAGAAAGTCAGGCATTCCGGCTTGCGCGAGAGCGGCTCGCGGGTGCAAAGTCGAAAGAGGAACCACGAAGCGGCGGACACAATCATCCGCCCCGCGAAGCGGACCTCCCGGATGAACATTCCGGGGTTGTGCGATCGAATCAGGAGTAGTCCAAAGTGATTAAGGCTCCCCCAGAAATTTGCCCGTTGTGTGAAGGTACAGGATGGAAGACCGTGCCGGCCGGACTCAACTCCGGCGGCACCAGGAACGATCGCCGGGTCACGCGCTGCGATTGCCAGTTGCGCGCGCGGGCCCAAACGCTGCTCGAGGCGGCTCGCATCCCTCGTCGCTACGAACATTGCGAACTCACTAACTTCGACACGGACTTCCCCGGAGCCCATCCTTCTCTCGCCGAGGCTCATTTCCTCGCCTCCAATTTCGCCAAGAAATGCGACCCCCGCGGCGACAAGGGCCTTCTGATTATCGGCAAGATTGGCACGGGTAAGACTCATCTCGCCGTCGGAATCATCAAGGAACTCATTCTCAATCGAGGGATCTCCTGCCTCTTTTACGACTATCGCGAACTGCTGAAGGAGATTCAGAACTCGTATAACTCGACGGTGCAGACCACGGAACTGGATGTCCTCCGTCCCGTATTCGAAACCGACGTCCTCGTGCTCGACGAACTGGGCGCCGTCAAACCCACGGAATGGGTTTGGGACACGGTGAGCCTGATCCTCAACACGCGCTATAACGACAATCGCACGACCATCATCACCACAAACTTTGAAGACCAGCCGGCCGCCGCCGTGGCCGGTTCGCTCTCTCCGGCCAGGGCCAGCCGAGGAGAAACTCTCGGCGACCGCATCGGGGAACGCATGCGTTCCCGCCTGCACGAAATGTGCCGTGTCATTTCGCTCGACGGCACCGATTTCCGCCAGAAATTCCGCAGCGCCAGCTTTCGGTGAGTACCTGACCACGGAGTCACGGAGCCGCGGAGAAAGAAACACCTGAACGTCTCCGTGCCTCTGTGTCTCCGTGGTGAAATCGCAATAGAATTAACCCAGTGCTGACCGAGCGACTCGAATTCACGCCAGAACTGGACGCCGAAGTCTTTGCCGCGGTCCCCGCAGCCCCGGCGGTCTTTCTCCTGCGCGGCGAAGACTCCCAGGCCGAGCCTTACGTCAGCAAGACCGCCAACCTGCGGCGCCGCCTGCAGCGTCTTCTCGGCCCGCTCACCGAACGGACAAAGAAACTCAACCTCCGCGATCGTGTGCGCTCCATCGAATACACTCCGGCGGGATCCGACTTCGAGTCCGGCTTCTTGCTCTACCGTGTTCTGCGGGAGACCTTTCCCAAGACCTACCAGAAGCGGCTGCGCTTGCGCTTCGCGCCCTTCGTCAAGCTGCATCTCGAGAACGAGTATCCCCGCGCCTCGATTACCACGCGTCTCGGCCGCATGCACGGGCCGGCGGTCTATTACGGGCCTTTCATTTCCCGCATTGCCGCCGAAAAGTTCATGAACGATTCGCTGGATTTTTTCAAGATGCGCCGCTGCGTCGACGATCTCCAACCCGACCCAAAATTTCCCGGCTGCATCTATTCCGAGATGAAAATGTGCCTGGCGCCCTGCTTCAAAGGATGCAGCGATGAGGACTACGCCGGCGAAGTTAAACGCGTTCAGACGTACTTCGATTCAGGGGGCGAATCCCTCCTGCGTGAGTTCTCGGATCAGCGCGAAGCCGCATCAGCGAACCTGGCCTTCGAGGAGGCGGCGGCGATTCACGCCCGCGTGGAAAAGCTAAAGCCCGTGCTAAGCCTGCTTCCCGATATCGTGCAGCGCCTCGATCGCCTTTCGGCGCTCATGATCCAGCCCAGCTGCAGCCCAGGATCGGTTTCGTTCTTTCATATCGATGGCGGCAAACTCTCAGGCCCGGTTTCGTTTCTCATTCAGCCCGCCGAGCACGCGAAGTCGCAATCGATGGAAGCCAGAGTGCATGAGACCTTGCAATCGTTCCCGCAGAGCCACGCGAAATCCGTGACGGAACACATGGAGCACGTGGCCTTGCTGAAGCGTTGGTACTATCGCGGCAGCCGCACCGGAGAGATTTTCTTCGCGGATGCCAAAGGTGAGCTGCCGATGCGCCGCATCGTGCGCGGCATCTCGCGCGTGTTTCGCGGCGAAAAGCCCGAGCCAGAGGCCAGCCGCCCGGTTGACGCTAGTTGATCTGCCTGCTCGTCATCCTTGCGCGGGAACACTGTCTGTTTTCCAGCCAAGCCATCGGGATCCCACCCAGCGGACAGCCTTGGTCCCTATCACAATGGTTCCCAGGATGGTAGACGCCCAAAGCAGGATGGCCGGGAGATAGAAAACAATTGTCGTCATAGCCGTGGCATACATCCCCAGGCTTTCGAGCCCGTCTCGCAGGGCCAGTTTCAGTTGATAACCTGGACGCCAATTCAGCCACAGCACCTGCGCCTCAGACTCCGTGCGCATTGAAACCGCAATCGCCACGGTCTCGATCTGTCGCGAGAGTGCATTGAACTCCGCCTGCTGCACTTCGATCTGTCCCCGCACACTGCTGAGTTGCTCGCTGACCGCCAGCATGTCTTTGACCGTGCTCGCCTGCTTCATAATCGCGAGATATTGTGCTTCCTCCGCTCGCAAATTACGAATGCTGGCGTCCTGATCGACATATTGCCGCGCCACATCTTGTGCCTCGATCTTTTCGCTTTCCACGCGCGACCCCAATTTCCTGATCTCTGATCGCGCCTGTTCGAATTTTACGGCTGGAACGCGAATCGTCACTGTGCCGGTTGTCGCGTTTTGTCCACCGCTGTCAGCGGTCACGAGGTATCCGCCAAGGTTTTCCGCCAGCGCTATAATCTGGTCCGCGACTTGAGCCGGATGCTGCACCACCATGCTGACTGCGGCCGTCCTGGTGATTTTCCGTTCTGCCTCTGCTCCTGGTTGAGATTTCGCAAGAAGCGCAACAGAAATTAGGTCTTTGTCATGATCGACACCTAGCGCTTTGTGGTCGAACGGAGCCTGTAGATAAAACTCCGTTCGTGGCTGCGCCGCACTATACGTGACCGGTGTGTCAGCCTTGTATCGCGGAAATGCAACAGCGCCCCACACCAGCAAAATCCCTCCGCCGATCGCCATCCATTGCCATGGCTTTTTGATTGTCCCCGGTGATTCCGCCAACGTTGACATGGTGAGTCCTCTGCGTCGAAAGAACGCAAAGCAGGCCACCGCTTGCGGACAATTTCCTCTTTACGGTAGCCGGCCGTAACCGCCTGACGGCGATACGTTCCGCCATTGACGCCACGCCGAATTCGCCCTAAGATGACACGGCGCTTAAGGTTGCCAATTGCGCAAGCTTGGCTGCCCGCCACTCGTCCATGATCGGCCAAACATGATCGGCCAAACCATCTCCCACTACCGGATCACCGAGCTTCTGGGCGGCGGCGGAATGGGAGTCGTCTACAAAGCCGAAGACACGCTGCTCGGACGTTTTGTCGCCCTCAAGTTTCTTCCCGACGATGCTTCCGAGGATCCGCAAGCCCTCGAGCGTTTTCGCCGCGAAGCCCGCGCGGCCTCAGCCCTCAACCACCCCAACATCTGCACAATCCACGAAATCGGCGAGCACAATGGCCAGGCCTTCATCGTTATGGAGTGCCTGACCGGCGAAACCCTGAAGCATTTGATTGATGGCCGTCCCATGGAGCAGGAGCGCCTGCTGATTCTCGGGATCGAGGTGGCCGACGCGCTCGATGCCGCGCACACCAAGGGCATCGTGCATCGCGACATCAAGCCCGCAAACATTTTCGTGACCGATCGCGGACACGCCAAGATTCTTGATTTTGGACTGGCAAAAATTGCGCGCGCCGCTCGCCCTGCCAGTGGCGATTCCCAGACCGTTGCCGAGGCCACCAGCCTTGATCTCACCAATCCCGGGACCGCGGTCGGAACCGCGGCCTACATGTCTCCCGAGCAGTTGCGCGGGAAGGAACTCGACGGCCGCACCGACCTTTTCTCCTTCGGCGTAGTGCTGTACGAAATGGCGACCGGCGTTCTGCCTTTTCGCGGCGAAACTTCCGCGGTTATTACCGATGCCATCCTCAATCGCGCTCCCACGGCCGCCATCCGGCTGAATCCCGAACTGCCGCCAAAGCTGGAAGAGACCATCAACAAGGCGCTCGAAAAAGATCGCGAGATGCGCTGCCAGAGCGCGGCCGAAATGCGCGCCGACCTCAAGCGCATCAAGCGTTCCCTCGATTCTTCCCGCACGTCGGTTGTGACCGAACCAGCCGCTCCCAGCGTTGCCGCGGCGCCGGCACGGCCACCCGCCACGCGTAGCAACGTTGTGTGGTCTTTATTAGCCTTGTCGGTCTTGGCCGCGCTGGCGGCGGGCATATACGTCGGGAAGCAGATGTTTTCGTTCTCGCCTCCACCGCCTCCCACGTACCGGCAGCTGACCTTCCGCCGCGGCAGCATTCGCTCCGCCCGTTTTGCCCCGGACGGGCAGACGATTCTCTACAGCGCCGCATGGCAGGGCAGTCCCGTGGATGTGTTTACCGCCAGGCCGGAAGCTCCGGAAGCGCGATCCATGGGCCTCAGCCGCACGCAGCTCGCCTCGGTCTCATCTGCTTCGGAGATGGCCGTCCTGCTCAATAGCAAAGCCATCGGCACGTGGGTGAATATGGGCACGCTGGCGCGCGCACCGCTGGTTGGCGGAGCTCCCCGTGAAGTTCTGGAGCATGTGCAGTGGGCCGATTGGTCCGCCGATGGCAGCAACCTGGTGGTGGTGCGCGATTTTGGCGGGCGCAATCGTCTGGAGTATCCCATCGGTAAGCCGCTCTACGAGACCGGTGGATGGATCGGGCATCCGCGCTTTTCTCCCAAGGGAAATCTGATCGCCTTCATCGACCATCCTGTGCAGGGCGATGACAGCGGCTCTCTTGCGGTGATCGATCTGGCGGGAAACAAGAAGACGCTCTCGGGCGAATGGTTCACGATCCAAGGCCTGGCTTGGTCCCCCGACGGCAGCGAGATCTGGTTTACCGCCAGCAAGTCAGGCGTAGACCGCACGCTCTACGCCATCACCCTCGATGGCAAAGAGCGCATGGTCCTGCGTTTGCCCGGCGCCGTCATGATCTTCGACATCTTCAAGGATGGCCGGGTGCTGCTGATGCGCGCCAGCTGGCGGCGAGAACTTGTTGGGATGGTTCCCGACGAATCCAAGCAGCAGGATCTTTCCTGGCTCGATTACACCTATCCCTCGGACCTTTCCACCGACGGCAAGACGCTGCTCTTTGACGAAGAGGGTGGCGGCGGTTCCCTCGATTACTCGAAATCGGGCGGATTATCCTACGCTGTCTATATTCGTAAAACCGATGGTTCGCCCGCTGTTTTGCTGGGTGAAGGCGGCGCAGTCGCTCTCTCGCCCGACGGAAAGTCAGTGGTTGCCCAGACGCAGGACACACCCTCGCAACTCAAGCTGCTTACGACCGGAGCCGGTGAGGGCAAGGAGCTAACGAAAAACAACGTCAATCATTCCTGGGCGCGCTGGTTTCCCGACGGTAAGCGGCTGCTATTTTCCGGCAACGAGCCGGGCAAAGGCGTCAGGCTTTATGTCTTCGATATCGCGTCCGGCAAGAGTCAGCCGATCTCGGCCGAAGGCGTGAACGGCACCGCTTTCGTGATTTCCCCGGACTCGCAGTGGGTCGCCGGAATCGGGCCAGACCAGAAGGGATATCTCTATCCGACCGGCGGAGGGGAACCGCGTGTTATCCCCGGCTTCAACTCCGGCGAGCAACCCATCACGTTCAGCAGCGACAATCACTTTCTTTACGTCTATCAACCGGGAGAACTCCCGGCCCGCGTCGATAAGCTCGATCTGCAAACCGGCAAGCGCAGCCTGTGGAAGCAATTGATGCCTTCCGATCCCGCTGGAGTTGAGACCATCGGCCCCATCCTGATCACGCCAGATGCGAAGACGTGTATTTTCGGCTACCACCGCATGCTGGCCGATCTCTACCTGGTGGAAGGCCTGAAGTAATCTCTTGCCGTGTTCCTGAAATAAAAAAGGGCGGCTCAAGGCCGCCCGATAAATCATTTTCTGTTTTATTCGCGAGAATCCGCGTAAATCCGTGGCAAAGAAGTTTAGATGTCCAGGTTCTTCACATCGAGCGCATTCTCCTCGATGAACTTGCGCCGCGCCTCAACGTCTTCGCCCATCAAAGTAGTGAAGATCGTTTCGCACTCCGCGATATCCTCCAGCTTCACCGATAGCAGCGTGCGCCGCTCCGGATCCATCGTGGTCTCCCACAATTGCGGAGCGGTCATTTCCCCCAGACCTTTGTAGCGCTGAATCGAGAATTCCCGCCGTCCTTCGTTGATCACGTAATCGCGAAGGTCGCGGACGTTGGTCTTCTCCACCACCTCAACCTCTTTTCGCTTGGCAGGCTTGGCGGCTTTCTTGTCGCCCTTTTCTTCGGCGGCTTCTTCCTCTGCCCCATCGCCATTGCTGGCCGCGGGCGCCGCTTTGACCAGCGTCTCCACCACGAACGGCGGCTCCATGTAAGGCTCGATCAGCTTGTACTTGGCGATCAATTGCCGGCATTCTGCGCTCGAAGCCAGCACAAAGTTGATCACGTGTTCCGCGCCATGTTTATTGACGAAGCTCACCTCCCATAGGTTGTGCTCTTCGTCGAAGCGCGACTCCACGCTCTTGAAGCCTTCATCCTTTTGCAGCTTCTTCAGTTCTTTTTCCAGGCGTTCGATCTTTTTCGGCGGAGCCTTCTTCTCGCCTTCAAAATCCTCGCGCTTCGCCAGACCGAATTTGGGGATCAACTCGGTGACGCGCTCGTTGCGCACCCGCTTGTCGAGTTTCTCGAAGAAGCCCAGGTACTCATCGAGCACCGTCATGAACTTGGCAAGCTCTTTGCCTTCCAGCTTGGCCGCGCCCTCTCCGTAGCGAACGCTCAATCCGTCGGCGGCGCGCTTCACCATCACCTTCACGAATTCGCGCTCGTCCTTGATGTACTGCTGCGACTTACCTTTCTTCAGCGAGAACAGCGGCGGCTGCGCAATAAATACGTTGCCGCGCTTGATCAACTCCTGCATGTGGCGGAAGAAAAACGTCAGCAGCAGCGTGCGGATGTGGCTGCCGTCGACGTCGGCATCGGTCATCAGGATGATTTTTCCGTAGCGCACTTTTGTCGCATCGAAATCATCCTTAGCAATACCGGTGCCCAGCGCTGTGATCAGGGCGCGAATTTCCTCGTGCGCCAGCATCTTGTCGTAGCGCGCCTTCTCGACGTTCAGAATTTTTCCCTTGAGCGGCAGAATCGCCTGGAAGCGGCGATCGCGGCCCTGTTTCGCGGTTCCACCGGCCGACTCGCCCTCGACCAGAAACAACTCGCAGCGGTTCGGATCGCGCTCGGAGCAGTCGGCCAGTTTTCCCGGCAGCCCGCCCGAATCGAGTGCGCCTTTGCGCCGCGTCAGATCGCGAGCCTTGCGGGCCGCTTCACGCGCGCGAGCTGCATCCACGGCTTTGTTGATGATCTTCTTCGCGACCGTCGAATTCTGTTCGAAGAATGCGCCCAGGCGCTCGTTCACGAACTGCGTAACCGTTCCCGCGATGTCGGAATTCAGCTTGCCCTTGGTCTGCCCTTCAAACTGCGGCTGCGGCAGCTTCACGCTGATCACCGCAACCAGACCTTCGCGCACATCGTCGCCCGTCAGATTTTCCTTTACGTCTTTGAACAGCCCCATCTGTTGCCCGGCATAGTTGATCGTGCGCGTCAGGGCGGTGCGGAATCCGGAAAGATGCGTGCCGCCATCCACCGTGTTGATGTTGTTGGCGAAGCTGAAAATCGTCTCCGAATACGCGTCGTTGTACTGCAGGCCAATCTCCATGTGGACGCCGTTGCGGTCGTCCTCCATGTAAATCGGCTTGTCGTGCAGTACCTGCTTGCCGCGATTGAGATGCTTGATGAATTCCGCGATGCCGCCGTTGTACTTGAACTCGGCATGCTTAGGCTCGCCAGTCTTCGCGTCCGTGGTGCGCTCATCGGTCAGCGTGATCAGCAATCCCTTGTTGAGGAACGCGAGCTCGCGCAGACGCTGTGCCAGCGTGTCATAGTTGTACTCGGTCGCAGCGGTGAAGATCTCCGGATCGGGCGTGAAGTGGACCTTGGTCCCGGTTTTTACTTTGGCGACGCCGGTCTTTTTCAGTTTGCTGGTCGGCTGACCCTTGGAATACGTCTGCTGCCAGGTCGCGCCGTCGCGCCAGATCTCAAGCTCCAACTCGATACTCAACGCATTGACCACCGACACACCCACGCCGTGCAGTCCGCCGGAAACTTTGTAAGTCGACGAGTCGAATTTTCCTCCGGCGTTCAGCTTGGTCATCACCACTTCTGCGGCGGAAAGTTTTTCGCCGTCCAACTCCATGTCATCGACGGGAATGCCGCGGCCGTCATCGACCACGGTGATGGAGTTGTCGATATGGATGGTGGCTTCAATCTTGGTGGCGAATCCCGCCAGCGCCTCATCGACGGAATTGTCGACCACCTCGTACACGAGATGATGAAGTCCGACCTCGCCCGTCGAGCCGATGTACATGGCCGGACGTTTGCGAACGTGTTCCATCCCGCTCAGCACTTTGATGGAATCGGCGTTGTAGTCGCTGTTGCCGTTGCCGGCGCCGTTCACGGTGCTGATCGGAGTCACTTTTCCGTTTTTTGTTTTGGTCTCGACGATGGGAGTATTAATCTCTTTGGTGGCCATTCCGCTCCGCGAAAATGTCCCGAATTTTTGTGTTGCGCAGTTGCCGCTCACACCCTGGAATCAGGCTGGAAATTGCTCTCGATCCCGCCCTCTCGAAGCCGCCCCAAATGGACCTCAAGTTATTGAAATTCCTTATACTTAGGATCGATTTCAACTATAGAAATTATATCATAAAACAGGCGTTTCCACGCGCGCACAAAAGGCTCTGAATCGAGGGAGTAACGCGCCTGGGTCGACAAATTGCCGATAAGCAAAATCGCCTGCTTTCGACTGTCATCCAAATATGCGAGGATTGCTGCATTGTGAAGAATTTCCCTCATGAACTCATATTGCTGGTAGCCGTCTTGGGCCTAGCACAGCAGCAAGAGCAGCCTGCAGCAAATGGAGTTATTTATGGAGCTGTTATCAGTGAGGGCGGGAAGCCAGCAAAAGGTTTAGTTCTCACAGCAAGGCCGTGGGGTACGGCGGTGAATGGCGGGCTCCCGCGTACCAGAACGAACAACGCTGGCGAATATCGATTCAACAAGCTGCCGCGCTGGGGCAAATATATCGTTTATGCTGACGATGAAAAGGTTGGGTACTCGCGCACCAGCACCGGACCAATAGGCGATACTCACCCCACTGAAATCGAGATTACTCCTGAACATCCCGAGGCGGAATTTAATCTGTATTTGCCTCCAAAAGCTGGGTTCATTCGAATCCACCTGACGAACCGAACAACGGGAAGTGCAATCCGTCAAATCATGACAGTTTGGGTCTCGCCAATGGAGAAGCCAGCCCCGGGTTTATTCACGATGAGCTGCTATTCAGACCACGTGATTTTGGTTCCACCGGATCAGAATCTGCTGCTGCACGTAAAAGCGGATGGATTCAGCGAGTGGGACGAGAGCGTCGGGACAGGAAAGCCCATCAATGTGCCTAGTGGAGGCGTGCTGACGCTGAACGTGCAACTTGACCCTACAGAATGACTTCCTCGTAACCGGTTTCAACTCAATTGGCGAAAAATTCCAATAACGCTCATTTACGGAATAGATGTCCGTCGGCCTCGAAGGCAACTCTCACCAAAGAAAATGGGCGGCATTTTAAGCCGCCCAACACAACCGAAATGCTTTGAGCTTACGCCGTCGCTGGCCGCTCGCCGGCTTTCGCGCGTCCCGGCTGCAATTCCGGCTTGATGACGTGCTGTACGCCGTCGTCGGGCTTGGACGGAGGCGGCTGGACGGGCGGAAGGTCCTTGCCTTCGACCAGCAACTTGATCTCGTTGGCATCGAGCACTTCGCGCTCGATGAGCGCCCGCGCCACTTTCTCCAGCGTATCCCGATTATCCGACAAGATCTGCCGCGCTGTGCTGTAGCCGTTATTCACCAGCTTGCGCACTTCCTGGTCGATCTTGATGGCCGTATCTTCGCTGTAATCGCGGTGCTGCGCGATCTCGCGGCCCAGGAAGATCTGCTCTTCCTTTTTGCCGAAGGTCAGCGGTCCCAGGTCGCTCATGCCCCACTCGCAGACCATCTTGCGCGCCATATCTGTGGCCCGCTCGATGTCGTTGCCCGCGCCCGTGCTCATCAC
>Ga0187805_10000820_pt1 | contig 10761 bp, 18 predicted proteins | sample NC_wetland_sal_i_6_FD_132965 | JGI IMG/M metagenome (GOLD analysis project Ga0187805, IMG submission 132965) | Wetland sediment microbial communities from Neuse River Estuary, North Carolina, USA - Control_5 | ecosystem: Environmental > Aquatic > Freshwater > Wetlands > Sediment | place: USA... | reverse complement strand
TTCCAGGTGACTGTTTTGATATAGCGGAAGGCCTCGGCCTTCATCACCAGCTCGCGCGCAGGTGTCAGCGCACGCGGCGTGTTGCTGTACGCCCTTAGCAGGTCATAGGCATTCAGCCAGAAGATTGTAGCTGCCCGCATAGATTCAGGCCGCGAGGTCAGGAAGATTACGCGATAGCCATCATCGGCGAGCAGATCCAGGGCATCATGGGCACCGTTGATCAGCGTATCTATCTCAACGAGATCAGGGTCAAGGGCTGCCTGCCAGTAAATGTCATTGGCTGATGGTTCGCCATATTCTTTCAGAATGACGTTGCCGACCTGCCGCTCGGCGATCCATGCCTGCTTTGTTTCCTCAGCCTTTGCAAAACGCGCTGTCGAGTCAGCGACAACGCCATCGAGATCAATGATTGCAAGCTTCTTTGTCATCTTCTCTTAACTGTCCTCGCTTTCAGTATCTATCCGCTTGGGTGTGAAATCTGAGAAATCATACGGTGGCTCTAAGGGCGGGAGCTTCACCCGCTCGCTGAGAAAGCGCGTCAAGGCCTGCACCGCTTCCACTGAAAAGCCCTCGCGAAGTGCAGCTCCTGAAAGCCAGAGCGTGCCATCGGCCAAGAGCTTCGCTTCAAATGTTGGGGTATGCAGGCCTGTTTCCTCTATCCAGTTCGCCGGGTTGATTTCCTCCTCGAATGAGAGACTATCGGGGGGTGCCTGTTCGTGCCATAGGGTCCCCCACTCAACGCGATTGTAAATGGGGACTTCGCGCCCATCCACTATGGTAGTAGCGGACCTGGCGCCCTCTTCGCCCACATTGTGAATGCCTTTGGCTGGCACAATGCGCTCAGAACCGTCGATAAAATGCACGCGCACAGTGTACTCGCTTGCCACGACCGTACCTCCTTACTGGCTTCTCAGCTCTCCATACATATCGTCAAGCACCTGCTGAATGCTCTCCAGGATGCCAGGCACCTCGTCAAATTTGCTCTCGATGGTTACGACAGGGACTTGCTCCAGGTTCTCCCTCTCTATCGCTTCCATACTGCGAACCAGGCTCTCCGCGTGGGTTCTGATATGGCGTGCCATACTCTTGGCATGCCGGGCTTGGCTCTGATTCATGGGTTCCTTCCTTTCACAGAGAAAGCTCGCCCAGGTGGCCAGCACCCAGGCGAGCGAAACATCACATGTAGGGGCTGTTGTAGGCGTACATCTCGGGTGGAAGCGCACCGTAGTAGCAGGTATCCTTGTAGACGCGATAGTGCAAGCTCTCACACTGGCTCTCGATCATTCTACGGGATTCGTAGCTGTGCCAGCGGTGCATATGGTCATAAACGCGAACGATCCGCAAGAGGCGCTGGTAGTCGGATCCAATAACGTAATGCGGGAGGCCTCGTGTTACTGTGCGTGGCTGTGGTCGTTCATGGTAGCGTGTCCGCTCGGTGTCTGTGTTGGTGTTTGTGCTCATGCTTCAACCCCAGAATAGAAAGTATCCAGTCCAGAAGCTTCGTCCTGGCTTATCTCACAAGCCGGGCGCCGCAGCTCGGGGGTGAAGTGAACTACACGCCATACCTGTTCACTCGTGTACTTGCGCACAATGAGCTTGAAGCGCTCTATCCGGCCAGTAGCTGATTTGTACTTTTGCACCGTGGCCCCTTGCTGGTAGTGACCGTAGTCCTGTACAGCTTCGATGATGCAATCCTCAAAGTACACATCGTTATCGGGCCATACTGGCAAGAGCACCCGTTGCCCTGCCTGCCCTGGTGCAGGTGTGATGTGGTAGGGCTGTTTCGTTTCGCTCATGCCTTGCTCCCCTGGCCGTAGCCTCGCTGTTGTAACTCTTCGATGACCGGGTGTGTCTCGGCGAGCTCGTTCCGAATCAGTCTCTGCACCCACAGGGGCGTGTTAAATGGGTCGGTGGCGATGTCGGTACCTACGACACCCTCGGCCAGGTTTTTCAGATCAACTGTGCGTTGTAGCAGTTCCTGATCTGACCAGGAGCTGTATTTACCCATTGGAGGTATCCTTTCCTTGGCTCGTCTGGTGTCTCACCAGGTCGCCGTATGCGGCCTCGATCCCAGCGCTGTTGTTCTGGTAGGTTCCATGCAGTCCAAACTGTGCACCTGGTTTGGTGTCGAGGTCAAACCAGGTAGGCCCACCTGCAAAGGTTATGCCCATCTGCGCGGCCTTCTGCTCGATGTCGTTCAGGGTCACACGCTGCTCGCTCATACCTGGGTCTCCTTTCCCTTGTCTGCCTGGCCTTGCTCAGAGAGTGTAACCAGGAACGTCTCCAGTTTGCTCACGGCCTGGCGCAACTGCGCGAGTGTTGCGCCACATTCTGTGTAAATCTCGTCAGGAACTGGATCATTCCAGGCCAGGAGCGCATACAGCTTATTCAGGCTGATTTGCGCTCCAAAGTTGGCGTCGTTGACTGAACGGGCCAAGCTATACACTGTTTGCCGGGCAATGAGTGTATTCGAATCGCTCACACTTGCACCTCCTATCGCATTAAGCTAAATGCGCGATCGCCATTCAGAGGTGCGGAGAGAGCTTTTTCGCGCCAGGGCTCGTGCTTGAGCAGCGTTCGCCCGGATTGCAGAAGTCTGGCGCAGTAGGTCGTGGGATCCTTGCAGATCGCCTCATACATCGTCATGGGTGGCGATGAGAGCCAGATGACGCCTGTATCGATTCGATCGAATTTCTGGGTTAAGCCGGTGATCTGATAGCCGCGCAGGCGGGTGCCTTGCTGTTTGCGCGAGGTGCGTGATGTGGTAATATTCTGCATGGTGTCGGTAGTCCTTTCACATGGTACTGACACTAGGCCTCGTGCGTCTTACACACGCATGGGGCCACAACAATATTCAATCAATCCGGGTGGCGGGCCCCTCTTAGCGCCTGAGCAATCCTTTCCCTGTCAAGTCATACCGTAGGAGCTTGCACGCCAGTACCACCGCGTCAGTGGCATCCTTCGCCGCGGCCTTGCCATGCTCAACGAGCATATCTTGCAGGTGAGCCAGGACAGGGCCCTTGATCTCGTTGTCATCCCACAACTGGCGCAGCTCACTATTGTATTGCAGAAGCGCAAGCCGGGCCTGGCGTTGCTTCTTTGCCCGATATGCGGCTTTCCTGCACTTGTCTGAGCAATATTGACGCTCACGGCCACCGTTCACCTCCTGCAGCCCCATGGGCTTCCCACAATGACCACAATCGCCAGCGTAGTAAGCGCGGTAGGACATGGCGGCCTTCCTTTCTTTCCTTTCGTTTCGTCTCATCCAATGTGACGTTAAGAGGATTATACCACCGAACTCCACTGATGTCTACCGTTTTTAGCTAAAATGTCGTATACTCTAGAAAAGTCATTTTTAAGGAGGCAATATGCCAACACTCAAAGAACTTCGCTTAGAAGCTCGTTTATCGCTGACACAGCTTGCCAGGCTTGCTGATGTTGATAGGCAAACAGTTGATCGTGCAGAAAACGGCGAGCCGGTAAGAGACTTCAAAGCTTCAGCAATTGCTCAGGCGCTAGCCCGTCAGTTGAACCGTGAAATCAAGCTTGACGAGATAGAGGGGCTGAATATCCTGTAACGCGATCGCCGTAGCAACGGTGAGGCTCCTGCTCGAAACAGGCCCTCACCCGGCCCTTGTAGTAAAGGGCACATCCAGTATAAAGGGTGTGCATCACGGAAGGAAACACACATGGACGAACAAGAGCCTTTAGGGAGGGGTTACACCATTCTCACGTTTGTTACATCAGCAGTGATGCTCGCTGTGCTGGGTGTACTTTTTTATCAAATTCGTTGGCTGTTCTGGACATTTGCCATTTTCACGCTTGTATGTGTGGTTACCGTGATTCTGGATTTCACCATCAGGCGTGTTACGAGACTCACCTACAGAGACGTAGGCCAGTTCAGCACCGTGGGACAAACCACGCTGGGACAAACCAGGGTATTCAAGCCGCTAGGCATTGCTGCGCCTCATGAACGCACACTCCAGCCGGCTATGCCGGCTATTCCTACAGTAGCGGAGATGCTCGCGAAGAACCTGCTCGACGGTATACAGATGCATCATGGCTACCAGGTCAACCAGGCAAAGGAGCTTGTACCTGTTACAGGCCAGTTCGATGATGTGCGTACCTTTGCCATTGTCGGCAAGGGTGGCGTAGGCAAAACTGTGCGCTTGTTCTTCTTACTCATTCAGTGCATCATGGGAAACGCTACAGTCTATGTGTGTGACCCTCATGGTGGCGTAGCAGGTAGTATTACAAAGCTCCTAGCTCCCCTAGGATCCCGGCTCAAGATTGCTGTCACCGATTCCAAGGGCGATGTAGAAGGGCAAATTATGGCGACAGTCTCGGAGTTCACAGACAGGATGGAGCGCCGTCTGCACGACCAGGAAGACGATAGAACGCCGTGCGTGCTAGTCATGGATGAATTCACTCGCATGATGTATCACGAGCAGTATGGAGAGCCGTGCGTTGATGCTATTGTTGGCTGCGCGAACCAGTACCGCAAGGTGAACGGATACGCTGTAGTGCTCATGCACGAGCTGGTGGCCACGAAGAGCAGGAACGTGACAAACCTGGTCGCCAGGTTACGCCGGGCCCTGCACGCCGTTTTCATTATGAGAACAGATAAGGAGTACGCGAGCTACTTCCTGAGTGGGAAACAGGTCAAGAAGGCCACGCAACTGAAGAAGGGCATGGGCATTCTCATTAACACTGACGGCGAGATCCTTGAGGATGTGTACACGCCAAAGGGAACGGTCGCCGACGCCTTCACGGTCGCGAAGATGCTGCAAGCTATTGATGGGCCAGCACCGATTCCGCAACTGACCAGCCCAGGTGTTTGCGTTTCACCGTCATCTATGCCAGCCCACCTCCGCTTGATTCGTGGCCCAGGTGAGAGGGGTGAAACGGTGCAAGAGCCTGCGGAGCCCGGTGAAAGTCTCACCACTTTCACCATGAACGGTGAAAGCAAGGAGATAGCTTCTCAGGAAGATAAGGAGGCGATCTTTCGGGCTGTTAGTGCTCTCATAAGTGAAAATAAACCTCTCACCCGTGAGGCCATAAAGCAGCATCTTAAGTGGAATAATAAAAAGCACTGGATCGTCAAGGCTGTCTGCGATGAATACGGCTTGGCAATGCCGTAGGGGGCATAACATGAAACTTAGCTTTCACATCGGACGCACCCAGATCACGATTCTCGACACGACACCAGACAACTATGATTGCTCTGATCTGACGGATGACGAGCTGGCCGAGCTGGTAGAACCGTGCCTGGCCAATGAGCGCGAGTGGGATCCGGTGAGCCAATCCGCTTTTGAGGAGCGATTTCACCGCAAGCTGGTTGACGAGGGCTATTATGACTAGCAGGAGGTATTATCAATCATGGTAGAAGATATCAAAAAACACATGACTCCCGTCCTGTTCGCAGTGGCTTATGCAGCATTCATGGGGGTGAGCATCCCGAAAGTTGGCGCTATGTTCCTGCTCTACAGTGAACAGCGTAGCCCGGTATGGGTAGCAGCCGCCTACGGTGCAGCAATCACCATTGATGCACTCATAGGGTTTTTAACCTACGCCACGACCAGTAAGCAGCGTGAGCGGGGGACTCAGCTGGGTATCTGGCTCTTCGTGCTCATCTTTGCAGCCTATTCGTTCTACTTCAACTGGATTTATGACGAGCTGCACTTACCCCCTGCAAGCAGTGTGTGGTCGCTCCCCTCCATCATTCCAGGCTGGGACGTGCAGCAACTAACCACGTTGCTTGTGTCGGCGGTGCCACTGGGTATCCTGGGCTTTACGCTGATCGCCCGGCTGATTCGTGAGGAAAAGCACACGGTCTCACTCAATGATCTCCGCCAGGCCGCGGCGAATGTCCAAGAGCGAGCTGCTCTCCAGCAGGTCATTGACACGGCCAACGTAGGCCAGGGGACCTCCTGGGCAAAAAGGCGGATTCAGGCTGGGAGAGCGATGCTCAATGAACTTGTTTCGCCCGAGAAAGATACTGCCCAAAATGAGGTTGTGATGCCGGCGCAGCGGGATGAAGAACTACCCGAGAAACTACAAAAAGCCCTGGCGTTTCTTGCGGATAATCCAGACGGAACGGATGCAGAACTGGCTGAATTTCTTGGCTTGCTTCGCCCTGCTTCTGCCCGTTTCTGGCGACTTAAAGCGCTGGAATTGACTTCCGATAGTGTGGGCAAACAGCCGCATATTAGCGGCAATCCAGCCGTAGATCGCGCGGAAGATCAGCCGGCGATTGATCGCCCACAAAGCAACAATGTGGCCGTAGATGAAGCTACAACTATGCCGGAGCCATCGGAACATATTGCAGGACATCCCCCAGGTGTCAACGTGCAATCAACTGCGGACGTTTTGGCGGAAGAAAAAGCAGACGATGAGGAACCATCTGACACCGAAAGTACACCGATGGGTGTATCCGTGCACATGCCACCATTCCAGGATGGGAGCCGTGGCACCGTCTCGATTGATGACGCCGCGAAGCTGCTGGGGTTCTCTGCCAAATATGTGCGTGAGTTACGGTCAAAAGGCACACTCAAAACCGCGTCGAGGAACCGGAATCGCATCACCATAAAAAGCGTCAATGCCGTACTGCTAGCCCGCCAAAAAAGCAATCAATCGGCAAGTGAACTAGCGGCCATTCCGACGCTGAAAGTCGTTCCATCTGAGCAGCAAAACGGCCACAATCCGGAGCCGATTACTGGAGAATTGCAGGTAGTTACCACGGAAGATTGACAGAAAGGGAACCACATTGGATGCAGAGGCAGAAGTGGAGCAGACAGCCCCACAATTCATGACAACCACGGACATAGCAAAACGCATCGGACGAGACCGAAAAGTAGTGGCTCTTGACATAGAAAAGGGACTGTTACGAGCTAGCAAACACACCCCTGGGAAAGGCTCAAACCCTTTTGAGTATCGCGTAAATCCGAAGGATGCTGAGGAATACATCGCCAACTTCCTCAGCGGGGGGCGGTCAATCAGGAGGCTCCTATTGAAGGCGGAGCCAGCCCCACAATTTCTCACAGCCCCAGAACTAGCGAAGCGCACCGGACAGCACAGAGCAACAATCAGCCATCATGTCAAGGAAGGGAAGCTACCGGCTCGCAGGGGTCCTTTCCCAGATTCAAATCGCTCCGGATACCTCATAAGTAGAGAGGATGCTGAGGAGTATATCGCTAAGGTACTCAACGGTCGTCATCCGGCCAGCACGACCAGCGCCGCAGTGGAGACTCCTGACCTCGGCACGACCAGCCGGTGTGGATCCTGTGGAACTACTCGACGAAGCATCTTTGGGGACCTCGACGAAAAGACGATGGAGAACTATGGTGGGTATCTCTGCATGGCCTGCTATCAGGTGATCAGGGCAAGCAAAAGGAACATCACTCTCCTCGACAATGCCAGCGCCTACCTGAAGAGAATGCAAGAAAGAAGTCGTTGACGACGCAGCCCGACAGGGCTACAATGTCGGTACCCGGCACACTCGTAATATGCCGGGTACTGGGGGCCGCAGCTATTGTGTTGTGGCCGGATTTCTATATATCCAAAGAAAGGATAAAGTACCTTGGTGGCAAAAGTAAATACCGTTCGTAGAGACACTCGGGCGAAACAGCCCCAACTGACTGGGACCAGCATAGTGGAGATGCCCTTTCCCCGCGAGCTGCTCTCCCCAGTCCCTATAACTATCAGGGAATTGAAGGACTACCCAAAGCGCTTCAATGTTTCCCCAGAGTTCCAAAGGGATAATGTCTGGTCTACCAAAAACCGACAGGCGCTCGTTGACAGCATCTTCCTTGGCGATCCGATTCCCCCCTTTGAGGGCTATGAACGAGTTGATGCGGAGACAGGAGATGTCGTCTACGATATCAGCGATGGCCACCAACGGATGACTGCCCTCCTGATGTTCCTCAACGGTGGGTTCAAAACATGGTCCGCTGCTCAGAAGATGCAAGCTGAGCCGAACTCGGGCGACCCCATTTGCCCCAACAAGTTCTTTCACGAGTTGCCCCTGGATATCCAGAACTACTTCCTCAAGTATCGCCTCCAGATTGACCTCCTCAGGGACCGGCAAGCATCGGAAAAGGCAATCCGCTTCCTGCGTCGACAAAACCAGGTCCCTCTTTCGGCGGCTGAGAAACTGCACGCTTATGCATCGAAAGCAAAAGCGGCTGCGCAACACATCGCCACACATTCATTCTGGAGTGATTTCTTTACTGGAAAAACGAACCGGGAGCAGGTCTACTTTGGGAGTCTTCAGCTCATCGCCATGGAACTTACAAAGGATGGTATTCTGACGCTCGATTCGCACGACTTGTACCACGGCCTGGCGGCGGGCAAGCGTGACAAGGAAATCACCGATACGCTTGTTGATGCCGTCATAGCTCGCCTGGACGTGGTTGCCCACATTTTTCACGGGGTCAAGTTCTCCATCCGCTCCACCGTGATCCCCATGTATCAGGCAGTCCAACGGATCGAGCGAACAAAATACACCATACGACAGGAGGATAAGGGGATACTTGCCCCATGGATGACCAGCCTTATTCTCGAATCGCGGGCGATCTCGCGGGTCCCCAGCTTCTCTATCCCCCTGCAAAAGATGGTCAAAAAGAGCTCCCAGGAGGCCTTCTGGAAAGTAAACCATCCCCGCATAATGGCGCTGTTGAAGGACTCGAAGAGGAATGATGCATCAGGCAGCGAGGTCGACGCTGAGGATTGAGACTTGTGAGCGTGGGATCTCAAGGCCAGTAGGCCTTGATCGTTGAGGAGGTCCTTATTCTACCCCTGAAAAACAACAGGGGTAGAATCGCGGCTTAGGGGCATCTAGGGGCATGTGTCTTTTTGAGCTTGGGGCACCCAGGGGAGGCGGCGATCACCAGGCGCGCTACCTGCTCGCAGCTAGCAGGTTTGTTGATGGTCCGCAGTGGCCAGGGAAGACTGCATAGCGCCTGACAATACAATCATGAAACGATAGAAGTTCTTGTTGTGTTCTGCTCTTTCCTCAGGGGAGAGAGTATTCAGATACGTTTTTATCAGGAGCGTGTAAAGATTGTCAATTTTTGCCTCTATGCGTTGTAGGGCTTCCGTGTGTTGCGCCTGAATTTCTGCTATTGTGGTCATCTGTCACTGTCCTATCATGCATCGATCCCCAGGAGCTGGTACCCGCTCGGGGTTAAGCGGGCTGTGGCTCAGCCAGTACCGCTCTCTGTCTTTCATAATCAGCCTTTTCCATCTCAGCGAACATGTTTATTGCAGCCTTTCTTTCATCTACACCAGGCAAGAACTTACTTAAAGCAGTTTCAATGTCCAGGTCATCACGGAACATATCCACAGCAGCGTTTCCCCCGCGGCCAGCGGCTATAGTTGCGAGTTCAGGTGATATACCCGCATCAATGAGTTGCTGTCGTACTTCGACTAAAAGATGCTCGCGGCTTGCTTCAATGGCGATAGCACGTGCATTATCGGCAACGATTTGAACAATTTCTTTGTTCTTGGCGGAGGCTTGTTCATTTGCAGCGATGGCCTGGTGAGCAAGGGGAAGTATTTTTGTGGTGTACCAATCAAGACCAGCATTGCTTGTAGCTGGCACATGCCCATTGGAAGCAGATACTATTGAGCCTGTGAGCTTGCGTTGCTTATATGTTTCTACTTCTTTGCTGCTAATGTACTTCGTTGCACCCTTACGCCCTATTTGCTTTGATTTGGTGCTATGCAACTTTCCTTCGCCCACAAGATGACTAACGCGATCTATACTCAAGTCAAGCTCTCTGGCAACCTCTTCATATGTCATGTACTGGCTTGCAATCATGTTGCTTCTCCTTTTTGTTTTATGCGACTTTTCCCTGTCCTGAGTATACCCGAACGGGAGAGGAAATGTCAACAATCTTGTTATATTGTTTGGGTAGTTAGTTGACAAGACACCTATATTGTGGTACGTTCTCTTGTGAAGGCTAATGAGGAGTGCGATATTTGGGGATTGGGAAGTATGAACCGCTACTCTGTGGGCAAGAGTAGCGGCCCGGATTGTCTATAACCTGCTATGTTCCTAACCGTCGTTTAGAGCATAGCAGGTTATAGGCGCATCGTCAAGGAGAAAATATTATGGTAAGTGCTGATCCCGAAACTATCGAAGTTCAGATTGAAAACCCTGGTATGCGCAGGGGCTTTATCGATGTTCCTGGGTGGCTCTTCGAGATGAAGGGCTTATCACCTTCTGCGAAGTGGCTTTATGTGACGCTCTTGGGTTATGCCGGCACGTCGGACCACTGCGGCCCTGGCTATGAGCAACTGATGCGTGATATGGATTGTTCGCGTAATTCACTTGCTCGCTCTATCCGAGCACTCAAAAAGCGTGGTTTGCTTGAGGCAATGAAGCAGGGCCATGAGTGGAACTGCATGTATTTCCTCAAAACTCCTGCTGAGGTGCAATCATGAATGGTGCTGAAACTCCTGACACGATTATCTTTGATGACCCCACATTGCAGGCCGGTTTCACTGCTATCCCTAACATGGTTCTGCGCTCCAAAGTCCTTTCGCCTTTTTCGAAAGCGCTCTATGCTATTCTAGCCAGCTACGCCTGGCAATCTGATAGATGTTGGCCGGGCCACGATCGTCTGATGGATGACCTGGGCTGCAACATCAAGACGCTCAAGTTACACATTCGCGAGCTCAAGGAACATGGTTTTCTTGAGTCTAGACAACAGGGACTCGGGCAAAACTGTGTCTACATCCTCAAGATCATGGCAGCCA
>Ga0187805_10000819_pt1 | contig 10768 bp, 9 predicted proteins | sample NC_wetland_sal_i_6_FD_132965 | JGI IMG/M metagenome (GOLD analysis project Ga0187805, IMG submission 132965) | Wetland sediment microbial communities from Neuse River Estuary, North Carolina, USA - Control_5 | ecosystem: Environmental > Aquatic > Freshwater > Wetlands > Sediment | place: USA... | reverse complement strand
GATCCCGAAGTCAGTCCCTTGCAGCGTCCTGGCATCGACCACCAGGGTCACGTACTGCCCGGTGGGCGCCTTGGAACCGGCCGGGCCGGTCGTGTCCGAGGCGGTGAAGTGCCCCTTCATCGTGATCAGGTACGCGGGGAAGTCAGGGCCGCCGGCCAGGTCACCGGAGCTGGCCTGCACCGCCTTCTCGTGCGTGGAGGCGACGACCGAGATCCATTCCGGGTCCGGGTCGCCGACGGCCTTCGCCATCTGCTCGGCCAGGGCGAGCAGGCGCTTCTGGGTTCCCGCCGGGATGACCGCCGCCTGGCGGGGACCTGGCCCGGAGGCGCAGCCGGACAGGACCAGCGGAGCCGCGACCGCCAGCACGCCTGCCGCCGCGGCGAGCCACTGCGCTTTCCTGGTGCGGGGTGACATCGGGACCTCTCAGGGGAGTGTGATCAGCGTCATCTCTTGGACGGCGGATGTTGAGACCCGGTTCCCGCCTACGGTCCTTACGAGTCGCGGATCCAGCGACGCCCGCTGGCCGCTGGCGATACCGTGGGCGGCATGGCAGCACGGCACGGGACGCAAAGTTGGTAGCGTCGCTGGTGATCGGCGGCGTCCTGCTCGCGGGGATGATCGCCGCGGCCGGCTACGCGATCAGGACGCTGCCCGCCGACGCCCGCGTGCCGCTGCACGCGGGCGCGCCCGAATACAGCGTCTGGCTCTCCAAGCGCGCGGGCCTTGCCGTCTGGCTCGGGATCGGCGCGGCGGCGTTCGCGGTCGTCGCCTCGGTCACGGTGAGCCGTGTCGCGGACAACTGGTCGCCGTCGCTGCGACTGGTGCTGCTGCCGTCCGTGATGTGCGTGGCACTGGCCGCCGAGGCGGCCGCGATCATCACGTCCCGGCGCCGCTTCACGCAGGCTACGGTCGACTAGTCAGCGCGCGCCGGCAGGAACAGCCTGCCGCTGGCGGCGCCCGCGGCGGTCCGCGCCGCCACCAGCAGCCACGCTGCCAGCAGGAGCAGGAACAGGGCCAGGCTCGCGCCGCGCAGCACGTCCGAGCCGGTGCGGTCGGCCAGTGAGATCGTCCCGGTCACCACGGTCCCGACCGGGAACGTGAAGCTCCACCACGTCAGGCCGAACGGCATCCCGCGCCGCGCCGCGCGCACCGTCAGCGCCGCCGCGATGGCCAGCCACACCATGGCGAACCCCCACGTGGGGACGCCGTAGAGCAGCGCGAAGACGTCCGCGCCCGCCGGGTACGGCGCGCGCAGCGCCAGCGGCGCCACCTTCGCGAGGTTCCCGACGGCGGTGACCGACTGGCCGAGCGGGCCGAGCATGATCCACACGGTCGGCACCATGATGGCGGGCAGCGTCTTGTGGGTGACCAGCCGCGACCAGACCAGCGTGATGATGATCACCGACGCGAACAGGCTGACGCCGAACATCGCGTAGCAGCCGAGCAGCAGCGTCAGCCGCGCCTGCCCGGCGGCGGCGTACGGGACGAGCAGCGCGCCGCCCGCCGCGGACACCATCGGCGGCACCACCGGCATCAGCCAGCCACCGAACGCGCCGTCCTCGGCAATCGAGTGCCGCGTCATCATCAGGTACGGGATCCAGCAGGCGATGACCAGCCCGAGCGCGGTGCCGAGCCCCCACAGCGCCCAGTCCGCGTCGACCGCCGCGTGCGCCCCCACCAGGCTCCTGCCTACCAGCAGCGTGCCCGCGCCGACCGTCATCAGCGCCATCGCGGGCGCGCCCCAGAACTGCGCCATCACCGGATTGTTAGCGTGCCCGCGGGCCCGCTCGGGGTAGCGGATCCAGTGCGCCGCCCAGGCGCCAGACAGCACGAGCAGCCACCCGGCCGCCAGCAGCCACACCGCGACCGCGAAGACGTGCAGCCCCGGCACCTTGAAGGGCAGCGTCGCCGCCGCGATCGCGACGATCCCGGTGCCCATCACAGAAGCGAACCAGTTCGGGCCGAGGTCGCGGAAAACGTCTCCCGGCCGCTCCAGGTCTTTCAGCATCCCGAACGGCCGCCGCCGACTCTCCTGGGCAGCTTGCTGCTCGTCCCTGGGCCGCAATTCGATGATCACGACTCAAGGATCGGCGGGAACTGTCACGCCAGGTAGCCGCGGATCGGATATGAACCCATAACATGAAGTTATGACGCTCCCGGAACGCGTGTCCGACCTCGCTCCCTACGACCTGCTGCTTTCGGTCGCGCGGCTAGGCAGCCTGGGCTTGGCGGCGCACGAGCACGGAATCTCCCAGCCGGCCGCGAGCACCAGCATCAGGCGGCTGGAGCGGCGGCTCGGGCTGTCGCTGATCGAGCGGTCGCCGCGCGGCTCGCGGCTCACCAGGAACGGTGAGCTGGTGGCCGGCTGGGCGCAGGCCGCCGTCGACGCGGCGGCGGCGCTGGAGGCCGGGATCACCTCGCTGCGCGAGCGCAGCGAGGTAAAGCTGCGGGTGGCCGCGTCCATGACCGTCGCGGAATACCTGGTGCCCGGCTGGCTGACCGCGCTGCGCGCCCGGCACCCGGCCACCGCGGTCTCGCTGACCGCGGGCAACTCCGCCGAAGTGGCCGCCGCGGTGCTCAACGGGTCGGCGGACCTCGGCTTCGTCGAGGGCCCCGACCTGCCACCGGGACTGGCCAGCAGTCCGGCAGGGCAGGACACGCTCACGCTCGTGGTCGCGCCCGGTCACCCGTGGGCGCGGCGCCGGTCCGGGATCACCGCCGCGGAGCTGGCCGAGGCGCCGCTGGTGGCCCGCGAGCCGGCCTCGGGCACCCGGCGGTCGCTGGAAGAGGCGCTGCGCTCCCAGGCGGGCCTGACCCGGGTGCCGCCGGTCGCCGAGCTGTCCTCGACGACGGCGATCAAGTCGGCGGTGGCGGCCGGCATCGGGCCCGCGGTGCTCAGCTCGCTGGCCGTCGCTGCCGAACTCGCCGCCGGCACGCTGCGCGCGGTCCCGGTGGCCAACCTGGACCTGACCCACCCGCTGCGTGCCGTCTGGACCGAAGGCAGGCAGCTCACCGGCCCGGCCGCCGACCTGCGCGCGGTCAGCGGCGCAGGCTCGCGCACGGGACCTTGACGGCGGGGGCGCCGCCCCAGCCGGGCACGACGATCGACGACGTGCCCGGCCGCTCGCAGGCGCGCAGCCAGCTGGCGGCGACCGGCGCCCAGGACCCGGGCTTGGTCCGGTTCGACAGGTACCTGAAATCGGGCACCCATCCGGCGCAAAGCACGACGACAAGCGCGACCCCGGCGGCGACGGCCCGCAGCCGCTCGCCGCGCAGCCGTCCGGTGAACGCCGGGTCACCGAACACGGGTCCGGCTCGCTGGAACATGGCGTCGACGGCGACGATCACGGCGCAGACGAACAGGAAGAGCGCCAGCGTCGTGTAGCGCGAACCCGGCTCGTACAGCGGCGTCTCCGGCGCGGAAGGCGTGAACTCGGAGAACGTCGCCGCGACGAGGGTGAACACCAGGCCGGTGACCAGGGCCGTCACGACGAACAGGCGCACCCGGCCGCGCTGGGTGACAATGATCAGCGCGAAGACGGCCGCGAGCACGCAGCCGACGATTAGCGTCGCGACGTTGCGCCCGGCGAGGTCTATCAGGTGCCAGGCCAGGTGCCAGCCGAGCGCGGGGAGTACCACGTCGTGCCCGTAGAACGCCAGCGACTGGCCGATCGGCACCGGCCGGGCGAGCCGCGAGTGGCGCGCCGCCGACGCGGCGGCGAGCGCGACCGGAACCTGCAGCATCATGCCGGCCGCCCAGCCCGCCGTCACCGCGTGCTCGCGGAACCGGCGCAGCGCGGCCACCCGGGCCGCGAGCAGCGGCACGAGCACGACAGCCAGGGGGTCGGAGGCGGCCGCGAGGAAGGCGACCAACCCCGCCACGGCCAGTCCCGCGCGCGTCCGCGGCCGCCACAGCACTGCCCAGAACAGCGCGAGGAGCAGGTACCAGGGCGCGTTGACCGTGTTGTCGGCGATCTCGAGGGGCGCGATCGGCAGCAGCAGGATCGAGGCGGCGAGCAGCGCGCGCCACCCGGCGGAGCGGACGTGCCCGGCGCTGGCGCAGTAGACAAAAAGCGCGCAGCCGGACGCGACCGCGGCGCCGGCGAGCGTGAACACCACCGAGGCCGTGCGCAGCGGAACGTAGGTGGCGGCCTGGGCGACCAGTCGCTGCAGCAGTTCCAGATACCCGTTGTACGGGGCCAGCAGGTGCCACGGGTGCGCCAGCGCGTCCACGAAGAAGACCCTCAGGTCCTCGGCGTAGAAGCTGCGCCAGGGCGGACCGGGCACGCGTCGCAGCAGCACGACTGCGCCGACGGCGAACGCGATGACCCCGGCAGCGGCGGCGAGCAGTGGCTGGCCCCGCAACGGTGACGGCAGAACCGGGCCGTCGGCCTCGGGGAACAGGCCGGCGAGCATATCAGCGGCGCCCCGGCGCAAGGGCTGGGACCGCTGCCTAGACGCCTGTCGGACCAACGTCGACCGCCTCATGTCACCAGGTCAGTGCGTGCGATGACGCTGGCCTAGCCAGGCGGCGATATCGCCGCTCGACGCGTACCTTAGCCGGCTGCGGCGGGCGACCGGGGGACGTCGCGCCGAATCCCCGGCCCGCCGGTCCATCCGCAGCGCCTCCACCGCGGTGCCGACCGCGATGAGCGCGAGCAGGCAGAACGCCACCGTGTACGCCGACTTACCGTCCGTGGCGCCGGCGAACAGGCCGCCGACCCGCAGCGCTACCGTGGCGACCGCGATGGACAGGCCGGCGCCGAGCTGCATGCTGGTCGCGTACATGGTGTTGGCGTCCCGCATCAGCTCGGGTGGCATGTCGGCCAGGCCCACGGTGCTGTACACGGTGAGCCCGGTGGACCGGGTGACGCCGCTGACCAGGGTCAGCGCGGCGATGACCGCCAGCGGGGTGGCGGCGGTGGTGAATCCGAGTGCGGCGACGACTAGCGCGGTGCCGACGGTCGAGGTGACCAGCAGCCAGCGGAACCCGAACCGGTTGATCAGCGGCGTGGTCAGCGGCTTGATCCCCACGTTGCCGACGAAGATGAACGCGGTGACGGCGCCTGACTTCACCGGCGACCAGCCGAACTGCGTCTGGAACAGCAGCGGCAGCAGGAACGGCGCGGCGCCGACCACGAACCAGTAGGCGGTGCCGCCGAACTGGGCCACCCGGAACGTGGGCACCCGCAGCGTGCGCAGGTTGAGCAGCGGGTGCGCGGCGCGCCGCAGGTGCCGGACCGCGCCGGCCAGCAGCAGCACCGACCCGGCCGCGAACCCGGCCGTCTGCGCGGGCGGCGGCGCGGGCAGCGAGACCAGGTGCGCGGTGTAGGTGAGCCCGCCGAGCCCGAGGCAGGTGAGCAGCACGCCCGCCCAGTCCAGCGGCGGGGGAGCGGCGGGCAGGTCGCCGCCGCGCACCAGCCGCCACGCCGCCGCGAACGCGATGACGCCGAGCGGCACGTTGATCAGGAACAGCCAGTGCCAGGACGCGTACGTGGTGATCAGGCCGCCGGCCAGCGGGGCGGCGACCGGGGCGAGCAGCCCCGGCCAGACCACGTAGGAGGTGATCCGCAGCAGGTCTTCCTTGTCGGCCATGGAGACCACCATCGTGCGGCCGACCGGGACCATCATCGCGCCGCCCGCACCCTGCAGCACCCGCATCGCGACCAGTTCACCCAGGCTCATGCTGCTCGCGCAGCCGACCGAGGCCAAGGTGAACACCGCGATCGCGGTCAGGAACACCAGCCGGTTGCCGTACCGGCGGGCCAGCCAGCCGCTCAGCGGGATCAGCACCGCCAGCGTCAGCAGGTACGCGGTGATCACCAGGCCGACCTCGGCCGGGCTGGTGTGCAGGGACCGGCCGATCTGCGGGCTGGCGGTGGTGACGATGGTGCCGTCGAGCATCTCCATGAAGAAGCACCCGGAGACGAGCAGTGCGGTGTTGCGGTGCCGCGCATCGATCACCTGCTTATCTTGCCTCTCCGCGGGTGCGCCAGGAAGGCCATCAAGATCCATCCGCCGATCAGGACCAGCCAGAAGTTGACCACGCGGTAGGCGAGCACGGCGGCGAGCGCGCTCGACTTGTCCAGTCCGGACGCGGTCAGCGCCGCGGTCAGCGCGAGCTCCACGACGACGAACCCGCCCGGAGTCAGCCCGGTGCTGCCGACCGCGGCGCCCGCGCCGTAGACCAGCAGCAGGTCGTCCCACGGCACCTGCAGGCCCATCGCGCGGATCGACAGCGCCAGCGCGGCGCAGTCGAACGCCCAGTTCGCGACCGCCAGGCCGAACACCCACGCGTAGCCGGGCACTGACAGCCGGGTGCTCGACACCTCGTCGAGGAAGTGGTCCACGCCGGCCGCCCCGTTCTCCGGCTTGCCGAGCACCCGCTTGCTCAGCGCGGCGAGCCGCGCGATCACCGCGCGGAGCGCCGTGCGGGCGCGGTCGAAGCGCAGCGCGAGCAGCGCGCCGGCGGGCACCAGGTACAGCGCCGCGCCCGCGAACCCGGCCGCCGAGGCGGCGGACGCGCCGCCGGCCACCGCGCCGGCGGCGAGCAGCAGGGCCAGCCCCGACGCGGAGCAGATCCAGGACACCGTCAGCGCCCAGCTGGTCGTCGCGGCGTCCAGGCCGGCCCGGCGGAACCGCCGGTAGGAGTAGACGACGGCTAGTTCGGTACCGGCGAACGGCACGGACATCGACAGGGCGTTGCTCGCGTAGGTGATGGCGAGCACCGAGCGCAGCGAGACCCGGTGCCCGTTGGCGCGCAGCAGCCCCCTGCGGCTGAGCCCGAACGCGGTCAGCGACACCGCCTCGGCCGCCAGCGCCAGCAGCAGCCACCAGGGATTGGCGGCACCGAGCACCCGCAGCGACCGCGCCAGCGTGTGCCTGGCAGCCACGATGATGACGGCGGCCGCCGCGACGACAAGCACGATGAGGGTGACGCGACGCAACGTCCCCGTTCTGAATACCGAAACGGATCGGCGGCCGCGGACCTCAGCCTTGGCGGGGACCTCAGGCAGCGCGGGGCCCTCCGCCACTTCCTCCACGGCAACGCCCCTTCTCGAACCGCCAGGACGCTACCCGGAAAATCCGCTTCCTAACTGTTTGTTCCAGTCTGGGTCCCCGGCCAGCCTCTCCGCAATCCGGTCGCGGAAGCGACCGGCGCAAGCTGGTGCTCACCTGTACCAGCTTCGCGATGGCGGTGTCGGCGGCGCTGGCCGCGCTGGCCTTCCTCGGGCTGCGCGCGGTGTGGCCGCTGTACCTGCTGTTCGCGATGTCGTCGGCGGCCGGCGCGATCAACGCGCCGGCCCGCAGGACGCTCATCACGTCGATGCTGCCGGCCGGCCAGCTGCCCGCCGCGCTGGCGCTCGACCAGCTGACCTTCCAGATCACCCTGACGGCGGGGCCGGCCCTGGCCGGGGTCATCGTGGCCGCGCCGCACCTGGGCCTGCGCGGCTGCTACCTCATCGACGCGGCCAGCTTCGCCGCGGCGCTGTACGGCGCCGCGCGGCTGCGGGGCGGCGGTTCGCGTGCGCCTGCCCCGGGGACGCGGCTGGCCGCGGTCGCGGCGGGCGTGTCGTTCATCCGGCGCAGCCCGGTACTGTGCGGGGCGTTCCTCGCCGACCTGAACGCCACCTTCTTCGGCCTGCCGACGTCGCTGTTCCCGGCGATCAACGCCGCCAGGTTCGGCGGCGACCCGCGGACCCTGGGGCTGCTGACGACCGCGATCGGCGTCGGCGGCCTGGTCAGCGCCGTGTTTTCCGGGCCGGTGAGGCACCTGTCACGGCAGGGGCTCGGGATGATCGTGTCGGTCAGCATCTGGGGCACGGCGTTCGCCGTGTTCGCCCTCGCGGGCAGCCTGTGGCTGACCCTGCTCGCGCTGGCGGTGGCGGGCGCCGCGGACGCGGGCACCGTGGTGCTGCGCGGCATCATCGTGCAGACGTTCACGCCCGAGGAGTTCCGCGGCCGGGTGACGGCGGCGGATTACGTGGTAGGCGCGGGCGGCGCACAGCTGGGGTCGCTGGAGGCGGGCGCGGTCGGATCGCTGACCTCGCCGGTGATCAGCGCGCTCAGCGGCGGCGTGCTGACCCTGGCCGGCGCGGTGGCGATCGCGGTGACATTGCCCGCGTTCCGCCGGTACCGAGCGACTGCCCCGGTGACTACTCGCGCTTCGTCACCGGGGCAGTCCGTATCGGGGGCCGGATCAGGGGCCGAGCATCTGGCCGATGTCGAATCGTGAGTGCAGCAGGCCGAACTGCAGCATCACGTCGGGCACCCGCTGCAGCCGCACCCGGTCGACGCCGATCGGGTAGCTGTTCAGCGCCATCACCGCGGCGACGATCGGCGGCACCTGGCCGTCCTGCGGGCCCTTCAGCGACTCCATCGCCTGCTCGACGGCCGACCTGGAGGTGTCGGCGATCTCCTGGCCCTGTTCGAGGGCGGTCAGGAACGCCTTGAGCGTGTGCGGGTGCTGCTGCACCCAGGACTTGGTGGCCACGTAGCCGAGGATCGGGAAGTTCTCCGCGGCGCCCTGGTTCAGGTCGGCGAGTTCCACCGCGCCGTACTGCTCCTCGGCGATGGTGGCGAACGGCTCGGGCAGCGCGGCCGCGTCGATCTTCCCGGCCGCGAGCTCGCCGGCCATCAGCGGGAACGGGATCGGCTGCTTGGGGAACTGCACGCGGCTCAGCCCGATGCCGTTCTGGGTGAGCACGGCCGCGGCGAGCAGGTAGTTGATGTTGCCGGGGGCGTTGATGCCGAGCAGGTGGCCCTGCAGCTTCGCCAGGGACTTGATCTTCGAATCCGGCATCGTGTAGATCCCCTGCGTGCCCGGCTCCATCACCGAGCCTTCGGCGATGATCTCCAGCGGCTGGTGATCCGTCACGACGTGCTGGATGTAGGAGACGTAGTTGCCGCCGGTGATGTCGTACTGGCCGGCCACCTGCTGGTTGATCACAGTGTCGCTGCTGATCGCTGGCGTGTAGTTGATGGTCAGCCCCTGGTCGGCGAACAGCCCCTCGTGCAGGGCGACGAAGAAGCCGGCCGAGTCGACCGCGGGGACGATCGCGACGTTCAGCGTGTTCTGCTCGAGCCCGGCGCCCCCGGCGCCGGGGCTCCCGCCCCCTCCCAGATACCCGCCGCATCCCACCACGGCCAGCAGGATCATGCCTGCGGCGGGCGACAGGACGCGCAGGGGTGCCTTGATCATGGGGCTCCTTCCTCGGTGCCACTTGCGCTGCACATCGTGTTGCAAGTTGCAGCGCAAGACATCGGTCAGTTGACCGATTTCGAACGCCGGCCGGCGAGCCGCTGCCGCCCCGGGCTCGCGCACGGCCGCACCGAAGAGTGCCCGGGAAGCGTTTCGTAGCGCCGGTGACATTTCAGCGGTAAAGATGCGCGCTGCCCATAACGGTGCCGCCCGGCACTCATTGGTCACGAGAAACCAGAGCCAACCCGGGGGAATGCGCCCGCGATGCCCGCGGCGTCCGCTAACGCCCGGGGTGGCCGCGTTTCCCGGTGCCTGCCCCGCACAAGGGGAATCTCGAGGCGGCCGCCTGCGGCGGGTCTGCGAATGCCCGGTTCACCAGTCCCATGAGGCGCGACTAAAGCGCCTGGTCGCATGCGTCTCGCGCTGACGCGCATGATCCCGAAAACAATTTTTATGGCGAAGACTATTAGTCGCTATAGTGAGAATTACTTACGTGGAGAAAAAGGTCTTCGCGATCACGCGGGTTCTGGCGCATTCACGGTGGTTCAGGCGGGGCCTAGGAGATCCCAGCGGTTTCCCGCGATGTCTGTGAAGACGACGACGCGCCCGTAGGGCTCGGTGCGCGGCGCGGTGACGAATTCGGCGCCGAATGCCGCCAGCCGGTCGCAGACGGCGTCGAAGTCGTCGACCCGGAGGAAGAAGCCGACGCGGTCGCCGGCCTGGTTCCCGACCGCCGCGGCCTGGCGCTCGCCGTCGGCGCGGGCGAGCAGGATGCCGGTCTCGGCGCCAGGCGGGCGGACCACGACCCACCGCTTCGGCCGGCCGTCGTTGGTCAGCGACGGGGAGTCTTCCACGAGGTCGAACCCCAGCACCGCGGTGAAGAACCCGATGGCCTGGTCGTAGTCGTCCACGACGATGGTGATCTTCTCGAGCAGCACGCTCGCGAGCGTAGCGTGACCGGCTGACCGCCTGACCAGCCGGATCGCGAGTTACGTTGCATGTTTATGCAACACAGTGCATAATTGTGCTTATGTCTAAGGTGCTCACCTCCCTGCCTGTCGGCGAACGGGTCGGCATCGCCTTCTCCGGCGGTCTCGACACCTCGGTTGCGGTCGCGTGGATGCGCGAGAAGGGCGCGGTGCCCTGCACCTACACCGCCGACATCGGCCAGTACGACGAGCCGAACGTCGCCGCGGTGCCCGCCCGAGCCACCGCGTACGGCGCGGAGGTCGCCCGGCTGGTCGACTGCCGCGCGGCGCTGGTCGAGGAGGGGCTCGCGGCCCTGGCGTGCGGAGCGTTCCATATCCGGTCCGCAGGCCGCGTCTACTTCAACACCACCCCGCTGGGGCGGGCCGTCACCGGCACCCTGCTGGTGCGCGCGATGCTCGAGGACGACGTGCAGATCTGGGGAGACGGGTCCACGTTCAAGGGCAACGACATCGAGCGGTTCTACCGCTACGGGCTGCTGGCCAACCCCAGGCTGCGCGTGTACAAGCCGTGGCTGGACGCCTGCTTCGTCAGCGAACTCGGCGGCCGCAAGGAGATGTCCGAGTGGCTGGCCGCCCG
>Ga0187805_10000817_pt1 | contig 10776 bp, 9 predicted proteins | sample NC_wetland_sal_i_6_FD_132965 | JGI IMG/M metagenome (GOLD analysis project Ga0187805, IMG submission 132965) | Wetland sediment microbial communities from Neuse River Estuary, North Carolina, USA - Control_5 | ecosystem: Environmental > Aquatic > Freshwater > Wetlands > Sediment | place: USA... | reverse complement strand
CCAACATCGAATGGTGCTGGAAGTCAAACCAACGGCAGAAGACATCGAAACTGCGCTCTTGAGGCCAAGTCGTCGTATCGGTGAACCAACCCGCCAGCTGTTCGATGAAAATTTCCTCGCACACTTGGCGCAAGATGTCCGCAACGTCCTCGTTAGTATCACACTCCGGGATTAGGTAAACGGTCGGTTCCTGAACCAGTTCGCGCAACGTCAATGTGCGGCTGGTTGGATCAGCCACGTTCAGCCAATCCAGAAAGGGTTGCCTTGGCTTAACCACGATGGCTGATCGGTTCAGCGTGACCACGATCTCCTCCACTCTCACGCGGCGCGACGTTCGTAGCGGTGGTGCAACCCGCCCACCTGCGGAATGGCGATGATCGCACCTTGCCTCATGGTCGCCCGCGGCTCAGGAGCGTCCTTCTCCAAAGCCAGGTGCGTCCGCGACCGGTGATAGTATGCCAGATAATTCCTCAGCGTCTTGCGAAGGTGTCGCTGATTTAGAACCACAATATGGTCCAGACACCCCCGTCGAATCGAGCCAATCAGGCGCTCGGCGAATGCGTTCTGCCAGGGACTCCGGGGTGCGGTGATGATCTCTTTCATCCCCAAGGATTGAAGTCGGCGCCGAAACTCGTTGCCGTAGATGGCGTCACGGTTCGCGGATCAGGTACCGCGTAGCATCCCGACCGGCGAAGGCCTCGACCATCTGCTGCGTTACCCATTCGGCGCTCGGATGTTCCGTGACTGCGAAATGAAGCACCTTCCTCCGCTGATGCTCCAGCAAGAGAAACACAAACAGAACCCGCAGGCGGATAGTCGGCTCGGTGAAGAAGTCGATAGCGACAATTTCCCCGATGTGATTCTGGAGGAACGTTGTCCAGGTCTGTGATGGCGGCCGTTTGACGGTCCGCAAGACTCGAGACACGGTCCGTTCTGAAACCTCGATCCCGAGTTTCAGCAACTCGCCGTGAATGCGCGGAGCGCGCCACAAGGGATTCGCCCGAGCCATGGTTTGAATCAGCTCACGAATCTCCTTGCCAATTGGCGGTCGACCTGACTTCCCACACTGATTCGAGAGTTCCGCCCAGTAGCCCCGGAACCGCTGGCGCTGCCAGCGCACAACCGTCGGGGTGAACCACCAACAGTGCTCGTCGCCAGTCCTTCCAAATGGTGGCCAGTGCAATCCAGAACCAGCGGTCGCGCCGGATTTGGACGCTTGTTCTTGCGCTTGTAAATAGCCAACTGTTGGCGGAGGGTGAGGTTCTCCAGGGCTACCGCATCATGGCCTCTTCCGAATAGCCAAATGAGCCGAAACAAACCGAGCAGGATTGCGAGCATGTCGCCCGATTCTTCCTGCTAGGCTATTGAAAAGTCAATATAGTGTTGAGCGATTTAGTTTTGGCGAACGACACCACTTTGTTTCCTGGCTGCGGCTGTGTCCGGACAATCGCATCAGTGGCAACAAGGTCTTGGGCAAAGGTCGGCTGCCTACGAACAATCGGGCGAGTATTGCCTTGAGGATGGCAGCCAGCACTTTACGGGTAAGCAACACGTATCTGGGAGCGCAGTTTCGCCGATTCAGAATCAAGCTCGGCGCCCCCGTGGCGATCAAAGCCATGGCCGCCAAGCTAGCGCGATTGGTCTACCGCATGCTCCGCTACGGGATGAAATACGTGGACCAGGGCGCCAAATTCTACGAGACCCAACACCGCCAGCGACAGATCGGACAACTCAAATGGAACGCCGCCAAGTTGGGATTTCGCGTTGTTGAAGCTGCAGCCTAAAACACCCGACTTTCCGACTTTCCCTGAATTGGAGTTTCTGAGGAGACTTCTGGCCCGCGTCGTCAGGAGTCCGCAGAGATTCAATCTCGAATAGAGAATCCGCACCCTCTCCCTATTTACACAAGCACCTTGACGTCACCCAGTTTGGGTGTCCCCTTGACACGGCAGCCGGTCGTTCATAGTATGAGCTGCAGTTTATCTAGCTGCAGAAAGCCGGCTTTCTCATTGGGGTTAGAGTGAATCGGTTGCTCATCTTGCTGCTTCTGATATTTGCATTGCTGCCTCTTTCCGTCACGGCACAAGACGTCGGCGTGCTTACTCTTGGCGAGGGGGCGATGCGGGTCATCCGAGGGACCACGGTGCTGCAAGGGGTAGTCGGCATGCAACTACACCAAAGCGACATCATTGAGACCTCCGACGCGGGTTTCGTGCAATTGGAATTTTCCGGCGGCACTATCGTTTTGCTCGGTGCTTCCAGCCAGCTCTTCATTCTCAGCCACACTACGGGGGGCGCGGTTCACAAGACGACAGGCAAAGCCAGGGCGGAATTGGTTTTGCTGAGCGGATGGTTGAAAGGCGAAACCGCCTCTACCGGGATGTACAGCTACCTGAGCCCCTTGCTCGCAGCCACGACCCAGGACGGCACCATCCTCCTGCATGTAGCCGCGGGAGGGGCTGAAGTGTTTGTTGAATCCGGATCCGCTAAGGTCAGCGAAGTAAGCGCGCAAGGGAATCTGGGTGCCACCTCTAGCGCAAAGAGCGAACAGTTTTTCTCGCGTCGGGCGGGGAAGAACATCACGGTCAGTTCCCGTCCCGATTCTGCGTTCGTTGGAACAATGCCGATTCCGTTCCGGGACACGATTCCTTCTCGCCTGTCCCGTTTTTCCGGAGAGCCTCCCGAACCCAAGCGTGACCATGAAGTGTCCTATTCGGAAATCGAGCGGTGGCTGACGATTCCGCCGGCCTGGCGAAGGGGATTCGTGGAGCGCTTTCGGCCGCGTTTGAACGACGCCGCTTTCCATCATGCGGTGGAAGATCACCTCAACACTCTCCCCGACTGGGATCCGGTTTTGCACCCCGAAAAGTACAAGGCCGCGCCGTTGTCCCGAATGAGAAACTCGACTCTCCCCCTGGCAGGTACCTACGATGAAACTTATTGTGAAGTTTAACCTTGTTTTATTCCTGGTGTTCGCGGTGGGCTTCCTGGCAGCGGGATACGTCACCAACAGGCTGCTGCAGCGCAACGCGAAAGCTGAGATCCTGGAAAATGCGCGGATCATGATGGAAGCTGCGCTGGCCGTGCGCAGCTACACCAGTGCCCAGATCAATCCTCTTCTGAAGACGCAGTTGAAGTACTCGTTCTTGCCCCAGTCAGTGCCTGCCTACTCAGCGAACGAATACTTCAAACAATTGCGCAAAAAGTTTCCTGACTATTCGTACAAGGAAGCCACGCTGAATCCCACCAATCCGATCAATCGTGCAACCGACTGGGAAGCGGATATTGTCCACTTTTTCCGGCAGTACCCCGACCGGACCGAATTGATCGACGAGCGCGATACTCCTAACGGCCGCGCACTGTACATTGCGCGACCTCTGAGAGTCAAGGATGGCTCGTGCCTGGAGTGTCACGACACCGCGGAGAGCGCACCCCGGACTGTGGTCGAGCGCTATGGCAGTGACAATGGATTTGGGTGGAAGGTGAACGATATCGTGACCGCGCAGATAATAACCGCTCCGATGCAGTTGCCGATCCAGCGTGCGAAGAACGCCTTTGCCGGGTTTATGGCCTCTTTAGCAGCGGTGTTTGCTGTGATCTTCCTTGCTCTCAATGCGATGCTCATCCTGCTCGTTATCCGCCCCGTGACGCATCTGTCAAAGACAGCCAACGAGGTCAGTCTGGGCAACATGAGCGCGCCGGAGTTCCAAGTGTCCGGAAAAGATGAAATCGCAGCTTTATCGGAGTCTTTCAATCGCATGCGCAAGAGTCTGATTGAGGCGATCAAGATTCTGGAGAGCTGATCGGAATGGAGCGGCCGTCATCCAGCTCATACTGCTCGCAGTGCCTCGTGAGCCCTGTGAGGGTTGAGTTCCCGGGGGCTTTGGACCCCCCAAACCCGTCGAAAACCTCGCGCTCAGGTGTGACCACTCAAGCATCCGGAAAGCCAGCATCCCGCAGAAATCGGACGCGGCGGGCTCCTGCCTCTACGTGTTCAGCAAGCAGCAGGTAGAGACTGCGTAGGCTGTCCGCGCGCTTCGCAGCCTTTCTTACCAGGACAGCGGAGATAGGGCCTACATAAGGCGCTAGTACGCGTGCGGCTTGGTCGATTGCCGCCGGCGTAAGCTCAAGCGGAGACGAAGAGGTTAAGGGTGCTCCTTCGGCGGACAGCTGTGGGGACTCTATCCGCGGTTGGCCCTTCGCTTTATCAGGGGTTAGTTTCGCTTTGCCAGAAAGAAAAGCAAGCCGGTCAGCATCCCGCTCCAAACTTTCAGCAAGAAGCGCGTAAAGTTCGTCCGAATTTGTCGCCTTGGATGCAGCTCGCTTGACGAGGATTTTGGCCAAGGGTCCGATGAAGGTCGCGAGCTGCCTCTCTATGGTTTGCAGAGTGAAGTCCTGCAACGTATCCCACCGCTGGGTAGGTTCGATGTTTGCAGGTTCGACTGAACCAGAAGGCATCCCAGCAGCAGGTCGCTCTCCACGCGGTGGCGCGGGCTCGAGACTGTCTCTAGGAACCTCAATATTGGACGGACTTGCGTTATTCCCGTGAACGAATATGCGTGTGGCCAGTCCCTCCGATTGCGATCGACCCGTCTCACTCCGGCGCTGCTCCTGCTCGCGAGGCGGACGCTGCTCGTCCTCGCGCTTGCGCATCTGATTCTCAAGTTGCTGGCGACACTCCAAGAGCCTTAGCTCGCTTGGAAGCGCCGACAGGCCTCGGTCGAGAGCGCGAAGCGCACCTTGAGAATCGCCCGCCCGTTGGCAGCGCAGAGCATCGTTCAAGCACTGTTCGGTAAGGTGCTCGCGCTTCCGGTTCTCTATTCGGGTTTTGACAGGCCCCAGCAGAGGCGATTCTGGTTGTACCCGGATCGCCTGATCTACAAGCATCTCCGCCGATTGACAGTCGGACTGCAGCGCAGCGTCAGCAGCTTGCAGTAGCCCACGCAGCACTTGGTCGCGGATCAATGGGTCCGGCTTCGCTGTTTCAAAAGCAAGCTCGAAAGATTCCGCGGCCTTCTTCCATTTAGCCCTGTTGACAGCTTTTTCAGCGGCGCCGAGGATTTTCTGGGCTTTGACTCTGTGGTCGGCTGCCTTCCGAACTCTGTCCTCGAGATCCGCCAACTCGCGGTCGCTTGGGAAATCCCGCTTTGCTTGCCGCAAGACCTCTGCAGCCCGCTCGTAGTCGCCAGCTATCAATCCGGTTTGGATCATTTTAATCCAGTTGGCTCTTGCGTCAGTTCGTCCCTGCACTTGACGACGCTTGACCTGTTCCACGATGTGGTCCAGATCGGGGTAATCGCGGTAGACAGCGCGCAGGGCTTCCCATTTTCTGAGCGCCTGATCGTAGTTGTGCGCGTCCTCAAAGCTACGAGCGTCGTTCGCGATGGACGACACTAGCTTGCTTAGATCCTGAACACTTCTTAGCTGCTGTTGCAGCCTAGTCTCTTGAGGTTCCCTCTTGAGCGCCTCTTCTAGTATCTGGATGCGAAGGTCCAAGGCGGGTTCCTGCTGGGCGCGGGAAATGGTAGCTTGCACGAAGGCTTCTTTCCGCAGACGTGCTCGTTCCAACAGTTCTGTTTCCTGGGCGTGTCTGATCCGTTCTTGCAGGACGGTTTGCAATTCCCTCAAACTTGGGTCGTCCGGGTACGTCGAGAGGGCGTGGACCACTTCGGTGAGAGCTCCGTGAAAGTCGCCAGCTGACTGCATTCTTTTTGCAGCTGCGTAAGAGCTACCGACCAATTCCTTATGCTTTCGTGCGGCTATCCCGGACACCAGGTCCGAAGGTGTTATGCAGTCAGGCTGGATTTCCGGCAGCCGCTGGAGCATGACCTCCGCCGCACGCCAGTTCTTTTCGAGGGCGGCCTTGGACGCCTGTAACAATTCACTTGCGGCCTGTTCCCGAATGATCGGATCGTGGCTCGCAATTTGGCAGGCTCGAACCATGGTCTCGGCGCCCCGCTCCCATTGCTGGCTGGCGAGAAATGTCCGCGCGTCAGCGAGCTTTTCTTGCGCTTTTCCTCTGAGCCTCAGCCCGGCCTCGGCCCTTTCTTTTATTTCCATCAGATCCGCATCCCGTGGAAATTCCTGGATGGCCTGCCCAACAAGAGCAGATGCCCTCACGTAATCTGCGGATCGCAGAGCATTTTGGGATTTCTCGATCCAGGTCTTTCTGGCATCGGTGCGGGCCTGCTCCCGCAGTCTCCTAACGTTTTCGATGATGCGCTCGAGATCGCGATAGTGCCTGTAGGTGGAACGCAGAGCTTCCCACTTTACTAAAGCGTGATCGTACTGCTGAGCCTGCTCCAGACGGCGAGCCTCGTTCGCCAATGACGAGACCAGTTTCTCCAAATCGTGAACTCCGCGCAATTGTTCTTGAAGCTTGGCTTCCTGCGGACTCTTTCTGAGAGCCTCTTCGAGGATTTGTATGCGAAGGTCCAGGACCGACTGCTCCTGGGCGCGCCGGATTGTTTTCTGCACTGAGGCTTCTTGCTCTCCGCGGGCTCTTTCCAGTAAGTCGCGCGTCTCAACGTCGTCCGCTACCTCCTTTACGATTGCCTCCAGTGTGCGAATGGCGTCACCGTACTCCTGGTTGCGAAGGAAGTTCCGTGCTTTCTGGAGGCTCTCTGCCTTGCGCCGCTCGAGACGTTCGCGCTGCACATTTTCGCTCACGATCGTCAGCAGGGACTGCAGGCGAGGTTCTGCACCAACCTTGGCCAACGCCGCCTCCAGCAGTATTAGGAGCTCCTCGTTCCGGCCCTCCTGCAGCAGATTGCGCGCAACTGCAATTTGTTCATCGACGAACTGCTTACGCTCCTCGATCTGACGCTGCCTGTCTGCCAAGGACCTGAGTTTGAGTAGCCGCGGTTCCCCCGGAAAGCGGACAAGTCCATGGTCCGCCTTCTCGCAGGCTCTGCAATAGTCGTCGTGGTTTAGTGCATCCTCAACCTCGCGAGTAATGGTTTCCAGCTCTCTGCGACGGCGTTCCTGTTCACGGCCTGACACTGCCGATTCGACCAGGGCACGCACCTGCGGTGCCTCGGGTTCTAGCGCTTCAGCCTTTTTGAGAATGTCGAGCGCAGCGGAGAAATTTCGGGACGAAATCTCCTGGCGCGCCTGAAAGAGGAAACCCTCCATCTGGCGCTGACGCGAGCGCTCAACCCAATCCCGGTGGATCAAGCGGTAAAGAGATTTCGCCTCGGTGTCATCGGGCGCCAGCTCGAGAGCCTCCTCTGCCGCGCCCTTGGCCGTGTCAAGTTCGCCTTCCGCATGGGCGGACTCGGCGCGTTTTAGAGCGTCATGCAGTTTCTTTGCACGTGATGCGCCGGTGCGGATCTCCTCGCTAAGCTTGTGGAGATCGACATTGTTGCGGTCGAGGCTAATGGCGCGTTCCACACATTCCTGCGCGGTCTCAAACTGATGGTCGGCCAGGGCCTCTTCCGCTCGCTGACGCAACCCGCGTACCTGGCCGACGATCTCTTCTTTCTTGATCCGCTGCTGCACTTCCCGGATCAGCCGAGTTGCGTTGGTGTGGTGCTGGTCAATTTTCAGTACTCGGAGTAGTGAGTCCTGGGCCTTATAGATATCTCCCCGCTCTAATAACAGAGCAGCCGCCTGCATTTCCTGGCGAATCAATTCCTGTTTCAGCTGTGCCTGGAGTTGCGTAAGATCCAGGGCGAATTCATCGGCCGAGCTGTAACGCTCGTCGGGATCCTTTGCCAAGGCCCGAAGCAGGATATTCTCCAACTCGGCAGGATACGTCGAAAAAAAGTTCCGCAAGGGAGGCGGTGGATCATGAACGATCTTCAGGCGTGTTGCATGGATGCTTTCGCCCTCGAATGGAAGATGGTTCGTGTAAATCTGATACAAGACCACTCCCGCGGAGAAAATGTCGGTGCGCGCATCCACAGGTTTCGCATTCACCTGCTCCGGTGACATATAGCTCAAGGTGCCTATGATCTCTCCGGTTCTCGTAACATTCTGATCGCCCACGTGCGCAATGCCGAAGTCGAAAATCTTAACGCTTCCATCTCTCGCCAGCATGATATTTGCAGGCTTGATGTCGCGGTGCACGACACCGCGGTGGTGTGCGTAGCTCAGGCCCTGGCAAACCAGAATGGTAATGTTGATCTTTTCGAGAAGACTAAGTGGACGGCGATTCCGAAGCACTGAGTCGAGTGGTTCGCCCTCCAAGTATTGCATTACCAGGTATGGGTTTCCACCGTAGTCGCCCAAGTCATATACGGTTACGATGTTCGGATGTTGCAGGCCGCCGAGCGATTGCGCTTCTCGATAGAAACGTTTGAGGAAATCTGGATTATCACCAAAGGGACCGATCATCATCTTGATCGCAACCAGACGGTCCAGATGGGGATCGGTTGCCTTATAGACAATCCCCATACCTCCGCGGCCGATTACGTCGATGACATCGTATTTCCCGATCTTCGCGGGTACGTTTGAGGCCATTCTGATGCAGGTGCAAAACCTGGAGCCCTTACAAGTCGCCCAGCATCTCGCCGCATGCTGGCAAACCACCGAGCGCGGGGGGGAAAGGACGCGCACCGCTGACGGGGAATATTGTGCTACGAACTCGGTGCCGCTGCAACAGTTTCTTGCGGGAAAGGCTTAGTCTGACTGCCTCCCTCCGCGGAGCAGCAAGACCCGCGCTGTGGACAGACGGGATTTCTCATCTAGCCGAAACCTATGACGGGGCAAGAGGTTGGGCCTGTGATTACTGGCCCTAGTGAGCCCAAGAGGGGAATATAGGCGCCGCTGGCGTTTGTGCCATTGGCGCCGAGGTCTTCAGCCAAAAGGCGAGAACGACTATTTGCGTGGTGACTTCGCCCAACGGCTTCGTAGCCAGACTCAAAGGCGTTGATGCCATGAACGCACCTCCAAGAAATCAATATCGTTGATAGCGCAGATGCCCAGCGTGGAGGCCAGATCCGATGCAGTATACATTGGCAAAGCGTTGGACCCGGATCGAGTTCTTCAACGCGCCACCCTGGTGCGTACGTGCCCTTCAACGGTTGCTTCTCGGCAACAGTGCGGTTAGTCTTGGGTGGTCGGCCGACCGCAAGCTATCCAGAAACAGGTTATCGGAAGAGTCTTGACATGATTTGAATAATCTAGCAAGGAGACCACATATTGGGAACTAGCCCGGTTTGCGAGCAGCGCGCAACGCATTCAGCACATTAGGGTCTCCGCTTAATTGTTGAGCAATCTCCAGACCGTCTCGAATTCCGATCGGGCCACCGCCAACGTGTTTATTCTGATTGCGTTTTATCCCCACGCGATCCATAAGCCGCAGCCATATGTCATCCTGCTCGACCAGGCCAGCGGCATTCTCAGGCGCGTCGACCTGCAAGCGGCGAAGTAAGTATCTCAAATCACATATTTTCTTGTTACCGCCCAGTGCTAAGTACGTCTTGCTGAAGGCGCCGCAGCGGCCGCGGGCCCTGTGTGGTAGAGCAGGTCGCGCTCCTTCTGAATCCTCAGGATCTTCTCGTGCAGATTTACCAAACCCCGGCTGATATTCGCCCTCACGGAGTCCCTGGCATTTTTTAATGAGTCTTCAACGGTTTCGCCGTGGACCACCCGGAGGTAACAGTTCGCCACATTTGAAACCTTGACATAGTCCATCACCATATCGGCGACGTCCAGGAACGATGATCCCCCGACCACCTTCTGGAGCACAGGACCGAGTTTCTTCCGGCTCTGGAACCCCGAGACCGCCTTTACAGCTTTAGGAACTGTCTTGGTTGCGAACGTCGAACCCATCCTGACATGGTCGGCTTCATCGTCATCTGCCATCTTATTAGCCTGCCATCCCACCGTTCCGTCTATCGCTGACTTCCCCAGTTCCTTCTTGCTGACCGCCTCGGCCAGATCTTCCACGCTCTTTTTCAGTTGGATCTCCTTCGCGAACCGCTGCGCACCCTTGAGGAGCCCGGCCTCACGACGCAACTTGACCACATCCAGCGCCTTAACCCCAAGAGATCCCAAAAGCGTTGCCACATCTCCGGCAAAATCGAAGAGCACTGCCTCTGCCTTATATTGGTTTTCCAGACCTTCCAACTCGTACATTTGCCCTTCGCCGGAAGCGGCCAGTCCTTCTTTTAGTGCTGCGAGCTTTTTCAGTAACTTGTCATATCCTTCCTTGCTGCGAGGAATGAAAAGGTGCTGCCCCACCTCAAGCGAACCCGGGTCACCCTTGGGATCGAGCATGTGCTCCTTTTGGGTGTTGTAGATCCAGACGGGCTGCCAACTTTTGAATTTGTATTTTTCGGCGATTGCCGAAAGCGACTCGCCCCGCTTGACGGTATGAATGATTTCATAGTTTCCGTCGTAATAGCTCTTGTGAGGAGGCATATCTGAAATCTCCGCCCGCTATCAGACCCCGTTCCGACTTGCGGAACAAATATACCAGACGGCAAGTCCCCTAAAGACAAACCTCTGGGTCATACGCGTGAATCCGTGGCGAAGAAGTTCTAGCACCGATCTACCTTTTGACTCCGAAAACGGCGGCCATTATAAACCCATTGGTCGGCAGCCACGGCGGGATTGACGGCTAATGAATACGAAGGCAAATTTTCTCCTGATGGGCGATGGCTTACTTTTTTCTCCTACGAAACCGGCCGGCCGGAGGTTTATGTGGTGCCATTTCCGGGGGCAGGGCCGAAAACCCAGGTTTCCACCACCGGCGGATGGCTGCCGCGTTTCGGAGGGAACGAATTGTTTTACCTAACGATGAGTAACCGGTTGATCGCGGCGCAGATT
>Ga0187805_10000816_pt1 | contig 10777 bp, 8 predicted proteins | sample NC_wetland_sal_i_6_FD_132965 | JGI IMG/M metagenome (GOLD analysis project Ga0187805, IMG submission 132965) | Wetland sediment microbial communities from Neuse River Estuary, North Carolina, USA - Control_5 | ecosystem: Environmental > Aquatic > Freshwater > Wetlands > Sediment | place: USA... | reverse complement strand
CCGTGTCCGGCTTAATTCGATGCTAACCCAAAGTCACCGCAGGGTCGAGAGCGATGCGCTCAGGGAGATACGCCGTGATGGAAGCTTTCCATTATCCGCCGATAAAAACCATGGTACGCGAGGGGGGCACAAAATCGGCAGCGTTGATGCGGTGTCCTTCCTCTTTTTCGTTGACGACAGATTGGATGTAGGTCGTCACATCATCATCAGTGGCGCCTTCGCGGAGCAGCCCGCGGAGGTCGTGATCATCCTTGCTAAAAAGGCACGTGCGGAGCTTTCCGTCGGCGGTAAGGCGGATGCGCGAACAGTGGCCGCAGAAAGGCTGCGTGACCGGAGCAATCAAACCGATTTCTCCGGGGGCACCGTCTGCGAAGCGGTATTTGCGGGCAGTCTCGCTGCGCTCGTGCGGAATCTGAACAAGAGGCCAACAAGCGTGGATGCGCTGGTGAACTTCCGCGGCGGGTACCACTAGATTGCGGGTCCACGTGCGGTCGGCATCCAGCGGCATGAACTCGATGAAGCGCATAATCACGCCGCGCTCGCGCGCAAACTCAGCGAACGATTCCACCTCGTCATCATTTAATCCGCGAACCAGCACGGCGTTGACTTTGGCGGGAGCCAGCCGCGATTTTTGCGCTACGTCAATGCCGTGCATAACGGTGTCGAACGATTTTGTCCGCGTGATACGTTCAAATTTTCCGCGATCGAGCGAATCCAGGCTGATATTGATGCGGCGCAGCCCGCCGTCAATCAGCCGTTCGCAACGTTCCGCCAGCAGATGGCCGTTGGTGGTCATCGAGAGGTCTTCGACGCCAAGCGCCTGCAGCCGCGCGATGTAATCCTCGACGCCCGCGCGCACGAGCGGCTCTCCGCCGGTGATCCGAATCTTGCGGATGCCAAGGCTCAGAAAAATATGGGCAAGCCGGTCCAGCTCCGGCCAAGAAAGAATTTCGTCATGGTCGCGGTAATTTTCCGGATCGGCAGAACGGCAATAAACGCAGCGGAAATTGCAGCGGTCCGTGATGGAAATCCTCAGGTCGGTAATTTGCCGCCCGAATTTGTCCTGAAGGGTCATGGCACGTTTAGACCGAAAGGATATCTTGTTGAACGCGACGCCTCGACTTCTATTGTGCCCATAAAATGAAATCGCCCGATCCAAAGGCTTGGATGCGGGCGCGCGACGGAAATACACACTTTACCGTCGAGTCGCTCCTTTCCAAGCACGGGAGGCCCGGGCGTTTCCACCCGAACCCTCTACTTCGCAGTTCGCAAAAAATGACTGCCGAAGCATCGTCCCTGCACCGTGGGCTTTCTCTCCCGTAGGCCGCAGGGATCGGAGTTCGCCTCTAGTCTATGCCTGTAAGAAACAGAGTGCAATTCACGCAACCTGGCAGCCTTCCCTGAGTCACGCACTTGGATTGTGATAGAGTTTTTGCCACGCCATGCGGATCTTTGTTCTCGGCGCCGGCGCGACCGGCTCCCTTCTGGCAGAACTGCTGCAACGTCAAGGACATACTGTCTGGTGCGGCGACCGTGACCCTGTTCGCGCCCGGCGGTTTCTGGGAAAGCGGAGCACGATTGCCGTCACCGAAGTGAACGCCAGGAATTTGCGCGGAATCGTTCGAGCGGCACGCGGCTGCCAGCTTATCGTCAACGCTTCAGCCAGCGTGTTCAATCAAATCGTGATTCGCGCGGCGCTTCGCCTCCGCGCACACTATGTGGACCTGAGTTCCCACCTCACGCGGAACCCCTTCAAGCCCGAACAGTACTCCTACGCGAAACGCTTTGAAGCCAAGAACAGAACGGCTCTGATCAATGCGGGTGCCGCTCCCGGCTTGACGAATCTGCTGGTCAAACGCGCGGCGGAAATGCTGGACGAAGTCCATTCCGTGCACATCCGGCTGTACGAAAGCACCGAAAGCGACGATCCGATTTCGCAATGGTCGCCGGAAGTTTCCTTTGACGAAGCCATTTCACACCCGCGCGTCTACCGCGACGGAAAATTCCGCATGGGAAAACGATTCGCCGAGCTCGAGAAATTCCGCTTCCCGGAACCGATCGGAACCGTCAACGTCGTGCTTGCGGCCCAGGATGAAGTGGCCACGCTTCCCTACTCCATTCCCATGCGCAACATGGACGTGAAAATCGGCGGCAACGAGTTCGACCGTCTGCGGCGATGGTACAAACAGGGAAAACTATCGAAGTCGCGAGGCATTGTCCGGCACCGCTTTCCGCAGACTTCGTCGCCCCGCTCCATCGCCAAGCTGATTCGCCAGGGCATTCTGCAAAATGCGAAGTTTTCCGCCTCGGTGCTGGTGCGTGGCGTGAAGCGGGGCGCAAAAGAGGACCAGCATCTGCTGATCCGCACCGACGCCATGTTCCCGACGCTCTATCAGATCCGCCAGCAGGGACGTCATTCCACTCCGGTGGCGTATGCCACGGCACACGCGGCGGCGCTCTTCATAAAACATTTCCGGCGCGAGGAGCCGGGCCTGTTCGCTCCGGAAATGCTCCCCGTCGAAGCGCGCCGCGCAATCATCGCGGGGATGCGCACACATAGCGTGAAAATTACGCACAAAGTCTCGGTGATCAAGCACAACGCCGAGGATGACGAAGAGTTTTAGCTTCCGGCGATTCTGCACGCCGATGTTTCGTTCGCGGCTAGGGGCGGGCCTCAAAAACCAAATTGAAGGGCGTCTGCGTGGCGCGGCGAAATCGCGTGAAGCCGCCGCTCGTGACGACTTCCTTCAATCGCTTCTCGCCTGCTTGCGCGCCCAAAGCCAATCCCACTTCCTGCGAAAGCGAAGCCGGCGTGCATAGGAGAGTAGAAGCCCCGTAGAATGCGCGGCCAATAGGATTGAGATTCTCCTCGAGCTTGTCTCCAGCAAACGGCTCGACGATCATCCAAGTGCCGTCCTTCTTCAGTCTGCTGTGCACGTGCGCCGAAGCGCCAGCAGGATCACCCATGTCGTGCAAGCAATCGAAAAAGGTCACGAAGTCGTAGTCTTTCCCTGGAAACGACTTTGCACTGGCCACTTCAAACTTGATGCGATCGCCGACGCCCGCATCGCGAGCACGCTGCTTGGCGGTTTCGATCGATTTGTCGTGGTAATCGAACGCCGAGAACTCGGATTTGGGGTAGGACTTCGCCATTAAAATCGTGGAAGCGCCCAGCCCGCAGCCGACATCGGCGACGCGCGCGCCGCTTTTCAACTTTTCGTCGACTCCTTCGAGCGAGGGAATCCAAGCCGCAACGAGATTGGAGGCGTAGCCCGGGCGGAAGAATCGCTCGGTACCGACAAAAAGCTCCGGATGGTGCTCGTGCCAACCGATACCTTCGCCCGTTTTGAATCGCTCGGTGAGTGATTCCTCCGACTTGAGCGCGGCGAGCGCCACTTGAAAAGCTCCGGGCAGAAAGACGGGGCTGCTTTCATCCGCCATCGCGAATGCTTGTTCCTCACTGAGGTGAAATTTCTCCGTTGTGGCGTCGTAGGTTACATAACCACCGGCTGCTTGCGCGCTCAGCCATTCGCGAACGTAACGTTCGTGGGTTTGCGTGCGCTTCGCTAGTTCCGCGGCCGTTTGCGGGCCGCCGGCTGCGAGGCCTTTGAAAAGTCCGAGTTTGTCTCCGATGCGAATGAGAGCCGCATTAAAAGTAGCGCCGAAATCCACGATAGCCTTCACAAGAAATTCATGAAGCTTATCCTGATTGATAGCCATCTATTCCTCCGTAAAATAAGAACAAACCGGGTAAGAAATTAGGAGCGATTCTAGGCCTTCAGCGTGGCGAACTGCAAGTCGCGTTCGCATTTCGCTCAGCAGCAGCGGTTGGGCCGCGAATAGCGGCGATTGACTTGTTCCAGATAAAACTCCTCGGCGGTCAGCGTGCGTCCCCGCGCGCCTGGCATGCCTCTTGCACGCAAATAACGCTCGTACGCGGCGTCGCCGCACCATTCCCGCAACCCGCGCCAGAACTGGCGAAGAACGCGCACGGCAAATTTTGTGGCTCGCCACATCAATCGTCTCCGTGCGCCGTGCCGTTAAATCCCGGGGCCCACTGCGTTGCAATGTACGGCGCTTCGTGCAGCAGAGGTTCCCGGCGGCCGCTCAAAATCCCGTACCATTGCGCGATCGCCTCCAGCAACAGCACGAGGATCATCACTGCAAGCGTTGCGGTCACCACGGCATCGAGCCGCTGGTTGAAGATCAGCCGGTGCGTTTCGGCGATTTTTGCCGCAGGAATTAGCCCGGCCGCGATTTGCGCGGCGAGCAAATTCGCCTTTGAAAGAAATCCGAGGTCGGGATTGGCAGCGAATATTTTTTGATAGCTCGCGGCCATAGTCACGGCAACAAGCCACGCCGTCGGCACGAGCGTCACCCAAATCCACCGGAGACGCTTCATTTTCAGCAGAATCGTTGTGGCCACGACCAGCGCCACGGCCGCCAGCAGTTGATTGGCGATCCCGAAGAGCGGCCACAGCGAATTAATTCCACCGAGCGGATCGACCACGCCTTGATATAAAAAATAGCCCCACGCTCCCACGATGAGCGCGCTCGAAAGCAAGATCCCGGGCATCCATCCGGTCCGCCCCAGCGGTTTCCAGATTCGCCCGCCAAGCTCTTGCACCATGAAGCGGCCCACGCGCGTTCCGGCGTCCAGCACCGTAAGGATGAACAGCGCTTCAAACATGATCGCGAAGTGATACCAGATGCTCAGCAGCCGCTCGCCTCCGATGGTGCTGGAAAAAATCTGCGCCATGCCCACGGCCAGCGAGGGCGCGCCACCCGCGCGATTAAGCAAGGTTTGCTCGCCCACGGAGTGCGCAAGATTGGTCATGGTCTGCGCGTCGAGATGGTAGCCCCAGCCGCTGATGGTGGCGGCAGCGGCATCCGCCGTTTTCCCCACAATGCTCGAAGGACTGTTGATCGCGAAATAGACGCCCGGCGGCATCGCGCACGCCGCGACCATGGCCATCACGCCGACGAAAGACTCGAGCAGCATCGCCCCATAGCCGATCAGCCGCGAATGGCTCTCGCGAAGAATCATCTTTGGAGTGGTGCCAGAGGAAATCAACGAGTGAAAGCCGCTGATTGCTCCGCAAGCGATGGTGATAAAGCAAAATGGAAAAATCTTCCCGGCGAACACGGGACCGGTGCCATCGATAAATCGCGTTAGAGGCGGCATCATCATTTGAGGCCGGACGAGCAAAATTCCTGCTGCGAGAGAAAAAATGGCGCCGGTCTTGATGAACGCGCTCAGATAATCGCGCGGCGCGAGCAACAGCCATACAGGAACAACCGCGGCGGCGAAACCGTAGGCGATGATTAGAAAGGCCAGTGACACGCCGCCAAAAGTGAAAGCGCGGGACCAAGAGGGCGATTCCGCCGCCCACTGTCCGGCAACCACCGCGAAAAGCACGAGAGCAACGCCGAACAATGAGGCTTCGAGAACGCGTCCGGGGCGCAAGAAACGCAAGTAAACGCCAAGCAGCAGCGCGATGGGAATGGTCATCGCCAGCGTAAAGGTGGCCCACGGGGAAGATTTCAGCGCGTTCACCACGACGAGAGCAACGACGGCCAGCAAAATTACCATAATCGCCAGCACGGCTAGCTGTGCGATCAATCCGCCGCGCGCGCTCACTTCCTCGCGCGCCATCTGGCCGAGCGATTTCCCACCGCGCCGGATGGAGCAAAATAAAATCACGAAGTCTTGCACGCATCCTGCCAGCGCCGCGCCGGCGATCAGCCACAGCGTCCCCGGCAGATAGCCGAACTGCGCGGCAAGCGTCGGGCCGATCAGGGGACCAGGTCCGGCAATCGCCGCAAAATGATGCCCGAAGAGGACCCACTTGTTCGTGGGCACGAAGTCGCGCCCGTCATCATGAATCTCGGCTGGAGTGGCGCGCGTGTCATCGAGCGCCAAGAGCCGTGCCGCGATGAATGAGGAATACAAACGGTACGCGACCATGTAGCAACAAACGGCCGCAACGACAAACCACGTGGCATTCAGCGGCTCGCCGCGGTGCAACGCGATCGCGCCCAAAGCGCCGGCTCCCGCTATCGCGACGGCCAGCCACGCGATTAATTTAAGAGCGCGCTTCATCGTCTCAAGCTGTCGCAGTTGAGGTGCGAAGCAGTATCGCGGAGCGGTTCGCTTTCTGATACCGATACTCCACCGGCGATGCGCTCCTCTTATGACACCATGAAAATGGCAGATTAGCCCGCGGCATGGTATTGGAATGTGGGTGCATCATCAATCAACACTCATACGTTGGCGCGCCCGGCTGAGCCACTAAGCATCTGCCGTGTTATTCCACGCAGCCGTAAAATCGGTTCGCGGAGTCGAGAATGCGCGCGAGCTGGTCATGGGGCCTTTTCTCGGTCGGTGGCAAAATGTCCCATCCTGTGATAACGGCGACCATGTCGTATTCCGGCACGACGAACAATTGCTGGCCACCAAATCCACGCGCGGCCCACGCTGCGTCATCGGGCGCGCTCCCAAAATTTTGCAACCACCACAAATAGCCATATTTCCAATCGCCGCCGGGGACCGTCACATGCGGCGCGACGGATTCTTTGACCCATGAAGAAGAAACAACTTCCTTGCCTTCCCACATGCCGCCTTTCAAATAAAGTTGGCCGATTTTGGCAAGATCGTGGGACGAAAGATACAGCCCGCCCTCCGTGTCGGGCAGCCCGGTGGGTGAATGCTTCCAGAAATAACGCATTCCCAGCGGCTTGAAGAGATGGTCGTCCGCGTAGTCATCAATGTTTTTGCCGGTGACTTTCTTGAAGACGTGTGCGAGCAGTTCCGTCGCGCCGCTGTTGTAGACGAACGTTTTGCCGGGCTCATCGGCCATGGGCTGATCGATGACGTATTGCGCCCAGTCGTGGCTCGCTTCCATGATGTCGGCGGAGTTTTTCGGATCATCGTATGGCAGATCTTCGTGCCACTCGAGGCCCGCAGTCATCGTCAACAAATCGCGAATGGTGATGCGCTTTTTTCGATCGTCCATGTTGGCGATTTTGTGGCCAGAAAAGTATTGCAAGATAGGCGTGTCGAGACCGGCGGTGAACTCATCGCGTGTCCTGGCGATTCCGATGATCACCGACGTAACCGTTTTTGAAATCGACTGCATCGTGTGCATGTCGCTGCCGCGGTAAAAGGGATGAAAATTCGTGCTGAAATAATTGTACGGGCCCTGCGGGTCGTGATTCAGCGGGCCTTCTTTCTTGGCGCGTTCGCCGTAAATTTGGCCGTAATCATGCTGGTAGGACTTGTCGTAGACGGCTGTGCCGCAGCGCAGGATGAGCATGCTGTCCACAAGCCCGTATTTCCCGCCCGCGAGATCGGCGTCGAAAGCGGCGAGTTTTTCCGGACTGATGCCGAACTCCTTCGGTGCTGCGGTCGGCCAGTCTTTTGCCCCAGCCCGGTCTTGGGGCCGCGCGCGAGTGTTTGCGACAAATGGAACTAGCAAAGCCAGCGCCGCTGCTACGGCTGTTTTTCTCACAAGCCTGAAGTCGTTCGAAAAATGCGCGGCGTTTTTTTCCATCGATTCCTCTTTTGTTATTGGATTTCAATCATCCAGGGAAGTAAATCTCAGCAGGGGGTAGAGATCTCGAAATATTCTTGCAACCTCGCGAGGGAAAGCGGCCCGAGTAGCGGCTGCGGGTTTAAGTTTGGCTCGAACAATCCACCCTTGCAGCTTCTTCCACTCTTCGGCATCTGCCGGCCAGCCGTCGCGCTGTGTCCACTCCCCTTTTTCCGTGCCATACCAATAACTCTCATAGCGCCGGCCAAGCCGCTTCTTTTGTTGAGCCGCCCATTTTGGCTGCGCGAGCGCATGCGGCTCGGCAACCTTGCCCAGCGCGGATTCCTTCCGCTTCGAGCCGGAATAAATGCGGAATCCCGCCGTAACGGTGTCGGCGGAAATTCCCGTGTACAACTGGCCGGTTTCCCCTTCGCCGGGAAACGGCACGGAGAATTTCAGATACATCTGCGCGCGATATGGCGTTTTGTCTTTCGCAAAGCGGATATCCCGATTGATGCGCGAGAAATTCGCGCCCGCGCGGCCGGTAGTGTCGAAACGGGCATCGAGTTGAAGAATGGCGGGACTGAGTTCTTCCAGCAGGCGGCGGAAAGGCTGTACCACGTATTGCTGGTAGCGTTCGCGGTTGGCATCCATCCACACTTTGCGATTGTTGCGCGCTAGATCATGGAAAAATTGAAACGTCGCGCGCGTGAAAATCGGCTCGATTTTCGCCATAGCAGCCCTCGATGCAGTTTCGTGGGCACAAGAGTACACGATTCCCAATCCTCGTCAATCGCACTCTTGATCACGGCTTCTTGCAGGGAGTGGGGCAGGCATGCTTGCCAGTCTTTTCTCTTTTGTCGGAACATTGAGGTTACAGATTGTATGGGCACCGCGGGGAGGGTAAGGGGTGTCCGTGCGACCGCTTTGGCACTTGCCGGTGAAGACGGCCGGCGTTAGCCTCGTTGCATGAGCGACTTCACACCAACAAAGAGAACAAAAGTTACGCGGAAACCGGACCGGGCACATTACGAAAGGCAAACTGTTTACGACATCCTGGACCAGGCGTTTGTGTGCAGTGTCGGCTTCGTCGTGGATGGGACACCGTTTGTGGTGCCGACGAATTACGTGCGCGTGGGCGACAAACTTTTTTTGCACGGTTCGACGGCGAGCCGGTTGATGAAGACGCTTGGCAGCGGAGCGCCGTTTTGCCTTAGCGTGACGCTGCTGGACGGGATCGTTTTTTCGCCGACGGCGACGGGCCACTCGGTGAACTACCGGTCCGTCGTGGTCATGGGCAAAGCCGAGCCTATCGAGGATCCTGCCGCAAAGCTGGCAGCCATGCGCGATTTCGTCGAGTACGTGCTGCGTGGGCGCTGGGCCACGGTTCGTCCGCCGAGCGAGCAAGAATTGAAAGGCACGATGGTGCTGGCAGTCCCGTTGGTTGAAGCCTCCGCCAAAATTAGAACGGGCTTCGCGGTCGATGGCGACGGGGAATACGCCAGCGAGGCGTGGACCGGGGTGCTGCCGTTTAGATGGACACCCGGAGAGCCGGTGCGCGATCCGCGCGGGAATCCCACGGTCCCTGTACCCGAAAACATTCAGAGCTATAGGCGGCCGCAGTAGCGGGGTGAGGCGGTCGAAAGGCTTGCGAGATTGAGTTCAGGCAGGCGATAGCTGGTTAACAATATCTCCGGCCCTCCCCCGTTTTATTGTAAACATTCATTTCACAGGACTTTAAGTTGCTTTGGAATCAACACTTACAGATGTGCTCATTCTAAAGGATTTCCAGCAAATATCATCGGATGCTGTCCCGGGCGCCGGCGCGAATTTGTGGAGCACCTGGCGGTTTGTGACCACTCGCCAAAAGCAAAAACGCCAGCGGGGTGCTGGCGTTGCACAAGGAGAGGCCGAATATTCCCTATCTAGTACTATACAGATGTAGTTTGATTCTTGTCAAGCGGAAAATGGGGTGTTGTCCAACGTCCTTCAAAATGTCCCTTGGGTACCCCTGTCAAAAGGTCCACTTTGCGGCTTCGGAAGATGCCACCCCGGGAGGGGTGTACGGCCGATCTTCGCTAGGGTCAATTGCTCCCCTGAGTTAGCGGGCATTGCTGGGGGCGAGATGATAGTCGCCGCGACCGGTGCGGTCGATGAAGGTGATGATGTCGTTGCTGCCGAGGCCTTCGATGCGGCGGTAGGTCCAGACTTCAATGGCGGGTTTCGGGGAGCCGCCTTCGTCCTTAAGATGAGAGTCGATCTCGTCGGGCGGCCCGTAGACGATGAGGATATGGCCGCGATCCGTTTGCCAGCCGGGAGAACCGGACGCGGTTTGAAAATGCTGATTTGCATAGGCGATGCGGCGGTAATGCTCTTCCTTGAATTTATTGGTGGAAGAGCCGGGATTGGGATTGCGGCGCGCCCAAAACTGCTCGATGAACTTGTCGCGCTCTTCGTTGGTGGTGAGAGTTTCGAAGGCGGCGCGTTCGGCGTCGTCAATGATATAGACGACGTCTTCGTTGAGCCATTTGGTGTACGAGTTGCGCGTGGCTTTTTTCTCGTCAAGAAGAGCTTTTTGATGAGCGATGTTTTGGTCTACCGAAGTGGGCGTCTTGCTCGAACCCTGGATGTCTTGACCGAGAGGCGAAACGTGCGGAGCACGGTCTCTTGGCCATGCGGTGAGAGAAACGGCGCCGGCCAAGACAAGCATCGAGGCAGCGAGCCACGGAGCTCGAGCGCCGCTCGGGACTTGGGGATAAAGCAAACGGCGGATGCGGTTCATGAGACGTCCTCCTGTAAGAGCGATAGCCGGTTCGCGGCCGGGTAAACGGAACTGTTCGAGAGCGGCGAGAGTGCGAGCATATTCGTGCGGGTTCCCGGTGACGGAAACGACGAGATCGTCGCAACAACATTCTCGCTCGGTTCGGATGATGTGAGAGATCCACCACACGGCCGGGTGATAAAAGAAGAGGCCCTCGACCAGGCGCTGGAGGACGTTGATCAGATAATCGTGGCGGCGAATGTGTGCCAACTCATGGAGCAAAATGGCTTCGACCTGAGCGGGAGAGAGACCGGCGAACAGTCCGACCGGGATGAGGATTAATGGTTTGAAATGGCCGAGAACCATGGGTACGTCCGCCAAGGAGGACTCCAGCAAGAGAACCGGGCGGGAAATCCGCCAACGGGCGCTCAAGCGAAGAAGCTCCGTTCGCCAGAGGTCTTGCGCGCTGCACACGCCGCGATGG
>Ga0187805_10000815_pt1 | contig 10780 bp, 7 predicted proteins | sample NC_wetland_sal_i_6_FD_132965 | JGI IMG/M metagenome (GOLD analysis project Ga0187805, IMG submission 132965) | Wetland sediment microbial communities from Neuse River Estuary, North Carolina, USA - Control_5 | ecosystem: Environmental > Aquatic > Freshwater > Wetlands > Sediment | place: USA... | reverse complement strand
GTGAGGCCCTCGAGGAAATTCGCCACGAGCGCCCCGACTTGATCCTCCTCGACGTCAACATGCCCGGCCGCTCCGGCCTCGAAACGTGCAGCGAGATTCGCGCGGCGAGCGACGTCCCGATCATCATGCTGACCGTCCGCAACAGCGAGCGCGACAAAGTGCAGGCGCTCGACGCGGGCGCCGATGACTACGTCGTAAAACCCTTCGGCGTCGAGGAGCTCATGGCCCGCATCCGGGCTGCGCTTCGCCGCGTGGCGCCCGCCGAGTCCATTCCGCCTTTTCTTTCAGCCGATCTGAAAATCGACTTTGAGAAGCGCACCGTCCTCGTAAAAGGGCAGCCGGTGCGCCTCACGCCGAAGGAATTCGAGCTGCTCCGCCAGCTCGTGGCCAATCAGGGCAAGGCCATGGCCCATCGCCGATTGCTCCAGGCGGTGTGGGGTCCGGATTACGGCGAAGAAACTGAATACCTGCGCGTCTTCATCAACCAGCTTCGCAAGAAAATCGAGCCCGACCCCCGCAATCCCCGATACATCACCACCGAGCCGTGGATCGGCTACCGCTTCGAGCGCCCTCATTCGGGCAAAAGCGCCAACAAGAGCGACTAACTATCATTGGCCCGATTTGTGCGCGTCCCGCCGCCATCTCTGCGCATCAATAACTTATCGCGCCGGCAGTTCCTCATGCTAGCGTGAGTGGTAGTGGAATCACGGCGAGGGGCGAATGGCGGCCCGGCATCGTGTGGTCATCATCGGCGGAGGATTCGGCGGCCTCAGCGCCGTGATCGCGCTGAAAGACGCGCCGGTTGACGTTACGCTGATCGACCGCTGCAACTTCCACCTTTTCCAGCCGCTCCTCTATCAGGTTGCCACCGGCACTCTTTCTCCGGCCAATATCGCCTCGCCGCTTCGCAATATCCTGAAAAGACAAAAGAACGTCCGCGTTCTTCTCGGCGAAGCCGTCGGGCTCGACGCGGCGAATCACCGCGTGATCCTCAGCGATGGCGCCGTCGATTACGACACGTTGATGATCGCGACCGGCGCGAGCCATCAATATTTTGGCCACGACGAATGGGAGGAGTTCGCGCCCGGCCTGAAGACCATCGAGGACGCCACCGACATGCGCCGCCGCATTCTTCTCGCTTTCGAAGCCGCCGAGCGCGAGACCGATCCGGCAAAACTCCGCGCCTGGCTGACGTTCGTGATCGTCGGCGCCGGGCCCACGGGCGTCGAGCTGGCGGGCGCGCTCGGCGAAATCGCCAACGACACTCTTCGGCGGGATTTCCGCCACATCGACCCGACCACAACTCGCATCATCCTCGTCGAAGGCACGGACCGCGCGTTGCCCTCGTATCCGGCGAAATTGTCGGCGGCGGCCAAGGCGATGCTCGAGCGCCTCGGGGTCTCCGTACGCACGGACACGTTCGTCACCGGCATTCGCAAGGATTCGGTCACCGTTCGCATGGGCGACCACTCGGAGGAAATTTCCACTCGCACGATTCTGTGGGCCGCAGGCGTACTGGCGTCGCCGCTCGGACGCGTTCTCCATGAGCAGGCGGGCGCACCTCTCGATAAAGCCTCGCGCGTGATTGTCGAGCCGGATCTGACCGTTCCCGGCCATCCCGAGATTTTTGTGATCGGCGACCTCGCAAATTTCAGCCACCAGACCGGAAAGCCCTTGCCGGGCGTCGCCCAACCGGCGATTCAGGAAGGCCGCTACGCAGGCCGCGCGATTGCTTCACGCCTGCGCGGCGCAAAAGCCCCGCCGTTTCACTATGCCGACAGGGGAAATCTCGCCACGATTGGCCGCGGAGCGGCGGTCGCCGATCTAAACTGGCTGCAGCTTTCCGGCTTTCCCGCTTGGGTGATCTGGATTCTCATTCACCTCGCCAACATCATCGAATTCCAGAATCGTCTCCTGGTCCTCGTGCAGTGGGCGTGGCTCTACTTGACGTACGACCGCTCCGCGCGGCTCATCACCGGGAAAAATCCGTTGCCGCTCGACCTGTGAACCCGCGCATTCATCGGTTTGTGACCGCGGCCCAGCGCGCGGGGAGCCGCTTGGCTCGGACCGCCTTCACAAGCGCCGCGTGGTCGCGTTCGGTCTGGTCGGCATAAGCCACCGCGAACTTTTCGATCGCCGCGTCAAAGGTATCGTTCTTGCCCAGGTAGCCGGAGATTCGCGCTGCATCCCCGGTGCGCGCGTGCGCGCGGGCCAGCGCCCATCCGCACACTTCGACGTACTCGAACCAGTCCTGCCGCGACATCGCGTCCACATCGATCTTCATTCGCATGTCGCGCAGCTGGCGGAAGTAAAAGTCGCGGCCTTCGTCGTCGCGCGCCCAGCCCAGGAAGACGTCACTCGCGGATTGCAGCATGCGCTGGCCGGTGACCACGCGCTCGCCCTGATTGTCGTAGCGGCTCTTGCCCGCGTAGGGTGCGAGCACCGAGGCGCGCGCTTCCTTGAATTGCAGGAACAGGGGGTCGTCCGCTCCAGCCATCAGCAGCGCGACCGCACAGCGCGTTCCGACGCTGCCAACTCCAACCACCTTCCGTGCGACGTCCACGAGGGAGTAGCGGTCGAGAATCACTCGGCGTTCCTCGGGAAGGGTCCGGCGGTAGCGTTCGAACATATCGCGCATGTACTTCCCCGCGATCTGGGGCGGGTGGTAGACCAACGGCGGCTCGTCGACGATTCGCCGGCGGCCGTCTTCAACGCGCGTTATCGCGGGAAAGACGTGCTCCGCTGTCTGATGTCTCGCTGTTTTCTCGGTGCGTTTCCACGCCCTTTTCGCTGCGGCTGTTTTCGCTTCGTCGATTAAGATTTCCGCGTCGAGGTGGGAGTACCACGTTTCGAGCGCGCGCATCTCCGCGTACTCGCGCATGTGTTCGCGGTACGACCGGACCGCGGTTCGCGCGGCGTCCGCGCAGTGCCCTTTACTTAGGTCCAACTCGCGGCTTGCCAGAACGCTGCTCGTGGCCAAACGTTTTACGTCCCATTCCCACGGCGCGGGCAGCGTTTCGTCGAAGTCGTTGATGTCGAACACAAGCCGGCGTTCCGGACTTCCGAACCCGCCGAAATTGGCCACGTGGCAATCGCCGCACGCCTGCAAGCGGATTCCCGTCGCCGGCGTGGTCGCGAGGTCCGAGGCCATCAAAGCAGCCGCGCCGCGCAAGAAAGCGAATGGCGATTGGCACATCCTGCCGTACCGGATCGGCAGAAGGTCCGCGAGCTTTCCCTGGTCCGTGCGTTTCAGCAATTCGATTGGGTCGCGGCCGCCCGGTGGGAGCTTCCACTCACCATGCGACGTCCGCGGAACTTTTTCGCGCATGCTTTTTCCCGCGGCCAGCCGTTCCTTTACCGACGGGCCAGGTCCGCTCGATTCTCGTCGCGTGCCGCTTTGTTGTTTCACCTCGACCGCCTTTGGAGACACAATGCGCGCGGGATTCTTCGGGCTCGCCACGCGCGCCAGGCAGCAGAGCTCGCCCGCAGATCAGAGTGCGCGGCGCCATAGTACAATCTCGGGCGGGGAAACGCTCCATGAAGCGTTACGAAAAGATTATTTTCGCAGCTCTGGCCGTCCTGGCCCTGGCGGCCATGGGCGCGGTGATCGCCACGCACGACTGGGCGAATTATCGCCAGCACCTCCGCGCGCTCCGGCAGGCGTCGAAGCTTCCCTCGAGCGCCGTCGACATGCGGCCTCTCGAGACCGCGCAACAGGTGGCCGCGCTCGCCGTCACGCACACCGAACAGGACTACGCGCAGCAGGCTCTGCGCCTGGCGGACCACTCCGTCGACCTTGCCTTTTCCGCCGCGATTCACGATGCCACCGAGAATCCTCCCCCACTCACGCCCGGGCTGCGCAAGATGGCCGAGCGCGTCCAGACCACGCAGGCAGCCGTCGCCGCCGACCAGAACCGCATCAAGCAATTCACGGCAGTGCTGGCCAATGCCAAAGGGAAGAGCAAGGACGATCTGCAGTCCCTCCTCGGCATCGCGCAGGCCCAGCTCGCTCTCGATCAGGACGATCTCGAGGACGCCCAGCAAGATCTCGTGCGTGCCGGGGGCGACAGGCAAGCCACGATCCAGCAGCTGCTCGATCAGCATAAAGCCTCCGATGCGCAGAATACGGCGGTCGTTCCGAGCCAGCCCAGCGGGACCCCTTCGATCGAGCAGACGCAGGCGAAAGATGTCGCGGCGGAATTTCGGGCGTGGGAGTCCCTGCACGCGAAAGATCAGCTGCTGAGCCAGGCGCGCACCGATGCGCTCAGCCGCGCGTCCCAGCTGTCGGCCATGCACCAGACGCTCGAGGCGCGCGATCAGACCCCCACCGGCGTCGCCGCCACTTCCGCGCCCGACGGCGAAAATCCCGCGCTTGCAATCCTGCGCCGCCAGACGCAAGACAAGGCCAACCTGGCTGATTTGAGCAGGCGCGTTATCACCGAACAGCAACTGGCGGGCGTCTATGCCAATTGGCTTGAGTTTGTCGACGTGCGCGAGAAGGCCTTCCTGCACGGAATGCTTTTGGATGCGTTGTGGATCGTGTTGATCGCGCTCGTCGTATTCGTCGCGAATCACTCGGTGCACCGCTTCTTCGCTCACGTCAGGGCGGAGCGCCGCGCCCTTCTCTCCGCGCGCGCTCTCACTCTTTTCGTCGTGCAAGCCGCGGGACTCGCCTGCATTTTGCTGGTCATCCTCGGGATGCCGGGCAATTTCGCGACGGTCCTCGCGTTGATTGGTGCGGGCCTCACGGTGGCCATGAAAGACTTCATCGTGGGATTTTTCGGCTGGTTCGTGCTGATGGGCAAAGACGGCATCCGTCCGGGCGATTGGGTCGAGATCAACGGCGTCGGCGGCGAGGTGCTGAAGGTCGGCTTTCTCCACACGGTAATCCTCGAAACTGGCAATTGGACTGACGCCGGCCACCCGACGGGACGCAAAGTTTCCTTCGTGAACAGCTTCGCCATCGAGGGTCATTACTTCAATTTCTCTACATCGGGACAATGGCTGTGGGATGAAATCGAAGTACAGATTCCCGAAAGCGCGGAACCCTACGCCATGGCGGAGGCCATTCAAAAAATCGCCGCCACGGAAACCGGGCCCAACGTGCAACTTGCGGAAGAAGAATGGAATCGCGTCGCGCCAGCCTCCGGGAAGAGATCGTTTTCAGCGGAGCCGTCGCTGAGCGTGCGGCCGGGGGTCACCGGAGTCACCGTCCTGCTGCGCTACATCACGCGAGCCAACGAGCGCCACGAAGCGCGGGCCAGGCTCTATCACGCGATCGTCGAACTCTTGCACGGAAACAAGATCCCGGAATCGGCTATCGCGACGCCGAATCCGAAACCCGCTCCGGGAGTGGCTTAAGGCGCGTCCTGCTCTTAGAACAGCGCGAAGATGTAGAAGCTCGTGAAGCCCAGCAGCACGCCGATTGCAGATCCCGCCAGCACGTCGCTCAGAAAATGCATTCCGAGAACGATGCGCGAAGACGCGATCAGCAAGGCCACTACAAGCAGATAGGGTTGAAGGTAGGGATAGAAAAGCCCGATGGCAATCGCAATCGCGAAAGCCGTGATCGAGTGGCCCGAGGGAAACGAGTACTTGTCCGGCGGCAAAATGGCAGCCCAGCAATGAGGCTCGATCTCGCACGGCCTCTTTCGCCGGCTGGTGCGCTTCAGCGAGCGGAACAGAAGAATTCCCGCGGCCGCGGCGCACAGCCCCGCGCCGATTGCCTGGAAGCGGCGCTCGCCTCCATACACCAGCAGGATCAGCCCGAGCGAATACCACAGCCAGCCGTCGCCGCTGCGCGTGGCGACGATCATCAGCGCGCGAAACCACCGCGGCGCCGGCCAGCGATGCACCTTGCGCATCAGGCGGTAGTCGTTCGATTGAATCTGATTCCAGACTGCTTTCCCGATCGTCATACGAGTTCCTCCACCGCAGGCTGCGGCACGGAGACCCATCGAGGACGCTTGCTGCGTTCCGATTGACCAAAAATCTGTGCCGCCCAGCGGCGGCTGAATACGCGCTCGTCGTGATAATTCAGAAACGTGGCGGCCGGCACCAGCAGGCCGAGCGGCATCAGCAGCGTGGTCCACGATTCCTCGCGCATCATTTCGAAGGCGATCGAGAAGACATCGCGCGTCAGCTTCGTGAAGCTGCCTGATTCACCCTCGACGCGTCCCACGCCATTTCGCAGCCCATCGAAGAATTCGTCCTTGTCGCGCGCGCCCGGAACCACAGTGTATGTCGTCCCCACCGACGCGAGCGCATGAGCGTCGCTTCCGCCAAGAGCGATCTTGTCCCATTGCCGCGCGAGCGTGGCCGCGTGGTCGTTCGCAGCTTCGAGCATGTGCCCGTTGCGCGCTTCGATCGCTGGGAAATACGCTTCGAACCACGCGAAGTCTTCGCGCTCGCGCGGTCCCGTAAGGCTCGAGAAAACATGGTTGATGCTGAAAAAAAGCCGCCGCTCCGTGAGATACATCAGCAGCGACACCAAATCGTTACGCCGCTGCTGGAGCTGCGCGTGCTGGCGCTCATGGAAGTCGTAAACACCAATATGGACTTCCGTACCGCTGGGCATCCGGCACGTCAGCTCCTCGCTGAGGAAAAAATTCGGGTTTTTCCTCAGACTCTCGGATCCTTCGATCGAATCGTGATCCGTGAGAGTAAAAAGGTTCATTCCGCGGCGTTCCAAAACGGAATAGACCTCCTGAGGATTGCTGTAGCTCTCGCGACAAAACCGGTTCACGAACGGCGTTGTCGCCGGTCCCGAGAAGTACGAGTGGACGTGCATATCGCATCTCATCAACGACAAGTCTAGAAGATGAATATTACAGGAATGTGACTTTGTGCTAAAGTTTTGAAAACACAACCTTTAACTCTTTCGACACAACACTTTAGCTTTTAACACAGCTGTAGCAATTCACGGTTGCGGCCGTGCCAGAATCCCTCACTCATGGGAGCGCTCTGAGTGAGGCGGCTTGAGTTCGGTTTCTTCGATGCCGGCGGCGGGCACAGGGCGGCCGCCACCGCGCTCAAGATGGCCATCGAAAGCCAGCAGCGCCCGTGGGAAGTCGAACTGGCCAACCTGCAGGAAATTCTCGATCCCCTCGATATCCTCAAGAAACTTACGCGCATCCGGATTCAGGACCTTTACAACACGATGTTGCGCAATGGCTGGACGCTCGGCAGCCCACAACTCCTTAAGGTTCTGCAGCTTGTAGTCAAGATCAACCACCGCGGCGGGGTGCGCCTCCTCGAGGAATACTGGCGCAAGACGCAGCCGGATATGCTGGTTTCATTCGTTCCGCACTTCAACCGCACCATGTGCGAAAGTTTTGGCCACGTCTTCCCGGGGCGGCCATTCGTCACGATCCTCACCGACCTCGCCGACTATCCCCCGCACTTCTGGATCGAGGAGCGGCAATCGCAGTATTTCATCTGTGGGTCGGACAAGGCGGTAGCACAGGCGCGCTCGATGGGCCATCGAGAGAACCACATTTCCCGTGCCTCGGGGATGATCCTTCATCCGCGTTTTTACGAGCCGCAGACGGAGGATCGCGCGGCTGGGCGGCAAAGGCTGGGCTTGCGGCCCGATCTGCCCACTGGGCTCGTCCTCTTTGGCGGCTATGGCTCGCACGAGATCAGGGAAATTGCGGACAGGCTCGATCGCTGTAGCCTCGAACTTCAGCTGATTCTGATCTGCGGAAAGAATGCCAGGCTCGCCGAAGAGCTCCGCGCGCGGAAATGGCGAATCCCGGTTTTCGTCGAAGGCTTTACGACGAAGGTAAACGACTACATGCATCTGGCCGACTTCTTCATTGGCAAGCCGGGCCCCGGCAGCGTAAGCGAAGCGCTCGAGATGCGCCTGCCCGTGATTGTGGCCTGCAACTCCTGGACTCTGCCTCAGGAGCGCTATAACGCCGACTACATTGTCCAGAAGCAGGTGGGCGTCGTCCTCAGAAGCTTCCGCGATATCGAGCGAGCGGTCGCGCAACTCATCGAGCCTTCGGCACTGGCCCGCTATCGCGCCAACGCTATCGCCCTCGATAACCAGGCCGTCTTCGAGATTCCCGCAATGCTCGAAAAGATTTTCGAGGAATCGAGCGACCAGACGACGGCCCCGAATAGCGCGCTGCTGGCGGGCAAAACCGCCTGATTTTATTGCCTTTCCGCGCGCCCTTACGGCCCCACGAGGACCTTGCGACCAAATGGCGCCCGCTGCGTCTAATCGTCGTATCCACACAATTTCGGGGCTCGACGGAGGCGTCTTGGTGTGGGTAAAGTAGGCGGACTTACGAGCCCACTCATAAGGAGTTTCCAGCAATGGCTAAAGCGACTTTCGCAGCAGGCTGCTTCTGGGGCGTTGAGGACGCATTCCGTCAGGTCAAGGGCGTGACCTCCACAACAGTAGGTTACATCGGCGGCACCACCAAGAATCCGACGTACAAAGAAGTGTGCACGGATCGGACGGGGCACGCCGAGGCGGTCGAGGTGGAATTCGATCCCAGTCAGGTTTCCTATCGTGAGCTGCTGGCGCTCTTCTTTCAGAGCCACGACCCGACGACGCTCAACCGCCAGGGCCCCGACTTCGGAACGCAATACCGCTCCGCGATTTTCTTCCATGATACCGAACAGGAAAAGGAGGCGCGCGAAGCAAAAGCCGCACTCGAAAAGGCGGGCATCTTCAAGCGCCCGATCGTGACGCAAATCGTCGCGGCCCCTGAGTTTTATCGCGCCGAGGACTACCATCAGCAGTATTTCGAAAAGCAGGGAATCCGGTCCTGCCATCTGCCGCAATAAGCGCGAGAAGACCGGGCGAAAGCGAAATTTTCCGCTCGTTGCACTTAGGGCATCGGATTGACGATTCTCCTTGCGGCCATGTATTATTGAAAGGTTTTGGAGGAAACGGGCAGCACCCGCGAAGCATCATATAGCTGTAGTTATACTTACGGGGCGCGGGCGACTTGGGCGCTGGCACCGGAATTCGGAAGCGGGTTTACGGAATCGTCTTATTCATCCGCCTTTACACAATTGATTTCGAAATGCGCCGGTGTGTCTATCCCGGCCGCTTTGCCATGGTATACGCGCATCTGCGCGATTGGGTCTTCGAGGGGGAAGCGTGAGTCTGGCTCTTGAGGAAAAATACGATCAGGTACGACAGCTCATCGCGATGGGCAAGGAACGCGGTTACCTGCTCTACGATGAGGTGAACGATATCCTGCCGCCCGAGGTCCACTCCTCGGAGGAAATCGACGATCTGCTCTCGACGTTCGAGCGCTACGGCATCGATGTGTACGAAGATCTGTCGACCGCCAAAGCTGCGCTGGCGGCCGCGGATTCCTCCGACTCCGCTGAGGCGCCCGCGAAGGAAGAAGCCGCGGAGTCTGACGGCGATCTCGATCTCACCCCCGGCGCGCTTGAAAAAACCAACGACCCCGTTCGCATGTATCTCCGCGAAATGGGCACCGTTCCGCTGCTGACGCGCGAAGGCGAAGTGGCCATCGCCAAGCGCATCGAGCGCGGCCAGTTGCTCGTCCTGAAAACAATTTCGCGCGCTCCGCTGATCCTCAAGGAAATGCTCCAGGTCGGCGAAGATCTGCGCAACGGCTCGCGCTCCATCAAGGAAATCGTCCAGTTCGACGACGAAGAACTCACCGAAGAGAAGATCGAAGCGAAGACCAAGGAAACGCTCAAGCAGATCGACAAGATCGCCAAGCTCTACATGCAGGCGATGAAAGAAGCGGCGAAGCTCGAGAAGGTTCCGAAGTCGAAGAAGCGCCCCTATCTCCACGCGCGTTATTCGCTCGGACGCACCCGCGTCGAGATGTCGAATCTCATCCGCGAGCTCGATTTCAATCCGCTCGAAAAGAAGCGCCTAATCGACAAAATCCACCAGACGGTCGAGCGCGTCCATTTTCTCGAGCGCGAAATCGCCAAGCTCGAGCGGCGCGTCGACGCCTCGAAAGCTGAAGTGCAGGCCGAGGCGCGCAAGGACCTGAAAGCGCGCCGCCAGGAACTCAGCGAAATCGAAGTCGCTGCCGAGGTCAGCCCCACCGAGCTCAAGCGCGCGCTTCAGGTGATTCTTCGGGGCGAAGCCGAAGCCGAAAAAGCCAAGAAAGAGCTGATCGAAGCGAACCTCCGCCTCGTCGTCTCCATCGCGAAGAAATATACCAATCGCGGCTTGCAGTTCCTCGACTTGATTCAGGAAGGCAACATCGGCCTGATGAAGGCTGTCGACAAATTCGAGTGGCGCCGCGGCTACAAATTCTCCACCTACGCCACATGGTGGATTCGCCAGGCCATCACGCGCGCCATCGCCGACCAGGCTCGCACCATCCGCATCCCGGTGCACATGATCGAGACGATCAACAAGCTCGTTCGCACGCAGCGGCAGCTGGTGCAGGAGCTTGGCCGCGAGCCCACTTCCGAAGAAATCGCGAAGCGGATGGACATTCCGGTCGCGAAGGTCCGCAAGATTCTGAAAATCGCGCAGGAACCGATCTCGCTCGAAACTCCCATCGGTGAAGAGGAAGATTCGCATCTCGGCGATTTCATCGAGGACAAGGCCGTCGTATCGCCTTCCGACGCGGTGATCAATCTCAGCCTGAAGGAACAAACCTCCTCCGTGTTGAAGACGCTCACGCCGCGCGAGGAAAAGGTCATCAAGATGCGCTTCGGCCTCGACGATGGCAGCGAGCACACGCTCGAGGAAGTCGGCCAGTCCTTCGCCGTCACCCGCGAACGCATCCGCCAGATCGAGGCCAAGGCCCTGCGCAAGCTG
>Ga0187805_10000814_pt1 | contig 10781 bp, 10 predicted proteins | sample NC_wetland_sal_i_6_FD_132965 | JGI IMG/M metagenome (GOLD analysis project Ga0187805, IMG submission 132965) | Wetland sediment microbial communities from Neuse River Estuary, North Carolina, USA - Control_5 | ecosystem: Environmental > Aquatic > Freshwater > Wetlands > Sediment | place: USA... | reverse complement strand
GAGAGTGGTTAAGAAGCTAAGAGGCTCACCGTGGTTCCCGCTTGCTTTTGTGATTTTCTGGTACGCATTTTTTCTGTTAGGCCCTGCCACATTTGGCGGCATCGCCGCGTACGAAGATTTTCTGCTGAACGCGTACTTTTGGCTCCTCCTCGGTTTGCTCTTCCGGCTTCCCACGATCGCACTCTCGGCGCAGTTCGCGGTCGACGCTCCTGCCACAAAGCCTCCGCACCGCTGGATGCACTGACTTGCGGCTCGCCGTTGTTTCCCCGTTTGTCGACAAGCGTCACGGAACGGAGCGCGCGCTTGCGGAGTTGCTCGAGCGGCTCGCTCGAGTTTACGGCTGCGACATTCATCTCTATTCTCAGCGCGTCGAAGACCTTGCCCTAAGCGATCCTAAATCGGCACATTCTGCGAAGTCGGGCGGCATTTTCTGGCATAAGGTCCCGTCCATCCCGGGCCCGCACTTGGCACAGTTTCTTGCCTGGATTTTCTTGAACGGATTCCTGAGAAAGTGGAGTGTGTTATTTGGCGGCGTTTCTTTCGATCTGGTTCTTTCGCCGGGGATCAATTGTCTTCATCCGGATGTCGTGATCGTTCATGCGCTGTTTCATCGGTTGCAGGAGCTCGCGAGGGAAGAAAGGGAAGCTCCGAGGTTGCGAGGCAATTTTTTCCGGAGCCTGCACCGGCGCGCTTATTATGGGCTGCTGGCAACCTTGGAACGCAGGATTTACACCGACGAAGCGGTATCTCTTGCGGCGGTTTCTCAGAGAACAGCCGGTCTTCTAAACCAGTATTTTCATCGGCAAGATGCCTGCGTTATTCCCAATGGAGTTGACACCGAGCATTTTACGCCGGCAGCGAGGCTCGCGCGGCGCGCGGAAGCCCGCCAACGGAGAAGCCTTCGCGACGACGATTTCGTTCTGCTACTGATTGGCAACGATTTGCGCGTCAAAGGCCTGCCAACCATCTTAGAAGCGATGGCGATTCTTTCCCGCTCGCCACTGCGGCTACTAGCCGTGGGAAACGACGCCGCAGAGCCATTCCAGGTAAGCGCACGCGAGCTTGGCGTTGCGGAGCGGTGCCTCTGGGAATCTCCCAGGCCCGATGTGCTCGATTTCTATGGGGCGGCGGACGTTTACATCAGCCCAAGTCGCGAGGATTCCTTCGGTCTTCCGGCGGCGGAGGCCATGGCTTGCGGCTTGCCAGCGATTACGTCCCAATTTGCGGGAATTGCGGACTACATTCGCAACGGCATCGAAGGGTTTATTATGCGCGACCCGTGTGATGCACGGGCGCTGGCAGCGCTCATTGAGCGCTTGCGAACGGATGCGCAACTGTCGAGCGGCATAAGTGAAGCTGCAGCGAAGATGATTCTTGAATGGACTTGGGATCGCAACGCCGCGGCGGTGTGGCAATTACTTAACAAGGCTAGAACGAAGAAGTTCTCGTCAGGTTAGGGCTTTCGATCTGCGGACGGACTGTTTCTAGCTTTGAACTTCACCGCCTTCCGCGTCGCCTCCAGCGTAAACGCCAGCGTTTCCTTCGGAATGCTTGTGATGAACGGCCCGATCATCCAGCCGAGCCCTGTGGGAATATCCCGCGTCAGCGAGACGGCTTCGCTCTGCACATAAACTCCGCCATCGCCTTCTTCCATCCGCCACCACGTCTCCATGCGCCACAGAAAGCCGCCGTCGTCGCCCGGCTGTTTCTCGCGTTCGCCGCTCTCGCCCGGATTTTCGACTTCGGCGATACGCACCGACGAGCTGCGGCTATGGGCGCGTCCTGGCTCATCATGGAAATAGCGCACGTCGTGCTCCGTATTGAGCACGACCGTGATGACTTTATGTCGCCGGAAGCGCAGGAACACGCGATAGTGGTCCCCGTCACGCGACTCGATCCTCGAGCGCTCGACATCGGGCGCGTAATAGATGGATTGCCGATCGTAATCCTCAAGCACACCGAGCACTTCGTCCAATTTCGCGCCGGGTATAAACACCACGCCCACCCAGTGATGAATCATGCCGCCAGGGCATTCCATGGTTTTGCCATTGTCGAGCGTTGAGAGTTGATGGATCTGCACCTCGCCGCGCTTGAGGGCGGCATAAGCTTCCGCACGCCGTGCTTCTGGCAGCGCATCGACCCATAGGAGCGCGCTGCCGCGCTTCAGCTCGATTGCATTCCGTTCGTCCGTCAACTGCACGTAGCGGTCGAACGCGGCAATCGTTTCGGAGCGCAATTTCTCAGGAACGGGATCGGCGCCCAAAGCCGCCCGCGCGGGCAAGAGACCGAATGCCAGCAAGGCCGCGGGAAGCACACTCGTGACCAGTAGTGTGTCTGCCGAGCGCTTCACCTGTCGTACGAATCGTTCACCCACCGGTGGACATCCTCCGCAACTCTATGATGACGCAACGTGCTGGGAATGTGCCCAGAAAGCGCTTACTTTCTGTTGCAAGAAAGCTACCGCTCTTGGTTTAGGGAAAGCCCGCTCGCCACGGGCAGGAGGTGGAATCAGGCGAAGGCTTTTCGAGAGTGGTCCACTGCCAAGCAGAAAGAGAAAGTGGCGGGTTGGGTAGCTCGCACACGGCCCCTTGCGGAGCCGCTGTCCCCGCGCGGCCCCCAACCCGTTCTTAGAAGCCTACGCGGCTGATGTGCGGCCCTCAATGGGTCGCCAGAGCCAGACGGAGGAGTACCGCGGTCGTGGTACTAGAGCCACGCGCCTTGCCTTACCTACATTTACAAATATGTCTTTTATTTACAGTGAATTACAGGTAGAAAACAGGCTTTGGAGCACTTCCCAAAGTACTACCGCAGGCCTGGATTTGCTCGCTCTGTTCTCTCCCTAGCGCTCTTTCAAGATTTTGGTTTTTTGTCCGCAGCAGACTTGGGCATTTCTTTCGCGTAAATCAATCGCAGTTCGACGGACCGTGTTTGCCCCTTGCGAATCGGGATATTCCTTGCCCAATCGGAAAAGACTCCATTTGCCGACGCCCGAATGTCGTAGCTGCTGGCACGCAGATGCGTTATTGCGAATCGCCCGTGTGCGTCGGCGCGCGCCGCATGCGGCCCGCTTCCGTCGGAGTATTGGTAGGAAATGTCAGCATGCGCGGCGGGCTTGTCATCAGGACCGATGACTACGCCGGTGAGCGTGGAAGTCCCCTTAGATTGTGGGGCTGCCAGTGCGCGAGGAGCCGTCACTACCGCCACCGAGAACATTGCCAGCAAAATGAGTGCGCGTTTCATATCTTCCGTCTCCTGCCGCGAGTACGCCTATTTTGCGCTCGGAAGAACTCGCGACTGAAAGAAATAGGTTTCTCTGTCTCGGGCTTTGTTACAGCCAGTGTAGACCCGAGCGCTCCGGGGTTGGGTTGAGTTTCTCGCATTGTGACGCAGCCGTACCTGCCTCACCGGACAGGTTAGGGCCGGATTTGCCGGTAAATCCGTGCATGCGCTTCCACCATCCGTCCGAAGTCGCAAACATCCAGGGCTCGTTCTCGTGCGCTCTGCCCCAGGCGTGCCGCAAGTGCGGGATCGTCGAGGATTCGAGCGAGCTCTTTCGCGAGCGCCTCGGCATTTCCAGTTTCAAACGTGAGGCCGCCTTGGCCAACTACTTCCACAAAGGCACCCAGGTCCGACGTGATTACCGGCAGGCCTCGCAACATATTTTCGGCAACCACCAGTCCAAAAACTTCCCCACCCAGGGACGGAACCACGACGAGGGAGCTCTGTGCGAGCGCGGCATCAAGCTCTGTGCCGAAAAGGCGTCCCGCAAAGCGAACGTGCCCGTCAAGCGGAGCCTCACGCGAGAAGTTCTCTAGTGTCGCGCGTTCAGCACCATCGCCGATGATGAGCAACTCAATAGCGCGATTTTGCTCAAGCAGAATGCGGACGGCTTCGAACAAAATGCGGGCGCCCTTGGTGGTAACCAGACGGCCTTGAAAGGCCACCACCGTCGATTTTGCACGCGACGGAAGTTGCGTCAGGGGCTGGGCCGTAGATTCCAAACCGTGTGGGATTGTGATGGCTCGCGGAAGTTGGAGCAAGCCGCCAAGCCACGCCGTTGGAACGATATTGCTCGAAACGCGCCGGCACAGGAAGCGGCGCGCAAACGTCAGCAGCCAGAGCTTGCTGGACGCGAACCAGCCCAGGCCGGAATTGCAGCGCAGGCATTTGGCATGGTGGCCGGCCATGAAGTGCCCGGGACACGGGATTCCCTCCGGCTCGATCAGAAGCTGGCCGTTGGGACAAATCGTTTGAAACCCGTGATGCTCGACGACAATTGGCTTGCGCGCAAGAATCCCAAGGACAATCGGTGAAAGAGCCGGGCCAGCGACATGCACGGCGTCCGACGCGCGGATCATATCCCACAAATGGATTAGATTTGGTCGGCGCACTACGCGAAAAGGAAGCGCATCATCGTCAAACTTGTCCTCCGGCGTTTGCGTCGCCAGGCTTATTTCAAATTCCGGATCCCCCCCGGGTTGCCGGAGTGCTGCAAGGCCCCGCGCCAGGGATAGTACAAGGGTCTCGACGCCGCCCACACTCGGCGCAAAAAAGTGAGAGTAGAGCAGCAGCTTCATGGCGGCGGATTCGCCGGCTGGGCTAGCAGTTTTTGCGGTCACGGGGTTCTTTGCGCTTGCATTTTTTCGTCATGAGATCCTGGCGCAGCCGTCTTTTTCTTTGGCCAGTATATCGGTTTTGTGGCCGCAGCCTGCGTGATAACCTTGCACCGGCGGCGCGGGAAGTTCAATCCTCCCGCAAAGCTGGCGATCATGGTCTCATCAGAGTGTTCCACGAATGCCTAACCGCTGCGTTGCCATCCTCGGGCGCCCCGATACGCCAACGGATGCCGTCGAAGAGTATTGCCGCTATCTCGCCTCTGCCCTGGCGCCGCAGGGAACTTCGCTTGAAGTAGTACGAGTGCGTTGGGCCGAACTCGGTTGGGGCCCGGCACTCTCTGAACTTTCCGGCGGGTTTCTCGGAAAAGAAAACACCTGGTTCCTTTTGCAATACACTGCGCTGGCTTGGTCGCGCCGCGGCTTCTCTTGGCGCTTTTTGAACGTGATCCGTCATTTGAAGAAACGTCGAGCGCGCTGCGCGGTTGTTTTTCACGACGCTGAAGCCTATTTTGGAACGCGCCCGATCGACCGCTTTCGTCGTGCCGTGCAACTCCACACCATGCGCGGCGCCTCGCGGCTCGCCGATTTTTCCATTTTCACTATTCCGCCAGAGATAATTCCATGGCTCCCTGCGCCTACGCAAAGGACTACTTTTATCCCTGTGGGCGCAAATCTGCCGTCCCCGGAAGCTGCTTGGCAGACGGCGGACGCCAAGGGCGCGACTTTGCCAACGATCGCGATTTTTTCGCTGTCGGGAGGCAGCGTCGGCGCCGGAGAGGTTAAACAGATCGCCGCTGCGGCACTCTTCGCGGCAGAGCGCGTCGGTCCTCTGCGCATCCTTGTGCTCGGACGAAATTCCGAAATCGCGCGGGTGCATCTCGTGGAAATGCTGGGAAGAGCGCCTGTGCAAGTAACCGTGCATGGGCTTCTTCCCGCAGAGGAAGTCGCGCGCATCCTGGGCTCATGCGACGCCATGCTCTTTGTGAGGGGTCCGCTCTCGACGCGCCGCGGCAGCGCGATTGCCGGCATCGCCTGCGGTTTGCCGGTGATCGCCCGTCCAGGCTGGGAGACCGCGCCGCCGGTTACGGAAGCAGGCATTGAACTGGTCTTCCCCGAGGAGTCCAACAATTTTGGCCCGGCCCTCGTTCGCGTTTTGGCGAGTCCTTCGCACCGTGCGCAGTTGGCCGCGCGCAGCCGCGAAGCCTACTCCCGGTATTTTTCGTGGGATGTCATCGCTTCGCAATTTGCTGAAGCGATGCAAAAGTTCGGAGCAAAACCTGACACTTAAACGAAGCCCCACCCGATAAGTTCATCAGCTGACAGTTCCCATGCTCCCAATCCCAGTATTTCGCCCGCAGGGCGGCTGTGCTAAACTGGCTCGGTTCCGCAGGGGTTTGCGGTTTACCCTAAGTCTCCGCACAGATAAGCCCCGCCTTGCGGGGTTGAGCAGCCGAACCGCCACGCAGGTGACGCGCGGCCGCGTGAAATTTACCCAACGTGACTCCCGCCAGGCCGGGAGCCACGCAAAAAAGAGGATGTGTCATGTCCGGGCATTCAAAATGGGCCACTATTAAACACAAGAAGGCGGCCACCGACGCGAAGCGCGGTCGCGTCTTCACTCGAGTGATCCGCGAAATTACCATCGCTGCCAGAATCGGCGGCGGCGATCCGAATTCAAATCCTCGTTTGCGCACCGCCATTCTGGCGGGTAAGAACGAGAACATGCCGAATGAAAACATCGAGCGCGCCATCCTGCGCGGCACCGGTCAGCTTGAAGGCGAACAATATGAAGAAGTGACCTTCGAGGGCTATGGCCCGGGCGGCGTGGGAATGCTGATTGAAGCTGTTACCACCAACCGCAACCGCATCGTCGGCGATTTTCGTCACTTGATGAGCAAGAACGGCGGAAATCTCGCCGAAGCGGGCGCCGTGGGCTGGATGTTCCACCGCAAGGGTGAAATCGTCGTGCCCAAGGAAGCCGCCAGCGAAGACAAGATGCTCGAGATCGTGCTGGAAGCGGGCGCGGAAGATTTGAAAGACGATGGCTCGGGCTGGTACGTCGTGACACCGCCCGAAGCGCTCGAAAAGGTAAAGGACGCGCTGACGAAGTCGGGCATCACGCCGACTTCGGCGGAAATCAGCATGGTTCCGCAAAATTACATCAAGCTCACCGGACAACAAGCCACGCAGATGGTGCGGCTGATCGAAGCCCTCGAAGAGCACGATGACGTGCAACACGTTTACGCAAACTTCGATATCGATGAGTCGGAAATCCAAGCGGCCGTTGGAGCGAACTGAGAGCTGAACGCAAATCGAACGAAGCGACTGCCTCCTGCTGGGAATTTTCTCCGGCCGTTCTGTTTCAAGGCAATGGCCGTGTTTCTTTTACCAAGAAATGCCAAGACAAAACTCTGGCAGCCGCGCGGAGAACACCGTAGACTTAACTCGATGAAATCATCAATCGCGCCAGGCGTTTCCACCGCCAGGCATGGCTGTTTCCGCGTGTTAGGCGTCGATCCCGCTGCCGCAGGCCCTACCGGCTACGGCATTATCGAAAGCGACGGGCGCCTTTGCCGCATGCTGCATTATGGTGCATTGAAAGTTGCCCCAAAGCGGCAGAAAGAATGCCTTGGCGCCGTGCTTCAGGACGTTCACGCGCTGCTCTGCAATTTGATCGACGAGTTTTCTCCCGATGCGCTCGCCGTCGAGTCCGTCTTCACCGCCCTGAACATGCGCACCGCTTTGCGCCTCGCGGAAGTGCGCGGCGTTGTGCTTCTGGCTGCGGCGCAGCGCGGTGTAGCCGTCCACAGTTACTCGCCCCGCGAAGTGAAAGCTTCGGTGGCCGGTTATGGCCACGCGGACAAGCGCCAAATGCAATTGATGGTGCGCGCGCTCCTCGCTATGGCTGTAACGCCGGAGCCTTCCGATGCCGCCGATGCTCTGGCCGTGGCCCTCTGCCATTTGCAGGCAGAAAACGCGCGGCAGCGTTCCGGCCTTCCAGATAAATCCCCGGTCGTGAAGCCGCGTTCGCAATCTCTTGTGGCAAAGGCCACCGCTCCCCGCGAAGGCGCAACTTACAGCTCTCGCGGCGCATCGTAACAAGACGATGAAGACTTTTTCTCGCCGTTTGCTCCTGCTAGTTTGCATCGCCAGCGGCATCTTCACTTTGCCCGCGCATCCGGCCGCGTCCGCCCCCGGTCCTTCTCCTGCCGCCGCTCACGCAAAACTCTCTTATCGCCGCATTTTCAAATCAAGCTCACCGGAATTCATCGAAATCATCGTCCGCGACGATTCCAATGCGGCCACCTTCGAGATTCGTCAGCTCGATGAAGATCCCGGCGCTTCCCCTTTCGAAGTAGGCGCCTCATTGCGTCAAAAAATGTTCGAGCTGGCCGCCCAGCTAAATTATTTCCAGGGCCTGGACCTGGATGTCCACCGCAGGATTGCCAATCTCGGCGAGAAAACGTTTCGCTGGGAGCAGGGAAGCGAGAGCCACGAAACAAAATTCAATTACACGCTGAATTCAGCCGCATCTCAATTGATGCAGATTTTCGAAGGCCTGGCTCGCCAGCAGGAATTAGTAACCATGCTCGAGCGCCGCATGAAATACGACCGCCTCGGAATCAACGACGCCTTGTTGCAGTTTGAAACGGACCTCGACCACAAATTGCTTCCCGAGCCCCAGCGCGCCCTGCCTACCCTCGATCAAATCGCCGGCGATTCCCGCTTCGTCGAAATTGGCCGGCAGCGCGCCCGCGCCCTCGCCGAGCGCATTCGCCACTCCAGCTAGAAAACCAAAGCTAATTAGCCAGGTTCCACTGTCTTGGCTTGCGTGCTGAATCCAGCTCGGGCGATTCCGCGAGCAGCTTCAGCGGCAGCAACGCCGTCTTCCCGTAATGTTCCCCTTCCAGAATCCTCGCCTCGCAGCGCGTATGCCCTTGCTCTACTTCGAGAATTCTCACCGGCGTTCCGTGCGGTACCATCAATAGCTTCTGCGCAGCGATCAAGAGGGACAGTCCGACATCATCGTTCGCCGCATCAAGCTTTCGTCTTTCCAACGCGGTTGCCTCGTCGATCGCCACTACCGCGAACGACAACCCATCCTCGCAGGCTAGTTTTGCGACGCTCCCCACCCAGGAAGATCCTGCTGCCGCCTTCGTCTTGGACGCGCTTCCAGCCTGTGTCGCACTCTCCACCGCCGAAGCCGCCGGCCTTTTCACACTCCCAAGAAATCTGTATCCGCGTTTCGGCAGCGTCTCCACGAACCGCGGCTTTTTCTTGTCGTCGCCCAGCGCTTGCCGCAGCTTCTTGATCGCCGTGTTCAAACTATGATCGAAATCCACAAACGTATCCGCGGGCCAAAGTCTTTTCTGCATCTCCTCCCGCGTCACCACTTCTCCCGGCTTCTCCAGCAACATCGCCAGCACCTGAAAAGGCTGGTCCTGCAGTTTGATCTTCCTCCCGGCCTTGTACAATTCTCCCGCGCGCAAATCCACTTCGAACGCATCAAAGCGCAAAAGATTCGAGGATCGCGCAGCCATCGGCATCTGAAGAAACTCCGTAATCACGAAACTATACCACTCCTCCGCAAAATCGCGCTTCACCTAGCCAAGCTGTTAAACCTATTTTTTCCGCGCGCTTAGTTGTTCACCCACAGTCGCCTTGCAGTTCATCCTCAGTGCATTGTCCCCTCTGGAGAAATGCGCAAAAGTATCCAACATGTTGAATCGTTGAGCAGGCAAACCATCCAGGCGAGCGAGAGATCAACGTGGATGCCGCCAGCGAATAGAGAAAGAGGAGGGTCCCCATGAGAACAAGAGCTTTGGTTATGGCAGGAGTAGTGGCGCTAGCCGTCATGTCATCGACGCGTGTCGCTCAAGCGCAGGAAATCATGAAGGTAAATATCCCCTTTGATTTTGTCGCCGGCAACCAGTTGCTTCCGGCGGGTGAATATGCCGTCAAACTTTCGGGCCCGCAGCACTCCCTACTTCTGATTGACCGCAAATACTCTCTCGCGTCGTCCTTCTTGAACACCAACGCGGTCGCCGCAAACGAAATCCAAACAGAATCCAAACTTGTTTTTAACCGCTATGGCCATCGCTATTTTCTATCGCAGATCTGGACAGCTGGAAACTCAAGCGGACGCCAGCTGCAGAAATCAGCGCGCGAAAAGGAAGTGGCTCAAATCGCCCAAGTTTTGACCAAGGACCAAGTCATTTTGGTCGCCGAACTCCCCCGAACAACCCCCTGATTCACATCCTGCCTAACCCTGCAACGCCCCTGGGAATCCGGAACCCCACTCCGGATTCCCACCCTGCCTCCCTCGTCTCTAAACCGGACCTTGCGGGATGGCTACCCACGCTGGAGCGGCCCTAATTCCCGTGGTAATCTGGCTTCACGAACAGTCTGGGTCCCAAACTCATAGTCTTTCAGGAGGGCACATGCCAGGTTTTTGCGGCTATTGCGGTGCACCAATTTCGGGCCCTTTTTGCGGTAAATGCGGCAAGCCCGCCGACCCACCCAGAACTCCCGCTCCCTCCCAAGCCGCCGCAAAACCTCCTGCACAATCCCTCGCGCAACCCGCCACTCCTGCCGCAGTCAAAAAAAGTTCCGGCCTCGGCAAAGTCCTGCTCATCGTCGGTGGCGTGCTCGTCGTTTTGTTTGCCGTCGTCATCGGAGCGGCCTTTTATGCCGTGCATGTGGTCAAGAAAAAGATTTCCACCTACACTGCGGCTGCCACAGGCGGTTCCTCGCCGGACATCGTCCAGGTTGCCCAAGGCAGGTCCTGCGCGCTTCTTTCAAAAGAAGATCTTCAGCAGATTCTTGGCGTCACCGTGGAGAGGAGCTCTGAAATCGAAGAAGATTCCGAGCCCGGCTGCGCCTATTACACCAATCCCGCCGCGTTCGCTCAGCTCCAGCAAATGGCCATCGAACAAGCCCGCAAAGACTCGCAGCGCGCTGCCGCGGAGCATAAGGGCGAGAAGATTGATAATCCCGTCGAACTGCTCAAGGACACCAAGGATCTCGAGGGCGTCGTAAAGGGTTTTGGCCTTTCGCAGCCTGATAAAGACGGTCGCGTCTTCACCTTCAGCGTAAAGCGCAACTATAGCAGCGCCGATTGGAGCGCCATGCGCACCACCATGTCCGTCGTCCCCGGTTTCGAGG
>Ga0187805_10000813_pt1 | contig 10782 bp, 7 predicted proteins | sample NC_wetland_sal_i_6_FD_132965 | JGI IMG/M metagenome (GOLD analysis project Ga0187805, IMG submission 132965) | Wetland sediment microbial communities from Neuse River Estuary, North Carolina, USA - Control_5 | ecosystem: Environmental > Aquatic > Freshwater > Wetlands > Sediment | place: USA... | reverse complement strand
CGGACCGCCGCGGTGACCAAGGCGATCGAGATCGGCGCGCTGCCCTCCCCTGGGCAGGCTGGCTAACCGGCCGGCTGCCTCTCGCCCGTGATGCCCCACACAAGCTGAGCGAACGGGTCAGGTTCGGCCTGGCGCATGTCGACTACGTGCCACAAGCCCAGGAAGCCGGGGAGCTGGGGACGGCCTTTGCGGCCTTCCAGGATGACCGGGATGATCGGTCGCTTGTGCTTGGCGAACTGCTGCAGCAGTTTCTGGATTTCGAGATCCTGCCACGGTCCGCTGCCTTTGGGTCCGATGAACACCGCTGCTGACTTGATCGACTTGAGCTGTCGCGCGAGCTCGTCTTGCCAGCGGGTACCGGGCCGGACGTCCCATTCGTCGAGCCAGGGCAAGACGCCGCGTTCCATCAGCCGTTTGGCGATCGCCTTGACCTGCTCCTTGTCACTCGAATTGTGGCAAAGGAAGACATCGTAGTCATTCGCTTCTATCTTGCCCTTGAGCTGGGTTGCGGCGACGTTCCGGTCGCGGCGCGCGTCGGCGCTGCGGTTCATCTCCGCCACCGCTATCTTGGTCGCGGTCGGCGCTGCCGGCTCTTCGTCGAGCAGGCTGATGACCGCCTCGTCACAGGCAGGGCAGCGGATCGTCGCCGCACCCCGGCCGAGCCGCCGCTGGACCAGATCCTCTGGCAGTACGTAGCCGCAGTCCGCGCAGGCCCGGATGGTGCGGCGTGTGACGGTTCCGGCGATGGCGCGCAGCTGGAGGTGATCAGCGACGTAGGCCTCGAACTGGCTGCGTACGGCCGCGGTGGCCGATCCGTCGTAGAACAGCGCCAGTTCGCCCGAGCCCTCGTCCAGCTCGCGCAGGTGGATGCCGCAGTGACCGCCGCCGGTCGCGGTATAGCTTGCGACGTTCTGCCACATGGCCTCGCGCTTGAATAGCACGGAGTGGGACAGGCGTACGGCCAGGGTGGCGTAGATATTGTTCAGCGGCCCCTCGAACGTAAACGCGGCCTGCTTGCCGGGAATGTCGGGGGCATCGGGTCGCTCCCTGGTAAATTGCGAGGGGAACACGAGGTCTGCCCCCCGGTCGGTCATCTCTTTCAGGGCGATCTCGTGCCGGAGTAGCTCCTCTACTGTCGCGATCAATAGCAGCTTCTCCTGTGCCCCATCTTTGACCCGCTCGCTCTGCGCCAGCCTGAAGTCCGCTCGCAGGGCCGCTTCCTCGGAGATGAACCCGAGCCCGTCCGGCTCCTCCTTCGCCGCCTGGACCATCGCCGAGGCGTAGGCGTCGAGCAGTTCCGGCTGCAGCAGTACAAGGCCGCCGAAGTGCAGGCGGCGGATGAGCCCGCGGCTCTCGACCCTGCCGATGCACGTTTCAAAGCTGGCCCTTAGGTCGGCATCGCCGACGACAGCGGGCTGCGCGCGCTCGTAGGCACGGAACAGGTCATCCGCGGTAGATAGCAGGCGTCCCTGCTCCTTCTCCTCAAGCAGGAACTGCTTGATGGAGTCGAACAGCTCACTGGAGCTGACCATGGGGAGCGCGTCCCAGTCGATGCCGGTACGGATGGCCTGCGCGAGGTCGCTGACCTGCCAGCCTTCCTTCGCGCTGGTCTCGAAGAAGCCGTCTAGGCCCAGGTCGCCGAGCATCCGCTGGACGCGCTCTTGTGTCACCGCGACGCCGCCACGGTCGGCGCGGGCGGCGACAAGATAGGCCCGCAGCGGTACATGAACGTTGCCTTCTATTTCCCGTGCCTGGGCAAGTGCCCGCACCCAGTGCCTGACACCGCTGAAGGGGTCGGTCTCGCTGCGTGAGTCGAACACGATCAAGGCCACCGCGACCTCGTTCAGGTGGAGCTGGTGGATCAGCCGGTAGCCTGGCTGCCCGGCGAGGTCCCACAACAGCACCTCTCTGGTCTGACTGCTCCCGCCCGGCGTTTCGACCTCTTGAGCGTCGAACGTCCATACGTTACGGCCATGCGTCGAGTCGGTCGGCTGGTACGCCTGCCCGCTGAGCACCAGTCCCAGCCCGGACTTCCCCACCCCGGTGTCCCCGAGCAGCACCACCTTGGCGTTGACGTACCGGCGTGACTTTGGCCGGGCGGAGACGCCGAGCAACTTGTCGTAGTCCAGCTGCCAGCAGTCGACCTCTCCGGCGTCTTTGCGTTTTATCGCTATGAGCGGCCGGTATGGATGAAAGGCTAGCCCTCCGACCCCCGCGCCTATTACGTTCGGGACGACGGCGACGCATTCCCAGTCGTGGCGGCGCCAAAGCCGGGCTGTCCCGTCGTTTGCGCCTGAGGCGAGGAATTCGCCGTCCGGGGAGAACTGAACGCATGCCAATGCGCCGGTGTGGCCCTCTAGAACGACGCGCTCCCGGCCCGTGTGCGTGTCCCAGACGCATGTGGTGTGATTTCCTGAGGCGGCGGCGATGCTGTTGCCGTCAGGGGACAGGGCGACACTTACGATGTCATCATTCATCGTCAGCCGGCGTATTATCCGTAGGTTCTCGCTGTTCTGAATGCTGACGGTCTTGTCGAGGCTTCCGGTGATCAGCAGTTGTCCGTCGAGTGACCAGCACACGCTGTAGGCCTCCTGTTGATGCACACGGTCAGCCGCGAGCAACGCTCCTGTCTCTGGGTCCCAGACGCCCAGGTCACCTGCGCCATCGGCCACCGCAAGCCAGCGCCCGTCCGGTGACCAATCCACGTCATATGCGCTTTGATCAAGCGCAAGAATCTGGGAGGTCCCGGTATCGATGTCCCACAGCCGTACCGTATGGTCAATCCCCGCGGTCGCCAGCACCGGACGCGTCGGGTGCCACACGAGCCCGAGTATGTTTTCATCGCCATGGCCGCGCAGCAACCGCGGGCTCTGGCCGCCCGTCTCCGGCCAAACGGCAACACCGCCGTGCGCAGAGGTCGCGGCCAGCATTGTCCCGTCCGGCGACCAGCCGACGTAGAATGCCTCCCCGGGCAGGCCCTTAAAGCTTTGCATCTTCGTCATGCCGTACAGCTCGAGCGAGCTATCCCAGGACGGCGGTTCGGCGTGTAGGGAGTTGTCAGGCAACCTACTGGTGTCCGCGGACTTAACCGCTCTTCGTTTTGGACGCAGGACGCCCATCTGTCTCCCCCGGAATGTGAACGAGTTTCAGCGGCGCACCGCCCTGACGATTACCGTAGCGCGGTAGTGCTCGCGCCGGCATTACTCGGGCGGGAGTACGTCTATATCGAATTCGTTGCCGTCCGGGTCGGCCATGCGGCGCCATTGGAAGCCTTCCAGTTCACGGGTGGCGCCAGGCTCGAGCCATTTCCCGCCCAGCGCTTCGATCTCGGTAGTGGCGATGTCCAGGTCGTCGACGATCAGGTCCAGGTGCAGCCGGTTCTTGCCGGACTTGTCTTCGGGCACCTGCTGGAATCCGATGGTCAGGCCGTCCTCGGTGCGGGACAGCACCACGAACTGGCCGTCCCCGATCGTGGCGTCAACCGCTACGTCGAGCAGCGCGCACCAGAAGGGTGCCAGCCGCAGCGGATCTGTGGTGTCGATGACCAGGTATCCAATGGAAGCCGGCATGGCGGTCCCTTTCCCGTTTCGGCTAGAGGAGGCTGGAAAGCATCGCCGCCGCGCGCGCGGCGCCGTCGGTGGCGACCGGGCGGTAGTCGATGTCGCGGCCGATCTCGGCGGCGATGGCGGCGGCGATCTCCGCGGGTCCCGAGCTCTCGAAGTCCATGCACCGCCCGGCGCGGTAGCGGTCGAGCCGGTGGCGTACGTGGATGGTCTGCTCGAAGTGGTGTCGGAGCGGGAAGTACAGGAACGGCCGCCGGCTGGCGGTCAGCTCCATCGCGGTGGTCAGCCCGCCCTGGACCACGGCCAGGTCACAGGCGGCCAGGTGGCGGTACAGCTCGTGCACGTAGGGCCGGACTTCCAGCCCGTCGTGGGCGGGCAGGCTGGCGGGGTCGATCCGCGGCCCGGCGACCACGATCATCCGCAGGTCCGGCACAAGCTCCCGTGCTCGCGGGTACGCGGCGATCACTTTGCGCAGCAGATGGCCGCCGACCCCTGAGCCGCCGACGGTGACGATGCAGACGCGCTCGTCGTCGCCGTAGCCGAGAGCCTGCCGGTCCGCGAGCTGGCGCGGGTCGAAGCCGGTGATGTAGCCGGCGAAGTCGTAGTGCCGTTCGGTCCAGTCGCGGATCGGCGGCAGTCCCGGGCCGAAGGTGCCGGGGACGATGTCGTCCGGATCGCCCACGAAGATGGCCCGGTCACGCACCCGGGGAAACCGGGCGATGTGCTCGAGCATCTCGGCGTTGTAGTCCGCGGTCAGGAAGGCCTCGCGGTCGGTGGCGCCGTGGGCCGGCAGCCAGCCGACGAAGTCGGTGAGCCAGGCGTAGGCGGCGTGCTTCTGCTCGGGGTTCTCGTGCAGGTAGTAGTCGAGTTCCCAGGCCTCGTCACCCACCCACAGGTCGTAGTCTTCCTCGCCGGCCAGGTCGTGGAAGACCATGAAGTTGGCGAGCAGGATCTCGTCCATCCGCCGGATGGCCTGGAAGGCGTGCAGGTCGTGCTCGGCCGACTCGGACTCGATGTGGCCGGACTCGCTGGCCAGGTACGCACTGGCCGGGTGGACGAGCTCACCGCGCGCCGCCAGCATGGTGGTGACCGGGTGCTGGGCCAGCCAGTCGATCTCCAGGTCAGGGTGCAGCTTGCGCAGCTCGTCGGCGATCGCCGCGTCCCGCTGGGCGTGGCCCAGGCCGATCGGCGAGGAGATGAACAGCGCGCGCTTGCGGCGCGCGCGGCCCCGCACCCAGCGCGCGGGCGGCGCCGGGAAGGCGAAGTCCCTGATGGCGAGATTCGCGCGGACCGGGTCGCGGATGTGCGGCGCGTGGCCAGATCCCTCGACAGTGACCAGCCGCGCGCCCGGGATCGCGGCAGCCACGGCCGCGCCGCGCGCGGGGCCGACGACCGCGTCCGCCGTGCCCTGGATGACGAGGGCCGGGCAGCGCACCCGGGCGCATAGGCGCAGCGTGCTGTCGCGGTCGTTGAACCATTCCGCGTCCATGCCGCGGACGATCGTCCGCGAGTCGGTCTGCAGGCCCCAGCCGACCGAGTCCTCGATCTGCTTGGTCGAGTGCGGCTCGGTGAATGTCTTGGCGAAGAAGAACTCAAGGAACCCGGGCCAGTTGCGCAGCCAGTAGTGCCGGTTCCACTTCGCCCAGCCGTCGGCGGTGACAGGCTCCTCGTCGAACGAGTAGGGGCCTTCCTCGTCCGCGGGTTCTTCGGTCACCAGCAGGTCGGGTGCGATCAGCACCAGGCCCGCGACCCGCTCGGGATGCTCCGCGGCGAAGAGCAGGTCCTCGCCGGAACCGCACCACGAGACGAGGACCACGCGATCGGCTCCGGCCTCGTCCAGCACCGCCAGCGCGTCGTCCGCGGTCGCGCGACGGTCGTAGGCACGCACGTCGCCGGGCCGGTCCGACCGGCCGTTGCCGCGCCGGTCGAATGTCACTACCCGGCCGTGGCGGGCGAGGTAGGGAATCTGGAATTTCCACGCTCGTGAATGGACGATTTCCCAGGTCGGGAACAGCAGGAAGGTCGGCTCGCCGGTCCCGTAGACCTCGTAGTAGATCCGGACCCCGTCGCGGTCCAGATAGCCATCGGCATCGGGATAGCGCGCCCGGGTCTGCTCAGGCCCGACGGGGCCGCCCTGGTCAGCTAGGTCAACCCTCCCCACGGGATTGAGGTTACGCGCAGATGTACCGAGTGCCGCGTTTATACGACCGGCGATGGGTGAAACGATCATTTCGTGACGCAGCAGCGCGCGATCCAGGTCACTGATGAGCTGGCGCGCCGGATCCGCAAGCCGGTGGACGCGCTGCGCTGCATCACGTCCTGCATCTGGATCGTCGTGCTGGCGGTGGCCGCCGTCGCCGCGAGCGCCACCACGACCGGGGTGGAGACCGACATCGTGGGCGCGAGCAAGCGGCTGCCGCGTGCGCTGCTTGTCGTCGCTCCGCCGGTCGCGCTGTTCGCCCTGCTGATCCTGCCCGTGGCCCTGGCTGTGTCGCTGCTCTTGAGGCGTCACGTTCGCCTCCTCATCGAGGCCGCGGCGACCGGCCTGCTGGCCGGCGCCGCGGCCGAGGTCGCCAACATCGTGCTCGCGCGCCCGGCCGCCGCCCGGCTGTATTACGCGATCATCATGTCGCGCCCCGGGGTCACCCACGTCGACGCCCTCGACCCCTACCTGGCTGGCCTGGTCGCCTATGTCACCATGATCGGGCTGACCGGACGGCCGGCCTGGCGCAACGCGCTGGGGCTGGCGATCGGCGTGTACGCGATCGTGGAGCTGGCGACGTCGCGCACCACCGGTCTACCGATCCTGATCACGTTGCTGACCGGCCGCGCGATCGGCTTCGCCGTCCGGTATGGCGCGGGCTCGATATCGCAGCGTCCCCCGGCACTGGAGATCGCCACGGCGCTGTCGGCCGGAGACCTGGCGGTGACCGCGATCCGGCGGGTACGCCAAACCAGCCCCGGGGTGGCCGGATCCCGTCACTACGTGGCGGCGACGCAGGACGGCAGCCAGCTCGACGTGGTCGTGTTCGACAGGGACCAGCAGGCGGCCGGCGCGTTCTACCGGCTGTACCGGTTGGTCCGGGTGCAGCGACAGGTGTCACGCAACACCCCGCTGTCGGTCGACCGCGCGGTCGAGCGCAGGGCCCTTCTCGCCTACGCGACCGAAGACGCGGGCGTGCCCACGCCGCGGTTGCGCACCCTGGTGCGGGTCGGACCCGAAGCCAGCGTGCTGGCCTACGATCACTGCGACGGGACCACGCTGCGGCAGCGGAATCCTGGGTGCACCGACGCCGAGCTCGAGTCCATCTGGGATGCGGTGACCCGGCTGCACGCGCACCACGTCACCCATCGCGCGCTCACCGCCGACCGCATCTTGCTCGCGGCCGACGGTCAGGTCATGCTGCTCGACCCAGGCGACGGCGACGTAGCCGCCAGCGACCTGCAGATACGCCTGGACCTGGCCCAGCTCATCGCAGAGCTCGCGCTGGTCGCGGGGCCGGAGAAGTCCGCGAAGCTTGCCATCGAGAGGGTCGGCGGGAACCGACTGGTCGCCGTGCTGCCGCTGCTGCAGCCCGTCGCGCTCGCCCGGTCCACCAGGAAGGCGCTGCGCAGCCGGCGCGATGTCCTGCCGGCCGTCCGCAAAACGGTGCTAGCGGCGGTGCCCGGCAGCGAAGTCACGCCCGTGCAGCTAGAGCGAATCCGGCCGCGCACCCTCGTCACGCTGGTCGCGAGCGTCGCCGCCGTCTACCTGCTGGCCGGCGAACTCGCCCAGGCCAGTCTCGGGAGTGTGCTGCGAACGGCGCACTGGAACTGGGGCGTCGCGGCGCTGGCGCTTTCCGCGGTGACCTACGTGGGCGCGGCGCTGTCGCTGTCCGGGTTCGTCGCCGAGCGGCTGAACTTTGTCCGTACCCTTCTTGTCCAGCTGGCCGGCTCGTTCATCACGCTGGTGACGCCTGCCGCCGTCGGGGGTGCCGCGCTGAACGTCCGGTACCTGCAGCGCAGGAAGATCACGGGGCCGGTCGCGGTGGCCAGCGTCGGCGTGTCCCAGGTGATTGCCTTCGTCCTGCACATCCTGCTGCTTGTCGTGTTCGCCGCGGTCGCGGGAACCGGGGCCAAGAGCCCGATCAAGCCGCCGACGTGGGCTTACTTCGTCGTGGCAGGGCTCGTAGTGCTGGCAGGCGTGGTGCTCGCCGTCCCCGCCGGACGGCGGCTGGTGCGAGCGCGCCTGTCGCCGACCTTCGGTCAGGTGCTGCCGCGGCTGCTCGAGGTCGCGCAGCATCCGCGCAAGCTCGCCGAAGGCATCGGCGGGGCACTGCTGCTGAGCTTCGCGTACATCTTGTGCCTGGCCGCGTGCGTCGCCGCATTCGGCACGTCGGTTCCCTTCGCGAAGATCGGCTTTGTGTACCTGACCGGAAGCGCGATCGGCTCGATCATTCCCACCCCAGGCGGGCTGGGCGCGGTGGAGGCCGCGCTGACCGCCGGACTCACCGCCGCGGGCGTGCCAGGCGCCGTCGCGGTCAGCGCGGTGCTGCTGTTCCGGCTGCTGACGTTCTGGCTGCCGGTGCCCTTCGGCTGGGCGGCACTGAACTTCCTGGAGCGCCGGCAGGACCTGTGACCTGGCGTTCGCTCACTGCGGCGCATTGAGATAGCGCTCAATGGCCGCCACCTTCGTCGTCAGGCCGTCGGTCACGCCGGGACGGATATCTGCCTTGAGGACCATGCTGACCCTCGGTGCCCTGGCGGCCACCGCTTCGACGGCTTGCCTGACCACCCGCATCACGTCATCCCAGTCACCCTCGATGCTGGTGAACATGGCATCCGTGCGATTAGGCAGTCCGCTTTCACGCACAACGCGCACCGCTTCGGCGACGACTTCGCCGACATCTTCACCGATTCCAAGCGGCGTCAGCGAGAATGCAACGATCATGACGTCTCTCCTTGCGTCTTGGCGACGGGCGCTGGCTCAGACCGCTACGAGCAGCAGCCGGCCGGCCAGCGCGGTTGAGGCGGCCAGGGTGTCCAGGAACAGCCCGCGCGCGACCGGATCATCGCGCAGCGACCAGAGCAGCAGGCAGTTGTTCCAGGCCATGTCCCGGGCGCTGTTGATGGTCCAGTTGGCGATCAGGTTGGCCACCGCGCATAGATGCTGATCGACCTCGAGTTCCGGGGTGGACTCGAAGGACTGGCGGACGGACTGCTCGGCCGCGTCGAGCAGCTCGTCGACCTTCTGGTAGTCGGCCAGGTGCGGCGCGGCGTCCGGTGATGTCGCCAGGGCCTCGCAGGTGCTGACCACCGCCAGCGGCAGGTCGTGGTTGATGTGGGCGTTCATTCCGGCCAGCGCGAACTGGACCGGCTCGATACCCGGCGTGGCACGCCGTTCCACGAGCGGCCGCCAGGCCAGCGGCACCGCCGCCGGGTCCCCCGCGGTGTCGGCGGCGGCGAAATACAGGTTCGCGAACGTGACATCCAGCTGGGCCATGAACGCGGGGTCGGCGAAAAAGCCCTGGCCGAGCTGGCTGTTCACCTGCCTGGTCACGTCCAGGTACATGCGGTTGAAGCACGCGAGGCCGTCCGCCGCGGGAAGCGCAGCCTCGATCGCCGCCATGCGCGCGATGGCCTCGGCAACCGAGACCACCGGCGTGTCCGGGGCGGGCAGGAGGGCCGACATGGCAGTCACTATATGATCACCAGGCGCGAGCGGATCAGTAGAAGTAAGCGACGGTCCGCAGTTCGATGCTTTCCCTCGGGTGCGCTCCAGCCGCCGCGGCATCGTGGAAGGACGTGTGCGGCGCCCGCCAGGCGACCGAGCGGTCGGTGTCGTGCAGCTTGATGATCAGCGCCTCGCCCGGGTGCATGCCCGGGAAGTACCACCAGCGGTGGGCCGGGCGGTAGGCGAAGACGCTGGCCGCCGACTCGGCCTCGCTGTCATCGGGCACCTCCCCCGGAGCGGGCAGCGCGCGGACCCGGAACAGCAGGTTCGGCGTCCCCTCCCCGTCATCGACGCTGCGGTAGTCGCACACCGCGAGCGGCCAGTCCTGCGGCGGCGGGCTGAACGCGCGCCACAAGCTCGTGTAGACGGCCCGCCGGTACGCGTTATCGGGCAGCCTGGACTTCGCGTGCACCTCGGCGTACCGGCGTGCGATGGCGCTTGTGTGCAGGTCCACGTGCACATCGGGCGCGGGCGGCAGCGCGCCGCGCCGTTCGGGCGCCGAGCGCCTGAGCATCCAGCCCAGGGAGATGACCTGGTCCGCGCCGGTCAGCTGGCGCACCAGGTCAGTCGTCTCGCTGGTATAGGTACCGTCAAGCTCGGCGGCGTCCGCGAGGCCCGCGACCGCGCTGCGGTGATCGACCAGCGCGAAGCCGGTCCCGTCCAGGGTGAACTCCGCCCGGCATGCCCGGCCGTCGCCGATCCCGACGGTGCGCGGCTCGTACTGCGTCGTGCTCAGGTGATCCCCCGGCGCCACGTACAGCCTGTTCCGCGCCGACCCCGGCGCGAGGTAGTTGAGCGTCGCCCGCACGCCATCCATGACCTCACTATGCGCCCGGCCCTCGCAAAACGGGAGATGACACGGGGCCGCACTGGGCGGCGCGACAAGGCGCACCCGCCGGCGGGCACGGGACTCAACAAGACGCGCGCCTGCTCGCCGCGGATCGCCGGCCCGGCGGGTGAGACGCGAGATGGCCGGGTAGCAGCAGGCTCCGCCGTTCGGGATGAGAGTTCTTGACACCACCATAAGCGATGTTATTCTCAGACTAAGAAATACTCAGATTGAGAAGGACTCTGATGGGCGAACCGGTCAGCGAGGAGGAGTACCTCGCGAGCTACGACCCGAGGTCGTTCCCCCCGATCGCGGTCACCGTGGATGTGGTGGCGCTGACGATCCGCGACGGGGCGCTGGCCGTGCTGCTGGTGCAGCGCGGCGTCCCGCCCTACGCCGGCCTGTGGGCGCTGCCCGGCGGGTTCGTGCAGGCCGGGCCCGTCGGCTCGGACGAGGACCTGGACGAGGCGGCGGTCCGGGAGTTGGCCGAGGAGACCGGGCAGCGCCTGGGGCGAATCCACCTGGAACAGCTAGCCACCTATGGCGCGCGCGGACGCGACCCGCGGATGCGCGTCGTCTCGGTCGCCTACCTGGTCTTCGCGCCTGAGCTCGCGCGGCCGCACGCGGGCAGTGACGCCCAGGCAGCCGCCTGGGTCCCGGTGGAAACGCTCGGGCTG